>Ga0308163_10000043_pt1 | contig 369217 bp, 348 predicted proteins | sample PhyTR1_FD_201037 | JGI IMG/M metagenome (GOLD analysis project Ga0308163, IMG submission 201037) | Phyllosphere microbial communities from UC Gill Tract Community Farm, Albany, California, United States - DLSLT.R1 | ecosystem: Host-associated > Plants > Phyllosphere > Unclassified | place...
GCTTTAGCACACAATCTAAGAAAGAAAGTTGCCTAAAAAGGACAACTTTTTCTTTTCTTCAAAGCAAAGATCAAAATGAAGGAAAATAAAAAATCCGTCTCATTTTTGTTGTGAGACGGATTCTTACTTGTACACCAATCACAAATATTAATATGAATATTTATCTTTTTATTGTTTGATTGTCTAAAACCGACAATGTTAAATGAGTTTTCTGATTATTTCCTATTTATTGTGTAAATATATAGATAATTACATTATGAAAACCGTTTTTATTAAAGGATTTGATAATTCTTATTTAGAATTATTATCAGTAGCGTCTTTTTTCTTCTTTTTATAGAAAAAATAAGCAATACCTCCAATAAGGAACACCGGCCACAATGGAAGAATGAAGAGAAATATAGAGGTGATCACATTCCATCCGGATGAAATCGCTGCAACTGACCGATCACCAAAATCTTTTGGAACATTTTCTTCTGTGGCATCTTTTTCATTTGCATACAGGGTAATCTCTACATCACACAGGGTATTATAAGAGAAATCCCGGCCTGTAATTTCGACTCCTTTATTTTCAACCTCCCCGATATTGTAGCTGAGATCATCCATCAAATCATCAAAATGCTGAATGGGGATTTTTACTTTAAGGTAGGCTACTTTCCTGTCATTATTATTCAGCGAAATATTTTCACTTCTGATGAAGCCATCATACTTTTTTACCTGTTCTTTTACAATTTCTTTTGCTATTTCTGCATTCTTTACCGTAAGTTCCAGAATTCCGGTTTTTTGCATTCTGTTTTTTGAAACCGGCAGAACTTCAGAATTATTGTTTGGCTTTTCCTTTTCAATAATTTTTGTTTCTTTAATAATTTTCGGTGCCGGAACGTTTACTACAATCTGTTCATTTTTTTTAAAAGAGTCTTTTTTCTCAATTTTGGACTCCAGCTTCATGTGTGCTATTTTATCGGATACGGAATCGATAGTTTGTGATGCAGATTCTATTTTTTCTGTAATCTCATTTTTGCTTTCCTCAAAATCTTTAATTTTAATCCTTGCAGAATCCAACACAGCTTTCGAATCTTCACTTAGAGAATGAGCATATTCGGCAGTGTGTGTGAGCGTGCTATCTGCAGCAGAAATAGAGTTATCTGATGGGGATGCTGCAGCTTCTCCCTTTTTACACATGATAAAAGTGCTGCATGTAGCAGCGAGTAAGATGTATTTTTTCATAAGATTATTTTTATTGTGGTAAAAGTAGGAGGTTAACAGTGAGTAGCTTTGTAAAACATATGTATGGTTTCCGTAAATTTTTATATTACTGAAGATGAAATGTTTGCATTTCTTTTACAATAGTTTTACAAGTTTTACAATTTTTTAGAGTAATGAAAACTAAGCGATCTGTTATCCTTTTCCTTTGATTTATATTGTAGGTGCCTAATTTTACAGTATGATTAATTCCGGTACCACACAGATCATGGGAAATATCGAAAATCGCAATACATAAAATATTCAATTTTTAGAAAGCTTTTTTAAAGATTTTAAAATTTTCCTGAATGTTTTTGTTTTTAATGTTGTTAATTTTCATTAATTTTGGCATTTCGCAATCAAAATAGAATTTACATGAAAAAACAACTATTAGTGATGGGAGTGCTTTTGATTTCCAATATTTTTTCAGCACAAACAAATAAAATTTGGAAAGAGGTATACCAGAAAACGAATGCAGAAATATTTGAAAATAAAACTAATATTCTACACCCTAAAGTATATAGCCTGGATATTGCTTCTCTGAAAAACACTTTAGCAAATGCGCCGAAGAACTTCAGAGTAGGAGGGAAATCCGATGTTATTATTTCATTTCCCAATTCGGAGGGTCATCTGGAGGATTTTAAAGTAAGAGAAAACTCAAACTTCGCTCCTGAGTTGGCAGCACAATACCCGGAAATTCAATCGTATGTAGGACAGGGAATTGATGATCCTTCCTCTACAGTTTATTTCAGTGTTTCTCCATTAGGATTATCTTCAATGGAAATATACGGAAACAGATCTGCCGTTTTTATAGAACCTTATACCAAAGATCTTTCAACTTATGTTGTTTATAAAAAATCCGACAAAAAAGACAATTTAGATAAATTTGAATGTACAGTGCTGGATGTTGCTCAAAAAGGAATGGACAATTCCACGCTTACAGCAAGACCCAATGCTGATGACGGAAAACTAAGAACGTTCAGGCTTGCCTTATCTTGTACAGGAGAATATACAACGTATTTTGGAGGAACTGTAGCTGGTGCTCTGGCGGCGATGAACAATACAATGACCCGTGTCAATGGGGTTTTTGAAAAAGATTTTTCTGCGAGAATGGTGATTATTGCAAATAACAACACCGTTATTTATACCAACGCATCTACCGATCCTTATTCTAACGCTGCTACGGGAACAAACGGAGCTTGGAATGCAGAATTGCAAAATACTCTTACCGCAACAATAGGAGAGGCAAACTATGATATAGGACATTTATTCGGTGCTACAGGAGGAGGAGGTAATGCAGGGTGTATAGGCTGTGTTTGTAGTAATGGGACAAAAGGAAGAGGATATACTTCTCCGGCAAACGGAGTTCCTTCAGGAGATACTTTTGATATTGATTATGTAGCTCACGAAATGGGGCACCAGTTTGGAGGAAACCATACATTTTCAATGAACAACGAAGGAACAGGAGTAAACGTGGAACCGGGTTCAGGATCTACCATTATGGCTTATGCCGGTATTACGAATCAGAACGTACAAATGAATTCAGATCCTTTTTTTCATGCGGTAAGTATTCAGCAGATTACCAATAATATTAAAACTAAAACATGTCCTGTGGTTACCAATACAGGAAACGCTATTCCTACAGCTGATGCAGGTCTGGATTACATTATTCCTAAAGGAACGCCATTTGTGCTTACAGGAGCAGGAACTGATGCAAACGGAGATGCGCTTACTTATATCTGGGAACAGATGGATAATGCTCTTAATACACAGACCGGAGCCAACTCTGCTGCAAGTGCAACGAAAGTTACAGGGCCAACTTTCAGATCTTATACCCCACAAACGGTTCCATATAGATATTTTCCGCCTTTAGCCAGAATAGTAGCAGGTGCAACTACGACGTCAAGTCCCGTTGGTACAGCTTCAGGTATTGTTGTAGAAGCTCTGTCAAACGTTGCGAGAACTTATAATTTCAGATTTACCACCCGCGACAATAGAGCAGGAGGTTCTGCGAATAATTCGGATGATGCAGTCATTACGGTAAACGCTAATGCAGGACCATTTGTGGTGACTTCTCAGAATACAGCCGGAGTGGTATGGAATGAAGGTCAGGCTCAGACCATTACCTGGGATGTGGCTAATACGACAGCAGCACCGGTAAGTACACCGAATGTTACTATTTTATTATCGAAAGACGGTGGTCTTACATTCCCTACAGTATTGGTGGCAAGTACTCCTAATGATGGATCTCATTCGTATACCGTTCCTGGAGGTTTGGGAAATACAACGAGTGCAAGAATCATGGTGAAAGGGGTGAATAATGTTTTCTTAAATGTAAATTCACAAAACTTTACAATAAATTCTTCAGCGGTAGTTATTCCTCCGGGAGGTGGTACAAACCCTGGTGGAGGAGGTGGTACAAACCCTGGAGGTGGAACAAACCCTGGAGGTGCACAATCGCCAATTTTCCAGGGAATGATGATTTATCCGGTACCTTCAAATAACGGGTATGTTTATATTAAAACAGATTTCCCTCCGAAATTTGACGAAAAAAGACTTCCTTCTCCGTACAAAGTAACCTACGAAATTTACTCTATGGATGGAAAATTAGTCGTACCTAAAAGAACAAGACATATTTTCTCAAGAACTGTGGATAACAGAGCAGATGAGAAAATTGACCTGAGAACGCTCCCTACAGAAGCTTACATGATTCATGTAACAGTGGATGACGAGAAGATCGTTAAAAAACTATTAATGCTTAATAAATAATCAATAAAAGCATCATCATAAAAAAACCGTTCAGCTGAACGGTTTTTTTTATGTCTTTGTTTTGTGAGTGACTGCGAAAGAAATTAGTTCTGCCTGAATTCACTGATGAAATGCAGTTTTACATTAGGGAATTTTTCCTGAGTCATATGAATCGTAAATGAAGAATCTGCCAGAAATACCAGTTGATTGTATTTATCTCTGGCAAGGAATCTCTGTTTCAGTCTTGCAAATTCTTTAAATTCGTCAGATTTTTCATCGGCTTCTACCCAACATGCTTTGTGCATAGAAAGTGGCTCGTAAGAGCATTTTGCACCATATTCATGCTCCAGACGGTATTGAATAACCTCATACTGAAGTGCACCCACTGTTCCGATGATTTTTCGGTTGTTCATCTCAAGGGTAAACAACTGTGCGACACCCTCATCCATCAGCTGATCGATACCTTTTGCCAATTGCTTGGCTTTCAAAGGATCATTATTATTGATATATCTGAAATGTTCCGGAGAGAAACTTGGAATTCCTTTGAAGCTGATTTTTTCACCACCCGTCAAGGTATCACCAATTCTGAAGCTTCCCGTGTCGTGAAGCCCTACAATATCTCCCGGAAAACTCTCATCCACAACTTCTTTTTTATCTGCGAAAAACGCATTAGGAGAAGAGAATTTCATTTTCTTACCTTCCCTTACCAGCAGATAGTTTTCGTTCCTTTTAAACGTTCCGGATACAATTTTCACAAAAGCCAGCCGGTCTCTGTGTTTAGGATCCATGTTTGCGTGAATTTTGAAAACAAATCCCGTAAATGCAGATTCTTCAGGCTTTACCAGACGGGTATCACTTTCTTTAGGTTGTGGCATCGGTGCAATGTCAATAAATGCATCCAGCAGCTCACGAACACCAAAATTATTCAAAGCAGAACCAAAGAAAACAGGCTGCAAATCACCATTCATGTACTCATCCCGACTGAATTCAGGATAGACAGATTGTATCAGTTCCAATTCTTCTCTCAGGCTTTGCGCAGCCTTTGCTCCGATAATTTCGTCAATTGTAGAATCGTTGATATCATCAAATTTAATAGCTTCCCCTACTTTTTGTTTCTTTTCTTCTAAAAATAACTGAATATTGTTTTCCCAGATATTATAAATTCCCTGAAAATCTGCACCCATCCCAATCGGAAGAGATAGCGGAACCACTCTTAAGCCTAATTTTTGCTCTACTTCGTCCAAAAGATCAAAAGCATCCTTACCTTCACGGTCAAGCTTATTAATGAAAACCAGCATCGGGATGTTTCTCATTCTGCAAACTTTTACCAGTTTTTCTGTCTGCTCTTCCACCCCTTTTGCCACGTCTATGACAACAATTACAGAATCTACAGCCGTTAAAGTTCTGTAGGTGTCTTCTGCAAAATCTTTGTGACCCGGTGTATCCAGAATGTTGATTTTGTGATCTCTATATTCAAATGCCAATACAGAAGTCGCTACCGAGATTCCTCTCTGTCTTTCGATTTCCATAAAGTCGGAGGTTGCTCCTTTTTTTATTTTATTAGATTTTACAGCTCCCGCTTCCTGAATTGCACCTCCGAAAAGAAGTAATTTTTCGGTAAGCGTGGTTTTTCCGGCATCGGGGTGAGAAATGATTCCGAATGTTTTTCTTTTCTCTATTTCTTTGATTAAGTCTGACATAGTGTATTTTGAATTTGCAAAAATCGGGATTTTTATCGGATTCTGAAAATCGTATTTTAAGACTTTCGGAAACTCAGTTTAGTTTTAAGAAAATAAGCCACTCCCAAACCGATAAAAACCATTCCTGCGCTGAACGGAAAAATATATTTCATACCATAAATATCTGCAACACCACCAATTAAAGGTCCTGCAATACCAAGAGAAAGATCAATAAAAAGTCCGTAACCTGCCAATGCTGAACCCTGACTTGATGGAGAAACACTTTTAATGGCAACTACTCCAAGAGCAGGAAAAATTAAAGAAAATCCTAAACCTGTAACTCCGGCTCCGAAAAGTGCCATCTCTGCATTGGTTGCAAAAGAAATGATAGATAACCCGATAGATTCTACCAGAAGACAGGCGATAGCTACTTGTATTCCACCGTAATTATTGATCGCATTACTGAAAACCAGTCTTCCGGCAACAAATAATCCTCCAAAGACACTCAGGCAAAGTGCGCCGTTGTTCCAATGAAAATAATTGTAATATAAAGTGATAAATGTAGAAATACTGGCAAAACCGATTCCGCCCAAAGCCAGACAAATTCCAAAAGGTGAAACCTTCCCCAAGACTTTCCAGAAAGACTGGGAGTCCTGAGTATTCGTATGGGTAAAATTGATTTTGGTTTTAGCAAAAAGAAAACCTGAAATTCCCACTGCGATAGAAAGAATGCCGATGCCGTACAATCCAAAGTGATGTTCTATGATTACTCCAAGTGAAGCGCCAATTGCCAAAGCACCGTAGCAGGCAACACCGTTGTAAGATATAATTTTCGCAGTATGTTTTTCTCCCAAAGCCATAATTGCCCAGTTGATAGGACTTGCGCCAATCATACCTTCTCCGCAACCTGTCAAAAGACGTGTAATAATAAGAAAACCTAAACTGAGCAGAGGTGAAAGCTTACAATAATAAGCAAAGATCAGAAAGATGCCGGTTACCGAAAAACTCAGCATGCTCCATAAAACAGCAGGTTTCGGACCTTTCCCGTCAATAATTTTGCCCGAGTAAGCTCTCAGGAAAAACGTTGCAACATATTGCAAGCTGATCACAAGTCCGGCAATTACCAGGCTGAAACCTAAATTTTTGCTGATGAATATAGGAAGTACGGAAAGAGATAAACCTATAATAAAGTACCCTAAAAAAGTGAAACCAACATAGGTGAGTAGTTGAAGATTAATATTCTTCGGTTGATTGACAGCATGATCCATAGTCATAAAAATTAAGCTGCAAAGATACTCCAGAAAAAAGAATTTCAGGAGATGATACATTTGAAATAGATAAGATAAATCGTTTTGCCCCAAATAAGATATTCGAAACAGGCATTGCTTTATTATATTGGATAAAATCGATTATCTTTGTTTCTCAAATTAAAAAAATGGAAAACAGCAGATACCCGAAATTTACTTTCACCTGGATTGGAGGCTTGATATTATTCGCAGGCTTTGTCGTAGGATCGTTAGCTGTAGGTGTCTTTAATGTTTTCTGGATGCTGATTTTTAAAGAAAATCTTCAGTACAAAGATTGGTTTCTGATGGCGTCTAATGCTGTTGTGTTTTTATCATCTATTGCCTTTTTTGATTTTTTTGTCGTAAGACTTCAAACCAAACAGAAGCTGAATTTCAACTTTTCACCTACCAATTTTTATACGTATTTACTTATATTTCCTATGATGCTGGGAATGATGTTCATTGGTGAGTTTGTAACGTCTCAGATTCCTACTACAGGACCGTTCTTCGGTAAATATTACGATTTTTTTACAGATCTGATGAGCCAGCTGACCGATAACCCAGTTGTTATGATTATTACGGCAGTAATAATGGCTCCTGTTTTTGAAGAAATTATTTTCAGAGGAATTATTCAGAAAGGAATGATCAATAACGGAGTGAAGCCCTGGAAAGCAATTGTTCTGGCATCAGTTATTTTCGGTCTGGTACATGGAAATCCTTGGCAGTTTGTAGGTGCTGTTTTACTGGGCTGCGTTTTGGGTCTGGTGTATGATAAAACCAAATCCCTTTTATTGCCCATGTTGCTGCACGGTTTTAATAATCTTTGTTCTTCAGTATTAATATTTTATACAAAAAACGAGAGTTTTTCAGAGGCCTTCAAAATATCTGAATGGCTCATTTTAGGAATAGGAATAATACTCTTTTCTTTATTCTGTTATTTGTTTTTGAGGAAATACAAGGTGCATTATTCTGAAATTTAAATTGAATTAAAACACAAATGACACAAATTATTATCACAAAACCACTGGTATTGTTTGTGCGAAAGGAATTGATGAATTTAGTTTAAAAAAATATAAAAAGTTATCATGGAATTATTAGTTGCGACACACAACGTACATAAAAAAGAAGAAATTCAGCAAATTTTGGGAAGTAGTTTTTTAGTTAAAAGCCTTTCCGATTATCATATACACGAAGAAATTGTAGAAGATGGAGATTCCTTTAATGCAAATGCTTTAATTAAAGCTAAATACTGCTTTGAGAAAACGGGAATTCCAAGTTTGGGGGATGACAGTGGTCTCGTTGTAGAATCTCTGGACGGTAGACCCGGGATTTTTTCTGCCCGTTATGCAGGAGATCATGATTTTGCTAAAAACATTGCCAAAGTATTGGAGGAGATGGATGGAGTAGAGAATAGAAAAGCCTATTTTATCACGGTTTTATGCTATTATGATGAAAGTGGAGCGCAATATTTTGATGGCAGAGTTCATGGAAATTTACTAACGGAAAATAAAGGACATCAAGGCTTCGGATACGATCCTGTTTTTGTTCCGAAAGGACATGAAATTACTTTCGCAGAAATGAATCCTGAAGATAAAAATCAGATTAGCCACAGAAAGCAGGCTTTGGATCTGTTTCTTGATTTTTTGAAAGTTAAGGACTAGAGGGTAAGAGGGTAAGAGGGTAAGCTTTAGATTCAATTAAAAATAACAGTTTTTTAACTCAACCTCATCGTTTGTCCCAATATTTGCCTCAATCTTTTGTCGTACATTTGCCTGTAATAAATTATTGATTTGAGTACTTATTTAACTATTTTAGGCTTTAATTCAGCTATTCCCACGGTCAACACCTCGCCTACATCTCAGTTTCTTGAAATGGAAGAAAGATCTTTCCTGATCGATTGCGGAGAAGGTACGCAGGTACAGCTGAGAAAAGCAAAAGCAAGATTTTCAAAAATCAATCATATTTTTATTTCCCACCTTCACGGTGATCACTGTTTTGGTTTACCGGGACTTATTGCTTCATTTCGCTTGTTGGGAAGAGAAGTTCCGCTGCATGTTTACGGTCCGAAAGGAATAAAAAAAATGCTGGAAACCATCTTTACCATTACAGAAACGCACCGGGGGTTTGAGGTCATTTATCACGAATTGGACAAAGACTATTCTGAGAAAATATATGAAGACAACAGGGTAGAAGTATATACGATTCCGCTGGACCACAGAATATACTGCAATGGTTATCTTTTTAAAGAAAAGCCAAAAGACAGGCATCTTAATATGCAGGAGATCTCAAAATACAAAGAAATCGAAACCTGTGATTATCACCATCTGAAGGCAGGAAAAGATTTTATACTGAGTGACGGATACGTTCTGAAAAATGAGATTCTGACAACAGAGCCCGCGCCACCTGTTTCATATGCTTTTTGCAGCGATACAAGGTATTTAGAATCTGTAATTCCTATCATTAAAAATGTAACGGTCTTGTATCACGAGTCTACTTTTCTGCACGATTTGAAGGAGATGGCAGATTACACAGGTCACAGTACTGCATTGGAAGCAGCAAGAATTGCGCGACAGGCCAATGCCGAAAAATTGATCTTGGGCCATTTTTCTAACCGATATGGTGATCTTACCGTATTTACAGATGAAGCACGAACTGTATTCCCCAACTCATTTCTGCCAAAAGCACTGGAAGTGGTGAAAATATAATCCGATATGCTGAATTTTGAAGAATTAAAAGATTTTCTAAACGAAAAAGCGGATGTTTATAATAATTCAGAATTTATTCAGGATGATCCTGTACAGATCCCGCATCGTTTTTCTTTGAAGCAGGATATTGAAATTGCAGGTTTTCTGGCTGCAACTATTTCCTGGGGAAACAGAAAATCCATCCTGAAATCTGCTGAGAAAATGTTGGATTTCATGGGCAATTCTCCCTACGATTTTGTAAGAAATTATTCTGAAAATGATTTAAAATCAATTGACGGAAAAAGTATTCACAGAACTTTTAACGGGGAGGATTTTATCTATTTCATCAGACAGTTCAACAGGATTTACCGTGAAAACAGCAGCCTGGAAAGCTTATTTCTTACCGAAGATTCTGAGACCAATTTTTATCATGCCATCGAGAGGTTCAGGACTCAGTTTTTACATATAGAAAAGCACAGAAGTCATAAACATATCAGTTCGCCTTATAAAAACTCATCATCCAAAAGAATCATAATGTTTCTGCGCTGGATGGTGAGAAACGACAACCGGGGTGTAGATTTTGGAATCTGGAGAAACATAGATCCGAAAAATCTGTCAATACCGCTGGACGTTCATACAGGGAATATTTCCAGAAAATTAGGATTGATTTCCAGAACGCAGAATGACTGGAAAACTGTTTTGGAACTAGACGAAATGATCAGAAAATTTGATGATAAAGATCCTGCAAAATATGATTTTGCACTGTTCGGATTGGGAGTCACCAAAGAATTGTTTTAAACATAAAAATAATGAAAAAATCGCACGAGAGAATAGAAGTTTTAGAAAAGATTGCCAACGGAATTACATGGTGGATTGGTTCTATACCGTCCCTTGTTGCGCATACCTTATTTTTTATTGTATCCTTTCTTCTTCCTGCATTAGATATTGTAGCGTTTGATAAAATGCTCCTTATTCTTACCACTGTAGTTTCACTTGAGGCAATATACCTTGCTATTTTCATTCAAATGTCTGTGAATAAGAGTCATGAGAAGATAGAGGATATCCAGGAAGATATCGAGGAGATAAGCGAAGATATTGAGGATATTCAGGAGGATTTGGAAGAGATCAGCGAAGATATCGAGGAAATTACAGAAGATATTGAGGACATTCAGGAGGACATCGAAGAAATCAATGATGATGAGGATGACGAAGATCATATAGAGCGGGCCAAAAATGTTATTTTGAAAAGCAATGTAAGTTCCAATAAGAACGAAATAAAAGTTTTGAGGGATAAAATAGAGGAGCTGCAGAATATGATCGATCAGATGAAAAAAGAGTAGAAATAATGCTTTTAGACGCGCTGAGAAACACCATTCGGGGGAGCGCTCTTTTTATTGATCCAGAATTTAAAATTGTATTTAAATTTTAATTAAAATTATCTTTTTTAAATTATTGTTATTAATAATTTGGATTTCACTAGGTTTTAAATCAATAAATTTTGGTATTTTTGAGCAAACAATCTGAAAATGTTAAATTATAGATCAAAAAATTACTTTCAATTTAGTTTTGTTCTCTTTGCTTTTCTAGGCACTTTTAGTTTTGCTCAAGTAAGAACTCAAAAACCTACCACTTTTCCGGCCAATGCGAAAGCAGGAGCGTTTATTGATGTAAACGTCACTCCATATCCTGCGAGCAATTACACCCCAACACAGTTGGTGACAGATATTCTGGTAGGTAACGGCGGAGGGTGTGTAGTTCCCAATATTTCCAATGTAAGTGTGACGCCCAATACCGCAGCCACACTGGAGGACAGAGCCTGGGGATACTTTAATAAAGCTACTGCTAATTTTCCGTTTTCAGAAGGTATCGTATTATCCACCGGTTTTGCGAAAAAAGCAGGGAATACTGCGCAAAGCAGCATGGGTGATAACAATGGAGGCACAGGTGATGCGGATTTGAGTGCTGCCATTGGTGTTGCCAATCTTAACAATGCTTCCATTCTGGAGTTCGACTTTGTACCGACCAGCAGCCAGATGAAATTTAATTATATTTTTGCATCTCACGAGTATGAAGGTTCTTATCCGTGCCCGCCGCTGCAATTTGATGATGCTTTTGCTTTGTTGCTAAAACCGAATACTCCGGGATCAACATATACCAATTTAGCAGTGCTTCCAGGTGGACTGGGACCGGTATCTGTACCGAATATCCTTCCGGCAAGTTTTTCTTGTGGACCTATCAATGCACAATATTTTGCTTCTTTACTACCTAACGCAACCAATTATAACGGACGAACTGTGCCGCTTACCGCCGAAGCTACTGTAATTCCTGGTCAATCCTACCATATTAAAATGGTGATTGCAGATGCCCGTGATACGGTCTATGACTCCGCCGTATTTTTAGAAGCCGGATCCTTTGATATTGGCGTAAGTATTGTAGATGCTGGAGGAAACCCGGTGCCGGAAACTTTAAATGTCTGTGACAACACGCCACAGGTTTTAAATGCATTGGTAGCAACTTCTCCGGGAATGACTTTTCAGTGGTTTAAAGATGGAGTTGCCATTCCGGGTGCTACAAATCTGGCGTACACCGCTACAAGCCCGGGAGTTTACACCGTGAAAATTATTATACCTGGTCAAAACTGTCCGGCAGAAGCAAAAGTTACGATTATAGGCGGTACAAGCCCTGTGGTACAAAATGCGACTTTAAAGCTGTGTACTACACCAAATAATCTGAATTTTGATTTAAATACGGCAAAACCATTAATCAGCACTACAGCGGGAGCTGTTTTTAAATTTTATTTAACTCAGGCAGATGCAAATGCAGGAAATAGCAGCAATATAACCAATACAGCCGCATTTGACGGAAACGACGGGCAGATCATTTATGTCAATGTTTCCAATGGGGCTTTCTGCTCCAAAGTTGCTACTTTAACTTTAAGAAAAGAAGCTACACCAATTGCAGCTCTTGCAGCTACAAAACTGAAAATCTGTTCGGGAGAGTCGGTGACTTTAACAGCCTCTGGCGGATTGTCTTATGAATGGAGCGGCTTCTCCGGAACCGGAGCGGTACGTACAGTTTCTCCTACACAAAATACAACTTACACGGTGCATGCTATCGGAGCGCAAGGGTGTAAATCTTTGCAGCCTGCAACAGTTATAATAGAAGTAGTACCTGCAATCACTTCTAATCTTACAGGTGGTTATATATGCTTAGGCGACAGAATTACTCTGGATGCAGGAGCAGGACCCAATTATTCTTATCAGTGGAATAATGGGGAAACTGCACAGACTGTAGCTGCAGAATTGCCGGGAACTTATTCTGTAACAATTAATAACGGAGTTTGTTCTAAATTATTTACAACTCAGGTTATTCTGGCAATAGTTCCTCAGATTATAAAAGTAGATTACAATGAAAGTGGAACTCTTTCTGTAACTGCAAGTAACCCGAGCAACGGACAGTTAGAGTATTCTAATGATAATGGTGTAACATGGCAGTCTTCCAATGTATTCACAAATGTTGCAAATAATACACTGGTCTCCATCAGGGTAAAAGTGAAGAATACAAGCTGTGTAGGGTTTTTAGAATATTTTACCTTTGTCATGAAAAACGTGATTACTCCAAATGGTGATAATGTAAATGATATGATCGATTTCAGAGGAATCAGTGGTCTTAAGGATTTTCAGGCAGTGATTTCAGACCGATACGGTAAAGCAGTATTTAAGGCAGAAAAAACAAGACCTTTCTGGGACGGTTACTTCCAGGGCAAAAAATTACCTACTTCATCCTATTGGTATCAGGTAACATTTGAAGATCCTGCAACTCAAAAATTAACCGTAAAAACCGGATGGATTTTACTCAAGAACTTTGAATAGTATTTTATAAGAGATGCAAAAAGGCCGATATCATATTGGTCTTTTTTTATGGATAAATCTTTGATAGAAATTTATTCTTTAATGATTATTGCTTGTGTTAATAATAATATAAATATTTCTGAATTAAATTTAAATCAAAAAAAATAGTATTTTTGTTAAAAATAATACAAAATGTTAAATAAAAGTGCAGGAAGTTTATTTTTGGCTCTGTTTTTAGTTCTTATTGGAAATTTTACATTTTCTCAGACTAGAGAAAGAGGTAAAAGCATGCAGAAAGCTTCCTCTCAAACCATGAAAGCAGGCGCTTTTATAGATGTAAATACAACAAATTATCCAGAATCTTCTTATAGTATTTCCCAATTGGTAAAAGATGTACTTATTGCGGGTGGTTCTGCATGTTCCACTGCCAATGTAAGTAATGTTGTGGTTTCTCCTAATTTAGCGGTGAGCAATCAGGCAAGAACATGGGGTTTTTTTAATAAAGGCACTACAAATTTTCCTTTTGAAAGAGGAATAGTTTTAACTACAGGTCATGCAAGAAAAGCAGGGAATACCTTTCAGTCGAGTGAATTGAGTGACAGCGTTCCTGTACAGGGAGATACAGATCTGGCAACTGCTCTGGGAATTGGAAACAGCAATTTGAAAGATGCTACATATATAGAGTTTGATTTCGTTCCCACTTCCACAGAAGTGAAATTCAGGTATCTTTTTGCATCAGAGGAATACGAAAATAATTATCCATGTACCATTGGTGACGGTTTTGCATTATTGCTGAAAAAAGTAGGAGATCCTACCTATACCAATTTAGCCGTTTTACCAGGAGGAGCAGGACCGGTAAGTGTTACCAATATTCACCCTGCAAATGAGTTTGGCGGAGCGGCGCTAAGCTGCGGTGCATCAAATGCTGCTTATTTTGGAGGATATAATAATGCTGCTATTGAAACCAATTTCAGTGGCCGTACTGTGCCTTTAACGGCGCAGGCAACCGTGATTCCGGGACAAACCTATCATTTTAAAATGGTTTTGGCAGATTACCAGGATTCGGCTTTCGATTCCGGGGTCTTTCTGGAAGCAGGTTCTTTTAATATCGGTGTTCAGATTTTAGGGCCAACCGGCGTTCAGCTTCCTGCTTCTGTTAATGTTTGTGATAATGCACCTCAGACTTTTACGGCCTCTACTCAGATTGCCAATGTTACGTATCAGTGGTTTTTGGGAACCAATCCTATACCGGGAGCAACAGGTGCATCTTATACTGCGACGCAGCCAGGTGTTTATTCCGTTGAAGTGCTGTTTCCCGGGAGTTCCTGTCCTGGTAAAGCAACGGTAACCGTTATCGGCGGAACTTCTCCTACAGTGCAGAATTCTACTCTAACGAGTTGTTATGTTCAGGGAAATGCCGTTTTTAATTTAACTTCAGCACAAAATTCGATTAGTACAACACCGGGAGCTACCTTTTCATACTACCTAAATCAGACAGATGCCAATGCAGGGAATACCAATACGATTGCCTCGCCAACCTCTTTTTTAAGTCCGGGAAATCAGACGATTTATGTTTTGGTAAAAAACGGATTCTGTTCCAAAGTAGCACAATTACAATTGATAAAAGGTGCACAGATATCGCCAGCTATAGCGACACCCACAGTATTGACGTGTACAAATAGTCAGGTTACACTGAATGCTTCTGCTTCAGTTTATCCAGCAGGTTCTACATTTGCCTGGACCACAACAGGAGGAAATATTGTATCAGGCGCAACGACTCTCAATCCTGTTGTGAATGCTGCAGGAACTTATACATTAACTATTTCAAATATTTTCCCGGGAAATGTTACCTGTACACAAACTGCTAGCATAACGGTTGCCGGAGACAGCGCACCACCTGCAACAGGGCTTACGGCAAGTAAACTGATCATTTGTTCGGGAGAATCTGTCACTTTAACTGCTACCGGAGGTGCCACGTACAATTGGGGGAATGGGCTTCCAGGAAACGGTGCCACCCAAACGGTAAGTCCTACTGCAACAACAACATATTCTGTAACTGCGGTAGGTGCAAACGGATGCGTCTCATCTTCTCCGGCAACACTTACCATTCAGGTTTCTCAGCCTTTCACAGTGCAGAATGCCAGTCTTCTCAAATGTTATCAGCAGGGAAATATCACTTACGATCTTACCTCTGCTCAAAATCAAATGACTACTTCAACTACAGGAATTACTTTTACATACTACGTGAATCAGGCAGATGCTAATGCAGGAAATACAAACAATATTACTGCACCCACTACATTTCAGAGTCCGGGAAATCAGACGATTTATGTTTTGGTAAGTAATGGTGGTTGTAAGTATGTTGTGACACTTCAGCTATTAACAACAGCAGCTACTACATTAACAATTGCAGCACCTCAAACAATTACCTGTACAACATCTCAGGTTACAATCAATGCTTCAGCATCTGTAATACCGGCAGGTTCTACAATCCTGTGGACGACTGCCGGTGGAAACATTGTTTCCGGAGCAAATACCTTAAACCCTGTCGTAAATGCTGCGGGAACTTATACATTAACTGTAACAAATATTACGCAACCTGGAAACTTAACCTGTACATTTACTTCAACTGTAACTGTTATTCAGGATAAAGTTCAGCCGGTTGCCAATTTAACATCTACTTTCCAACAAATCTGTCCCGGAGAGTCTGTTACTTTAACAGCATCCGGAGGCGCAACTTATAACTGGGGAAATGGGCTTACAGGAAACGGAGCTACCCAGGTGGTTTCTCCGGCGATGACAACCACCTATACTGTTTTTGCGGTAGGAGCAAATGGCTGTGTATCTGCTAATCCTGCTTTAATTACCATTGTTGTAGGGCCACCTACAGCAATAGTAGCGGCCTCGAAAAGTAAAATTTGTGCCGGTGAATCTGTAACTCTTACTGCAAGTGGAGGTTTTACTTATAATTGGGTAGGTCTTACAGGAAACGGAAATACTCAGGTTGTTACTCCATCTGCTACAACCACTTATTCTGTTTTTGCCCTGGGAGGAAATGGATGTGTTTCTACTGTTCCTGCAACCATTACTATTGTTGTGGTTCCCGCAATTGTTTCTACCTTACAGGATGTGTATGCGTGCGCAGGAGATACCGGAATTTTAGATGCGGGTGCAGGACTCAATTATACCTATCTCTGGAGTAATGGTGCTACCACGCAAACAATATCTACCAATATTCCAGGATCATATTCGGTGACTATCAGTAACGGTACCTGTTCAAAATTATTTACTGCACAGTTAATCAATCCGGATCTTCCTCAGTTTACAAACGTTGTTTTTGAAAATAATATCCTTACCATTTCGGCAACCAATCCGTTAGGCGGAGTATTGGAATATTCAATCGATGGCGGCAATACATGGCAGACATCGAATATCTTTTACAATGTTTTACAAAATACCAATTACAGTATATTAGTAAAAATAAAAAATGCGAAGTGTAGTAATTCTTTACAGTATTATACCTTCGTCATAAACAATGCGATCACTCCGAATAGTGATGGAATCAATGATCATATAGACTTCAGCGGAATCAGCAATTATAAAAATTTCGCAGCCTCAATTTTCGACAGATACGGAGCAGAATTATTTAAAGCTGATAAATCCAATGTCATGTGGGACGGATCACTAAAAGGAATCAACTTGCCAACTGCCACTTATTGGTACAGGGTGCAATGGGAAAACCCGGCCAGTAAAAAATTGGAATTAAAATCCGGATGGATTTTACTTAAAAACAGAAACTAACAGAAAGACCTCCAGTTGCGAGGTCTTTTTCACTGCTGTGAACCTTAAAAAATAAAGAGCGGCTACTATTTAAATTCAGGTATGCAGGGACGTAGGAATGTATAATCTTGATATTTTTTTATTTTAAAAAAGCTATTTATTACTGAAATTTATTTAAAAATAAACTAAATTTGTTGAAACAAAATTATTATGAAGAGATATCTACTGTTGTTTTCATTATTTTTACTCAGTTCAAATTTTCTTTTTTCTCAAGGTAATCAAACGAGAAAACCTATCAGGGAAAATTCTTCGGCATCGTCAGCAAAAGCAGGAGTTTTCATCGATGTTAATGTACCGACTTATCCTGCATCCTCTTTTACACCTTTGCAGCTGGTGAAAGATATTTTGATTTCATCAGGGACAAATACCTGTGTTACCCCTACAGTTTCCAATGTGACTGTTACCCCAAATCAGCCTGCAACTTTTGCGGACAGAGCTTGGGGATATTTTAATAGAGGAACTACCAATTTTCCCTTTAAGGATGGAATTATATTATCTTCCGGATTTGCAAGAAAGGCAGGAAACAGCTTAGAATCATTCACTTTAAGTGATGATAATAACGGAGGAAGTGATACTGATCTGGCGACTGCTATCGGAGCTTCGGGAACACTTACCAATGCTGCCATCCTGGAATTTGATTTTACGCCCACCACCTCTCAGATAAAATTCAATTATTTATTGGCTTCGGAAGAATATACAGGAACTTTCCCTTGTAACTATGCCGATGCATTTGCTTTACTTTTACGACCTTCGACGGGTGGTCCGTATGTCAATATGGCCGTTTTGCCGGCAGGAGCAGGTCCTGTAAGTGTAACCAATATTCGTCCTGATATTCCGGGATCCTGTGCAGCAGCGAATCCTATATATTTTGGTGGTTACAATACCGCTAATATTGAAACCAATTTTTACGGCAGAACAGTTCCCTTAACTGCAACGGCTACCGTTATTCCGGGGCAGTCGTATCATTTTAAAATGGTTGTTTCGGATTTTGGACCATTCGGTGCAGATCCATCGTATGATACTGCCGTATTTTTGGAAGGAGGTTCTTTCAATATTGGTGTAGAATTATTAGATCCGTCAGGAGCTCAGTTACCAGATGAAATTAATGTGTGCAATAATGAACCACAGGTTATTACTGCTTCAGTTAGCGATCCTAATTTATTGTACCAGTGGTTTTTAAATGGAAATCCCATTCCTGGAGCAACAACAAATGTTGTAACCGCTGTTCAGCCAGGAAATTATATGATTGAAGTTACCGTACCGGGAAATCCTTGCCCGGGAACAGCAACTATTAAGATCAACGGAGGAACTACACCTTTGGCACAGGATGCTTCATTCCGCCTGTGCAGTACTCCTGATATTACCACATTTGATTTAAATAATGCAAAACCCTTAATCAGCCCTACGCCCAATGCTGTTTTCAGATTTTATGTCAATCAGGCAGATGCGCTGGCTCAGAACGGGAATTTCATTCCAAATCCGGCAAATTACAACGGAACAGATGGACAGATTTTATATGTAGTAGTGTCGGATGGCGGATTCTGCAGTAAAACAGTCAAATTAACATTAATGAGAGAAGTGTCGCCCATTGCGGGACTTACTTCAACGAGGATCAGAGTGTGTCCCGGTGAATCTGTAACGCTTACTGCTACAGGAGGTGTTACGTACTTGTGGGATAATTTTCCGGGAAATGGCAACACGCAGACTGTTTCTGTTTACCAGACAACAACGTTCACCGTGCATGCAATTGGAGCGCAAGGCTGTAAGTCGCTGGTGCCGGCGAAAATTACTGTAGAAGTAGTACCGGCAATAACTTCACCTTTAATGGATGTTGAGATGTGTATTGGTGACAGCATGGTCTTAGATGCAGGAGCGGGAACAAACTATACTTATTTGTGGAATACCGGAGCAACTACTCAGACCATTACGGTAACGGAATTGGGGATTTATACTGTGAAAATAGGTAACGGTATTTGTGAAAAAGTATTCACAGTTAAAGTATTCGGAGCTTCATCACCATTCTTTACCAATATTAATTATGAAAATAATACATTAACAGCTATTGCAACGAATCCTTCCATTAATAATATTTACGGAACTTTAGAATATTCTATTGATGGAACGCACTGGCAGGATTCTAATATATTTACGAATCTTACAGACAATACCACCTATAATATTCTGGTGAGAATAAAGGGAACAAGTTGTGTGGGTACAGTAGAGTTCTTTACATTCGCAATCAATAACGTGATTACTCCGAATCAGGATGGTGTAAATGATGTTTTGGATCTTACGAATCTGAAAGATTTTAATAATTTCGCAGGATCAGTTTATGACAGATATGGTGTTGAGGTTTTCAGATTCTCAAAAGAAAAACCAATCTGGGACGGAACGGTAGCCGGGAAAAGATTACCGACAGCTACTTATTGGTATAAATTTAACTTCAACTACAAGAAGTCTAAGGTACAAATGAGCAGAGCCGGATGGATTATGTTGAAAAACAGAGAATAATTAAAGTCAATCTAAAAACAAGAACAGCCTTTCTAAATTGAAAGGCTGTTTTTATTTATTTAAATACTGATTGTCTGCAAATTGTCATCATTAAAAAAATCTTTGTGATCTTACGTTAAAATTAAGCATGATGAGTAATAACGGATAATTAAAATTTAAATCATTAAAATAACCGGGATTTACTGATTTTCTTTCCAAAGCTGAGTAAAATGAATGAAATCTGCGACACTCAGTTCTTCGGCTCTCTTGTCCAGAAACTCATGGGTCTTTAATGCTTCCGGAATATTGAGAACCTTCCATGAGTTCGATAATTTTTTTCTTCGCTGCCCAAAACCAGCTTTTACGATCTGCTTAAAAAGAACCTCATTTCCTGCAAGACCTTCTTTGGGATTTCTGGTAAGTCTTATGACCCCGGATTTTACTTTCGGGGGCGGATTGAATACATTTTCGTGAACAGTGAAAAGATATTTCACATCATAATAAGCCTGTACCAAAACGGAGAGTATTCCGTAGTCTTTGGTTCTGGGTACAGCAGCCGTTCTTTCTGCAACTTCCTTCTGAAACATACCTACCATTTCCGGAATGATCTCATAATGATCTATGATTTTAAATAAAATCTGAGACGAGATATTGTACGGGAAATTTCCGATAATCGCAATCTCTTCACCATTGATAAAACCAAAATCCTGTTTCAGAAAGTCTCCTACAAAAGTTTTTTCAGTTGTTTTGGAATAGTTTTTTTTAAGATAATCGATAGATTCTGTATCAATTTCTGCCAGATAGATGTTTTGTTCTTTTTCCAGAAGATATTTGGTGAGTACGCCCATTCCGGGGCCTACTTCCATGACGTTGTTGTAGTTTTCGTAGCTTAAGCCTTCTACAATATTTTTTGCGATATTTTCATCGGTCAGAAAATGTTGACCCAGATGTTTTTTTGCTCTTACACTCAAAGTTTATTTATGATTTCGTTAACAATGATTTTCTCTTATTCGTTCCAAATTTCGGTAGAATTTTTCTATTTTAGCCAAAAATTTTAATATTAATGGCGAAATCTGTAGAAGAGTTTAATAAGAAAAGGCTTCGGTCTAGCAATATTACTGTTGTAATAAGTATTGCCCTTGTGTTATTTTTGCTGGGATTGATGGGGTTGATTTTAATTAATGCACAAAAATATTCCGACTATCTGAAGGAGCAACTTGTTGTGAATGCGTACTTTGATGAAAACTATGATGCGAAGGATTCTGTAAAGATTGCAAAACAGGAGGCAGATGCAGTGCAGCAAATTCAAAAACTGGAGTCTGTAAAACGAACTACGTATATTTCGAAGAAAATGGCTTCCGAAGAAGCTAAAAAAAGTTTGGGAGTGAATAGTGAAGCACTTTTTGAAGACGATATTTTTCCTGCTTCTGTAGAAATTGCACTGAAACCTGATTACACAGACTCTACGAAAATAGGAGCGGTTTTGTCTCAGATAAAATCTGTTCCGGGCATTGTAGATGTAAAAAACGATTCAGATTCTCAGAAAATCTACGATAAATTAAATAAAATTCTCAAGTGGATTTTGGCATTTTGTGTTCTCTTCCTGGTATTGGCAATTGTCTTAATTAATAATTCCATCAGGCTGAAAGTGTTCTCAAAAAGATTTATCATCAAAACCATGCAGCTTGTAGGGGCTAAAAGAAGGTTTATCTTAACGCCGTTTATTAAAGAAGCGCTAATTCTTGGTCTGTTGGGAGCAGTATTGGCTCTTATCGCATTATCCGGCCTCTGGTATTATTTTACAACCACTATAAAAACACCTTTCGTACAGGATACCAATCAATACGTTTGGCTGGTTCTGTTGATATTCGGAGTGGGAATTTTCATCACCATACTAAGTACAATCGTTGCAACATGGAGATTCTTGAGATCCAATGTTGACGACTTATATTATTCTTAAAATGAGCAAAAAAACAAATAAATTTTCCGCATCAGATTTTGGAACGGAAAGAGAAGTTGCAGAAAAACCTGTGTTTTACTTCGGACCGCAGAACTACAAATGGATGCTTATCGGTCTTGCCTGCATTGTTGTAGGATTTCTTTTAATGATGGGTTCCGATGCCAATACTGTAGATGGCAAATTTGATCCTGATTCTTGGAATGACGATATTTTTTCTGTCAGAAGAATCAGAATTGCACCTTTATTAATTGTAACAGGCTTTGTCATAGAAGTATATGCAATTTTAAAAAGAAAATAAACACATTACACATAAAGATTAAGAAATTAAAAGATTTGAATACCATTTGAATCTTTTAGTCTTTTAATCTTTTAATTTTTTTAAAAAAGAAAAATGGATTTAATCAAAACAATCATTATCGCGATTGTAGAAGGACTTACAGAATATCTACCCATTTCGTCAACGGCTCATATGGGCTTTGCTGCAAGTTTAATGGGTTTGGAAGAAACAGAATTTCTAAAAATGTTTCAGGTTTCTATACAGTTTGGAGCTATTTTATCTGTTGTTGTTGCTTATTGGAAAAAGTTTTTTAATTTCAAAAACCTACAGTTTTATTTCAAATTAGCATTTGCTGTCATTCCGGCTTTGGTTTTAGGATATATATTTGATGACAAAATAGAAGCTGTTCTGGGGAATCAGATTGCCATTTCTACAGTTTTGGTTGTAGGAGGCGTTGTACTTTTATTCGCAGACAAATGGTTCAAAAACCCGGTTATTCATAATGAAAAAGAATTGTCCATAAAAAAAGCAGTGATCATTGGTTTTTGGCAGTGTCTGGCAATGATGCCCGGAACCAGCAGAAGTGCTGCTTCTATTATTGGTGGAATGACGCAGGGATTATCCCGAAAAGCTGCAGCAGAATTTTCTTTCTTTTTAGCAGTTCCTACCATGTTGGCGGTGACAGTTTACTCAGTTTTTGTGAAAACATGGGGTAAAGAAACAGGAAACCCAATGAAAGGGTACGAAATGATTTTGTCTTCTCAGGATCACATTATGATTTTTGTAGTAGGAAACATCGTAGCATTTATTGTGGCTTTAATTGCGATAAAAGCGTTCATCGGCGTTCTTAATAAATACGGCTTCAGACCTTGGGGTTGGTACAGAATCATCGTGGGAATCGCTTTGTTGGTTTATTTTTACTGGTTCAAATAATCGATTTTCATTGATTTTTTTGGGCAGCTATTTCCGCCTTCCACTCCCGCTTTTTTTCCTCCGCTGCGCTCCGGCAAAAAGAGCTCCGTTCAAGTCGGGCTGCAACTGATCCAAAAATAAACGTTTCAACAAAACTGCGATTCTCAAACTCAAAAATACTCCAGCTAAAAATGACAGCAGAACAGCTTCTCGAAGGACATATTTTTCTCGTAGACAAACCTCTGGATTGGACTTCTTTTCAGGCAGTCAACAAAATGAAATACAAGCTCAAAAATGAGTTTGGTCTTCCGAAAAAATTCAAAATCGGGCATGCAGGAACTCTGGATCCCAGAGCAACTGGTCTTCTGATTGTATGCACAGGAAAATTCACCAAAAAAATTCCTGAAATACAGGATGCTCCCAAAGAATACTGGACAGAAATAAAAATCGGTGTACAGACAGAATCCTACGACACCGAAAAACCCGAAATCCTTCCGCAGGATATTGCTCACATTACAGAAGATCGTGTAAAAGAAGCATTAGAAAAATTTCTAGGTGCAATAGAGCAGAAACCACCCATTTTTTCAGCAATAAAAATTGACGGAAAAAGAGCTTACGATATGGCAAGAGCCGGGCAGGAAGTTGAAATGAAATCCCGGAAAACGACAATCAATTACATTAAAGATATTGAAATCAATTTTCCTCTGGTAAGTTTTACGGTGGGTTGTTCTAAAGGAACCTACATTCGCAGTCTTGCTCACGACATCGGACAGGAGTTGGGAGTTGGTGCTTATTTGACGCAACTAAGACGAACCAAAATTGGTGATTATTTAGTAGAAAATGCCAATAAAAATTACCTCGACAACAATTTCACTTTTTTAGAATGAAGAAAATTTATTTTTTGTTTTTACTTATTTCAAGCTTTGTTTACTCTCAGGATAAAGCCAATAAACTGGGCGTTTTTGGAGCAGTAGAAGCAAATGTGGGTTTTGATGTCGCAGCAATGATTAAAGAAAAACAGGTTACCAATGAATATGAAAGACAAAACTTAGATCCTGGAAGGTTTAATTATGGTTTTACAGCACAAGTAGGATATCAACCATTAAATTGGTTTGCTTTAGCATCGGGCTTGAGATATGCATATGTAGATCCTAATTTTCATGTCGTGTATTGGACATTTCAACCATTTTTTATCATCAGTAATCCGAAAGATGAAGAATTTACCTATATTTCTGCAAATTTTGGCACTCAGATTAATCAAACCGCCTCTAAAAACGCAAAATTAATCGGGCTTTCCGTTGGGTTCTTCGAACCTATTACTAGAAATTTGGGAAACAAGTTTCAAGTTAATCTGGAAGTACATAACTTTGATAGTAACAGCACTTTATTTGTAGGTTTTTCCTATGGAATTGCATTTTTTTCTAACAAAAAACTATAATAATGGAAAAAACAAGGATCAATAAATACCTCTCAGAAGTTGGTTTCTGCTCAAGAAGAGCTGCAGATAAGCTTTTGGAGGAAGGCAGAATAACTGTAAACGGTATTGTCCCAGAATTGGGAACCAAAATCTCTGATGAAGACATGGTAGAAGTTGACGGAAAACCTATCAGAGAATCTCAGGAAAAACCAATTTATATTGCTTTCAATAAGCCTGTAGGTATTGTTTGTACCACCGATACCAAAAGAGAAAGAGATAATATTATCGAATATATAAATCATCCAAAAAGAATTTTCCCGATCGGAAGACTGGATAAACCGAGTGAAGGACTTATTCTTCTTACCAATGACGGAGATATTGTCAATAAAATTTTAAGAGCACAGAATAATCACGAAAAAGAATATTTAGTGAGAGTGGATAAACCGCTCAATACCAAGTTTCTTGATAAAATGAGGAATGGTGTTCCCATTTTGGATACGGTTACCAAGAAATGCGAGGTAGAAAGAATAGATGATATGACTTTCCGTATTGTTCTTACGCAGGGACTGAACAGGCAGATCCGAAGAATGTGTGAGTTTTTAGGCTATGAAGTGAAAAAATTAAAAAGAATAAGAATCATGAATATCAAGCTGGATCTTCCATTAGGAAAATGGAGAGATTTAACAGAAGAAGAGCTTGCTCTGCTTACTATTTCTTTAGATGGCTCTTCAAAAACCTACGAGTAAAAATATATTTCAAATACAGAAATGTTGTGATGGTTTCATCGTGTTTGTTTATAAAAAAAATAAAACCGAAAAAATAACTCACGCCATAAAGTTAAATCACTCATTGTAGTACAATTGCTGAGATTTGCACTATAAATGTTTGTTTTTTAATGCTTTGCTTTTTTATTATGAAATATGTGTTTATATTTACACCAGAATAATTAAAAGATTATTAAAAACACAATATAATCGAAAGATGAAAAAAAAGCTCTATTTAATAGCAGTTTCCAGTATGCTGTTTATTTCTACAACAAAAGCCCAGGTAGGGATAGGTACTACCACTGTGGAAAATGATTTACTTCTGAAAGTATCTTCATCCAATAAGGGTGTTCTCATTCCCAATTTAAATATTCCAAACCTTAGTTTGGCTTCACCTGCAGTTAATCCTGCCTATGGATTATTAGCCTACAATAAAGCAACAGGAAAACAGGGTTTTCATTTTTGGGACGGAATTAGGTGGATTGAGTTAATAGATACCAGGAATATATATTCTGCTTTGGGTTTAACGATTTCCTACAGTACTTCAAACGCTTCTACAATCGATGTGCTTGCCTTATCCGGCGCAATTAATTATGCTGAAAATTCTCTACCCGGGACTATCTGGACAGAGGTACCGGGACTTTCAAAAGATGTTACGATCACTCAGACCAACAATAGTGTTTTCGTAATTACTGAAGGAATGGTGCAGGCCAATAATAACTTTACAAGCGCATCCAGTACTTTTACTTATGCAGTAGGTATTTTTGTGGACGGAAAATTGGCCGGTGCAAGGAATTATTCATCGAACTACGGAAGAGCCAATCAGTATGATTTTTTTTCAATTAATACCCTGCTCAAAAACCTCCCTGTAGGAACACATGTTATAAAAACCTATGTTACGATGAGGGTCAACAATTTTACAAACGCCACGGTTTGGAGATTTGGTGGTGCAGCATCTGCTTCTGTAAATAGTGATATGTCCAAAATCAATATGTTTATCAAAGTGACAGAAAAATCTTAATAATAGAAATGAAAAGTACGTATTTAAACTTCCTTTTTATGATATTAGGAATAAATGTTTTTGCTCAGTATGGTTCTCTGGGAATAGGAACTTCAAATCCGGATTCTTCTGCTGTTCTGGATCTTGTTTCCAGTAAAAAAGGACTTATGATCCCAAAAGTTGCGCTTAATGAAAATAATGTTTCAGATTACAGTTTTATGACGGCAAGGCCTACGGAATCTCTTTTGGTGTATAATACCAATTCTGCTTTTCCCGGAGGTAAAGGAATGTATTACTGGAGTGGTACTCAGTGGGTATTTTATTTTAATTCTGCTAATATTAATTTGTTACTGGGAATTACAAAATATTATTCAAAAATTTATGCTACCGGTGTCACTACCAGTAATTATCCTGCAGATGCAGCTTCCGTAAATTCATTTGTGAATGGTAGTACGTTGTCTTCTCCCTGGGTAGAAATTGCACACCCTTCAGCTTTTAATATAACGATAGACAGACCGAAAAATAACACAGTTATTACTTTCACGGGAATGTTACAGCTGAATAATTCTGCATCAAGCAGTGCCAGCGTGACTTATGGATTGGGAATATTTATAGATAATAAACTTATTTCATCGAAGTCAGCATCTATGAATGTTGACAGTACGTGCGCTTTTCAGGAGTTTACTATCACCGGAATTATTGATGATCTATCAGTAGGAACCCATAGCATTAAAGTTGCCGTAATGAACAGATCCAGCACCACCGGTACAGCAATGTATTACGGGCAGAAAGCGGTAAGCTGTACAAATATCTCCAATGACGAAGCCAGAATCAGTGTGATTGCCCTGGTGAACCAACCATTACCTTATTAAGTCATGAAAAAAAAATATACACTCCTTGCACTCGCTTTTGTACCCAGTTTTGTTTTTTCACAAGTTGTAATTACGGATAAAGCTACACTTTCATTGGATAATACAGCTATTTTGAAATTAGATTCCGATACCAAAGGGATTTTACTTCCCCGAATAAGTTTAGGTTCCAATGTAGACATTACTACAATTCCTTCTCCTCAGGAAGGGAATATTGTATTTAATACGAATAGTACAGCAAGTCTGCCCCAATCGGTTGCGTATTTCGACACAGGAAGTTGGAATGCTTTATTTACAAAAGAACAAGTTCAGTCAAAATTAGATTTAATAAATACAAGCTCGTTTTCCTCCGCAGGAGGAATTGTTGTTACAGGTTTTACGCCGGGAGCCATTAGTCTGGGAAGTGATACGGCCAACTGGGTGTCTTTGGGAATTACAGATTCCAAAACCTTTACCAGAGCAAACAATTCTTTTGCTTTTACATTAGAAGGTATGGCTCAGCTTGACAAAAGTTTGAACGAATATTTTCAGTTTGCAATCGGAATTTTTGTAGATGATAAATTGGTAGTTGTAAGAAAATACCATAAGCAAAATGAAGCCTTTACCTGTTCATGGCACAAATTTGTACTGAATGGAGTGGTCAATAATCTTTCTATAGGAAATCATGTTATAAAGGTGATGGCAAGAAATATATCTTCTACATCAAATTCTCCTTCTCAAAGTATTGTATACGGCGGAGTAGCCCAAAGCTCCAATACAGGAAATCCTTCATGTGATAATATAAGTAGTTTTTTATCAAAAATTTCTCTTAATACTACAATTGTAGAAACACTTAATTAGGAGTTTCATTACTTTAATTGGGTCGGGAATATTTTGTGATAAGGTTTGAAAGAAAGTAATAATAATATTAAATATTGATTTGTCATGTTAAAAAAAATCGTACTTTTGCACTCACTTTTGTGAACGCACTTTAGGCGAAGTAAAACATTATCAATTAACAACTTCCATATTTTTCAGGAGTCACAGCAAAGCCAAAGTCTGTAAAAATAGGAATACAAATTTTATTAGAAAATGTCAAAAGAGACAAATTCAGCAGAGGTTATTCTTAACCAAAACGTAGCACCAGAACAATTTGACTGGGATTCTTTCGAATCTGGTCTTGATGCAGATGCTAGAAAAGAAAAAAGCGATCTTGAAGAAATCTACAACGGATCTCTTAGCAGTTTAAACGATAACGATGTTATCACTGGTAAAGTTGTAAGATTAACAGACAAAGAAGCTATCGTAGACATCGATTTCAAATCTGAAGGTGTTATTTCTCTTAATGAATTCCGTTACAACCCAGGCCTTAAAGTAGGTGATGATGTGGAGGTAATGGTAGACAGAAGAGAAGACAAAACCGGTCAGTTACAGTTATCTCACAGAAAAGCGAGAACGCTAAAAGCTTGGGATAGAGTAAACGAACTTCACGAAACTGGAGAAATCGTAAACGGTTTTGTAAAATCCAGAACTAAAGGAGGTATGATCGTTGACGTTCATGGTATTGAAGCATTCTTACCAGGTTCTCAAATCGACGTGAAGCCAATTAAAGATTACGATCAGTTCGTAGGTAAAACGATGGAATTCAAAGTTGTGAAAATCAACCCTGAATTCAAAAACGTAGTGGTATCTCACAAAGCATTGATCGAAGCAGATATCGAAGGTCAGAAAAAAGAAATCATCGCTCAGCTTGAAAAAGGTCAGGTTCTTGAAGGTACTGTTAAGAATATTACTTCTTACGGTGTATTCGTAGATCTTGGAGGTGTTGACGGATTGATCCACATTACAGATCTTTCTTGGTCTAGAGTGAACCATCCATCTGAAATCTTAGAAGACGGACAAACTGTGAAAGTGGTTATCCTTGACTTTGATGACGAGAAAACAAGAATCCAGTTGGGTATGAAGCAATTAGAAGCTCATCCTTGGGATGCTCTTTCTGCTGATATGAAAGTTGGTGATAAAGTAAAAGGAAAAGTAGTTGTTCTTGCTGACTATGGTGCATTCGTAGAGATCGCTCCAGGTGTAGAAGGACTAATCCACGTTTCTGAAATGTCTTGGTCTACTCACTTGAGAAGCGCAGGAGATTTCGTAAAAGTAGGTGACGAAGTGGAAGCTGAAGTGCTTACTTTAGATAGAGAAGACAGAAAAATCTCTCTAGGTATGAAACAATTATCTAAAGATCCTTGGGAAAATATCGAAGCTAAATATCCGGTAGGTTCTGAGCACGTAGGTACTGTAAGAAACTTCACAAACTTCGGTGTATTCGTAGAATTGGAAGAAGGTATCGACGGATTAATTTATATCTCAGACCTTTCTTGGACTAAGAAAATCAAGCATCCATCAGAATTCTGTGCAGTAGGTGATAAATTGAATGTTGTAGTTCTTGAACTAGACATCCAGGCTAGAAGATTATCTCTAGGTCACAAGCAATTGACAGAAAACCCATGGGATAAATTTGAAACTAAATATGCTGAAGGAACTGTACACGCTGGTAAAGCTGTAGAAGTACACGATAAAGGTGCTTCTGTACAATTCGAAGATGCTGAAGTAGAAGCATTCTGCCCATCAAGATTATTGGAGAAAGAAGACGGATCTAAAATCAAGAAAGGTGATGATGCTCAATTCAAAGTAATCGAGTTTAACAAAGAATTCAAAAGAGTAGTAGTATCTCATACTGGTATCTTCAGAGACGAAGAGAAGAAAAATGTAAAAGAATCTAACAACAGATCTAATACATCTTCTTCTTCAAACAATGAAGAAAGATCAACTCTTGGTGATATCGATGTTTTAGCAGAACTTAAAAAGAAAATGGAAGGCGGTAAATAATCTCAGATCATTTTATAATATGCAGCCACTCTTCGGAGTGGCTTTTTTATTTAAATTAAAGAATATTGACATTATATTTATTTAATTTTAAAAATAAGATAAGTGGTTGATAAAATCACAATTTTGGGAATTTAATTTTTAATCGATATTTTTTATTATTTTTAATTATTTCTTAAGGTAATTAATTTTTTTATGTGATAATTTTATAAATTTGCACATTCAATAAAATAATGAAAAAAGTAACACTACCTCTTTTATTTGCAGTATTCACAATATTGCCTGCTTCACATTTATTTTCTCAGGAAAACCAGAAGCTTATAGAAAATTATATTAAAACAAAACAACTACGGGATTATAAAAAATCAGATTTAGCATCTTTCGTAATTGATAATGTTGATGTTTCAAGCTCCTTGAAAGGGGATGTAGTAAAATTTCAGCAGACTTACAAAGGATATCCTATTTATAATTCTGTAGGAACAGCTCTTATCAGGGATAATAAAATTGACTATTATTCTGATAGCTTCGTAAAAGATTATTCAGAATCTACCGGCAGTACTGCAGGAATAAATCCGGCAGAAGCTTTAAAGAAAATTTCTGCTGAGCTAAAAAAAGAAGAAATTGCTGATTTTGTAATTTTGAATTTTTCGTCAGCAGAGCCGGATCATACAAGATATGCTAAACAAAGACTGGTTTATGTGGAAGATAAAAATATCCTGAAACTTGCCTATGAATTTTCTGTAAGAGAGCCCAAGACCCCCAATTATTGGGATATTGTAATTGACGCAAATTCTGGCGAGATTCTGAGAAAAGAGAATCTTAATTTATCATGTAGTTTTCATCCCGGTGCGTATAGCCATGATCATTCAGAAGAAAATTTTATAGGACCGCTGAACCATATCAGCCAAAACTATTCTTATCTTTTGCCTGATAATGCCTCTTACAATGTTTTTGTGCTGCCCATAGAAGCTCCTACTTTTGGATCAAGATCTGTTATTACCAATCCATGGTTACCTACCTCATCACCAGAAGGCTGGCATTCTGACGGTACCAATCATTATACAATAACAAGGGGGAATAATGTTTATGCTTATGAGGATGCGGCAGATTTAGATTCTCCAGGATATTCGCCGGACGGTGGCCCTACGAGAAATTTTAATTTTCCCTTTAGTATCACAGGAGATTCTTTTTATAATCAGGATGCTTCCATTTCGAACTTGTTTTATTTGAATAATAGAATACATGATGTATTCTATAAATTTGGATTTACGGAATCTGCCAGAAATTTCCAACAAAATAATTTTGGAAATGGAGGTATTGGAAATGACTATGTGTATGCTGAAGCTCAAGATGGCGGTGGTACTAATAATGCCAATTTTGCTACTTTGTCAGATGGTATTAAGCCAAGAATGCAGATGTACTTATGGTCAGCCGTCAACCGAAACTTCTTTTATAATGCTCCTTCTGCTGCAGTGAGCAGACAGCCTGCAGTGGGTACAGCACAGTTCGGGCCAGCTCTTACGGCAACGGGTGTAACAGCAAACGTTCAGTTGGTAAGCGTTATAACGGGCTGTACAGCTTTGCCGGCAGGATCTTTGTCGGGTAAAATAGGATTAATTGAAAGAGGAGGATCTACAAGCTGTACATTTAGTGTAAAAGTAAAAAATGCTCAAAACGCAGGTGCCGTTGCTGCAATTGTATATAATAATGCTGCGGCTACAAACTTTCCGGCGGTAATGGGCGGAACAGATGCCACAGTAACGATTCCTTCCGTGCTAATTGGAAATGCTGAAGGCGAATATATTAAAAGCCAGCTCAGTACTAATACTGTAGTAAACGTTACGCTTAAAGATGATCCGGCAACGGTGATAACTCCTGATGGTAGTTTTGATAATGGTATCGTTACTCACGAGTATGGTCATGGTATTTCAAATAGGTTAACGGGTAACGGATCAACCTGTCTTGTTTCCTCACAGAGTAAAGAACAGATGGGAGAAGGCTGGTCAGACTTTTTTGCTTTGATGTTAACCAATAAACCGGGAGACAATGCTTCTGTAGCAAGAGGTATCGGAACATACGTGAACGGCCAGGCAACATCAGGCGGCGGAATAAGACCTGCAAAATATTCGCCTAATTTGTTAGTTAATAATTATACGTATGGCGATACAAACGGAATGGAATACAATAATGGTTCTGCCATCGTACCGGATGTACATTCTATAGGTTTCGTCTGGGCATCAATGCTTTGGGATCTGCATTGGGAATATGTAGCAAAATACGGCTATGCGTCTGATGTTACAGCAAATGCTACAAGTGGCAGCGCAAGAGTACTTCAGTTAGTTACCAATGCACTGAAACTTCAGATTTGTAATCCTACTTTTGTTGATGGAAGAAATGCAATTTTATCTGCAGAACTTGCTACAACAGCAGGTGCAGACAGATGTATGATCTGGAGAACTTTCGCAAAAAGAGGACTGGGTGTAGATGCTTCTGCCGGACTAAAAACAAATATTAATGATCAGTCAGAAAATTATGAAGTTCCTGCTGACTGCGTATTATCCACGCAGGAGATATCGTCTATAAAGGATAATGGAATATCAATTTATCCAAATCCTGCAAAGAATGAATTCTTTATTAATTTTCCTAAAAATACTTTAGGAAAAGTAAATGTGGAGATTTATGATATGTCCGGAAAATTAGTTTCTACAGAAAACAAAATCTCACCGGATTCTAAAAAAGCAATTTCTACAAGCAATCTTGTAAACGGTACTTATTTAGTAAAAATAAATGGTATCGGAATAGATACTGCTACAAAGGTAATTATCAATAAATAATAATTAATTTAAATCAAATAATAGAAGACCGTCTCATTTTGTAAGACGGTTTTTTTTTTTAATATAATTTTAAATAATTGATTATCAGTATTTATGATAATTAAAATACTTGTTTACTTTGACTGAAAAATTTAGGATTATGGATAAAATAAGCAGTAATTTTTCATTCAAACAAGAGTCAAGATTTCTTTATTTTAGATTTTATTGAGATTCTACCTGAATGAGAAACAAATCTTTAAGCTAACGTAGTATGCATAATTCATTGAAATTTTAGATATAATATCATAAAATGTTCCTATTTTTATAATGTTTTAATAATTAAATCATGAATTGGAATTTTATTGATAATAAAAGAGTAATAAATGTTAGAAATTTGTTTTTGCTTTTTATTTTCCTTCCTTTTATTGTTTTTTCTCAACAGCAAAAAAGGTTGATTGAAGATTATTTTCAGACAAAGCAAAGTCCGGATTTTAAAAAATCGGACTTATTAAATTTTGATATCGATAACGTAGATTCTTCAAAATCATTAGATGGAGAAATTATTAAAATTCAACAAAAATTTAAAGGATATCCCGTTTATAATGCAGTAGGAACTACTTTAGTAAAAGAAAATAAAGTTTTGTACTTTTCAGATTCTTTCATAAAAAATTATAATCATTCAACATCAAATATTCCGTTACTGAGTAAGGAATCTGCATTAAAAAAGATTGCCAATACGTTGCAAAATAAAGATATCGAGACTTATCTTATTCGTGAAAATACTTTAGCAGAACCCAATGACAAAAAATTCGCAACACAAAAATTAGTATTTATAGAAGTAAATTCAGACTTAAGACTTGCCTATCAGTTTTTTATTACCGAACAGGAATCTTCAAATTCCTGGAATATTTTAGTTGATGCAAATACGGGAGAGATTATCAACAAAGATAATCTTAAATTATCATGCAGTTTTCATCCGGGAGCCTATGGGCATGATCATCCCAATGAAAATTTAATAAAAGAAAATCAGAAAAGGAAAAACATATTGTCTTATTTGTTTTCACCTGATCATGCCTCGTACAATGTATTTCCATTACCTGTTGAATCACCCACTTTCGGCAGCAGATCGGTCGTTAGTAATCCCTGGATTTTAAGCTCATCTCCGGAAGGGTGGCACTCAGACGGCAGCAGTCACTACACGGTAACCAGAGGTAATAATGTCTATGCTTATGAGGATTCTGCAAATTCAAACTTACCGGGATATTCTCCGGACGGAGGAGTAAACCGGAATTTTAATTTTCCTTTTTCACTCAACGGAACTCCAGCTTTCAATCAAAATGCAGCTATTACGAATTTGTTTTATGTTACTAATAGGGTACATGACATTTTTTATCAATTTGGATTTACAGAATCTGCAAGGAACTTTCAGCAGAATAATTTTGGTAAAGGAGGCGTAGGGAATGATTTTGTGCTTGCTGAGGCACAAGATTCTGAAGATATCAATAATGCCGATTTTACAACGCCCGCTGATGGAAATAAACCTGTGATGCAAATGTATCTTTGGTCTGCCGTCAACAGATATTTTTTTTACAACGCTCCTTTATCTGCAGTTCCGCGTGTACCGCAAGCTAATTCGGCTCAGTTTGGTCCGCAGCTTAACGGAGTCGGAGTAACGGGAGATATTGCTTTAGCTTCGATAATTAATGGTTGTTCTGCATTACCTTTAGGATCTTTGTTAGGGAAAATCGGACTTGTGGAAAGAGGAGGAAGTTCTTCCTGTACATTTGCTTCGAAAGTGAAAAATGCACAAAATGCCGGCGCAGTTGCTGCAATTATTTATAACAACGCAGCTGCTGTGAATTTTCCATCTTCAATGGGCGGTACAGACCCGTCAATTACGATTCCGTCAGTTTTAATTACCAATAATGAAGGGGAATATATTAAAAACCAATTAAATAACGGAATCACGGTTAATGTAACTTTAAAAAGTGATCCTGCGACAGCAGTTACGCCTGACGGAAGTTTTGATAATGGGATTATCACCCATGAATACGGACACGGGATATCCAACAGATTGACAGGAAACGGATATACCTGTCTTTTAAAATCTCAAAGCAAAGAACAAATGGGTGAAGGCTGGTCAGATTTTTTTGCCTTAATGCTTACAAACAGTACCAATGACAATGCAAATGTCCCCAGAAGTATAGGAAGTTATGCAAGCGGACAACCAACAACGGGTTCAGGATTCAGACCCGCAAAATATTCTCCTGATTTTTCCGTGAATAATTACACGTATGGAAAAACCAATGGAATGGAGATTGAGGAAGATGGTAAAATGGTTCCTGATGTACACAGAATAGGATTTGTCTGGGCGACAATGCTCTGGGATCTCCATTGGCAATATGCCGCAAAATATGGATATTCCTCAGATGTGACTGCCAATATGAATAGTGGAAGCTCTCGGGTTTTACAACTTGTTACCAATGCTTTGAAATTACAGGCGTGCAGCCCAACTTTCATTGATGGACGAAATGCGGTATTATCCGCGGAAATGCTTACAACAGGCGGTGCAGACCGATGTATGATCTGGAATACTTTTGCAAAAAGAGGCTTGGGAATCAATGCTTCTGCAGGGAATAAACTGGATATTAATGATCAGGTGGAAGATTTTTCAATTCCTAAAGATTGTCTGGAAGGGAACTCGAATCTGCCGACAGACAAAAGTAAAATCAAGATCTATCCTAATCCTGCCAAAGAAGAATTTTTCATTTATTTAAAAGACAATACTATAGGAAATGTATTTGTTCAGGTTTATGATATGACAGGAAAACTGGTGTTATCCGAAAACCGATCTTCGCCCGATTCAAGAATTGCAATTTCAACAAAAGATTTTGAAAATGGTGTTTATGTCATAAAGTTACAGGCTGTAGGAGTTGATCTTACTTCAAAAATAATAGTTAAGAAATAAGGCTCATCCTATTTTTTAAATAAATAGTTTAATGTCACCTCATAATTTTTTGAGGTGATTTTTATGAAGGCATCGTTCAGACTCAATAGATTTTATGTTGTATCTTTGCCGGCTGTAAAAAAGGTTATGGAGAAGAAGAATATTTTAAAGGGGGTTTTATTTGTTGGGGTTGGCGCAAGTATTTACGGGATGTTGGCAACATTTGTGAAGATGTCTTATAAAGAGGGTTTTACAACTTCAGAAGTTACTACTGCGCAGTTTGCAATAGGTTTTTTAGGTTTGTTGATTTTAAATTTTTTTCAGACTATTACTTCAAAAAAAGCTTTATCGTCACCGAGTCCGAAAGAATTTAAAATGCTGATGTTGGCAGGAACTTCTCTCGGCTGCACCAGTCTTTTCTACTATATTGCTGTTCAGTATATTAATGTGTCTATCGCCATTGTTTTACTTATGCAGTCAGTTTGGTTCAGCGTCGTGGTAGAAGGTTTTATAACCAGAAAGTTTCCGATTGCTAAAAAAGTTATTGCAACGGTAATTGTTTTGATAGGAACCGTTTTGGCAACCAACCTTGTTAATATGGACGTGAAAATTGACTGGCATGGGATATTCTGGGGATTATTGGCTGCAGCATCATTTACGGCTACTATGTTTACTTCCAATACGTTAGCGACCCATCTTCCTGTTCTCAGAAAAAGCATCATTATGCTTTCGGGAGGATCAGTCATTATTTTTTTATTCCTGTTTTTTGCTCAGATAGGTCCGCAGTATTTTGATGGACTGAAATCCTTTTATTTAAATTTTACAGACAATACACAACATATTCGTCCCTTCAATTATTCCATTTTTTGGACCTACGGATTCATTCTGGCACTTTTTGGAACCATCATTCCGCCGATTTTATTTAATCTGGGTTTTCCAAATACAGGTTTAGGATTGGGAAGTATCATTTCATCACTGGAACTTCCGGTCTCTGTTACAATGGCATTCATACTATTGGGCGAAGAGGTTCTTCTCATTCAGTGGATAGGTATTGTATTCATTCTTTTTGCCATTGTCCTGATGAATCTGCCTTCTAAAAAACAACAAATGAAGGAAGGATATCATAAAAAATGATAATTAAACTAAAAATAACTTCTTAAAACCGTCTCTTTTGATTCGGTTTTTTTAATTTTAATACATCAAATCAATTTTTATGAAATACTCAAAAAGCGTTTTACTCCTGGTGCTTGTCTTATTTTCAGGATCTGTTTTTTCACAGCTTAAACCTCTGGATGCAACACTGTCCAATTATCAATATCCTTTTGAGGTTTATTTTAAAGAATTTAAATCTCAAAATCAGAGTTTAAAAATGGCATTTATGGATGTAAAACCCAGAAAGCCGAACGGAAAAACGGTAATGTTGCTTCATGGGAAAAACTTCAACGGAGCGTATTGGGGAAAAACGGCAAAAGATCTGGCAGAAAAGGGCTTCAGAGTTATTATTCCGGATCAGATAGGCTTTGGGAAATCATCCAAACCACAGTCTTACCAGTTTTCATTTGCGCAGTTGGCTCACCATACAAAAGCAATTTTAGACGATCTGAAAATCAATAAAACAATAGTTCTCGGTCATTCGATGGGGGGAATGCTTGCTTCAAGATTTACTTTAATGTATCCCGAAACTGTCGAAAAACTCATTCTTGAAAACCCGATTGGTCTGGAAGATTATAAAGCGCTGGCAAAATATCAGACTGTTGATGAAGCATATCAGTCAGAACTGAAAAATACAGTGGAAAGTTATAAAAATTATCAGCTCAAATATTATTACGGCAACAAATGGAAGGCAGAATATCAGCCGTGGTTAGATTTAATCGCAGGATGGACGCTGCATGAAGATTATCCTCAAGTCGCCTGGAATGCTGCATTGACAAGTGATATGATCTTTAATCAACCCGTTCTTTATGAATTTAAGAATATAAAAACGCCAGCACTGTTAATCATAGGAACACGTGACAGAACTGCCATTGCGAAAGATCGTGCGCCGAAAGAAATTCAGCCGACGATGGGGCAGTATCAGGAATTGGGAAAGAAAACACAACAGCAGATTGAGGGTTCCCAACTTGTAGAGTTCGAGAATGTAGGACATCTTCCTCATATCGAAGTGTATGATAAATTCTGGAACGCTTTATATGATTTTATCAAATAATCTACAATTGAAATCAACACTTATTTATTTAAAGTACATTCAAATAAAAAGAGACCGCTAAAATAAGCAGTCTCTTTTCGTATGTTGTGGTCTGAATTACTTCTTTTTGTAAGCAGCGTCTTTAATTCTTGCTTTCTTACCTCTAAGATCTCTGAAGTAGTAAATTCTTGATCTTCTAACTCTACCTCTTCTGTCAACTTCAATTTTCTGAAGAGCAGGCATGTTGATAGGGAAAACTCTTTCTACACCTACATCACCACTCATTTTTCTGATAGTGAAAGTTTTTGTAGCTCCAGTTCCTCTCAATTGGATTACGGTTCCTTTGAAAAACTGAGTTCTTGTTTTTTGACCTTCCTTAATCTCGTAATACACAGTAATTGTGTCTCCTGCTTTAAAATCAGGGAAATCTTTTTTGGTAATGTACTGGTCTTGTACGTACTTTAATAAATCCATTATTAATAAATATAAAAATGTTTAAAAGCTAAGCAACTTACACGTCCATCGCTAGAGGTTGAATAACAGGTTGCAAAAATAGAACAATTTTTTCTGTCTGCCAATACTTTACAGTGTATTTTTTATAAATTTTGTCTTAAAACCCTCCAGTTACAAAAAACAGATAAACTCTTATACACTTCAACTCAATGGATGGCGTGTCCTTCACTCGGTCATTACGCGCTCGCTTCGCTCGCGCTCCATTTCCTCATTCAGGCCGGGCTGTCCGCTGTATCTTTTTTTGGGTTTCGGCGGCAAAGCCGCCGAAACCCAAAAAAAGGATGTCGCTTCCATCCCTCACGCAGAAATCCCCTTTCAAATCAAAAGATTAGAAAAATAAGAAAATTCCCAAAAAAATTGTAATTTCAGACCACAAAATTTTACGCAGTACCATGATAGATAAAAGAGTAAAAAATGCCAGAGAAGCCATCGCCGGAATTCAGGATGGGATGACTTTAATGCTGGGTGGGTTCGGGCTTTGCGGAATCCCGGAAAATTCCATCAATGCTTTGGTGGAAAGTGATGTAAGAGAACTTACCTGTATTTCAAACAATGCAGGAGTAGATGATTTCGGATTAGGATTATTGTTGCAGAAAAAGCAGATCAAAAAAATGATTTCTTCATATGTTGGAGAAAATGCTGAATTTGAAAGACAGATGCTTTCGGGAGAATTAGAAGTTGAGCTGACACCGCAGGGAACACTTGCCGAAAAATGCAGAGCAGCACAGGCAGGAATTCCTGCTTTTTATACCCCTGCAGGTTTCGGAACCGAAGTAGCAGAAGGAAAAGAGGTGAAAGATTTTAAGGGGAAACCTCATATTTTAGAACATGCATTTGAAGCAGACTATTCGATCGTAAAAGCATGGAAAGGAGATCATGCTGGAAACCTTATTTTCAAAGGCTCTGCAAGGAACTTTAATCATCCGATGGCAGGAGCGGGAAAAATTACCATTGCTGAAGTAGAAGAACTGGTTGCTCCGGGAGAATTAGATCCCAATCAGATTCACATTCCGGGAATTATGGTTCAAAGAATATTTCAGGGAGAAAAATTTGAAAAAAGAATCGAACAGCGAACTGTTAGAAAAAAAATATAAAAATTATCTGCAAAAAAGGAAGAAATATCTTTCGGGATCTCTGCTGAGTGGAACGCCGTTGCGAACTTAAAAACAGGGTGGATATTTAAAAAAGATTTTTGCACCTTTTGCGTTAAAAAAAGATGACCGTCAATTTCTGAATTGGCTGCATCAATAAATTTTCAAATTAAAGCATATGTTAAGTAAAGAAGATATAGCAAAACGTATTTCCAGAGAAGTAAAAGACGGATACTACGTTAATTTAGGAATCGGAATTCCAACTTTGGTGGCCAATTATGTTCCTCAAAATCTCAATGTAGAATTTCAGAGCGAAAATGGCGTTTTAGGGATGGGGCCGTTTCCTTTTGAAGGGGAAGAAGATGCAGATGTCATCAATGCCGGAAAACAGACCATTACCATTTTAAATGGCGGTTCATTTTTCGATTCAGCTTTTAGTTTTGGGATGATCAGAAGTCAGAAAGTTGATCTTACCATTCTCGGAGCCATGGAAGTGTCAGAAAATGGAGACATCGCCAATTGGAAAATCCCCGGGAAAATGGTAAAAGGAATGGGGGGCGCGATGGATTTAGTGGCTTCAGCAGAAAACATTATCGTTGCGATGATGCATGTGAACAAAGCAGGAGAAAGCAAAATTCTTAAGAAATGCACACTTCCTTTAACGGGCGTCAACTGTGTGAAAAGAGTTGTTACCGAGCTGGCAGTTTTAGATGTGACACCCGCAGGTTTCAAACTTATTGAAAGAGCTCCCGGAGTTACGGTAGATCACATCATCAAATCTACAGAAGCCGATTTAATCATTGACGGTGAAATTCCCGAAATGCAATTTTAATAAAGCAAAAATCTTGTCGATCGACAAGATTTTTTTATTTGTAATTAATTGACATAGGAAATGTAGGCGTTAAAAAAATCTTCAGAAATTCCGTTAAGAAAAATCTATTGCTCGAAGCGCGGACCATATTAGTGTTGATATAACCAATTTTGAATCCGCGCAAGTTTAGATTTTTTAGGAATTACTGAAGATTTTTAGCCTAGGTTTCCAAGTCTTGAACTTTTGTTTCTTTTGTTTCAAGACAATAGAAAAATTAAAATAAACTTGAATTCGTTTTGTTCACCTAATAAAAACTCATTTCTCATCCTGCGCTCCAAAAACCTTTTTCAAAACACTGGTCGTTCTCATTGCCGGAGTGTTTCTGATGCCGCTTTCTTTTTCAGCAACCATTTTAAAAACACCATTGATGGTTTCATGGGTTACATATTGATTAAGATCTGTAGAAACAGCTTGTCCGGTTATAGAATTGTATTTTGAAATTAAATTTGTCCACACTTTATCAGCGCCTACTTTTCCCAAAGAAGCCTTTACTTTGGGCTGAAAGGCGGTGAATAACTGACCTTGGGTTTTTGTCTGAAGATAACTGGTTGCTGCATTATTACTGCCCAGTAAAATATTTTTTGCATCCGTAATGGTCATTGAAGTAATTGCTTTGGTGAAAATAGGAGCAGCTTCAACTACGGCATCTTCTGCAGCTCTGTTCAGCAATTTCACACCTTGATCAGCCAAACTTCCCAATCCGAATGCACGAAGTTTGGTGTCGATAACTCTTAATTTTTCAGGCATTAAAATTTTTACGGCTTCATTTTTTAAAAACCCATCAGTGACGCCCAATTTTTTTACACCTTCTGAAACACCCAGAGATAAAGCTTCCTTCAAACCCGATGAAATTTGAGTCGATGTAAGACTTCCAAGGTTAATGGGAGAATTTTTAGTTGGAGTGGTAGCCGTTGTAGTAGTAGAATTAGTGGTTGTCGTTTTTACAGGTTTATTGAGATCAATTCCTGTTTGATTTTTAACAGCGGATTTAAGAGCATCAAAAATCTGTGCCTTTACCGAAACAGAAAATAATAATCCGCCAACTAATAAAATTGTTTTTCTCATCATTTATTTTATACAAAATTAGATGTTTTATAGCTTTATAAGTTAAATCATTCATTAGATTTTTCAGAAAAGAATTATATTCGCTAAACTCAAATCAAATTCAGAATGCAGCGTTTTTTACTACTACTTTCAATATTATTGACGGGACTGTTCTTTTCCCAAACAAAACTGAATCTTATTCCTTATCCTCAGAAAGTTGAATTTGAAGAAGGTGAATTTACTATTCCTAAGAATTTTATAGTAGATAAAAATGCACCAAAACAGGAAACAGAATATTTCAAAAAGCATTTAGATAAGAAACTGAGATTCAGATATGGGAAAAAAGACGAAGCAGCTCAATTGATATATTCGTCATTTCCACCTTTACTGAGTCATTCACCATCAAGTCGAATTCCTCCAAAAGAAAGATATATAATTCGTATTTCTTCAAAACAGATTATCATTAGTTCATATACCGAACAGGGCTATTTTTTGGCACTTCAAACCTTAGTTCAGTTATTTGAGCAATATAAAGATTCAGGAAAAATTCCTGCTATGAAAATTGAAGATCAGCCAAAATTCGCTTGGCGCGGAATGCATTTGGACGTTTCCCGTCATTTCTTCACGGTTAACGAAGTAAAGAAGTATCTTGATTATCTGGCAATGTACAAAATAAATACTTTTCATTGGCATTTAACAGACGATCAGGGTTGGCGAATTGAAATTAAAAAATATCCGAAACTTACGCAGATCGGCTCAAAACGCAAGGAATCCATGATCGGAGCTTACGTTGATAATACTTTTGACGGAAAACCTTATGGCCCCTATTTTTACACTCAGGAACAGATTAAAGAAGTTGTACAATATGCCACAGAACGACACATTACGGTTGTTCCGGAAATTGAAATGCCGGGTCATGCTTTGGCTGCTTTATCGGCTTATCCAGAATTTGCCTGTACAGAAGGACCTTTTGAACCGGCTACAAAGTGGGGTGTTTTTGATGATGTTTTTTGCCCGAAAGATGAAACTTTTACATTTTTAGAAAATGTTTTGGATGAGGCAATGGCTCTTTTCCCTTCGCAATATATCCATATTGGTGGTGATGAATGTCCGAAAACAAGATGGAAAGAATGTGCGCATTGTCAGGAATTAATCAGAAAAAATAATCTTAAAGATGAGCATGGTCTGCAAAGTTATTTTATCCAAAGAATTGAAAAATACGTCAATTCTAAAGGAAAAAAAATCATCGGTTGGGACGAGATTTTGGAGGGCGGACTGGCACCCAATGCAGCCGTAATGAGCTGGACGGGTGTAAATGGAGGAATTGAAGCTGCAAAAACCAGTCATTTTGCAGTAATGACACCTGGTTCTTATTGTTATTTCGATCATTATCAGGGAGATCCTGCAACGGAACCTAATGCTTTCGGGGGATTTACACCTTTGGATAAAGTCTATTCTTATCAGCCGATTCCCTCTGAATTGACCGCAGAGCAGGCAAAATATATTCTGGGAGTTCAGGCTAATCTGTGGACAGAATATATTTTGGATTTTAAACAGGTTGAATATATGATTTTTCCAAGATTAATGGCACTTTCAGAAGTTGCATGGGGAACTTCAGATCCCAAAAAATATAAAGAATTTGAAAACAGAGTGGTAGAGCATTTTAAAGTTTTAGATAAAATGAATGTCAACTATGCGAAAAGCATTTACAACATTTCAGGAAAAGTGGCTGCTGCAGATAAAGGTATTTTCTACGAACTTTCCACTTCACAAAATCCAAATGGAATAAGATACACTTTGGATGGAGCAGATCCGGAGGTAAACTCTCAGGTTCATGAAAACCCGATTCCTGTTTCAAAATCATTAACGCTGAAATCAGCGTATTTTGAAAATGGAAAATTAAAGTCAGCAATTTCTTCACAATCGTTTTCTGTTTCCAAAACAACAGGAAAAAGCATCGTTTTGGAAGAACAGCCAAGTGAAAATTATTCATTTGGAGGTGCATTTACTTTAGTTGACGGAATCATCGGAAATCAAAGACAATTAGGAAAAACATGGTTGGGTTTTCAGGGCAAAGATGTTGTGGCGACAATAGATTTAGGACAAAAAACTCAGTTTTCAGAAGTGTATTTCAATACTTTAGACAACAAAGGAAGCTGGATTCATTGGGCACAATCTGCACAGATTTTCATTTCGGATGACGGAACACATTTTAAAATGATTAAAGAAATCGGAAAAGATGAAATTCTTTCTTCAAGAGGAAAAATAAAATTAAATGTAGGAAATCAAAATTCTAAATATCTTAAAATTAAAATAGAAAATGCAGGAATTATCCCTGCAGGAAATCCGGGAGCAGATTCAAAAGCATGGCTTTTCGTAGATGAAATCGGTGCGAATTAATTTTAACTAAAATCTAAAACTCACAACCTAAAAACTAATATAAAATGTCTTCACGCAGAAAATTTATAAAAAGTACAGCATTGGTATCTTCAGCATTATTGTTAAATCCTTTGGATCTGATTGCGAAAGATATACCTGAAGATGGTAAGCCGGTAAATAAACCTATTGTACTTTCAACTTGGAATTTTGGTTTGAAAGCCAACGAAGAAGCTTGGGAGATTTTGAAAAATGGCGGAAGAGCGCTGGATGCGGTGGAAAAAGGTGTGCGTTTTGTTGAAAATGATCCCACCGAAAGAAGCGTTGGTTACGGCGGACGTCCCGATAGAGACGGAAGAGTAACTTTGGATGCCTGTATTATGGATGAAAATTATAATATCGGTTCGGTGGCAGCTTTAGAAAATATCAAAAACCCGATTTCCGTAGCAAGAGCTGTGATGGAAAAGACACCTCATGTGATGCTTGTGGGTGATGGAGCTTTACAATTTGCCGTTTCTCAAGGTTTTAAAAAAGAAAATATCTTAACTGCGGAATCTGAAAAAGAGTGGAAAGAATGGCTGAAAGACAGCAAATATCAACCGATTGTCAATATTGAAAATCATGATACGATAGGAATGATTGCTTTGGATGCACAGGGAAATCTTTCCGGAGCGTGTACAACCAGTGGAATGGCTTTCAAAATGCACGGAAGAGTAGGAGATTCTCCCATTATTGGTGCAGGTTTGTTCGTTGATAATGAGGTGGGTGCAGCAACGGCAACAGGTCATGGCGAAGAAGTGATCAGAACAGTCGGAACTCATTTGGTGGTGGAATTGATGCGGCAAGGCAGGAATCCGCAACAGGCTTGTAAAGAGGCGGTTGAGCGGATAGTGAAAATCACTAAAATAAGAAATAAAAACTTAAAAGATATTCAGGTGGGATTTATTGCCATCAATAAAAAAGGGGAATATGGTTCATATTGTATTCAGGACGGGTTCAATTTTGCGGTTTACGACCAAAACGGAAACCGTCTTGAAAAACCTGAATTTGCTTTGAAATAGAGTAGAAAAATAATTGAATTTTAAATCATTAAGATCTTTGGTTTGTAAGTTTTATTAAGGTATTATCTAAAGATATTGCTTAAGCCATCTGTTAAACTCAGATTTATCTAAGTCTTAAAAATTCTTATAATCTAATTTAACTTAATGTTTAATTTTATAAATAAATAACCATAATAATGTTCTTAGAAATTGCCACATTCGATATTACTTCTGCTGAAATTGCCCTGAATTCTGTTGCCGACAGAATTGAATTTTGTGCAGACATCAGTTTAGGAGGGATTACTCCGAATATTGAAGAATTCAAATATTTAAAAGAGAAATACCTTACACCGATTCATGTGATGATTCGTCCTGTTGGTGGAAATTTCTTGTACAGTCATCAGGAATTTCTGCAGATGCAAAATAATATTCTTGCTTTTTCAAAAGCCAATGCCGATGGTTTTGTATTTGGTATTTTGGATGAAAATCATGAAGTTGATATTGCAAAAAATAAAATCCTTGTTGATCTTGCAGATCGTAAGCCATGCGTTTTTCACAGAGCTATAGACAGAACTAAAAATATTTTTGAATCGACGGAAAAAATCATTGAATTAGGTTTTAAAGAAATTCTTACTTCAGGCGGAAAAAATTCTGCTTTAGAAGGAAAAGAAAATTTGAAAAAACTGGTCGAAAATTATTCGGATGACATTGGAATATTAATTGGAGGCGGCGTACGTTCCGGCAATATTTCCGAACTGAAAAATATAACGAAAGGGAATTATTTTCATTCTTCAGCTGTTTTGCCTTATGAAAGCTTTGCGAACGCAGAAGAGATCAAAAATTTGAAGTTTAATTCTTAAGCAATTGATTTATAAATAAATGTATCTTCGAGCTTAATGATCTTGTTTGCTTTTCTTTGTTTCTGAAATATTATAAAAAGAATGATCTCTGCGTTTAGATGCTATTTTAACGCAAAGTTTAATAAAATAATTAAAATTTAAGGAGCAAAGAATAATCAATAAATTGATTTAAGCGCATGTATAATTATGCTTAGGGATACTATTTGCTATTGTCTGTTTCTAAAAATATAACAGGGAAGAATTATCTTTCGTTAAAAATATTATTTTAACGCAAAGTTTAATAGAATAATTAAAATTTAAGGAGCAAAGAATAATCAATAAATTGATTTAAGCGCATGTATAATTATGCTTAGGGATACTATTTGCTATTGTCTGTTTCTAAAAATATAACAGGGAAGAATTATCTTTCGTTAAAAATATTATTTTAACGCAAAGTTTAATAGAATAATTAAAATTTAAGGAGCAAAGGATAATCAATAAATTGATTTAAGCGCATGTATCTTCAAGCTTAAGCAACTAGTTTGCTATTCTTTGCCTCTGAAAATAGTATAAAAGAAAGTAAACTTTGCGTTTAAAAAAAATAGAAAAATATTATAAATAAATATCAGAAATTTGAATAAATTTCAATCTTAGAGTATTGATAGTTAACTTTGTGACTTAAACGATGGCAATTATATAACGTTATTTTAATTTTAAATAAACACAAATGACAGAAAACGAATTATCCTATAAAATTATAGGTGCAGCATTGGAAGTTCACAAAACAATCGGAGTTGGTTTATTAGAAAATGCTTATGAGATTGCTTTAGCATACGAACTGAAAAAATTAGGTTTAAAAGTGGAAAATCAAATTTCACTGCCGTTAAAATATAAAGAAGTATCCATTGATAATGCTTACAGAATAGATTTGATTGTAGAGAATAAAGTAATTATTGAAATAAAATCAGTTTTAGATATTCATCCTATTTCTTATTCTCAGGTTTTGACTTATTTAAAGCTCGCTGATATCAAACTTGGACTTCTTATAAATTTTAACACCCCTAATCAAAGACGGAATCCATAGAATTGTAAATAAATTGTAATGAATAGAACCTTGCTTTTTCTTTTTTGTATCATTCAACATTTCGTGTTTGCTCAATCTTCCGAGCGGACTTTATCTTCTGAAAAATGGCAGTTCAAAAATTCAAAAGACCAAAAATGGCTTTCCGCAAAAGTTCCGGGAACAGTACATCTTGATTTGATGAATAATAAGATCATTCCTGATCCTTTCAAAGATGAAAACGAGAAAAAAGTTCAGTGGATTGAAAATGAAAATTGGGATTATCACACTGTTTTTAATATTTCATCTAAAGAATTGGAGAATCAGAATATTGAATTGGTTTTTGATGGTCTGGATACGTTTTCCGATATTTATTTAAATGGAAAATTGTTGAAATCAATGGATAATATGTTCAGAAAATGGACAATTCCTGTGAAGCAGAATTTAGAAATTGGAGATAATTTATTACAAATCAAATTCAAATCTGCGGTAAACGTTGGAAAAGATTTAGCACAAAAAGTTCCTTTCATCGCGCCGGAATCTCCGAGAAGTTTTGTACGAAAAGCGCAATATCAATTTGGCTGGGATTGGGGACCGAGATTGGTTACAGCAGGAATCTGGAAAGATGTGAAGTTGAATTTCTGGAATAACGCCAAATTTGAAAATATAAAAATTGAACAAAAAAAATTAACAAAGAAAAAAGCAGATCTGAATATTCATGCAGAAATATTTGCAGAGAGAGAAGGGAAATACAGTTTTTTAATTGAAGATAAGAGTCATAATATTTATTTAAAAAAAGGTTTGAATAAAATTTCAATTCCGTTTACCATTGATAATCCGCATTTCTGGCAACCCAATGGATGGGGGAAAGCACATATTTATCTGCTTAAATTTTCTTTAAAAGACGGGTTAAATATAATCAGTAAAAAAGAAGAAAGAATAGGTCTGCGAACGGTAGAGTTAATTCAGGAAAAAGACGGAAAAGGAAAATCATTTTATTTTAAAGTTAATGGAAATCCACTATATGCAAAAGGAGTGAATTGGATTCCCGGTGACAGCTTTTCGCCCAGAATGACAAAAGAAAAGTACCGCAAACTAATCAAAGACTGTAAAGAAGCCAATATGAATATGATTCGTGTTTGGGGTGGCGGAATTTATGAAGATGATGAATTTTATAAAACCTGCGACCAAAACGGAATTCTTGTATGGCAGGATTTTATGTTTGCGGGAAGTTTTTATCCGGCTGATGAAAATTTTCAGAAAAATGTAGAAATGGAAGTCAAAGATCAGATAGAAAGATTACAAAATCATCCTTCTCTGGCTTTATGGTGCGGAAATAACGAAATTGATGAAGCAATCGTCAATTGGGGATATCAAAAGCAATTCAACTATTCGAAAGAAGATTCTTTGCAGGTCTGGAAAGATTATAAAACTATTTTTCATGAAGTTATCCCGAATGCAATAAAAAAATATGCCACTGCAGATCAACAAATGTATTGGGCAAGTTCGCCCTCGATCGGCTGGGGACACAAAGAAAGTCTTACAGAAGGCGATTCTCATTATTGGGGAGTTTGGTGGGGCGAAGAACCTTTTGAAATTTACAACCAAAAAATTCCAAGGTTTGCTTCGGAATATGGTTTTCAGGGAATGCCGACTTTGGAAACTACAAAATCGATGTTTTCGGGGAAACCAGATTTAAGTTTAGAAAATTCAACCATAAAAGCTCATGAAAAACATTCCAGAGGTTGGGAAATTATTCAGAAATATATGGAAAGGGATTATAGAGTTCCTGCTGATTTTGTAAAATACAATTATGTTTCGCAATTGCTGCAGGCTCGCGGTATGCAGATTGCCATTGAAGCGCACCGCCGTGCAAAACCTTACAATATGGGAACGTTGTATTGGCAGCTGAATGATTGTTGGCCAGTTGTTTCGTGGTCGTCCATAGATTATTTGGGAAATTGGAAAGCACTGCATTATCAGGTGAAGAGAAGTTTTGAAAATCAGGTAATTCTAACGGAAGAGAAAGATGGAATTCTGAATTTTTATGGAATTAATGATGGTTTGAAAAGCTTTGAAGATGTGTTTGTTGAAATTAAAGTCATTGATTTTAAAGGAAAAATTATCAACGAAATTGCTACAGTTCCTGAAGGAAAAAATTTAGCGGAAATTGTAAGATTTGATCCGATCGAAATTGGGAATTTGATTTCAGACTCCGCTAAATATGAAGTCTTCTTAGAATTAGCCTTAAAAGATAAAAATGAAAAAATCATAGCTCGAAATAATCATTTCTTTGCACAGCCGAAAGATTTAAAACTCACAAAACCCACTATTCAGATTAAAAAAATATCTTCTACAGAGATCGAAGTTTCAACCGACGTTCTGGCAAAAGATGTTTACTTAATAGGAAATACTCATTTCAGCGATAATTTCTTTGATCTGTTGCCGAAAACTTCCAGAAGAATCAAAGCATCTGAACCATCAAAAAATATTGAAGTGATGAGTTTGTGGGACACGATGAATCCGTAAATTTGAACCCTATTAAAAAGTTATGATAAATTTTGTTTTGATCGCCATATGCATTCTCGCGGGAATGATCTTGAAAAAAACAAAATCTATACATCCCGATGCGCACAAAGGCATCAATACATGGATTATTTACCTCGCCTTACCGGCAGTTTCATTTAAATATCTCCCGAAAGTACAGTGGTCAGCCGAAATGCTGTTTCCCATTATTTCAACATTTATTATCGCATTCGGAAGTGGGTTATTTTTTCTTATTTACAGTAAGAGGAGAGGGTATTCCGGCAGATCGCGCAGTACATTAGAACTAATAAGCGGATATTGCAATACCTCATTCATCGGTTTTCCTCTCATTGCTGCATTTTATGGGGAAAGCTATTTAAGCATTGCCATCATTTGCGATCAGACGATGTTTTTTGCGCTTTCCACTTTAGGAATTATTGCTGCGGTAAAAGGAGGAAGCAAAACAGGGACAGTAAGTGCTGTATTTCTTGTAAAGAGATTGCTCACTTTTCCGCCACTTATAGGTTGCGTTACAGCTTTGGCTCTATCACAATGGGTGGATTTTACGGTGGCAGAACCATTTTTCGATAAGTTAGCAGCAACAGTCAGTCCGCTGGCATTATTTTCTGTCGGTTTACAGTTGAAATTCAATGGCTGGAAAAAACTGATCCCTCAAATGTCTGCTTCCATGCTGTACAAACTGATTATAGCTCCCGCAATTATTCTGGCATTGGCCTTATTGGCAGGTATAAAAGGAGATATCGCAAAAATCACTGTTTTTGAAGCCGCAATGCCGACTGTTCTTACCGCAAGTATTATTGCAGAGCAGTTTCGCCTCAACACAAAACTTACCAATTTAACGATAGGATTCAGTATTATGGTTTGTTTTTTTACCACAGCAATCTGGTATCACATCATAGATTTTTTCTTTTAGATAATTTTCAGGAGCTTGATCCCGCTTTCACTACTCGCTTTTCAGGGCTCTGTTTTTGCGGCGGCGGAGCCGCCGCCGCAAAAACAGAGCCCTGAAAGAGCTCAGACATGCCGTTCAATCGGGGCTATGAATTCCGTTTCTCTCTCAATATTTGAAATAATCGCCAGATTTATCGTTCCGTAGCAATTCTAAACTGATTTGAAGAGATTAAAATGCGGGATGACAGAACAACCTTTAAAACTGTGTTACTGCGATTGAAGATTCAAAAAATCTTCGAAAAATCTCCCATCTCTTTTTTTGAATTGCACCCAGGAGATCTTCAATATTTTACCTGAATAAAAAGTCTTGTGTTTTTTGCGTTTAAGTAAATTAAAATTTAATTTTACATTTTAATTTTTCCATTGCAGTACGCTCAGATTATTTTACCGCTCAATTTAAAAGGAACCTTCACCTATAAAGTTCCGGAAGAACTTGCATCCAAAATTCAAAACGGAATGCGTGTTTTAGTACCCTTTGGCGGAAAGAAAATCTACACAGGGATTGTCTTTGAACTTCATGATCATGCTCCCGAAAACTTCGTGGCAAAGGAAGTTATCAGTATTTTAGATGAATATCCCATTGTACCCGAACAGCAGATCAGCTTCTGGAACTGGCTTTCCAGCTATTATCTCTGCAATCTCGGCGAAATCTACCGTTTTGCTTTTCCGTCTTCTCTGAAACTGGAAAGTGAAACCTACCTCAAGCTCAAGCCTCACGCAGTAATCGAGTTTGAAAATCTGGACGTCAACGAAATGTACCTCATTCAGGCTTTGGAAGTTCGGCAGTTAATCAATTTAACAGACATTGAAGCTTTCATCCCGAAAAAAGAAATCATTAAAACCATCAATTCTCTCATTGATCTGCAATACATTGAAATTGATGAAAAGATTGCCGAAAAATACAAAGCCAAAGAAGTAGCCTACGTCAAAGTGAAAGATGAGGTTTTAGAAAATCAGAATCTTACCGAAATCCTTTTACAACTCAGCAGAGCCAAAAAGCAGAAAGAACTTTTCCTTAACATAATCGAAAAACAAACTGAACATCCTGATTTGCATATCAAAAAATCAGAATTGTTTGAAGACGGTTATTTCGGAAGTTCTCATTTCAAAGCTTTGGCAGATAAAAATCTGGTAGAAGAATATTATCTACAAAAAGACAGAATAGAAAGCTACGAAGGCGAAATTGAAGAAATAGAAGAACTTTCCGGGGCGCAGAAAGAAGCCAAAGCAGAAATTGACGAAGCTTTTGAAGAAAAGAAAAATGTCTTGATTCATGGCGTTACTTCTTCCGGAAAGACCCATCTGTATTTGGAAAAAATAGAAGAATGTGTACAGGAAGGAAAAAATGTTTTGTTTTTACTTCCCGAAATTTCCTTAACAAAGCAGATTACTCAGCGATTAGAAAAAAAATACGGCAGACAGCTCGGTTTTTATCATCAGAAACTCACAGACTTTGAGAAAGTTGAGGTCTGGAGAAGAATCAAAAACAATGATGTTAAAATTCTTATAGCTACCAGAAATGCGCTTTTTCTTCCTTATCAGAATTTAGGGTTGATTGTTGTGGACGAGGAGCACGATTCTGCGTACAAACCACGAGAAGTTTCTCCTTTTTTTAATGCAAAAGATGCAGCTTTGGTTTTGGCAGGTTTTTACGATGCAAGAGTTATTTTGGGTTCTGCAACGCCTTCTGTAGAAAGCTATTATCTGGCAAGGAAAGAAAAATTACACTATATTTTCCTCAAAGAAAGATTTGGAAATGTGAAACTGCCGGAATTTGAACTGATTAATTTTAAAGAAGCTCAGGATTCTAAAAAAGTCTCAGGGAACTTTTCCTTGCAGTTGATTGATGAGATTAAGAAAACGCTTGAGGAGAAAAATCAGGCGATCATTCTTCACAACCGCCGCGGTTATGCCAGTGTCATAGAATGTGAAACTTGCGGCTACGTCAATTACTGTTCAAACTGCGATGTGGTTTTAACCTATCATAAAGCAGCCAACGAGATGAAATGCCATTATTGCGGTCAGCGAGCTTCAAAACCAAGAGCATGCCCGAAATGTCATTCTGAAAATCTGAATGAAAGAGGAGTGGGTGTAGAGCAGATTCATGAAGAAGTTTCCAAGATTTTTCCTGACAGCGAAGTTGACCGGATGGATGTGGATTCTATGCGCAAAAAATTTGCTTACGAAAAATTATATGAAAAGATAGAAGACCGCGAAACCGATATTGTGGTGGGGACACAGATGATTTCCAAGGGATTAGATTTTGATCATATTGAGTTGGTGGCGATTCCGAAGGCAGATTCTATGCTGTATGTTCAGGATTTCAGAGCTGAAGAACGCGCCTATCAGTTAATTACTCAGGTCTCGGGCAGAGCCGGACGTGTTTCCGGACATGGAAAAATTTTAATTCAGACCTATAATCCGGATCATTCTGTTTTTCAGCTGATAAAAATGAATAATGTTTTTAAGATTTATAAATATTTTCTTACCGAGAGACAGAAATTTCATTATCCGCCTTTCACCAAATTAATCATGATTGAGCTGAAGCATATTAAAGATGATAAAGTAAATCGTGCCTCGCAGTTTCTGGGTTCCATTCTACGGAAATATCTACCGGAAGACTGTATTCTGGGCCCGGAAAGATCGCAGATTGCCAGACTGAATAATCTGTATCAGTTCCAGATTTTGCTGAAGCTTCCGCGGGGTAAAAACTATGAAAAATTTAAGAATTTAGTTTTATTAAGTTTGAAAGAATTTGATGAAATCTCTGCTTACCAAAGTATTAAAAAAGATGTTTTTGTAGATTTTTAACAATTTTTAACAAACTTTAAACGGTTTTAGTATACTTTCATAGACTGTAGTAGAACAATATTATCTACATTTGAACGTTGATTAGGTGTTTGGATTAAGCAAATGGTTTAATTTATCATATATTATGCCATCCAACTATAACAAAAGAAAAAATTGATGATAAATTACAGAAAGTATATTTCAGGTATTACGGTTCTTGCCACAGGTTTCCTTTTTGCGCAATCTACCGTATCTACAGTTCTTTATTCTCCAAATTTCGACAACCAGAAAACGGGTTTAAATTTGCCATCTCCTGCAGTTGCAATAGAAAAAGCACTTTTATCACCCAAAGAACTTGTAGATGTAAGTGTAAACACAATGATGACAGATCCTGTATTGAAAAATGCAACTTGGGGCTTTGTTGTTTACGATCCGAAAACGAAGAAAGTGATTTCTTCTTACAACGAAAACACACCTCTTGTTCCTGCTTCTACAACAAAACTTCTGACGACAGAGACTGCTTTGAATCTGTTGGGCGAAAACTACCGTTGGATGACGCAGCTGGAATATTCTGGTGAGATCGACGAAAATGGAGTTTTGAACGGCAATCTTTATATCGTAGGCAGCGGAGACCCTTCATTGGGAACCAACAAAGCCGGAGCATGGAGCTATAAAGATATTGTTTCAGATTTTATAGGCGGAATGTCGCGCGAAGGCATCAAAAAGGTAAACGGTAATATTGTAATTCAGACAGCGCTTTTCAAAGGTAACATTTCGAGACTTCCGGAAAATGTTGTGTGGCTAGAAAACAATAATTATTACCTTCCTGTTGGTACAACACGCGAGATCAATCCTGCCAATGAAAAACTGATCGTAAAGAAAGGGAACAGCGCCGCTGAGGATAAAAAATATTTCTACGTTTCACCTTACGCAAACACCATGGTTTATGCCGAAAAATATGACGGCGACGGAATTTTAACAACAAAACTTCCTGACGCTCCTGCATTTTTGGCAAATACATTCAGAGCAAGTCTGGTGAAAAGCGGAGTAGGTATCACCGGAAAAGTAACTCCTAACATGACCGATATAACCTCGGGAAGAAAAATGATTTCTGTGTACAAATCTCCGACTTTGGCAGATATTATTTATTATACCAACCAAAGAAGTGATAATGGTTTGGCAGAAGCGTTGCTGAAAACTGTAGGTTTCCAGAAGGTGGGAGATCAGACAACGGAATCGGGCAGAATAGTAGTGAATGAACATCTGAAGGAGGTGGCTTTTGACGCAGAAGGTTTAAATTACATAGACGGAAGCGGTTTATCAAGAAATAATCATGTTACGCCGATTTCGCAGGTGAAGTTTTTAACATCTTTGATGAATCAGAAATATTACAAAACTTATTTTGATTCTCTTCCGGTTGCAGGGCAGTCCGGAACTTTAAAAAGTATGTTTGTAAACGAAGGAAACGGACAGATTTTTGCAAAAACCGGAACTTTGAATAAAGTAAAAGCGCTTGCAGGATACATCAAAACCAACTCTGGAAGAACACTGGTTTTTTCATTATTGGTGAATAATTATGCAGGTTCTGTTTCACAGGTGAAAAGTAAGATGGAGAAAATTCTTCAGCCCGCATTAGATCTTTAAGAATAATTTCATTCATAGATAAACCTTTTAATCTCAGATTGAAAGGTTTTTTTTATCTTTAGGATCTTAATATACTGATTATGAAATTGCTTGGCTTTTAAGGAAGATTGGAGATTTCAAATTTGATATGACTTTACAATAAATATAAATTCTATATGAAAAAATTTTATCTTTTATGTTTAAGTTTTTTGGCGGTAAATGCTTTGTTTGCGCAGGAAAATCTTGAAATGAAAGGATTAATGGCGAAAGAAATGACATCTTATCTTGCCAAAATGACTGCAGGAAATACCAATCCCAATACACTAAATTATGATCTGCAATATCAGAGAATGGATGTTTCCATCAATCCTTCCGTTTATCAGATTGCAGGTTCTGTGACTTCACATTTTAAGCCCAGTCAGGCTATGAGCAGCATTTATTTTGATCTCAGCAATCAATTGACGGTTTCTCAGGTTACTTTTCATGGGCAGCCTTTAGTTTTTCAGCAGCTGCCAACCAAAGAATTGAAGATTGATTTTACTTCTTCTCTTCCAGCAAATGTCTTAGATTCTTTAACGATACAATATAGTGGAGCTCCTCCTACAGATAATAATGCATTTTTTACCAATACTCAGGGTGGAAATGCGGTTCTTTCAACTTTAAATGAACCATATGGCGCACAAGACTGGTTTCCCACCAAACAAAGTTTAAACGATAAGATTGAAAGATTTGATATAAAAATAACTACACCTTCAACATACAGTGTGGCTTCAAACGGAAGACTGATGAGAGAAACCATCTTAGGAAACGGACAAAAATTAACGTTCTGGAGAACGCAATATCCTACAGCAGCTTATTTGATTGCCCTATCTGTTACCAATTTTGTTAAACTCAATGATACGATGGGAAACCCGCCTTTTCCTTTTGTAAACTATATTTACCCTGCAACAGCTGCCAACACAACAAGTATGGCCAACATAGAATGGACGAAAACCGTGATGGGAACATATGAAACTTATTTCGGGCCTTATCCTTTCAGAAATGAAAAATATGGTCACATGGAGTTTACTGCAGGTGGCGGAATGGAACATCAGACAATGACTTCCATGGGAGGCTGGAGCAAACCTCTTATTGCCCACGAACTTGCCCATCAATGGTTTGGAGATAAAGTAACATGCGGTGCATGGAATGATATCTGGCTCAACGAAGGTTTTGCGACCTTCGGAGAACATGTTGCCAATGAAAAATTATTATTAACGAATACCCAGTTTCTAAGCTATCTTCTGAATGAAAAAAATACGATCACAAGCGCACCGGGCGGAAGCGTGTATGTTGCCGATGCCAATTTGGGAAGTATAGGTGCTATTTTCAACGGTAGATTAACGTATTCGAAAGGTGGGTATGTGGTGAGAATGATCAAATCGATTCTGGGAGAAACTGTTTTTTATCAGGCTTTAAAAGATTATCATGCAAGACCCAATCTTGCGTATAATTACGTAAGGACTTCAGATTTGAATGCATCACTATTACAGTCAACAGGAAAAGACTTTACAGAATTTTTTAATGACTGGATTTACGGACAAGGCTATCCAACGTACGACATACGGTGGAAACAGACCGGAAATACACTCACTTTCAAAGCTGCACAAACACAAAGTCATTTTTCTGTAAGCTTTTTTGAAATGCCATTACCAATAAAAGTTAACGGGACAGGAGGGCAGGTTTCTTACTTTGCTTTAAATAACACTTCAAATAATCAGTATTTTACAGAACAGGTATCCTTTCCCGTTGCCAGTGTAGAATTTAATTATGAGTACCAGATTTTAGAAAAAAATTCAACAGTTACTCAGGATAATACATTAAGCGTTTCAGATCTTGATAAACAAAACTTTGCATTATATCCTAATCCTGCAAAAAATGAAATTAATATCAAAGGAATCAATAAAGCGACCGATTTTGCCATTTATTTCACAGATGGAAAATTGGTAAAAAAAGGAACTTATCTGCCGGAGAAACCAATTACTGTTTCAGAACTGGTTCCCGGAACATATATTTTTAAAATGAATGATAAGAATGTGAAGTTTTTAAAAAAATAAATTTCGAATGCTATAAATAACAAAGCTGTTTCATCCTTGTGAAACGGCTTTTTTTATTAAATTAGCGAATCTTAAAAATTATTAGAAATGATCTCTGAAAAATATCTTGAAAATCTACAGAACGAACTTAAAAATATCGAAAACGACGGTCTTTTTAAAAGAGAAAGAATCATCACCTCGCAGCAAAGTGCAGAAATTGAAGCCAACGGAAAAAAGCTTTTAAACTTTTGTGCCAACAATTATTTAGGGCTTTCAAACAACCCTGAAGTGATGAAAGCTTCGCAGGATATGATAGAATCTCATGGTTACGGGATGTCTTCGGTACGTTTTATCTGCGGAACTCAGGATATTCACAAGCAACTGGAGCAAAAAATTGCAGACTTTTTAGGTCTTGAAGATACCATTTTGTATGCCGCATGTTTTGATGCAAACGGTGGAGTTTTTGAGCCATTGTTTACAGAAGAAGATGCCATTATTTCTGATGAGCTGAACCACGCATCGATTATCGATGGTGTTCGTCTTTGTAAAGCAGCAAGATACCGTTACAAAAATAACAATATGGCAGATCTTGAAGCTCAGTTAATTGCAGCTTCGGAAAAAAATCACCGTTTCAAAATTATTGTTACAGACGGCGTTTTCTCAATGGACGGAATTGTTGCTGATTTAAAAGGAGTTTGCGATTTGGCCGATAAATATGATGCTTTGGTAATGGTAGACGATTCTCACGCAACAGGTTTTATCGGTAAAACAGGTCGTGGAACTCACGAAGCCAACGAAGTGATGGGTAGAGTAGATATTATTACTTCTACTTTAGGAAAAGCGCTGGGAGGTGCTTTGGGAGGATTTACTTCTGGTAAAAAAGAAATTATTGATATGCTGAGACAGCGTTCCCGTCCTTATTTGTTTTCTAATTCATTAGCTCCGGGAATTGTTGGTGCGGCTTTGAAAGTCTTGGATATGATTTCAGAAGATACTTCTCTTCGTGATCAGGTAATGGAAAACGCAGAATATTTCAGAACAGAAATGAAAGCAAAAGGTTTTGATATTCCTGAAGGAGATGCAGCGATTGTACCTGTAATGCTTTATGATGCAAAACTGGCTCAGAAAATGGCTGAAAAATTAATGGATGAAGGAATTTACGTGATCGGCTTCTTTTATCCTGTTGTGCCAAAAGAGAAAGCAAGAATCAGAGTGCAGCTTTCCGCAGCTCATACAAGAGAACATTTGGATAAAGCAATTGTTGCTTTTGAAAAAGTAGGAAAAGAACTGGGAGTGATTTCTTAATTTTAAATAAAATAATTCCTTCTACAATTGTAGAACAAAAACAGAATTTCTATATTTACAGAAATTCTGTTTTTTTATGCTGAAAAATACTGTACTTGCGCTGCTTTCAATTTTTGTTTTTACTTCATGTAAGACAAAGGAAATAAATCAATATATTATAATTGATTCAAAAACCCAGAAACGCCACGGAAAATGGAAAGAAGAATATTCTTCGGATCAAGGTGTTTTAATTGCGGTTGGTAAATATAAAAGAGGCGAAAAGGTAGGAATCTGGAAAACCACTTTTGAAGATAAACTTTACCAAAAAGACAAGATCAGAAAGAATGTTACTAAGACTAAACTCTATCATCCAAATGGTAAAATCATGGAAAAAGGTCAGTCAAAATTAGATATTTCTGATGCTCAGAGACATTGGTATTATTTCGGTGACTGGAAATATTTTGATGAAAACGGAAAACTGAAGTATATAAAACGATATGCTGACGGAAAAAAAATCGACAGTGTTTATATCCAAAATTAATATATTTGGTAATCTAATTTTAATATTTTTAAAAGAATAATCTGCTCATCATATGATATGAAAAAATATCTTCTTTTTATTTTTATTTCAGCTTTTTCAAATCAGTTTTTTGCACAATCTGAAGAATTTAAATCAATGATTACTGTGAGTACTTTTGCTCCCTTCCGCGATCAGCGATATAATTTTGGTTATATGAGAAATGTATCGGAAAGATGGTGGATTGGTAGTGAGCTGGCTTATGGCGAGAACGGTATTATTCCTGTAAATATTGGCAGTTTTGAAGGTAAAAGCAAAATCTTTGAAATCAGACCTGAAATATTCTACAGTTTGGCTCCAGAATCTAAGTTAAAACATTTTGTTTCTGCGGAAGCTTTTTATTTAAATCATACGGGAAAAGGTATTTCAGGAAATTATTATGATAGAAACGAAGATTATTATTCTTTTAGTACATCAGATTATAAAAGAATAAAATACGGACTTAATATCAACTACAGTATTTTACTGAGTAAGCGGAACTCATGGTTTGGTTTTATGCCAAAAATTGGTTTTGGATTAAGGCAGAGAAAGATTTCTTATTCAAATATGTATGACAGAATGGAAGATAATCCACCTGTAGATGGTTTACCATTTGATTATAAGTTAAACCATGAAGGTTCAGATTTGCGATTTAATTTTAATATTGATATGAAACTTATCTTTAAATTTTAAAATAAATCATATAATCTCGTTTTCATCATCATTTTCTGATATAAAATTTACTTTTTTTCTGAAATAACCTATCTTTGCACACAAATTTTTACGATGCTCTATACCATCATTAAGGCGTTGCACATCATTTTTATGGTCAGTTATTTTGCGGGAATTTTTTATCTCGTAAGAATTTTTGTGTACTATAAGGATACCGACGATTTTGCTGACGAGAAAAAGAAAATCCTGAGAGAACAGTATATTTTTATGGCGCGAAGATTATGGAATATCATTACTGTTCCTGCGGGTGTTATCATGACGGTCTGTGGACTTACGATGATTCTGCTGAATTCCGGACTTATGAAAATGCCTTGGTTTCATCTGAAGCTGACTTTTTTGCTTGGTCTGGCAGTCTTCCATTATTGGGCCTGGCGAAAGCTGCTTTTAATTAAAAAGCTAAACGGCGAAACGCTTTCTACTTCTAATGTGAAACTGAGACAGATCAACGAGATTGCTACATTCATTTTATTTCTGGTAGTTTTTACAGTTATTCTGAAATCATCCGTTATAGAGTATTGGTGGCAGTTGACTACCGGATTTTTCGTTCTGGTATTTCTGATTATGATGACCGTTAAACTGGTGAATAAGAACAAGAAAAGTAAAATCAAATAAGTAAAAAAAAGAGTAGAATACAAGTTTGCTAGGTTAGAATTTGAGTTCTTTGCTGAGTGGAACGCCTTTTCGACCAAAAAAAACATGAAGAAAAAAAATTAGTGGACTTTGCGTTAAAAATAGCATATTAACGCATTGGTACTTAAATCTTTTAAAATTAAGTTTAAACTTATAACTAAAAACATGATTGCAATTTTTAAAAAAGAACTTTGGAGCTACTTCGGAAACTGGAGCGCATGGGTAATTATTGCCGCTTTCAGTCTGATAATGACCTTATTTCTGTTTTTTTTCGAAAACGATTCCAATATTTTCGATATCGGTCTGGCTTCTCTACAAAGCTATTTTGTTTTGGTTCCGTGGCTTTTGATGTTTATCATTCCGGCATTGTCGATGAAAACATTTGCGGAAGAACAGCAGACAGGTACACTCAACTGGCTTTTTTCGCAACCTCTGAAAGTTTCAGAATTGGTTTTTGGTAAATTTCTTTCCGTTTGGGTAGTCGGGATTTTGTGTCTTATTCCATCTCTTATTTATTTGTACACTGTTTATGTTTTAGGGGTTCCGGAAGGAAATATCGATTTGGGAATGACATTCGGAAGTTATCTCGGATTAATTATCCTGATCGCCTCATTTGCCGGAGTGGGAATTTTGGCATCTTCTCTTTCACAAAATCAGATCATGGCTTATCTGCTGGGCGTTTTCATGTGTTTCATCATGTATTTCGGGATCGAGCAATTAGCAAGTTATAAACTTCTGGGTAGCGCAGATTTTATTCTTCAGAATATTGGATTTTATCAGCATTTTATGGGCTTTACCAGAGGCCTGATTGATTTTAAAGATGTCGCTTATTTCGTTTTTATCATTGGTCTTTCATTAGCATTGTCCAACCATTTTATCAATAAAAAGAAGTAAAAATTATGAAGAAGATATCGTTTAAATCTCCATTCGGAATTTTACTGTTTGTTATTTTGCCAGTAAGCATTATTTTGATGTTTTCAGGAATCCGGCTGGATTTAACCAAAGAAAAACGCTATACACTTTCAGAAAGTACAGTTAAGGTTTTAGAATCCATCAAAAAACCTGTAACGGTAGATGTTTATCTGGAAGGGGATTTCCCCGCAAGTTTCAAACAATTGCAGAGCGAGACAAAATTTATGCTCGAAGAATTCAGAAAGATAAATCCTAAAATAGATTTTAAATTTATAGATCCTATTAAAACCAAAATGTCGCAGGATACTTTGATGGCAATGGGAATGCAGCCTTCTATTCTTCCGGATATTAAAGATGGTAAAGTTTCGCAGATCACGCTTTTCCCTTACGCGGTAGTAAAGCAAGGTCAAAACGGAGCTTCTATTCCATTGGTGGTGCAGCAGGCAAACATTACTGCAGATGAACAGCTCAGAAAATCGATTGAAAATTTAGAGTACAATTTAGTTTCCAATATAAAAGCGGTTGCTTCCAATAAAAGAAAAAAAGTAGGAATTCTCGTCAATCAGGATGAATTGAGACCTGAGGAATTTCAGGGTTTTATGCATCTCGCTTTAGAAAGTTATGATGCAGGTCCTATTATTCCCAAAAATAATGTGGAACTTACTTTGGCAGATGTACCATTATTGAAGCAAATGAGCGCTTTGGTGATCGCAAAACCTAGAAAAGCATTTACAGATGGTGAAAAAGTAATTCTTGATCAGTACATCATGAATGGAGGGAAAACCCTTTGGATGATCGATGCGGTGAATGCAGAAATGGATACTTTAACGAGATCTAAAAAAGTAATGCCTTTTCCGGTTGATATTAATATGACGGATTTCTTTTTCAATTACGGTTTGAGAATCAACCCTGCTTTGGTAAAAGATGTGAAGAAATTTGCCTTGCTGAAACTGGTAACGGGTGAAGTAGGAGGAAATCCTCAGTATACAAGTCTTCCATGGCCATATTTCCCTTTGGGAATTGCTGAAAACAGCAATCCGATTACTAAAAATATCAACCCGGTAAAATTGGAATTTCCAACTTCTATCGATACTTTAGGCGGGAAAAAATTCAAAACAAATGTACTGTTTGAATCAAGTGAAAGAACTTTACTGAAACAGGTCCCGAATTACGTGCAACTCGACGAAATTGCAAGTGTCGACAGTCTCGGACAAATGGAAAAACCAAGCACTCCCAAGATTTTTGCAGTAGCGCTGGAAGGGAAATTTTCTTCAGCGTATGCTTCAAGAATTGAAAGACAATCTTATCCTGGTTTTAAAGCAACAAGTCCGGAAAATAAAATGATTGTCATCGCTGATGGTGATGTCGGAAGAAATAAAACACACAAAGGCGAGCCTTTACCTCTTGGTGTAGACCGGTTGACGGATGAGCAGTTTGGTAATGAACAGTTTTTGAGAAATGCTTTAGACTATCTTCTGGACGACAGTAATTTAATTGAACTCAGAAACAGAAACATTGAAGAACGTCTTCTGGACAGACACAGAATAAGCGATGAAAAGACAAACTGGCAATGGTTTAATCTGCTTCTTCCTTTGGTTATCATCGGACTTTTAGGAGGTTTATTCTTCTGGCTCAGAAAGAAAAAATTTGGATAAATAAAAAAGAGAAACTGATGAGGTTTCTCTTTTTTTTGAATATTTAGCTGTTATCATTTATTTCGCTCATCATCATTCATCTTGATTGGATTTTGTCTTACATCGAAAATATCATTAATGATGATCTGCTGCTCAACAATTCTGTAAATAATTTTATAATTTCCTGCCAGTATATATCTGTGTTTCGAATCTAGTTTCTAAGGATAAAACTCAATTTAACCAGATTCTGGGTTTTTTATGATTTGTTTAGCAGAATCTAGAATTTGTTTTCTTAGTGTATGAGCAACTTTTCGGTTTGCTTTTGTAATGTAATATTCGAAAATGCTTTTTAAGTTTTCAATTGCAAAATCAGTCCAGATTATTTTCATGTTTTACCAATCTGCAGATTGATTTTCTAGCTCTTCCTGAGTTTTGAATTTGCCGTTTTTAAAATCTTCTTCAGATTTTTCTATGCGTTTAACCATAGTTTCCAAAGAAAATGGTGCAAATTCAGAATGGTCTTCTTTCTCAAACTTTGTTAAGATGTAATTTTCAATCTTTTCAAAGAAACTTTCATCCTGAAGCTGGGCAAGGTAGGCTATCAGATTTAGTTTTCGTGTTTGCAGATCCATCTTTTTTATATTTAAATCAAAGATACAAATTTGTAGACAGAATATAATTCAAACCTAAAACTTAAAGAAATACTTCTGATTTAATATTACTTCAATATCGAAGGTAAAATAAAATCTTTGACTATTTTTTCTGCTTGTGCATGTCCGTAAGGTTTGTTGTACGCTTTTGAGGTAATAATAATGACCATAGGAAGATCTTTAAAGATAATAAACTCATTGCCTCCGTTTCCTGCGCAGTAGTAGGTTTCGTAATTTTTTCCTTTATAATTAAATGCTTTATTCCAGAAAAGATAGCTGTAAAATTCATTGTTTCTTTCGGGAATCTGAATTTGGTGAGTGAAAGTTTTCTGTATCCATTCTTTGGATACAATCTGCTTTCCGTCCCATAAGCCGTTGTTTTTGTAAAGTTGGGCATATTTTGCATAATCAACAGATCTCATCTGCAGGCTTCCGGCTGTGTTCGCTACATTCTGCGGTGTATATTGCCATTGATATTTTGTGATATTTAAAGGTTTGAAAAGTTTATCATCGGCATATTTTTCGAGTCCGCCAGGAACTTTTTTATCCAGAATATCTCCCAAAATAATGGTTCCAGCGGTAAAATAATCCCATTTTCCACCATTTTTTTTAGAAGGATCTATAGGAAGATCGAGTGTGAATTTCACCCAGTTATCAGTTGGATACATATTTTCTTCATTTCCCGGAGAATTACTGTCGGCATCAGAACCTTCGAAAGCCGAACTCATGGTAAGCAGATCTTTTATTTTTATCTGATCTTTTTTAACATCATAATTTTCAAAAGATTTTAAATCATAAAACTCATTCAATGTCTGATTTTCATCTTTAATGTATCTATCGTTTATGGCAATTCCCATCAGTGTGGAAGCGAAAGATTTTCCTGCAGAGCGGGGGTCATGTAAGGTATTTCTGTCGGCTCCGTTAAAATATTCTTCAAGCAAAAGTTTTCCAGTGTGAGTAACGATAATACTTGTAATTTCTTTCAGATTATATGTTGCAATTTCTTTATTTAGCGCTTCAATTTTCTTTTTATTAAATTTAAAATCTGAAATTTCCCAGCCACTTTCAGGTTTTATAGGCTGAACTGCAATTTGTTCTGCAGTTACGCTTGGTGTTTTTAAAACAAGTTCAACATGACCTTGAGCAATTATATTTCCAACTTTTACAACACTGTTTTCATCTGGTTTTAGGTAAGGTCTGATCTCTATTTTAAGTTGATGCTTTCCTGTTTTTAAAGCATTTTCACCTCCATTTAATTGAAATCTTTCCCAAAGATGCAATGCCCATAGATTCTCGCTTTTCGAACTTGTGAGTGGAATTCTGAATGTCGTTAAAGTGTTTTTCAGTTCATTGGAATTGCCAAACCAGCATCCCGGACTGATGTTTTCTTTATAAATAAATTTTCCGTCGATAAAAAACGAGAACTGCAGATTTCCTTTATCCAGCAGTTGTTCTGATGACAAATTTGGAGCTAACTGATGAAGATAATTGGTGATCGAATTGTCCATGAAAACACGGATATTAAGATCTGATTGATATGTTAATGGAAAAGATTTCAGAAAATCAGATTCTTTATATTGCTCCAGCGGAATATTGCCATTCATAAAGCTGATTTTGCCAACATTGTTTTTATGTAAGGCTGTTGTAATACCATCGGTTTTTACCATATTTAACGACTGACCAAAAATTGTAAGACAGAACAGAGGGAAGAAAATCAAAACAAGAATTTTTCTCATAATTAATTTAAATATTTAGCTGCAAAACTATACTGAATATGCGTCTGAAAATAGAACAGAATTAACATTCAGGAAAAATTTAACCCAAAAGAATTTTTCTGTATTTAGAAGGAGTAATGCCATTAATTTCTTTGAAGCATCTCGTAAAATGGCTCTGATCTGAAAATCCACATTCAAAGGCAATTTCCGTTAAATCTAATTTTTTTTGAGAAATAAGCTGTAAAGATCTTTGAATTTTAATTTTTCTGATGTATTCTCCCAAACCGGAATTGAAATACTTTGAAAAATCTCTTGATAAATGAACCGGATGAATGTGTAATTGTTTTGATAAATAATCTAAACTTAAAGAATCGGAAAACTGATCATTCAGGATGCTGTGTAACTCTGAAACCCAGTTTGGTTTTTTTTGTGAATCATTCTTTTGATGATGAATCATTTCTGAAAGAGTTTCTAACAGCAAAGTCTGGATAGAAAGTAGAGTAGAGCTCTCATTTTCTTTGGTTTCAAGAAAAATTTTATAGAGTAAAAATTTCAGATCAGGATCAGCAATTTTGATGCTGCCTTGTAAATCTGTTGTTCTAAAATCAAGCTCACTGAACCATCCTTCCTCAATTTCAATATGAAAACCTCTCGTAAAACCTTCAGGTTTAATGTTGTAGTGCGGTTCCTGCCAATTGTGGAATAACAAATCTCCTGCAGAGCAGTTGTAAATTTCTTTCTTGTTGCCTTCAATCACATTTCCCTGAAGAATGAAAGTAAAATAAGCATTTTTATGATAATGCCAATCTACTTTGTCGTGGGTGTAAACAGTATCCGTCAAAGTGATTCCTTCGAGATTGATGGTTTTATTGGTCTGTCCGTAAAATTCTCCTTTTTGCGACTGTTTCATTCTTCGGTAAAGCTATAAAAATTGAATGATAATTTTCTGAATTTTTTGTTAACACGAATTATTCATTTTAGTGAAGTGAAACCGATTATCATAATGATATTTATTGCAGATTAAGAAAAGATTTACGTAGTTTATTTTGCTGTTAAAATTTATATTGATCGCTTGCGGAGATTTAGCTTTCCGTTTGAGAATAAAGAATTTGGGTAATAGAAAACAAAAAGAGAAACCAGACAGTTTCTCTTTTGTACTATTTTAAAATACTATTTTTCGTTTATAAAGAGAAATAGTCGAGCTTATTTTGTCTTTCATTCGTTGATAGATCAATAATATCGAAACGTCTTATCTGAGTAAATGATCCCATATCACTGTCGCTATTGATAAGAATTGCGCCTGCAAGAATTACGTATCTGCAGTTGTAATTTGTTTTGTCTACCAATTCGTTGATGCGTTTATCAATCGCTTCATAAATTACTTCTGTAGCTTCAAAAAGAGGTGTTTCAGCATTCAGCACTCTTTCTTCGGAATTGAGAAGAATCTGTTCTATCGTGTTCATTTGATAGTCTAGATCAGTAATATTTCCTTCTGTAATCTGGTTATTGATAAGCTTGCCCAATGCTCCTTTTGCCGCACCACAACAACCACTGTTTTTACTTTGTCCCAAACGATGAATTTCACCAATGACACTGTCTTTTGTAATACCAATGTGTGGACCGTAATAAATAAAAACTGCACCATCATCCGGAACATGACTTGCAAATGCTGCCATACCTGTAAGTCCGGTAAAAGGAAAACCGTCTAGACCACCCATTTTGAACGGTCCTAAAAATTCCTGTGTTCTTGCAGGATACTGAATGCTGTTTACGTCATCACTGCAAACACTGTCGGCAAGCATTACCTGTTTAGGTTCTAAATCTAATTCGTTTTCTACATAATCAATGATTTTGTTTACACAGTCGATGGTGGTAACAGCATCGGGATACCAATTGCGAATGATGTTTAATTTTTCTCTTTTTTTCATCGTATTTTATTTTAAAGTATGATATTGTTTTCTGGCAGCAAAGGCTCTGGTAACTCTGTTTCGCCTAATATTTCTCTCATATCCCGCTCCATTGTGCGGCTCATTTGCGAGATGGGAACATCATTTGCACTTCCTTCAAAAGGGTTTTCGGTTCCTTCACCAATTTGATCTAAAGTGGTGAAAAACCATGAAATAAGCACAGTAAAAGGAATGACTAACCAAACCATATTTCCTTGCATAATACCTTCAATAGAATCATTGAGTTTATCAAATTCTTTAAGCATACCAAAAGGTAACATGATGCTGAACATTCTGATAAAATAGGTATTTGATGAAGCAAACTGTCGGGGATAAGGAAAATTTTTAATACGTTCGCTTTTACCCTGATGATCGTATAGTTCTTTAATCATCTTTTCTAATTCCAGAAACGTAAACCTGTCAATTTTACCTTCAAGATTAAGCTCTTTAACGGTATTCGACTGCATTGCCAATAACTGTACAGTTTTGTTTTTAGCTTTTAATATATGGTCTAATTCTTCTTCAGAAAGATATTTTTTTAATTCATCTTCTAATTTTGTTTCATTTTCGGGAATCGTATAAAATTCTGCATATTCCTGATTATGTTTTTTTCCTCCGTTTTCCCATGCTTTACTTTCACGCATTTGATAGCGTAATGCTGTTAACCAGGCAAAATGTCGATACACCAATATTTTAGTCGTTTCGGTATCATTGAAAAAATCCCGGCACATGACCGCCCACATTCTGCTTGTGTTGAGTATCGAACCCCAAATTTGTCTTGCTTCCCAAGATCTGTTATAGGTTTGTGTGTTCTTAAAACCAACTGTAAAAGCCGTTGCAGTTCCCAGTAAAGCAACGACTGTCCAGGGTAAAACCAGCCATTTTAGCCCGATTATTTGATAGAGTAATACAGGAATTGCAGCGATTATAATCCCTTTGAAAATGTTTCTGCGAGTCCAAAAAATAAACTCTTTAAATGTATAGTCCTTACCTGCGTGCATAAATTAATTTTTATCTGAATTAAATGAAGTGAATTTACTGATTAAGATTCCCACCAAAACCACCGAATAAAATTGCCCTGCAATCCCAAAAAATGAGGTGATGAGTTTTGTATTGTGAGTATTGGGTGTAATATCGCCAAAACCAATACTGGTAAGTGTAATAGAACTGAAATACACCAAATCTATGTATGTTTCAGCTGAATTTGAAAAATTGATTCCTTTGAATGAGTGCGGATTTTGATAGACAAGCAACTGCAGTAAGAATGTACTTATTTCAATAAGCAAAAAATATCCACAAGCTGAAGCCGAGATAATATCTGTATTGATATAACTGGGTTTAATTAAAAATTTAAAAACTTCCCCGAAAATGAAGAGAAAGAAAATTATATAACCCACATTAAGAAATATAAGGTAGTAAGTATTTTTACCCCAGAACGTTAAACCTATTGGTAATATTAAAACAAGCAGAAAAAGGATGTTTTTAATTATTCTTTTCCAAACCCCTTTTTCACTGAAAACTCCTGTACTGGCAACACCTAAAACAAGCATGTTGAGAGGCCAGATTATCTTCGTATAAAATTCTAAATCGCTCAGAAAGATCCCGATAAAAAGATGTTGAGTTAATGCAGCGAGCAGCAATTCGTATTTTCTGTTCTTTATAAAGTTCAATATATTGCGCATTAGTTTGTCTGTCTACTATGTAAAAGATTGTTTTTAAAAGCGTTGTAATTTTCTCTATAAGAATTCCGGTAATTTGTAATCTGTCATTTTCCGGTTTGTCAATACTTATGAATTTTTCGTTTCTGCACGCATCTTTACTTTCAATATTTTTTTGCGCTTCAAATGGTTTATGAGTATCCTTGGTGAGTTTTGAAATGTCCATTTTTATAAATAATGAATTATTAGTTGAAAATCAGGAGTGATTTGCCTGCAAACAATAGCGATATACAGCAAAATAAGAGTATAATCAGAATTTGCAGTCAGGATTGCAAATCATTGTGTAACCTCATGAAATGGCAGCAAGTATTAAAACGGAGTCGAATATTTTTCGCATCATTGTGAATTTTAATTGTGAATTACTTGAATTTAATAAATTTATTAAATCATTTATTCAAATATACTTATTTTTAGCAATATCTTTCTCTATATATAGATTTGTTAAATGAATGTAAGTAAAGTACAAACCCAGCCGAAAAAGATTTTTACATTTTCTTATCCTATGTTAATGACTTTAATCATAAATTTTCACGAGTTTTGCAGTCAAATAATAAAACAGCATATTCATTGTTTATAAAGACAATACTTAATCAAATAATATTAAATTCTAAAAAATGAAGAAAATTAGTGTAATCGCTTTAGCAGGAATGGGTTTACTTCTTGCATCTTGTGGGGATAAAAAATCTGATACTGCAGCGGCAGGTCAGGAACAAACTGTTGCTGAAAAGACGGGAACTGTATTCGCAGTAGATGCAGCAGCTTCTAAAGTAAACTGGAAGGCTTTCCACAAAGGAGGTTTTGCACCACGTTGGGGAACTCTTGCGGTATCCACAGGAGAATTATCTGTTGCAGACAATCAGTTGACTTCAGGAGAATTCGTGATCGATATGAAATCTATTAAAGTAGATCCTGCTTCCGTTACAGAAAAAGATAAAAAATATACAGATCTTGAAGGTCATTTGAAGAATGAAGATTTCTTTAATGTAGAAAAATTCCCTACTGCAGATTTCAAAATCACTAAAGTGGAAGATCTTGCTGCAGGAGCACAAAATGCAGTTGAAGGTGCAAACAAAACAGTAAGCGGAAACCTTACTTTGCTAGGAAAAACAATGAATGTTACTTTCCCTGCAAAAGTAGAGGTTATGGATAAATCTGCAACCTTAAAAGCTCAGTTCACGGTGAACCGTGCAGATTGGGGAATCAAATTCGGAACGGATGAAACAGATCCTGCAGAATGGATGATTAGTAAAGATATCGAGATCGGTATCGATGTGAAAGCTGACCAGAAATAAATTTTTTCTCCAAATATTGAAAGACATCTGCAATTTTGCGGATGTCTTTTTTGTTTAAATAAAAAAGAGAAACCGTAAAGCTTCTCTTTAAAATAATTCGATATTCTTACCAAGGGCTGATTCCTGTTTCGTCCTCAATATCATTGCTGAAATATTGTCCAGTTGGTGCATTTTCATCGGTCAAAGTGTGTTTTATGATGAATGATGCTGCACTTTCTACAGAACCCGGTCCGCTGTGGTGATTAAAATCTGTAGCTGTATAACCTGGATCGATGACATTGATTTTAAATGCGGAATCTCTCAATTCGTATGCTAAAACAATGGTGTAAGCATTCAGTGCGGATTTTGAAGGACCGTATGCTGCAGTTTTTACCGGATAATATTTCCAGGTCGGATCGCTGTGTAATGTCAGCGAACCCAATCCGGAAGTAATATTGCTGATTCTCGGTCGGTCAGATTTCTTTAGTAAATCCAAAAAAATCTGTGTAACGCTGATTACACCAAAGAAATTCGTTTCAAAAACTTCTTTAATATTATCCACAGTAGTTTCCGTGGTAGTTTGAGGATTGATACCCAGAACTCCTGCATTGTTGATAAGAATATCCAGTTTTCCCTTTTCGTTTTCTACAACGGTTTTTGCTGCCAAAACTGATTCTGGATTGGTCACATCAATTTCGATTGCTTTGATGTTTTGGAATCCTTTTTCGTTAAGTTCCTTTACGGTTGCTTCTCCTTTGGCAAGATCACGGCTTCCCAAATAAACAAATAATCCTTTTTGTGAAAGTTGTTTTGCGGTTTCAAGACCAATACTTCTGTTGGCTCCTGTTATGAATACTGTTGTCATTTTTTTCTGTTTTAATGAATGGTACAAAATTCCGTTAATTAATCAGAACAGCATTTGTCATTTGGCAAAAAGAGAATTGAATGCGGTTAAAATTTGGTCAGCATTAAAGAGTACAGATCTCTAGTCCAAGGTGATGTTTTTCCTGATCCTGCTCAGGGAGGACTGGGTGATTCCCAGATAAGAAGCGATGTACGAAAGAGGAATTCTGTTGACAACAGTGGAGTAAATTTCCAGAAATTTCATATAACGGGTGGTGGCATCTTCCGAAACAAGCGGGCTTCTTCTTTCCACTTTCTGTAGCAATGCCCGCGAAATAATCTTATGAGTAATCGCTTCCCAGCCTACAATGGTCTGCAAAAGTTCGAGCCAGTCTTTTCTTTCGAAAACGATGAGTTTACAGTCTGTTACTGCCTGTACATAAGAGCTAGAAGGAATTTGATTGTCAAAACTTTCAAGATCTACCAGCAGATTATTTTCTTCTATAAAATATTTGGTGATTTCTTCGCCTTTGTTGTCGTAATAGCAGACCCGCATAATTCCGTCCATCACAAAACCCACCTGTTTTGCTGTTTTACCGGCTTCGGAAAAATATCCGTCTTTTGCAAGATGGATTTCCTGAGCTTTGCCAGCAATAAAATCAATCTGCTGTTGGTTGAGATTTCCAAATCTCAGGATATAATCAAAAAGTTCTTTCATGCGGAAAAGTTAGGGAAAGTCTGGTTTTTGTGATTTGTCATTTGACAAAAAGTAGAATTCGGTTGTATCTACTTTTAATTTAGTTTTTCTGATTTTATTTTTCTTGATGAACAGCAGCTTGAGCTTCCTGTAAATAAAAACGGGAAGCTTAAAAAATATTAATTCAAATAAAATTTCTGCTATTATTTCGAGAATCATACCAGTTATACATCTTTTATAAAATCTTCATACTCATAATAAAACCTTTCAAAGCCATCCATTTTTTCAACAAAGAATTCGAAAATTTCCTGCCAGGTATTTTTATTGAAGATAGAAACGTTGTGTTTTTCGACCCAGATTTTACTGATTACTTTGCCGTTTTCCAGCGTGAAATGTTCTTCCTTTTGAAAATCTCCTATAAAATCTTTCAGGATATCTTCCAAAGACCAGATCTTGTTGTAGTAAGCATCTCTGTAAACTTCATCCTTCATTTCTATATCCAGAGAAACTTCTGCCTTTTTGTTGTCAGCATAGAATTTAAATGAGAAATCTTTTACTTTGGTATCGTACAAGATCCATTTTCTTGGAAACGACTTTCCAAAAGCCGTCCAAAATTCCTTTTTTAATTGCTGTGCTTCTTGTTTGCTAAACATAATGCAAATATAGTGATTCGGCTGGAAGTTGAAAGTTAGATGATGGAAGAGGGAAGATGGAAGTTTACAGCAGAGCGGAAATTCGCGGTAATTATTACCTCCCGCTTTCCGCTTCCAACTTCCATCATCTATATCCAAACTTTTTCTTACTTTTGCTGTAATGCTGTCTAAGAAATCTCAATATGCGTTTAAAGCTCTTTCATATCTTGTAGAAAAAAGAAATGAAGGTCCTGTTCTTATTTCAGAAATTGCTGAGTATAAAAAAATACCTTTAAAATTTCTTGAGAATATTTTGCTGGAACTAAAAAAATCCGACATTCTCGACAGTAAAAAGGGAAAAGGCGGAGGTTATTTTCTAAAGGAAAGTCCGGAGAAAGTAAAATTGGCAAAAATTATCCGTCTGGTGAACGGACCCATTGCGATGCTTCCTTGTGTAAGTCTCAATTTTTATGAGAAATGTGAAAATTGCAACGAAGAACATTGCGGGCTGCACGATGTTTTGATAGAAGTACGGGATGCATCACTCAGAATTTTAGAAGAAAAAACTTTATTGGATTTGATCGACTGATTTAAATCCTGTTTTTTATTTAATAAGTCTACTTATTTGGTAGGGTAACAATTTTATCAGATATTTGCATAACTTCAAATGAATACATTATGATTTCAAAAGAAGATGCAGATGTCCTCAAAAGCTTATCAGCAGAAGACGGACTGAGATTTGTCTCTCAAAAGTTCACGGAGGGAATTGTTTTTTCCACCTCACTCGGTCAGGAAGATCAGGTGATTACAGATATGATTTTCAGAAATCAGTTGCCGGTAAAAGTTTTTACTTTAGACACCGGAAGACTTTTTTATGAACATTACGAGTTACTTTCAAAAAATAATTCGCGGTACAAAACCAAGACGGAAGTATATTTTCCGGAGCCTTCAGATGTTGAAAAATATGTGAATGAAAAAGGCATCAACGCTTTTTATCATTCCGTAGAAAACAGAAAAGAATGCTGTTTCATCAGAAAAGTAAAACCTCTGAACCGCGCATTGGAAAATGCCCAGGTCTGGGTTACAGGATTGCGTTCCGAGCAGTCCGAAAATCGCGGGAATATGCCAGTCATCGAATGGGATGAAGAACGTCAGCTATTCAAATATAATCCACTAATAGGCTGGAGCTACCAGAATGTTTTAGATTACCTGGAACAAAATAACGTTCAGGAATTGTCTTTGCACAAAAAAGGTTTCATCAGTGTGGGCTGTCAGCCCTGCACGAGAGCAATAGAGGAGGGAGAAAATCCGCGGGCCGGACGCTGGTGGTGGGAGAGTTCACAAAAAGAATGTGGTCTGCATACGCATTAATTCAAAAATTTAAACTAAAATGAATACACATCAACTAGACTATCTGGAACAGCTGGAAGCCGAAAGTATTTACATTATGCGCGAAATTGCCGCACAGTTTGAGAAGCCTGCTTTGCTTTTCAGTGGCGGAAAAGATTCTATTACACTGGTTCATTTGGCTAAAAAAGCTTTTTCTCCGATGAAAATTCCGTTTCCTTTGGTGCATATCGATACAGGGCACAATTTTCCGGAAGCGCTCCAATTCAGAGATTACTACGCAGAAAGTCTGGGAGCAGAACTGATTGTAAGAAAAGTTGAAGATACCATTAAAGCTAAAAATTTAACAGAGCCAAAAGGAAAATTTGCCTCCAGAAACTGGCTGCAAACGCATACTTTATTGGATACTATTGAAGAATTTAAGTTTGATGCCTGTATTGGCGGAGCCAGAAGAGACGAGGAAAAAGCAAGAGCCAAGGAACGTTTTTTCTCTGTTCGTGATGAATTCGGACAATGGGATCCCAAATTACAGCGTCCTGAATTGTGGAATATCTACAACGGCAGAATCAACAACGGTGAAAATGTAAGGGTTTTCCCGATTTCAAACTGGACGGAACTTGATGTCTGGAATTATATTAAAAAAGAAAATATTCAATTGCCATCGATTTATTTTGCGCACCACCGCGATGTAATTGAGTTCGAAGGACAGTTAATTGCTGTTTCAGATTTTATTCAGATTGATGAAAATGACGAGATTATCAATAAAAAAGTGCGTTACAGAACGGTAGGAGATATGACGTGTACGGCTGCCGTGGAAAGTTCTGCAGAAACTCTGGATGAGGTTGTTACAGAAATTACAGCTTCCAAAATTTCTGAAAGGGGAGAAACGAGAATTGATGACAAAGTAACGGAAGCGGCTATGGAAGATCGAAAAAAAGGAGGTTATTTTTAAGCTGGAAGCTGGAAGTTGGAAGCAAGAAGTTAGAAGTTTTACAGTAAGCTTTCAATTTCAATTTCAATTTCAACCTCAACCTTAACCTTAATCTCAACCTTAACCTAATTACCAATAAATATGGATATACTAAGATTTATAACGGCAGGAAGTGTAGACGACGGGAAAAGTACCCTCATCGGAAGACTTTTATACGACAGCAAAAATATACTGATTGATCAGCTTGAAGCTTTAGAAAAACAGTCAAAAAATAAAAATGAAAACGGGATCGATCTTGCCATTCTCACTGATGGTTTAAGAGCAGAAAGAGAACAGGGAATCACCATTGACGTTGCATACCGGTATTTTTCGACGCCGAAAAGAAAATTTATCATTGCAGATGCTCCGGGACATATTCAGTATACCAGAAATATGATTACCGGCGCCTCAAACTCGCAGCTGATTGTCATTTTGATCGATGCAAGACAAGGCGTTATCGAGCAAACCAGAAGACACTCTATTATTGCTTCACTGTTGAAGATGAAAAATGTGGTAGTGGCGATTAATAAAATGGATTTGGTAGATTATTCTGAAGAAGTTTATAATGATATTAAATCTCAATATCAATTGGTAGCGGAGAAGCTGGGTCTGGAAAATGTAAGTTATTTTCCGATTTCTGCCTTTCACGGTGATAATATTGTGGAGAAATCTTCAAAAACCGATTGGTATCAAGGTTCTGCGCTTTTAGATTTTCTTGAAACAGTAGAAATTTCTGAAAATACAGATGAAAACAATCCGAGATTTCAGGTGCAGTACGTCATTCGTCCGCAGACTGATGAGCTGCACGATTACAGAGGTTATGCAGGAGAAGTAATTTCCGGAGTTTATAAAAAAGGCGATGCCATTACGGTGCTTCCACAAAATATTCAGACTAAAATTTCAAAAATTGAAACGGGAGGAAAAGAAGTAGACTCTGTTTTTACCAATCAGCCTGCAGTTTTGCATATTGAAGACGATATCGACATCAGCAGAGGAGATTTTTTGGTGAAATCTGAAAATCTTCCGAAAGTTGAGAATGAGATTGAAGCGGTTGTTTGCTGGCTCGACAAAAAAGAACTGAGCGAAGGAAACAAATATTTTATTCAGCATAAAAGTAGAACTCTGAAAGCCATCGTCAAAGAAATCGTATATAAAATAGATGTCAATACTCTGGAAAAAATCCCTGTTACTGAAAATATAAAACTGAACGAGGTAGTAAAAGTACGACTGAAAACAGCCTCACCATTGGTTTTCGACAGTTTTGAGAATAGTCAATCTACAGGAAACGCTATTTTGATCGACGAAACAAGCAATTCTACGGCAGGAGCTGTAATGATTTTATAAGATGGTAATTACCAGGAAAATTCAGATCAGAATCCATGTACTTCTTGTAACGCTTGTAATTATCGCAGCAGCGGTTTTTTTGCTGTATCATCTGGGTTATCTGGATGAGCTTCAGATGGTTTTGGCAAAAGATAACTACATTTTTTACTGGATGATGCTGGTTGGTTTTTTAGCAGAAATCGTAGCTGGATCTATGGGAATGGGATATGGAGTGATCTGTACAACGACACTTATGTTTCTGAATATTCCGCCTCATATTGTAAGTGCGAGTATTCACTCAGCAGAAAGTTTTACCACTGCCGCGGGCAGCCTGAGCCATATACAACTGAAAAATGTAAGTAAAAATCTGGTGAAAAAACTGGCCATTCCTGCGATTTTCGGTGCTGTTATCGGCGCATTGTGTCTCACGTATGTAGGCGAATATTATTCGAAAATTACCAAAACCATTATTGCATTCTATACGTTATATCTTGGTTTTCAGATTTTGTCGAATGCCTTTAAGCCGAAACAGAAAAGATCATTAAAAAAGAAAACAAATTTAACGAGATTGGGCGCAGTAGGAGGATTTATAGATTCTTTTGCCGGTGGCGGCTGGGGTCCGTTAGTGACCGGTACTTTAATTAAAAACAGTTTTACACCCAGATTTGCGGTGGGAAGTTCTACGGTGGCAAAGTTTATTTTAACCTTAACTGCCGCAATTACTTTTGTTTTTACTTTGGGAATTCAGCATTGGAATATCATTCTCGGGCTTCTGATTGGCGGAATTGTCACCGCCCCGTTTTCGGCAATGCTCACTGCCAGACTTCCTGTGAAAAAGATGTTTATCGTCATCGGAATTTTAGTAATTGTGATGAGCTCTGTTACCATTTACAAATCTGTTTTTTAGTAGCTATTTTCAAATCTGTAGAAAATATCATTGTTTAATCGTAAAATAAGCAGGGAAATTATTTTACATTTACAGCCTAAAAATTACACATGAATTTACATATAGTTGCGCTTTTCCAATTCAGTGAAAGTTATCTGATGGAGGCAGTTGAGCTGTTTCAGACCCTCGTGAGGGAAACAAGAAAAGAAGATGGTTGTCTTCAGTATGATTTAATAGAAGATAACGAACAGAAAGGAACTTTTTTCATTGTTGAACTCTGGGAAAGTGCAGAGCATCATCAACGTCATAATGGGACAGATCACCTTTTGAATTTCAGAAAGGATGCTTCAAAAATCCTGACGAGCAGTGCTCAGGTTTACAAAGGTTTTAAGGTTTATTAAATTAACCTGAGTTTGGGATAAGTTTTCTTCAACGCAATGTTGAACAAAGAGATTCAATGATCAAGAATTCAGCTTTTAAGATACAAAGGCGTAAAACTTATCAAAGTACTACCATTTTTGTCTTTTTTCAATAAACGAAGTGCCTTTGTTTAACTTAAAAACTTTCAAAAAGTAAAAAAATCTTTTGTTCTTCTTTGTGATAAATTATTAATATGCTATAGATCAATTATTTATATTTATTTCTTATCCCGAACTGAGGTTAAATTAAAAATAAATTTTAAAATATCGAAAAATGCAAAGGCAGTTTCATTCATTTGAAACTGCCTTTTATTAGAAAAAATAGAAAGTATTAAAATTTTGAAATTGATTATTTCACAATTAATTTTTTGGTTTCAGTATGCCCGCCGAAAGTTATTTTTACCAGATAGTTTCCTGCAGAAAGATGAGATAAATTTAGATCCTGCTTGTAGAAACCTGCCTGGTTAGTCAATTCAGATTGATGTACTTTTTTGCCCGTAAGATCATACACCTCTACATTGCCTTTGCTGTTTACTTTTTCTTTTACATCGTATAAAACGGTAACTCTTTTGTCTGAAGTGGTAGGATTCGGGTAAATACCGAAAGAAGCGTTTTTGCTTACTTCTGTAACATTCAAAACAGAAGTGATGTTTTTATATTTAAAATACATATTTCCAGTAGAAGATCCTCCGTTTTCTGTAAAGTACATTCTGTAATACGTACTTCCCTGTTTGATGTAGTAGACGACATCATTATAAATTCCCGTTGTGGGTTTCCAGCTGTGTCCGATTGTGGTGATATTGCCGGAAAAAGCCGTGGTGGCCGGTAAAGTTGCTACCGATGTTGCCTGAGTTTCCGGCTGTACTTTTGCAACGGTGATATTTGGACTCTGGATAACGCCCGACATTCTGTATTTCATCGTTTGTGGGTTTCCCTGCTGATCTATATAAGGATAATCATTCCAGTATCTTGTAAACATGAGATCCCAATCTGCTTTTGGCGGCTCCATGTTGGTTACTTTATTTTCGGTAGTGAAGGAAAAATAATTGAAAAACGCATCATCTGTTCCATTGGCCAAAGTTTTGGTTTGTGTGGCTTCCCAGGCAGAAGTCGCCGCATTCCATTTAGAATATTTGAAAGTATATCCTCCGTAATAATCCTGTATCATGAACTTGATGTATGCTCCGGAAGCATATTTCAGGACGAAGATCACATTCCCTTCGATATGATGATTGGCTACATTGTATTCTCCCCATCCGTAAGTTGCAGATCCCTGTTCAAAGGCACCATTCTGAAGTGTTGTGGAAATATCCGGATTGTAGAGCGGCGCACCCCATGAAGCAATATTAGAAATACTGATATTATCCCAGTTGGCTGCGCTGCCCGATGCTTCATAAACTTCTATATTCTGCGCATCGTTTATTCTCGTTCCGAAACTCATGGCAGAATTTCTGAAGAAAGCAATGTCCCAGGAGTTTGCGGGTTGGGAAACAATAGCATTTGCGCTAAAATCAAAAAATACACGGTTTTGATAGTTTGCTCCTGTCGTTAAGTTGACAGAAGTATAGCCGTTTCCGTCAGTTTGCGCCAGTACGGTGTTTTGTACAGATAAAGCAAGTAAGGATGATAAAAGTAATCCTGTTTTCATAACAAATAAATTTTAAGTTTCTTATTTAGAATTATTCTACAAAACTAAATATTTATTTTTAATTATTCTAAATAAAGTTTTATATTTGTCGAAAATATTTGAGTTTATGAAGAAGAAACTACTTTCAATGGTGTCTTTATCAGCTATTCTTCTGATGAATGCGCAGGAAAAAGATTCTCTTAATCAGAAAAAAATTGAAGAAGTGGTAATCACCGGACAATACGTTCAGCAATCCATGAATAAATCGATTTACAAAGTTGAAATAATAGATTCTGAACAGATAAAAAATATGGCGGTAACTTCTGCAGGAGAAGTTCTTAATCAAAATTTAAATATACTCATAGAACCCAACAGCGGAAGTGGTGATTCTAATGCAAGAATTATGGGATTGGGCGGAGCTTATACAAAAGTTTTAATAGATAATATTCCTGTAGTAAGCGATCAGGGAATGGGAAATCTGGTGGATCTGAGCAAAATAAACGTTAATAATATCGAGCGTATAGAGATTGTAAAAGGTGCTATGGGCGTAGAATACGGTAACAATGCCGTGGCAGGAGTGATAAATATCATAACCAGAAAAAAATACTCTCAGAAAGTAAATGCTATTCTTTCACTGCAGGAAGAAACGGTAGGAAAAGATTACGACTGGTTCAGGAAAGGAAACGGAAGACATGTGCAGTCTCTCAATCTAGGTTTCAGATTGTCTGATAACTGGTCCGTGGCAGCAGATATTAATCATAATGATTTTCAGGGGTATAAAGGTAACCTGAACGGGTATAAATATTTTAATGAAAATAATGATAAACAAAGAGGTTATGAATGGCTTCCGAAAGATCAGATCACAGCAAATGCTTCGGTAAGATATTCTAAAAACAATACTTCATTTTTCTATAAGGTGAATTTTCTGAATGAAAAAATTAATTTTTACAATCAGGTGATTGAAGATCTGCCTTTGGGTGGCGGAAGCAGAACGTATGTTGCCAATGACAGAGATTATTTTACCAAAAGATGGATTCATCAGTTTAATATTCAAACAAAATTGGGATCCAGAATCAATTATCTGGGAGATTTTTCTTACCAGACTCAGGAAAGGAAGTCTCAGGATTACAGGTACGATATCCCGAACCGGAATGTTCTCTCCAAGGAAGATCAAACTACGTTTTATGATTCTAAAGTGCTTTATTCCAGAGGGATGTTCAGTAATTTTTTAGACAGCGAACGATTTAATTTTCAGTTGGGTTATGAGCTGGATCGCACAAGCGGTTTTGCAGGATCATCTACTTTTGAATTTAATAATAACGGAAAAAATATCGAAAGATCCATCTTCAGTTATGCCAATTTCTTATCTGCAGAATGGAAGATAAATGATCAAATTTCGCTTCGTCCCGGAACAAGGCTGGCTTTGAGCGATACATTTGATCATCAGTACAATTACTCTTTAACAGCAAAATATTCTGCTTCAGAAATGTCAGATCTTAGAGCTGTTTTTGGTTCTTCAAACAGATTTCCAACGTATGACGAATTGTTTACATATGTTGTAGACAACAACCATGACATCCGTGGAAATGAAAATCTGAAACCGGAAACAGGGTATTCTTTAGGATTGTTCTGGGATTATGCCAATGCCACTTCTAATGCATGGAGATTTACGGTAAGCGCATCGGGATTGTATCTTGATGTCAAAGACAGGATCGAAAGTGTGATTGTAAGCACAAGCCCTTTACAATACACTTTTTTAAATATTGATAAGTACAGATCTTTACTCTTTGGAGGAGGTTTAAATGTAAGAAAAGGAGATTTAACTTTAAATGCAGGAGTTTCTGTAATGGGAATTTCCCAGTCTTTAAATACAGGAACGGTAGTGTCGCCGAGTGATTATAATTTTTACACAGAAGCAAATTTTTCTGCCAATTATTCTTTAAAACAGGCAAAAACATTGTTTGCTTTATACTACAAATATACAGGAGTTCAGAAGCAGTTTACGCAAAAGGCAAGTCAGAACCCCGGCGCGGCTCCGGAATTTGTTTTAGGTGAAATTGAGGATTTTAATATGATGAATTTTACCATCACACAGCCTTTCTTCAGCAATCATCTGGAGCTCACAGCAGGAATTAAAAATATTTTTGATGTTTCCACAGTCAGAAATACAATCATTACTGGCGGTGCTCACAACGCAGGATCGTCTAATCAGAATCTTTTCTATGGCAGAAGCTATTTTGCACGTCTTACCTACAATTTTTAAATAAATTATAATGAAAAAAATACTGTTTACTTTCATCTTAGCTGCATCATTTATAGCACACTCATGCATTAGTGACAACGAAGATCCTGTATCGGTTTCTCCGGTAGAAGGCGCTATTGCTGATCCCGCTGTAGGTGGTGCTGCACAGCCCAATCAGGTCTGGATTGATCTGAGCGATGCAGACAGCCAGGGCAAGCCACGACAGACCGTTACCAGAAGAACAGACTGGGATCTGGCGCTCTATTCCGGAAACGAATTCAAAGTAGTTTTAAATTCTTCTATTATGATGGCGGCAGGAAAGATACCCAATGCAACAGATATTGATGCAGTTACCGAGACAAGTGTTTCTGCATTAAAAAATCAGGTTCAGGTCGCCAACTTTAATCCTTCTAATGTTGCTTATATTGATGATGTAGCAGGAAATTTTCCTTCCGGATATACCGCTATTGAAGGAATAAAAGCCAGTGATTCTGAAAACGCAGTTTATCTTGTCAATATGGGAAAAGATATTTATTCGGGCACTGTTCCCACAGGTTCGGTTACGACAGGAGGAGACGAAAGAGGATGGATGAAAATACAAATGGTACGATGGGGTACAGGATATAAAGTGAAATATGCAGCACTGAATGAAGCAACACACAAAGAATTGATTATTTCAAAAAATCCTGCATACAATTATAATTTTATAAGTCTTAAAAATAATAAAGAACTCTTCATTCAGCCAGAAAAAAAGAAATGGGACATTGCTTTTACAGTATTTACCAATACCATTACAGGAGCGGGAAGTTACATCTACGCAGATTTTGTCACCCTGAATAATGTAGGTGGAGCATCTGCTTATGAAGTGGTAGTGCCTTCTCCGGCTTCCGGCACAGAAGTATACAATAATTTCAAAGCATCAGATATTGTTCCGTCTAAACTGATGAGCAATGATCAGAGAATCATAGGATCGAACTGGCGAAATCCTGTAGGGACCAACGGTTTAGAAGTGTATGGCGATCGTTTTTATGTGCTAAAAGATGCAGAAGGATATTTTTTCAAACTGAGATTTACCAGATTAACGAGTACCAGCGGAGAACGTGGTTTCCCGCAATTTGAATACAAACCTTTATAAATAATCAAATAATAATAGTAAAACATGAAAAAGTTCATCTTTGCAGTTGCTGTACTTGCAGCAGTTTATTCTTGCAAAAAAGAAACAGCAAAACCTTCCGGAGGTCATACGGAAGTTTCTGCTGAAAATCCGAAGACCAGCAACAAAATTGTTTCTCTGAACGGAGGAATCACCGAGATCATCAGTGCTTTAGGACACGAGAAAGAAATTGTAGCAACAGACGTTACCAGTACCTATCCCGAAACGTTAAAAGCGACAGCCAAAGATCTCGGTCATGTAAGATCGATGACTATAGAGCCGATCATGGCTGTTTCTCCAAGTTTGATTCTGGCAACAGATAAAGACATCAATCATGACCTTTTGGGTAAAATAAAATCTTCAGGAATCCGGACGGAACTTTTCAAACAGGAATTTTCGGTAGAAGGAACAAAGAAATTAATCGGAGAAGTGGCAAAAGCACTCGGAAATACAGAGTACCAAAAACTTAATGATAAAATAGATGCAGATCTAAAGCAGATTCAGCCTATTGCTAAAAAACCAAAAGTATTGTTCATCTACGCAAGAGGAAATATGATGATGGTTTCAGGTAAAAATACACCGATGGCAGCTTTGATCAATATTGCAGGTGGTGAAAATGCGATCAATGATTTTGAAGATTTCAAACCGTTAACTCCGGAAGCGGTGGTGAAAGCCAATCCGGATGTTTTATTCTTCTTCACAAGCGGTTTACAGGGTTCAGGCGGTAACGAAGGTGTTCTTAAAATGCCGGGAATTTCTCAGACCAATGCAGGAAAAAACAAGAAAATTATTGCCATGGACGGCGGTCTGGTTTCAGGTTTTGGTCCTAGATTGGGCGAGGCAGCAGTTGCATTAAATAAACTTCTAGTTGAAAACACAAAATAAATTATATTTCTACCTTACTATCTGTATAGTTTTGCTGGTTTTACTGGCAATTGCGGCGCTCCGTATTGGTGTCTATGATTTCAACGGGACGTCTCCGCTGACGGTTTTGATAAAATTTTTACAGGGCGACCCAGGTTTAGAACTTAGTGACAGATACGTGATTTGGGATGTGCGTTCGGCGCGAATTATCATGGCGATTTTTATAGGAAGTATGCTTGCTGTTTCAGGAACGAGTTTGCAGGGGTTGTTTAAAAATCCTCTGGCAACGGGCGAAGCAATTGGTTTAACATCGGGCGCAACTTTACTTGCTGCGGTTGCCATCGTTTTAGGCGGTCATTTCAGGCAGTATCTTCCTGAAATGGTGCAGTTTTCCTTAACGGGGTTTTCAGCATTTATTGGGGCTTTATTGGCCATGATGTTGGTCTACAGAATCTCTACGAGTTCAGGAAAAACCAATGTCGTGATGATGCTTCTAAGCGGTGTTGCCATCACCTCCATCGGTTTTTCAGTTACGGGCTTTCTTATTTATCTGTCAAAAGATGAGCAGTTGAGAGATCTTACGTTCTGGAATATGGGAAGCCTCGCTGCCGCAACGTGGACGAAAAATATAGTTTTAGCAGTGGTAATGATGGTTTCCTATCTTGTTTTACTCCCGAAAGGAAAAGCACTGAACGCAATGATGCTTGGTGAAAGAGATGCACAGCATCTGGGAATTAACGTGGAAAGTTTAAAAAAACAGATTGTCATCATCGCTTCTTTAATGGTAGGAACCTGTGTCGCGTTTTCGGGGACGATTGGTTTTGTAGGGCTGATTGTACCGTATATTCTAAGGCTTTTATTCAAGTCAGATTATACGTTTATTTTACCATTGTCAGCAGTTTTGGGCAGTATTTTACTTCTAGTTGCAGATACCATCAGCAGAAGTATTGTAGCGCCCTCAGAACTGCCGATCGGAATTTTAACATCCCTGCTTGGCGGACCGATTTTCATAGCGATTTTAATAAAATTTAAAAAATCACTTTAATGTTAAAGGCAGATCAGATTCAATATAAACATAGAGATTTTTTTATTCTGGATGAGGTAGATATTTCTCTGGAATATGGAGAGTTCTTAGCCATTGTGGGTCCGAACGGAGCAGGAAAATCAAGTCTTCTGAGTATTCTGGCCCATGAGATCAAACAGGGAAATCAGAAAGTTTTATTTAAAGATAAAAACATGGGAGATTGGAAAGTTCGGGAACTTTCGATGCATAAAGCCAAGTTTTCTCAGCATAATTCCAATGAAATTCCTTTGCAGGTAAAAGATGTTGTGATGATGGGACGCTATCCATATTTCGATTCTCAACCCGGAAAAGAAGATTTTGAAGCAATGAATAAGCATCTTTACGAAACCGATATTTATCATTTAAAAGACCGGGAATACAGCACCTTGTCGGGTGGCGAAAAACAGCGGGTACATCTTTCCAGAGTAATGGCACAGGTAGAAAACGAAATTGAGAAAAAACTGATTTTTTTGGATGAGCCTCTGAATAATCTTGATGTAAAACACCAGCATAAGGCTCTGGAAATCATCAAAAGATTTACACAAAACAGTAATTCCGCAGTTGTTGTGCTGCACGATCTCAATCTGGCAGCCCGGTTTGCCGATAAGATTTTACTGATGAAATCGGGTAAGGTTTCTGCCTACGGAACTCCGGAAGAGGTTTTTACAGCTGAAAATATCAGCAGCGCATACCATTTTCCGTGTACTATTTTTGAAAACCCTGTCAACAAAAACCCGATGATTATTTTTGGATAGTACAAAACAATGGATGCTGAAAAGTAATTATAATAATGACTGTACGTAGATCTATCTTAATAAAAATCCGGCTGTTCATTGTTGAGTGAAACACTTTTGTGAAACTTAACAACTGTTAGCGTTATAATCCTAGTGAACGCTGTGCTGAAAATGCAGTGATGAACAATAAATAAAATTAAAGTCCCTTAAATCATTTTAACCATAAAAAATAAAATAAATGAGCACATTAGTAAACGATTTAAAAGAAAAATGGGAAGCTCTGAAAGCAGAAAACCCGCATTTGAGAATCAGAAATGCTGCCGCAGAACTGGAGGTAAGCGAAGCAGAACTGTTGCTTACCAATGTAGGAAAAGAAGTTACCATCCTGAAACCTGAATTTGCCAATATCTTATCCGAAGTCGAAAAACTGGGTAAAGTAATGGCTTTGACGAGAAATGACGAGTGTGTACATGAGAGAAAAGGAATCTACCAGAACGGTGATTTCAGCAGTCCTCATGCGCAGCTTTTCGTAGGGGAAGATATCGATTTAAGAATCTTCATGAGTCATTGGAAGCTGGCTTTTGCCGTTGTGGAAGGAGATAAAAAAAGTCTACAGTTTTTTGGAAAAGACGGTTTGGCGCTTCACAAAATCTATTTAACGAAAAGCAGCAATGAAAATGAATTTACTGCGATTGTAGAAAAATTCAAAGCCGAAAACCAGGCTGAAATTTTTGATTTTGAGCCGCTTGTTCCGAAAGCGAAAGATAAAGCAGATTCAGAAATTGATGTTGAAGGTTTCCAAAAAGCATGGACCGACCTGAAAGATACCCATGATTTTTTCATGATGACAAGAAAATTCGGGGTTTCAAGAACTCAGGCTCTGAGGTTGGCTCCGAAAGGTTTTGCTACAAAAATAGAGACTTCAAAAGTAGTCAATGTTCTGGAAGATGCTTCTGAAAAAGAGCTTCCGATCATGATTTTTGTAGGAAACAGAGGCATTATACAAATTCATACCGGTGAAGTGAAAAAAACAATGTGGCATCAACAATGGTTTAATGTGATGGATCCGGATTTTAATCTGCATTTGGATGTTACAAAAATTGCTGAAGCATGGATCGTGAAAAAACCAACCGAGGACGGAGAAGTAACAGCGATTGAAGTATTCAATAAAGAAGGAGATTTTATCGTTCAGTTTTTTGGAAAAAGAAAGCCAGGAATTCCCGAATTGCAGGAATGGAAAGATCTTGTGGCTCAATTGGAAAAGTAATAGTCAGATAATCAAATTGAGGCCGTTTTGTTTTTCAAGGCGGTCTTTTTTTCTTAAGTTAAATTGTAAATTTGCTTAACACCTAGAATTATTAAATTCTATTTACCCACTTAGTTTGTCATCCCGTAGGGATCTGAACAAAATTATCAGAGATGATTCGGATTCCTGCTAGATGACAAACTAAGTGATTTGTAAAACGATTAAAAAAATAAAAATGAAAAATGTTTTCATCGCGATATTGCTGATCAGTTTTTGTTCAATTAATGCACAAAACTTAAAAGCTTTCCAGTTTTATGATCAAAAAGGAAAAGAAATAAAAACCGATAAATTAGTCAGAGAACTGGCGAAATACGACGTCGTTTTCTTTGGTGAAAATCATAATAATTCGATCAATCACTGGCTTCAGCTGAAAATTACGAAAGCTTTATACGAAAAGAAAAACGGACAGCTTATTTTGGGAGCGGAAATGCTTGAAAGAGATAATCAGGCTCAGTTAAATCAATATCTGGAAGGAAAAATTGATGCTAAAACCTTTAAAGATTCGGCAAGATTGTGGAATAATTTTTCTACAGATTACAAACCTTTGGTAGATTTTGCTAAAGATAAAAAACTGAACTTTATTGCGACCAATATTCCGCGAAGATATGCTTCTCAGACCGCAAAAGAAGGTATTGAATCTTTGAATGCATTACCCGAAAAAGAGAAAATGTATATGGCAGAGCTTCCGATCGTGGTAACACTGGAAACTCCCGGTTATCCGGAAATGAAAACAATGATGGGAGAACATGCCGACGGAACCAAAGTAATGAATTTTATCTCTGCACAAGCGGTAAAAGATGCTACAATGGCAGAATCTATCCTGAAAAACCAAGAAGCCGGAAAGACTTTTATCCATTACAACGGAAATTTTCACAGCAAAGAATTTGGCGGAATTTACTGGTACATCAGACAAAAAAATCCGGATCTGAAAATGGCGGTAATCTCTGTTTTTGAATCCGAAAATCCTGAATTAAAAGTGCCGGAGAAAGAATATATTCCAACGGATTTTAATTTGATTATTCCGACGGATATGACGAAGACGTATTAAGATTTTTGAAAATTAGAATATCCACTTCTTTGTCATCCCGTAGGGATCTCGAGATAGTATTAGAGATTCAATATAAAAAGATTCTCGCTTAGATCCTTTCAGGATGACAAACGGAGCGCTTATCTGTTATTCTTAATTACAGACATTCATAAGTATTTAATCATTGCTTCAATAACCACCGGAATAACAAACTACTGTTTTAAAAAACATTTTTATCTTTGTTCAACATTCTCAGAAAATGAAAAAACTACCCATTCTTTTTATCCTTCTCATCAGTTTTATCAACGCTCAAAAACTGACTTCAAAAGAAATTGCGATCATCAATCAGGGAGATATTAAAACATTATTACCTGTTTTTCAGACAACAGATTCTCATCAACACACCATTTTATTGGCGCAGTCGAAAGAAATTGATCCTACAGATCCCAATACTGCAGTTTTGGTTGCAAGAATGAAAGAATCTCTTTTATCAACGGATGGCGGAGTAGGAATTGCCGCACCACAAGTCGGAATCAACCGAAAAGTAATCTGGGTTCAGCGTTTTGATAAAGAAGGAGAACCTTTGGAATATTTCATCAATCCTGTTATCACCTGGAAATCTGAGCTGCAAAATCTAGGTCCGGAAGGAGATTTGTCGATTCCTGATTTCAGAGATCAGTTGTACAGAAGTAAAGTCATTCAGCTGCAATATGTAGATTTAAAAGGTCAAAAATATTCGGAAATCGTGGAAGGTTTTACCGCAGTTATTTTTCAGCACGAAATTGATCATCTTTTCGGAATTTTAATTTCAGATAAAAAGAAAAAGGAGATGGATGATGAGTATATCAAAGTGGATGCTTACAAGAGAAGTGATTCTGTGGGGAGGTAATTTCAGATAAATAAATTTTAAATTTAAAAGGCAAGCTTTTTATTCATCCGAAAGTTTGATGCTGTATTTTGGTTTGCTTTTGATGCTCATATCCAATACAATATCATAAACTCCGTCATTTTCTATCTTAATATCATAACCATCATAACATAAGCTTTGATCATCATTATTCAGGCCTAAACTGTTATTCCAGTCATTATTCAGTCTGAATTTTAATTCCCCGGCTTTTAACGTGTATTTTTTAAGAAAATAATAATTTGGTTTACCTTTTTTTGTTTCTAAAAGAATGTCTTTTCCGTCCCAACCGCTTGCTGTAGCACTTCCTATAATTGCCCACGGAAAAGTATCAGATATTTTTTGTGCTTTTTTAGTGCCTCGCAAATTGGTTACCGTTATAGCGTTTACTTTCCCATTTTTATCTTCATCAAATTTAAATGTAAAATTTTCTTCCAGCGTATAGAAAGTTTTTGAAACTGGATTCAATGGAATTCTCGGAAGAATATCACCATTAAAAACAACCGTATTATCCATACTATTTACATAATAAGTCGCCTCAGATGAAGAATATATTCCTTCAATTTTTTGTAGATCTTCGTTGTCTACTTTACCAATACTGCTTTTCTTGTAAGGTATATCATAAACAATATCTGTAATATCTTCAGCAATTTTATCAACAGGAATCATTTCAGAATTCACCAATACAATAATAGCAATGTCATCTTTAACGTCTCGTACAAACCTACATCTATAACCCGGACCGCCGCCGCTGTGACCGAACAAAGTTTTATTTGAATTTTGTATTTTATAAATTTCCTGCGCAAATCCGTAACGGTCATTCAGGTAAGGTTTGTACATGTTTTCTACGATCTTTTGATCTAAAATTTTACCCTTGTATAACGCTTCACTAAATTTGTATAAATCTTCTACAGTAGAATACATTGCTCCTGCTGCAAAAGGATGGTCGGTTTTAAAACGCAAAGCTTCATTAGAGTTTTCTCCGGAGATAAATTCATAACCCAACGCTTTGTTCTCATTTTTCAATTCATTAAAATGAAAACCGCTGTTGGTCATTTGTAAAGGCTTTAAAATAAAATCTTCAATGGCTTTGTCGTATTCTTTTCCGGTTACTTTCTGGATGATGTAGCCCAGTAAATAATAATTCGAGTTAGAATAATTCCATCCTTTGTTTGGTGAAAAATCCAGAGGTTTTTTCGCAAGATGCTTTAATAAATCTGCTTCTGAACTGATTTCTTCGGCTTCCGGAATTCCCGAAGTATGTGATAACAGATTTTTGATGCTAATGCTGTCTCCTTTTGGATAACCTGGAAAATACTTCGAAATTTTATCATCTGTTGAAAGTTTGCCCTGTTCTTCTAATTTCAGAATAACTGCTGCTGTGAAAATTTTTGTAGTAGAGTAGATGCGGTAAAGACTGCTGTTGGTGTTTTTTTCTTTTTTGGCAGCATTTCTGTAGCCATAACTTTTCTCAAAAATAATCTTTCCTTTTTCGGCAACCAAAACAGATCCGCTAAACTGATTTGCTTTTTCGTATGTCGTTAATAATTCATCTATTGGTTTATTCTTTTGTGAATAAATAGTAGTGCCGGTAAAAGTTAAGAATAAAATTAGTAAAAAGTATTTCATCATTTGTGTATACTTGTGATTATTTAATCGCTGTAAATGTAAAGAATTAAATTTAAAATAAATCAAAAAATATTGATATATAAACAAAAAATCTGCCTCAAAAAAGCAGATTTATATGATGTAAAGAAAAGAATTCTTAGTTGTTGGTCACTGAAAGTTTTACTTCCATATTATTTCTTGTCGCATTAGAGTACGGACAAATTTCGTGAGCTTTTTCGGTAAGCGATTGCGCTTCTTCAAGAGAAACTCCCGGAATATTCACGGCTAATTCTGCAGCTAATCCGAAACCGCCGTTCTCAATTTGTCCGATGCTTATTTTGGCTTCTACAGAAGTTTCTCCGGTTTCAATTTTAGATTTGCTGATAACCAGATTCAGTGCGCTGTCGAAACATGCAGAATATCCTGCTGCGAAAAGCATTTCGGGATTGGTAAAATCGTCGTTGCTTCCGCCTAAAGCTTTTGGCATTCTTACTTCAAGATCCAGAACTCCGTTTTCACTTTTTACGTGTCCGTTTCTTCCGCCTTTTGCGGTAACGTTGGTTGTATATAATGTTTTCATTTTATTTTTGAATTTTATTTAAAATTTTCAGAACCGTTTCTTTCAGTTCTACAATATCTTCTGTTGAAAGATTCAGTTTTTCCTGCATTTTAGAAGGAATCTTGCACGCGTCCTGCTGTAGTTTTTTACCTGCTTCATCCAGAAAAACTTCAACTACTCTTTCGTCTTCTTTTTTTCTTTTTCGGGAGATAAAACCTTTTGCTTCCAGCCTTTTCAGAAGCGGTGTCAAAGTTCCGCTGTCGAGATGCAGTTTTTCGCCAATCTGATTGACAGTCAGTCCATCCTTTTCCCAAAGCACCATCATCACAAGATATTGCGGATAAGTAATGCCAATCTCATCAAGAAACGGACGGTACAAACCTGTAATTTCTTTTGAGATCACGTAAAGCGGAAAACATAACTGATTTCCTAACTGAGGCGGGTTGTGATTTTCCATAATTTAATAGCTGGTTATTCGTAATCTCTTATAATCTAAAAAATCCTTGTGATCTTTGCTGAGTGAAACGCCTTTGCAACCTTGAAGCAATTAGTTGTTAAAAAAAGCTTAGCGTGCTTTGCGTTAAAATTTAATATTTTGAATAAGCGAAAATCATTTACTAATCAGATCGTGGCGAAAATATTATTTTCTGATGATAAATTCCTCCATAGGAATTCTTACTTTCTTCATGTGAGAAAGATAGTCGTTTTCAATGTCTCTGTAACCAAGATATAAAAGCGTTACACTTTTAAGACCCATTTCTCTCAATCCTAAAATTTCGTCTACCACATCATTACTGAAACCTTCTGCAGGAGTAGAATCTACTTTTAATTCTGCTGCCTGAGCCATTGCCAAACCTAGAGCAATATATGTCTGTCTTGCGGTATGTGCAAAATGCTGCTCAGGAGTCTGATCTCCGTAGATTTCTTTTATTTTATCCGTATAACTGCTGAATCTTCCTCGTGGCAAATCTCTTACATCGGTATGATGATCGTACACTTTATCAATTTTTTCGTTTGAATAACTGTCCCACGCGGCGAATACCAAAACCTGAGAACAGTCTCGCATCACTTCAGGGTTCAATGCACCTTTTACCATTTTTTCCTTCAATTCCTGATCTTCTACCACAATCACACGGAAAGGCTGAAGTCCGGAAGAAGTAGGAGCCAGTCTTGCAGCCTCTAAAATTTTGTTTACATCTTCTTCAGATACTTTTTTTGTTGCATCATATGCTTTTACAGCATGTCTCCAGTTTAAATCTTCTATTAATGACATTGTGTATTTTTTTTATGAATTAAAATATTTGATTCTAAAATTTGTTTTGAATCAAATTAACAATGCAAAGATACGGAACAATTAAATTGTGTGCAATTTAATTTTGTAAAATATATTTTAGATGAAATCTATGAAAGGTAACTTCACAAGTTTCGGATTTTTTAAATGGTCATAAATCTTAATCTTTGTCAGAATTTTAAATATAAAATAATGCAAAGATTTAAAAACAAATTTGCCTTAATTACAGGCGGAACAGATGGAATGGGTTTCGCAACTGCCCAGCAATTCATCAACGAAGGTGGAAAAGTAATAATTACCGGACGAAGGAAGGAAAAAGTAAATAAAGCTGTTGAAAAATTGGGCGAGAATGCTTTTGGAATTATCTCTAATGCAGGAAACATGAAAGATTTGATGAACTTGCAAAGTGAGATCAGAAAATATACAGGCACTATTGATTTGGTTTTTGCTAACGCTGGTTACGGAAAATTTGTTCCTATTGAATACATTGATGAAACACTTTTTGATGAACTCTTCAATGTTTTAGTAAAAGGAACTTTTTTCACTGTTCAGCAAGTTTTGCCATTAATGAAAAGCGGAAGTTGTGTAATTTTCAATACGTCTGTGGCTACTGAAATTATAATCCCTAATTCCTCAATATATTCGTCTGCAAAATCGTCTGTGCAATCTTTTATTAAGACTTTTGCGGCTGAATTAACAGATCGAAAAATACGTGTGAATGGTGTGAGTCCGGGTCATATTAAAACAAATATTTTTAACAATACAGGATTAAATTCAGAACAAATTGAGGAGGCCGTGAAAAATATTATCACAACAATTCCTTTTAAAAGACAAGGTGAACCATCAGAAGTCGCGAATGCTGTGCTTTTCCTTGCTTCGAAAGAGGCATCATATATTCATGGTACTGAAATAATTGTAGATGCAGGGATTTCTGCTATGAAATAATTTTATTACGAAACCTTATAGGTTTTCAAAACCTATAAGGTTTAAAAATGCGATTGAAAATCAATATATTATATTTAATGTGATATTTGATTTTCAACTTCAAAATCTCCAGATCCACATTAGATGACACTATCTGAAAACTTAATATTTATCTTCTGCAGGAATTTATTTTATCTGGAAATATATTGATCAAGATTCATTACAAGATGAGAATAATGTGTTCATTTTAAATTATTTACTCACCATTTCAGCCTCAAAAACATCTGCAAAATGATTTTGAATTTTCATTTTAATATCTTCCATTTCTTCAGGTGTCAAATCTCTTTCAAGTTCTCTTTTAATCGAAGTTACCTGTTTATCTTTAATTCCACATGGGATAATGTACTCAAAATACCGCATATCGGTGTTTACGTTCAGGGCAAAACCGTGCAGAGTTACCCAGCGTGAAGCTTTTACGCCCATTGCGCAGATTTTTCTGGCATAAGGTTTTCCCACATCCAGCCAGACTCCTGTTTCTCCGGGAGAACGCTCGCCTTTTAAGCCGTATTCTGCAATAGTCCGGATGATGACTTCTTCCAGATTTCTCATGTATTTATGAATGTCGGTAAAGAAGTTTTCTAGATCTAAAATGGGGTAGCCTACAATCTGTCCGAAACCGTGATAAGTAATATCTCCGCCACGATTTACTTTTACAAAAGTGGCTTCAATTTCTTTCAGTTTATCAATTCCCGCCAACATATTTTCTTCATGTCCGCTTTTTCCCAAAGTGTAAACATGAGGATGTTCTACCAAAAGAAAATGATTGGGTGTTGTAAGATGCTCTTCAGCAGGTAAATCACGGTTTTTGATCTTGGTATCAATAATTTCTTTCATCAGTTTTTCCTGATAATCCCAGGAAGACTGATAATCTTTGATTCCTAAATCTTCAAATTCTACTACTTTATTCTGATGTGTATTCATACCGTTTATTGACAGACAAATTTAGTGAAATTTATGCTTTTATAGAATGAATAAAATCTATGGTTAGATTCTAATTTTCTAATAAAATTATTTCATTTGAAACGATTTTAGAATCTGTTCTATTCTTGGGAAATGTTTTTCGTAATCACTTTTAGAAGAGTTAAAAAATATTTTATAGATTTTGAATTGATGAAAATAAAGTCTTTCAAGATTTTTAAAATCGTATTTGTTATTTCCTCTCACAGTTGTTTTTTCGTAAATAAAATCAATGTATTGAGAGCCATTCAATTCGCCTTTTGTTTTGCTCAGGATTTTATATTGGTCTTTTAAAGCATATTCTCTCAATTCAGAAAAATATTGAAGATCCATATTTTTGTGTTTGCTTACATCTTCAACTGATATCTTCAAAAGTTCTAAATAGTCTTCATTAGGATTTTTTATAAAAAGTATGACAGATTGATCAGATCCATCCATCCTTGAGAAATAATTGGAGTCAAACCTAATAGAATAATCTTTTGAACTTACTTGATCTAGATCAAATTCTTTTTTCTGAGAGAAACAAACTGCAAAAAATAGAAAGTTGATGAGTAATAAAAACTTCATGGATAAAAATTTAAGTTCAATTTATGATTTTTTGAATAAAAGTTTTCGCATTATCTTTCCAATCTTTATTCTGAAGCAAAACATTAACGAAAGCCGTTCCTATGATTCCACCGTCTGCTTTTTCGGTCACGTTCTCGAAATCTTCTTTCGATTTGATTCCAAAACCAATCATAACAGGATTTGTTAGAGGTAAAGTATGAATTCTGTTCAGATAATCTTCGTTTTTTAAAGTGGTGTTTTCACTTCCTGTGGTGGAAGACGAACTGACTGCATATAAAAATCCTGAACTTAAAGAATCTAGATACAGTATTCTTTTATCCGAAGTTTCGGGTGTGATTAAAAAAGTGAAATTGAGATGGTATTGTTTCAAAATTTTCTGATAATTCTGTTCAAATTCGATAGGTGGAAGATCAGGAATAATTAATCCCGTAACGCCGCTTTCCGAACATTCTCTACAGAAATTTTCAAAGCCAAAACTTAAAACAGGATTGGTGTATCCCATTAAAATAATAGGAATGTTGATGTCGTCTTTTACTGATTTCAGCTGTGAGAACAGTTTTTCAATGGTCATTCCGTTTTTCAGCGCCAGTTCGTGCGCTTTCTGAATGACCGGTCCGTCCGCAACAGGATCGGAATAAGGCATCCCGATTTCCATCATATCGGCTCCGGAATTCTGAATGAGTTTTATAATTTCTGCTGTATCTTCCAGTTGTGGAATTCCGGCAGTGAAGTAGATGTTTAGTTTTTTCATAATTAAATTTCAATAGATGTAAGAGGTAGAGTTTTTGTACTCATGACAAAGGCTGTTTTGATCACCCATTTGCGATCCGGCTTGAACGGAGCTCTTTTTTTGTTGGCGGAGCGAAGCGAAGCCAACAAAAAAAAGCGGGAGTGGAAGACGGAATATATCGCCCAAAAGAGTCTATAAATTTTTCAGATACGTTTCCATATCCTTATCGCCGCGACCGCTGAGACAAATGACCACGATGTCATTTTCATTAAATTTCTTTTTTTCTAAAACCGCCAAAGCATGAGCGCTTTCCAAAGCCGGAATAATACCTTCAGTTTTCGTCAGATCAAATGAAGATTTCAATGCTTCTTCATCTGTAATGCTGAAAAACTCTGCGCGGTTTCGGGTAAATAAGTTCGCATGAAAAGGCCCGATTCCCGGGTAATCCAACCCCGCAGAAATGGAGTGAGGCTCAATTACCTGTCCGTCATCGGTCTGCATCACGAGACTTTTGCTTCCGTGTAAAACGCCTAAAGTTCCCAGGAAAGTGGTTGCCGCAGATTTTCCAGATTGTACACCCAAACCTCCTGCTTCAGCCGCAATGATCTTCACCTCTATTTCATCTACAAAATGATAAAAAGTTCCTGCTGCATTGCTTCCGCCGCCTACACAGGCAATGACATAATCGGGGTTTTCTCTTCCGATCTGTTCGTGAAGCTGCTCTTTGATCTCTTTTGAAATGACACTCTGAAATCTCGCTACCAAATCCGGAAAAGGATGTGGTCCTACGACGCTTCCGATGACATAATGTGTTGTGGTTGAGTTGTTAATCCAGTCTCTTAATGCTTCATTTACAGCATCTTTCAATGTTTTTGAACCTGAAGTTGCCGGAATTACTGTTGCACCCAGCATTTTCATTCTTCCTACATTCGGAGCCTGTCTTGCAATATCGACTTCTCCCATGTAAACGATACATTCTAAACCTAATAATGCACATGCTGTAGCTGTTGCCACACCGTGTTGTCCGGCTCCGGTTTCTGCAATAATCCTGTTTTTGCCAAGACGTTTTGCCAGTAAAACCTGCCCCAATGCATTGTTGATTTTGTGCGCTCCTGTGTGATTGAGATCTTCTCTTTTTAAATAGATTTGGGTGTTGTATTTTTCGCTTAAATTTTTTGCAAAATAGAGTGGAGTAGCACGACCTACATAGTTTTTCAGTAAATCCTGATATTCTTTCTGAAATTCTTCAGATTCTATGATTTCAAGATAATTATTTTGTAATTCTTCTACATTGGGATACAGCATTTCCGGTACGAAAGCACCGCCAAACTCGCCGTAATATCCGTTTTGATCTGGGTTTTTATAATTTTTCATATAATTTTTATTTATAATTAAAGAGTCCCGAAGGGACGATTTATTAAAGGATAGGACAAAGTCCTATTTATTTTATGTAATATGTCTCATATTGATTAGTCCCAAAGATATTTTTCATTATAATCTGTTTGATGTTTATCTAAAATCGATATCAATTCCGTTTTAAAATCTTCATTTTTATGATGTTCCCTTTGATTTTTGATATAATTAACAGTTGGAAAAATATCTTTTTGACTCACAGAAAATGCTCCGTAGCCATCCTGCCAAAAGAAATTAACATATTTTTCACCTTTTGTTTTTATCCATTTTGATGAGTGTGCCTTTATTTCCTGAACGAGTTTCATCAATGCTATTTTTTTTGAAAGTGTGCAAAGAATATGGATATGATTATCAGTTCCGCCTATTTGTAAAGCATTGCTTTCAAAATCTTTGCACAAGCCCGCAATATATGAGAATAACTCTTTTTCAATTTTTTCATCAATAAAATTTTCTCTATGCTTTGTACTGAAAACAATGTGAATATAATTTTTAACTAATGATTGTGACATATTTCGTGTTTTTTTATTAAATCGGACTTACATCCGATCCTATTTTAAGTCGTCCCGTTGGGACTTTTTAAAGTGTATATAAATTTTTTTATTTTTTCTACATCTTTAATTCCGGGTTCCGTTTCAAATTTTGAATTGACATCTATTGCAAATGGTTGTTTCTGTATCGATGACGTTTGATGAATGTTTTCTAAAGAAATTCCGCCACTTAGAAAATAAGGTTTATTCATTATTACCTGATCTAAAATTTGCCAGTCAAATGTATTTCCTGTTCCGCCAAAAGCTTTTGAATCGGTGTCGAATAGGAGATAGTTGTTGGTTATTGGTTGTTGGTTGATGGTATTTTGTAGTTCTTTAATGGTTTGATTTCCGATTCTGATTACTTTTATAATTTGAATTTTTTCATTTAAACTTTGCCTTAGCTTTAAAATATATTCTTCGTTTTCGTCGCCGTGAAGCTGAATAAGATTCAAATCTGCTTTTTCCGAAATCTCAACAATATTTTTTATTGTTTCGTTTACAAAAACTCCCACTTTTCCACTATGATTTATTTTTGAAATAGTATCCAAAGTCAGATGGTCTAAAACAAATCTGGGGGATTTACTATAAAAAATAAAGCCCAAAAAATTAATTTTTAATGCCACTAATTCACGAATCTGGCTCAGTTGTGTTAAACCGCAGACTTTAAGTTGCGATTTGCTTTTGGCTTCTGGCTTTTGGCACTCTGTCATTGTTTAATTAATAAACTGTTATATTGTTACATTGGAAATAAATTCTCTGAATTTATTTCCAGGATTTTCATTTTTCATGAAATATTCTCCATCAAAAATCTGCTGAGCCCTTTTTGTTTTAAAAATCTGAAATCTTCTTTACTATAGATTCCGCTTTCTGCGATGGATAACTGGGGGATTTTCTATAAAAGATAAAGCCCAGAAAATTGATTTTTAATGCCACTAATTCACGAATCTGGCTCAGTTGGGTTAAACCGCAGACTTTAAGTTGCGATTGGCTTTTGGCTTCTGGCTTTTTGGCACTCTGTCATTGTTTAATTAATAAACTGTTATATTGTTACATTGGAAATAAATTCTCTGAATTTATTTCCGGGGTTTTCATTTTTCATGAAATATTCTCCCATCAAAAATCCACTGAACCCTTTTTCTTTTAAAAACCTGAAATCCTCTTCACTATAGATTCCGCTTTCTGCGATGGATAAAATATTAAAAGGAAGCTGATTTTTCAGATTCACAGAATGTTGCAGATCGACTCTGAAATCTTTTAAATTCCGGTTGTTGATTCCCACAAAATCAATGTTTTTGTTGATGTGAAATAGTTCTTCCTCCGTATGAATTTCTAATAAAACTTCTAAATCTAATTGGTGAGCAAGCTCTGTAAACTCAGAAACCTGATTGGGTGAAAGACAAGCTGCAATCAACAAAACAACATCGGCTCCAATAGATTTTGCTTCGTAAAACTGATATCCATCCACCATAAAATCCTTCCTCAAAATCGGGATATTCACAGATTTTCTTACCTTCAGAATATCATCAAAACTTCCTCCGAAAAAATCCTGATCGGTCAGAATGGAGACAGCGCTTGCTCCGAATTTTTCATATTCTGAAACAACTTCCAAGGGAGAAATTTTGTCATTAATGATTCCTTTTGAAGGCGATTGCCTTTTGAATTCGGCGATAATTCCGGATTTTGATGCTATGGTTTTTTTTAAAGAATGGGTTTTTCTGTCGAAAAATTCAGAATCTTTCAGCTGTTGCAGAGAAATTGTGGATTTTGAATCTTGTATTTCCTGTTTTTTTCTTTCGAGGATGGTATCTAAAATGTTCATTTGTTCAATCGTGATTTTGACTTTTTATAAATCGCTTGTTTGGGCTGACTTTCCCAAATTTAAAAACTGAAATTTCTGTCGATCACTACATTGCGACCCGGCTTGAGCGGAACTCCTTTTGCGAAGCAAAAGAGTGGGAGCGGAAGACGGAAACTGTCGCCAGTAATACTTATTTTATGTTATCTGTCAATCAGAAGATTCAGACTGTTCAAAGCTTTTCCGCTTTCCAGACTTTCTTTGGCAAGGGATAAACAATCCTGATAAGAACCCCATTTTTTGGTCTGATGAAGCGCAACGGCAGCATTGGCCAGAACTACAGCATTTTGATCTTCGGAACCGGCTCCTTCTAAGATATTCCTGAATATTTTGGCAGATTGCTGAGCAGAAAGACCGCCTAAAATGTTTTGAGGATCAACAGGATTGAAGCCGAGATCTTTTGAAGAGTAGATTTTTTCTCCGTCTTTTGTGATGATTTTACTGTCCGCAGTTAAGCTGATTTCGTCGTATCCATCCAACCCGTGAACAATTGCAAATTCACGATGGTCTTTCTGAAGGAGATACTGGTAAATTCTGGCAATTTCTAAATTATAAACTCCAATAACTGAAAACTGCGGTTTTGCAGGATTCACCAACGGACCCAGCAAATTGAAAAACGTTCGCAATCCCAAAGATTTTCTTAATGCGCCTACAGACTGCAAAGCGGGATGAAAATAAGGAGCGTGCAAAAAGCAGATATTGGCTTTTTCCAAATCTTCATTCAGACTGGCAGAATCGTTGTGAAACTGATACCCCAATTCTTCTAAAACATTGGAAGAGCCCGTAATTGCAGATGCACCATAATTTCCGTGTTTGGTTACTTTTTGTCCGGCTCCTGCAATCACAAAACTTGCGAGTGTAGAAATATTAATGGTGTTTTTACCGTCACCGCCTGTTCCCACAATATCTAAAGCATCGCTTGCATCAATATCTACGGGAACTGCCATTTTCAGGAGAGCTTGTCGGAAACCGTCGAGTTCATTTAAGGTGATATTCCGCATCAGAAAAACAGTGATAAATGCTGTAACTTCTGCCGTGTTGAATTTATTCTGAGCAATCTCAATCATAATTGCCTTTGCTTCAGATTTTGACAAAGTATGATGAGTGAAAAGGTATTCTAGTATTTCTTTCATAAAGGTTTATTTAGTTCAAAAGAAAATTTCGGATAATCATTTCTCCTTCAGGGGTTAAAATACTTTCCGGATGAAACTGAACGCCGTGTACATCGTAAGTTTTATGCTGCAGCGCCATGATCATTCCGTCGTTATCTACGGCTGTAATTTCTAATTCTTCGGGAAAATTTTCATTATTCACCGCCCAGCTGTGGTATCTTCCCACTTCAATTTCTTCGGGTAGATTTCTGAATAATTTTATATTTTCTCTGGTTGTTTTCGAGGAAGTTGCCACGCCATGAAAAATCTCTGAAAGGTTGATCAAATTCCCTCCGAAAGCTTCCGCAATTGCCTGTTGACCAAGACAAACTCCGAGAATACTTTTTGTGGGCGCATATTTTTTAATGACATCCAACAAAATTCCGGCTTCTTCAGGAATTCCCGGTCCCGGTGAAAGAATAATTTTACCATATTTTTCGATTTCTTCTAATGAGATTTCGTCATTGCGATACACATCTACTTTTTGATCTGTAATTCTTTCAATCATCTGAACGAGATTGTAGGTAAAACTATCGTAGTTGTCGAAAACTAATATTTTGGTTGATGGTTTATTTATTTCGGTTGCCATTGTTATTTTTTTAATTAATTTTTATTTGTTGTCAAATGCTGAATTGATAGCAAATCTGCGACCCGGCTTGAGCGGAACTCCTTTTGCGAAGCAAAAGAGTGGGAGCGGAAGACGGAATTTGTCGCCATGAAATTTCTACACCAGTTTTTCTGCCTTTTCCACCGCTTTTTTGAGAGCATTCAGTTTGTTATTGACTTCCTCCAATTCGTTTTCGGGAATCGATTTTGCAACCAGTCCTGCTCCTGCCTGATAATACAATGTGTTGTTTTTGCTCAGAAATGTTCTGATCATAATGGCCTGATTGCAGTCTCCGTTCAGACCCACCATACCGATACAGCCACCATAATAACCGCGGGAATCTTTTTCGTACTCATCAATAAGCTGAAGGGCTTTGTATTTTGGAGCTCCGCTTAAAGTTCCCTGTGGAAAAGTGGAAGAAACAATTTCAAAAGGATTGATGTCTTCTTCCAGATCTGCCGTCACTTCGCTCACCATGTGAATAACGTGAGAAAAAAGCTGAATTTCTTTTAATTTGGTAACTGTTACATTTTTTCCCATTTTTCCCAAATCGTTCCGGGCGAGATCTACTAGCATCGTGTGTTCTGCATTTTCTTTCGGGTCTTTCTTCAGAGCTTCGGCAGAGCGCAAATCGGTCTCAAAATCGTTGGTTCTTTTGAAAGTTCCGGCAATAGGGTGAATTACAGCTTTGTTGTTTTTAATAATCAGCTGGCTTTCCGGGCTGGAACCGAACAATTTATAATTGCCATAATCGAAAAAGAAAAGATAAGGTGAAGGATTGATGTTTCTTAAAGCACGATACACATTAAACTCATCTCCTTTAAATTTTTGCTCAAATCTTCTGCTTAAAACCAATTGGAAAACATCGCCTCGCATACAGTGTTTTTGAGCCAGTTTTACCAGTTCCAGATATTCTTCATCGGTAAGGTTGGAAGTCTCTTCATCTGTTTTTTCAAATGGAAAGACAATAGAATTTTTATTTTTAATTAAATTTTCCAAAGTGTAGGCTTCAGATTTTAGCCCATCTATTTCGTTTTCTATCAAATGCATTTCATCATTATAATGATTGATTGCAATGACATACTGATACAATCTGTAGCGGAGAATCGGGATTTCCACTTCTTTACTTTGCGGTTTGAAATTTATCTTTTCAAAAAGCGGTATCGCATCAAAGCTTGTATAGCCAAATAAACTCTGAGCTGTTTCTTCTATTTTGTCCTGCGTTTTTTCGCACACAAATACTTTTGAAAAATCATGAAGTAAATCGGTTACATTTATATTGTCTAAAGTTTTTTTCTCGGGGTTTTCATTCGGAAATTTTACTTCAAACTCGTGAAGGTTTTTAATTTCAATTCCGGCAATTGCATTAATGGCAATGAATGAAAAATTATTATCTGTGCTTTTAATATCAGAACTTTCAAGTAGGATAGTATCTCTGAATTTATCGCGAATCTGCAGATAAATATTCATCGGTGTCTGTAGATCGCCCAGCGATTTTCTTGATGTAGTTTTTATGTGGATTTTGTTGCTAAACATGTAAATAATTTTTAAATAATGGACAAAAAAAAGACTTCAACGCAATCGTCAAAGTCTTCTATGTTTTTCTATAAAATTCAGGTTGTACGTTAACAACATGACCATAGCATCAGACCCGACGAAGAGTTTGAATGCCACCACCAAAAATTGTTAACTGAATGATTCATGCAGCAAATGTAGAACTTTTTTTATTATCAAAAATGAAAAACTAAAAAATTTTTTTTCAGTTTCTTGAAACAGGTTAAAATATGATTTTAAAAAATGCTTTAAATCGCTTATTTAAGAGTTTATTTTTATATTTTTGTCATCAAATTTAAACAGAGAAATCGCCCTGCGCTTTCGTTAACAATTAAAAATATATGAAAAAAGTATTAGCTATCGCATTTATCGGAACTTTGTTCGTAGCGAGTTGTTCAAAAAAAGCTGACAAATCTTTACAGGACAGCAATGTTATGCTGGAAGAACCTGCTGCTACAACGGTGGTAACAGATTCTACTGCTAAAACAGACAGTACTCCTGCTGCAATCCCGGCTCCGTCGCCATCTACAGATTCTACAGCTACAAAATAATGAAAAAACTGTTTTTGACGGGATTGGTAAGTTTACTTATTGTTTCCTGTTCCAAAAAAGAAAATTCAGAAATACAGCCATCATCTGATGCTTCTACCCCTGTTGCGGAAAATGTTTCCGGACAGAGTTTGATAGAAGCATCAGATTGTATGTCGTGTCACAATGCCGATGAACGACTGATAGGACCTTCTTACAAAGAAATTTCTGCTCAATATTCTGAAAAAGATATCGAAATGCTGGCTTCCAAAATCATAGAAGGCGGAAGCGGAGTTTGGGGAAATGTTGCTATGCAGCCGCATCCGCAGGTTTCAAAAGCTGACGCAAAGAAGATGGTGGAATATATTCTAAGTCAGAAAGTCTCAAAATAACATCAAATTTGGTTTTTAGATCAAATTTAAAACTGAAAACATTCTGATGACTGCTGAAAAATCAAATCTGCATCCGAGAAATCTGCACCGTCATCCTTACGATTTTGACGAGCTTATTTCCTGCGTTCCGGATCTGAAACAGTATGTTTTTGTGAATGCTTATCAAACTTCTACCATCAATTTCAGTATTCCCAAAGCGGTTAAGCTGCTGAACAAAGCTTTGTTATTGAATTATTATCAAGTGAAAAGCTGGGATATTCCGGACGGAAATCTTTGTCCGCCCATTCCCGGAAGAGCAGATTATGTACATTACCTTGCAGATCTGCTGGCTGAACCTTCTCATGAAATTCCAAAAGGTTTAGCGGTAAAAGGTTTGGACATAGGAACAGGAGCCAATCTGGTTTATCCATTAATTGCGCATCAGTCTTATGGCTGGGAAATCACAGGAAGCGATATTAATAAAAGTTCGCTGGAAAATGCTCAAAAAATTCTGGATGAGAACCCCGATTTTTCATCAAATATTCATTTGAAATTTCAACCGGATGCTTATTTTATATTCAAAAATATTGTTCATTCCGGAGACAAATTCACTTTTTCTATGTGCAATCCGCCTTTTCATGATTCTGAAGAATCTGCGATAAAAGGAAATCTCAGGAAAACAAAAAATCTTAAAAAATCTAAGAATCCTGCAACCAATCTTAATTTCAGCGGACAACAATCTGAATTGTGGTGCAATGGAGGTGAGTTGGCTTTTATATCAAAAATGATTGAAGAAAGCGTATTGTATTCATCTCAAATTCTTTGGTTTACGTGTCTGGTTTCAAAAAAGGAAAATCTTTTTAAACTGACTTCACTTTTAAAAAAGGCAAAAGCCATCGAAGTGAGAATCATAGATATGGCGCAAGGTCAGAAAATCAGCAGAATTTTGGCTTGGACGTTTGTGCCCATCAATAAAAGAAAAGATTGGTTTAAATAATTTTGAATTTTCAACCATTAAGATTTTTAAAAAGTTTAGAATGGTTAAGAATTCGCAAGCGAATTTAAGGAATGTGGCTTAATAATATCTTTAGATATTTCGCCTAAATAGTCTTAAAATATTAAATTCCTTAATGGTTTAAAATTAAATATTGTCATGTCAATTCTAAATAAATTTTTGTGTAAAAATTTAACTTCCATAAACCTATAAAATTCACTATTTTTGCAATTCGAAAAAAAATCGAATTATAATGCAATTATCAGAACAGGAAATCATTAGAAGAGAAAAGCTGACTAAGCTTGTTGAAATGGGAATCAACGCATTCCCGGCAGAAGAATACACGGTTACAGATACTACAGAATCTATAAAACAGGATTTTTCTGAAAGTAAACAGGTGAAGATTGCGGGCAGATTGATGTCCCGCCGTATTCAGGGGAAGGCTTCTTTTGCTGAATTGCAGGATTCTACAGGTAAAATTCAGGTGTATTTCAACAGAGACGAGATTTGTACAGGAGAAGATAAAACTCTGTACAATGACGTTTACAAACATCTTTTGGATATTGGCGATATTATCGGTATAGAAGGAGAATTGTTCACGACTCAGGTTGGTGAAATGACGGTTTTGGTGAAAAATTTCACTTTGCTTACGAAATCTCTTCGTCCGCTTCCACAGGCAAAAACCGACGATAACGGAGTGGTGCATGATGCATTCAACGATCCGGAAATGAGATACAGACAGCGTTATGTAGATTTAACGGTGAATCCTCAGGTGAAAGAAATTTTCGTGAAAAGAACAAAACTGTTCAATGCTATGAGAACTTTCTTCAATGATGCAGGATATTTTGAAGTTGAAACACCAATTTTACAGTCAATTCCCGGTGGAGCTGCAGCAAGACCATTTATTACGCATCACAATGCTTTAGACATTCCTTTATATTTAAGAATTGCCAATGAATTATATTTGAAAAGATTGATCGTTGGTGGATTTGACGGTGTTTATGAATTCTCGAAGAACTTTAGAAATGAAGGGATGGACAGAACGCATAATCCGGAATTTACAGCAATGGAAATCTATGTAGCTTACAAAGACTACAACTGGATGATGAATTTTACAGAGAAATTGCTGGAATTCTGTGCAACTTCTGTAAACGGAAATGCAGAATCAACTTTCGGTGAACATACAATCAGCTGGAAAGCTCCTTATCCAAGAGTTTCTATGACAGAAGCGATCCAGAAATATACTGGTTTTGATATAACAGGAAAATCTGAACAGGAATTATTCGACTTCGCAAAATCTATCGGTATTGAAGTGAATGAAACGATGGGGAAAGGAAAATTAATCGATGAAATTTTTGGTGAAAAATGTGAAGGAAACTTTATTCAGCCGACTTTTATTACCGATTATCCGATTGAAATGTCGCCTTTAACCAAGAAACACAGAAGCAAAGAAGGTCTTACAGAGCGTTTTGAATTAATGGTTTGTGGTAAAGAAATTGCGAATGCTTATTCAGAATTAAATGATCCTATTGATCAGAGAGAACGTTTTGAAGATCAATTAAAGTTAGCTGAAAAAGGAGATGATGAAGCAGGTCAATTTATTGATGAAGACTTCCTAAGAGCTTTAGAATACGGTATGCCACCAACTTCAGGAATGGGAATCGGAATGGACAGATTAATTATGTTTTTAACAAATAATCCGTCAATTCAGGAAGTATTATTCTTCCCACAGATGAAGCAGGAGAAAACAACTCCACAAATCGAATTGGGTGAAGACGAAAAAGTAATTTTGGAGATTTTAAATTCTCGTGAAGAAGTATTTTCTTTAGCTGAAGTAAAAGAAAGAAGCCAATTATCCGGTAAGAAATGGGATAAAGCTTCTAAAACTCTGACGAAACATAATTTGGTGAAGGTGGAGAAAATTGATGAGAATGTTTTAATGAAACTGGTTTAAGATTTACATTCATTACATTATAAAATAAATTCCTGAGAATATTTTTCAGGAATTTTTGTTTTTTTACAGACTACATGTGAATATTTCTCGTTTAAAACAAAAAAAACTAATGAAAATCTTTGTAATTATTCTCTTGTTTTTTATTTCTGCTAAAGTAGATTCTCAAATGCTCGTTTCTGTTTATTTTAAAAATAACAGCTACGAACTTAATCAAAAATCCAAATCTAAGCTCGACAGTCTGTCTCAGCTGAAAAGCAATCTCACATTCAGAATTTTTGGAAATTGCGACCCTTCCGGCAATGTGGAGCTCAATAAACAATTATCTGAAAACCGCGCAAATGGAGTCAGTGGTTATTTAAAAAATAAGATTGGCAGTAATATTAAATTAGGAAGTGCAGTAGGTTTAGGAACTGAAAAACAGATTAATGATAACAGTACGGAAGAACTGAGAGAGAAAAACAGAAGAGTAGATATTTTTATTGAAAAGGCATTTGCCAGGGGAGAAAAAGTTTCGCGAAAGGAACTGCCTAGTTTTTTGAGTGCAAAAATCGCTCAGATGAAAGTAAAAGATACATTTTCCCTTCCTGATATACGTTTTTTTGGAGGCCGTCATGTCTGGCTTCCAAGCGGGAATTCAAATCTTCTGAGGCTTTTAAAAATGTTAAAAGAAAATCCTTCCCTTGAAGTAGAGCTGCAAGGTCATATTTGCTGTGATTATGATAATTTTGACGGTGAAGATGCTGATTTGGGAACCTTCAACTTATCATGGACGAGAGCCAATGCTGTAAAAGAATTTTTACTGAAACAGGGAATTGAACCCACAAGAATAAAAGCAAGTGGATTGGGACATCTTAACCCCGTGATTTACCCCGAAATCACAGAAGCAGACCGAATGAAGAATCGCAGAGTAGAGCTTGTTGTATTAAAGAAATAATTCTTAATTTAATTTTTTGTGGCTTTTGTAAAGGAAAACATGAGGTAAAACAGAAATGGTAAAATAAATAAAGAACCCAACATTAAAGCCCAAGCCAAAGCAGTAATAGTTTTTGGAGCTGCAATATGTTTCAGTAAAGAAAGATGTTCTCCGTTTCCCAATAAGATGATGTCAGGATTGTGCTGATACGTTGCAGCAACCAGAATCATAATCATCTGAAATCCCGCCAATGCTCTTACCGGCAGAAGCTTTTTATTGTTCATAGCTTTTAAAATTAAACCTAAAGCAATGGTAGCAAATGTAACTGCCATCACGCCCAAGGGCTTTGAAAATACCCATTTTACCAAAGGAATCCCTGAAAGATAAGCCGTTGCAAAAACCAGTAATCCGGTAATCACTACAAAAATCATTGTCTGATGAGATTTTTTGATCATTAAATTGAGTTCCAGCCGATCATTTGTTTCTCTTAAAGAAAAAATAGAAGCCAGATATGCGCAGAGTGCCACTACAAAAAAGCCGACAGATACACCAAACCAATTGAGCCAGCTGAAAATATATAAATCTAAAAATGTGGTGGCTTCCGGATTGATCGATTGTGAAACTGTGGCAGCGCCTATTAATCCTAAGAAAAATGGTGTTAATAAGCTTGCATAATAAAATATCTGGGTGTAAATAATCTGCCAATCATCTTTCACGGCATCATAATGTCTGAAAGTAAAGGCGGTTCCTCTTGCAATAATTCCTAAAAGCATTAAAACTAAAGGAATATGAAGATAAGTTGACATCGTTGTGTAAATTTCAGGAAAGCCTACGAAGAGGATAACAATAGCGATAATGAGCCACATATGATTGGCTTCCCATACAGGAGCAATGGACTCGTACATTATTTTTTCAGTGTACTTTCTGTTTTTCTTTTTGGTGATTAATTCTACTATTCCTGCTCCGAAATCAGCTCCGCCCAAAATTAAATAAAGACATACGGAAAGCCATAGGAAACCAATTACAACGTAAATCATGATTTTTTGTTTTTAAGGTTAAACTGCTCATCGGTTGGATCGTAGAGTTGGGGAACCATCTGAATTTGTCTTCTCAGGAGAAAGATAATAATTAATGACAATGAAATAAAAATTACTGTGAAAAAATAAAAAGAATACTGAATTCCCGGCATTGGTGTCACGGCATCTGCAGTTCTCATGATTCCGTAAATAATCCACGGCTGTCTTCCGACTTCGGTGACCGTCCATCCTGCTTCCAGAGCAATGTATCCGAAAGGTGCTGCAAAAAAGAATGTTTTGAGAAACCAGTTTTTTGTCAGCCATTGTTTTCTGAAAAAGAAAGCATACAGATACAGACTTCCGATGCAGATCATGACAACTCCGAAGAAAATCATGATCTGAAAAGAGTAATGTACTACAGCTACAGGAGGCCATTCATCTCTTGGAAAATCGTTTAAACCTTTTACTTCCGCATTAAAATCGTTGCTTACCAGAAAACTTAATACTTTCGGGATTTTTAAAGCATAATGAATCTCACCTTTCTCTTCATCAGGAATTCCTCCCAGAATGAAGGCAGCACCTTTTTCAGTCTCAAAATGAGCTTCCATGGCTGCTAATTTTACAGGCTGTCTTTCGGCAACCGATTTGGCGGCAACATCACCACTTAACGGAGCGCCAAATGCACCGATAAGCGCAAAAGCGGCAGCAATTCTGAAAGCTTTGGTATGAAATTCTATATTTTTTTTTCTTGTAATTAAATATGCGTGAACTCCTGCAACCACAAATCCTGTAGCGCAAAAAGCAGCAACCGTCATGTGTAAAGCCTGAGGAAACCATGCCTCATTGAACATTGCTTTTATAGGATCGATATTTACATATTCTCCGTTGATATAATCAAAACCTGAAGGAGAATTCATCCATGCATTGGCTGCTACCACCAGAATTCCTGAAGCCAAGCCGCTCAGACCAATTAAAAATCCGCAAAACCAGTGAAACCATTTATTAAATTTATCCCATCCGTACAGAAAAAAACCAATGGCAATGGCTTCAATAAAAAATGCCGTTCCTTCGAGAGAAAATGGCATTCCGAATATAGGACCTGCATGTTTCATAAAACCTGGCCACAGCAATCCCAATTCAAAGGAGAGCATCGTTCCGGACACCGCTCCGGTTGCAAAAAGAATGGCAACTCCTTTGCTCCATGCTTTGGTGAGACCTTTATATACTTCGTTTCCAGTTTTCAGATATTTCCAGTGTGCAAAAGCCATCAGAAAAGGCATCACCATACCTACACATGCAAATATGATATGAAAGCCCAGGGAGAGTGCCATTTGTGCACGTGCTGCAATGAAATCATCCATAATTTTATTTTTCACATTAAAGTTAAGGATAAATTTCTAAGCTGAAATATGATTTAAAACATTCCTGAACTGCAGGATATTCATCTTAAATTTGATGATTTTTTATTCGGAAAAACCGCCTGCTTTTAATAAGAAACTGCCTGATTTTTGATGCATTTTGTCTTTCATAAGTCGAAAAAAATCACGATATTTGTGGGTCTTTGCATTAAGCAAATATTTCAATTTTATATGAGTCAAAAACAATATACAGCTAGCAGTATCCAGGCATTAGAAGGCATGGAACACGTTCGATTAAGACCATCTATGTACATTGGTGATGTAGGAGTGAGAGGTCTTCATCATTTGGTTTATGAAGTAGTGGATAACTCTATTGACGAAGCTCTTGCAGGGCATTGCGATACGATATTAGTAACAATTCATGAGGGAGAAAGTATTTCTGTGAAGGATAACGGAAGAGGAATACCTGTAGATTTCCACGAGAAAGAGCAAAAATCTGCACTTGAAGTGGTGATGACGAAAATTGGAGCCGGAGGAAAATTTGATAAAGATTCTTATAAAGTTTCCGGTGGTCTTCACGGGGTAGGTGTTTCCTGTGTGAATGCGCTTTCTACCTTGCTTGTAGCAACGGTAAGCCGGGACGGCAAGCTGTATCAGCAGAAATATTCTGAAGGTAAAGCACTCACCGAAGTGGAGGAAATAGGGACTACAGACGAAAGAGGAACAGAAGTTTTCTTTCAGCCGGACGGAACTATATTTCAGGAATTAGTTTATAATTATGACACTTTAGCTGCAAGATTAAGAGAGTTATCTTTTTTAAATAAAGGCATCACAATTACTTTGGTTGACGAGAGAGAGCCCAATGAAGACGGATCTTTCCCATCCGAGATTTTCCATTCTGAAGGTGGTTTAAAAGAATTTGTAGAATTCATCGACGGTAACCGGGAGTCTATCATGGAAAATGTGATTTTCATGGAAGGGGAAAGAGAAAATATTCCTATTGAAGTTGCCATGCGTTACAACACTTCATTCAGTGAAAATCTTCATTCTTATGTAAATAATATCAATACCCATGAAGGTGGAACTCACCTTGCGGGTTTCAGACGTGCTTTAACGAGAACGTTGAAAAAATATGCGGATGATTTGGGAATTCCTGCTAAAGAAAAAGTGGAAATTACCGGAGACGATTTCCGTGAAGGTTTGACGGCGGTAGTTTCTGTAAAAGTAATGGAGCCACAGTTTGAAGGTCAGACCAAAACTAAACTGGGGAACTCGGAAGTTTCAGGTGCTGTTGATAAAATTGTTGGTGAAATGCTTTCCAACTTCCTGGAGGAAAATCCAAATGAAGCTAAACTAATTGTTCAGAAAGTCGTTTTAGCAGCAAAAGCTAGACAGGCTGCAAAAAAAGCCCGTGAAATGGTACAGAGAAAATCTCCTATGGGAGGTTCTGGTCTTCCGGGTAAATTGTCTGACTGCTCATCAAAAGATCCTGCAGAATCTGAACTGTTCCTTGTAGAGGGAGATTCCGCAGGTGGAACGGCGAAGCAAGGTAGAGACAGACATTTTCAGGCTATTCTTCCACTAAGAGGTAAGATCTTGAATGTTGAAAAATCTATGCTTCATAAAGTGTATGATAACGAGGAGATTAAAAATATTTATACCGCGTTAGGAGTTTCTGTAGGAACTGAAGAAGACAGCAAAGCCCTTAATCTGGCTAAATTAAGATACCATAAAGTAGTCATCATGACCGATGCGGATATTGACGGTTCTCACATTTCTACTTTAATTCTTACCTTCTTCTTTAGATTCATGAAAGAAATGATAGAGAATGGATATATTTATATTGCACAGCCTCCTTTGTATCTGTTAAAGAAAGGAAACAAGAAAATATATGCCTACAATGAAAAAGAGCGTGAAGAACTTACTTTAGAAATGGCTCCAGACGGAAAAGGTGTAGAAGTACAGCGTTATAAAGGTCTTGGGGAAATGAACCCGGAACAGCTTTGGGAAACGACCCTAAACCCTGAACACAGGATATTGAAGCAGGTAACTATTGACAATGCGGTGGAAGCAGACAGTGTTTTCTCCATGCTTATGGGAGATGAGGTTCCGCCAAGAAGAGAGTTTATAGAAAAGAACGCAAAATATGCGAAAATTGATGTTTAGGCATCTTGTAGAATAATAACCGAAAGGCTTCATTTTTAATGAAGTCTTTTTTTTGAACTCAAAAACTAATAAATCTCATATTAATGATAATTGTTTAACATTTTATTAAGAATTTTTCTATTTTTGGGGAAATTAAAATAACCATGATGAAATTTCTTTGCTTTGGTGCTTTTTCTTTAGCATCACTGTACTATTCTCAGAATTATCCGGTCTCCCAAATCAATGATAATCTGAAAAAAAATGCGAGCGCGGTAGTGCGAAATGAAAGTACGGTTGTTGAGATTAATAAGATTGATGAGATTATTTATAAAAATCTTTCCGTAGTGACCATCTTAAATAAAGATGCCATCAGCTTTTCTATTCCGAAAATTTTCTATGAGAAAGGAGATGTGATCTCAAATGTGAAAGTGACGATATATAACGAAAAGGGCGCCAAAATTAAAAGTTTCTCCAAAAGTGATTTTGCAGATATGGCGGCCAATTCTCAGGGAACTTTTTACTCAGACAGCAGAGCGATGGTTCTTCCCTATACACCATCTTCGTTTCCTTACACAGTAGAGTTCAGCTATGAGCAGAAAGATCAGAATACTGTTTTTATTCCGGATTTTACACCATTCAGTTCTTACAATATTTCATTACAAAAGAGCAGCTTTAAAATCATTAATAAATCGGGGATTAATCTGCGTTCAAAAACGTATGAGTCACCATTTCAGTATGCTGCTGTAGATGTACAGGATAACGGTATTGAAAAATTATATTCATATCAAAATATTCCTGCTATTGATCATGCCGAGCTGGTTCCCGATCCGCAGAAAATTTTGCCGAAGGTGAGTTTTTCACTGGATCAGTTTAATTTGGTAGGAAAAAAAGGAAACATTACTTCTTGGAAAGATTTCGGAGTTTGGTATTACAATAATCTTCTGACGCCTGTTTCTGTTTCTACACCACAGATAAAATCTGAAATTGCCGCACTTCATCTTTCCGGAAGTACAGAAGAGAAAGTGAAGAAAATCTACCAGTATATGCAGAGCAAAACCAGGTATATTTTTGTGGCTTTAGGGATTGGCGGTTGGCAACCCATGATGCCGGATGAAGTTCAGAAAAAAGGATATGGAGATTGTAAGGGACTCAGCAATTATATGAAAACCCTTTTGGATGAAGCGGGAATTCCTTCTTATTATGCAATTATTAACTCAAATTCTTCCCCTGTAAGCTTTGATGTAAATTTCCCTAAAATGGCAGGAAACCATGTTATTCTGGTGATTCCTACCGAAAAAGGAAATATCTGGTTAGAAAATACATCTCAGGATATGGCTTTCAATCATTTAAGTTACAGCACCACTGACAGAAATGTGCTGGCTGTGAAAGCTGGAGGAATTGAAGTGATTGAAACGCCTTCTTATACTTCGCAGCAAAGTAAGGAGAAGCAGGTTCTTACTATTCAGGTTAATCCTGATAAAACAATTACCGGAAAAGGAAAATTTTCTTACACCGGAAATCAGTATGATTTCAATTTATTTTATGTTTCACTTTCCCAGAAAGAAAAAAATGATGCTATAAAATCTAAATTTTCTCATCTGAATTTTGAAAACGTGGAGATGAATAATTTTACCAACAATAAAGATCTGGCTTCTATAGATTTTGATTTGAATTTTAAAGCTTCCAATTATTCTAAAACGATGGGAGACAGCTTCATTTTCAGAGCGGTTCCTATTTATTCCACAGGATTTTATCATACCGACGAAAATCGTCAGCTTCCTTTCGAAAACAGATTTTCGTATGAGGATGATTATGAAATTGTGTATCAGATTCCTGCAAACTACAGGGTTGAAGAAATGCCGCAAAACGGACTTGTACTGTCAGATTTCGGAACTTATCTTCTTTCATTTGAGAAAAAAGAAGATACAATTGTTGTAAAAAGAAGTGTCAGTATTAAAAAAGGGATTTATTCTAAAGAGAAATACAATGATTATATCAATTTCAGAAAAAAAATAATAAGCGCCGACAATTCAAAAATTCTAATATCCAAAAAATCATAAGAATGAACAAAATACTTTTTGTTGTTTGTGCAAGTGCGATAAGTTCAGCAACATTTGCGCAGAAACATGAGTTTCTTAAAATGCCGAAATTCACCATCGAAGATTTAAAAAAAACAAAATCCAATATCGATGAGAAAGCTCCTTCAGAAATTCTTTACCGTTCGATACATTATCGTGTAGATCCGTATAACGGACAGTTAATCAAACAATATGCTTACAGAATAAAAATCTATGACAAAGACAAATCTGAAGATTGGCTCAATCTGGAAATTCCTATTCGTGAAAATGGTACAGGAAGCAGAGAAATACTCAACTCTGTAAAAGCGTATGTTTACAATCTTGACAACGAAAAAATAGACGAAACAAAAGTTGATAAAAGCTCGAAGTTTAAATCGAAAGAAAATAAATATACTACGGTCAATAAATTTGCTTTTCCGAATATCAAAAACGGTTCTGTGATTGAATATCAGTATGAAGTTGCTTCACCTTTTTTGTATGAAATTCCTTTAATTTATATGGAATTGGATATTCCGTCAATGTATTCGGAATATGTACTGGATACACCAACCAATATGTCTTATCATATTGATTTTACCGGAAGCCTGTCCCCTAGATATAGAAAAGTAGGTGACGAGTTCTTATACGGCACAGATTCCAAAACGTACAGATTCGGTTACGAAAATGTAAAAGCTTTCAAAGAGGAAAAGCACGTCAAGAACAATGACAATTACAGAACAAAAATCCGGGCAGAACTGCATTCTACATTTTTCAACAATGGTATAAAGACGTATACTTCTTCCTGGGAAGACATCAGAAAAAAATTGTGGGATAACGAAGGATTTGGCCTGCAGTACAAGAAAGATAAACTGGTAAAAGATTTGCTGCCGAAAAATATCTCGGAGGAGAAAGATGAACTGAAAAAAGCAAATTCAATTTTTGATTTTGTTAAAAATACCTATACATGGAACAGAACTGTAGGTTTTTATGCGGAAAACGGAGTTAAAGAACTCGCAAAAACCAAGACCGGAAATACGGGAGATCTCAATCTCATGTTGATTAATATGCTGCGCAGTGAAAACCTGAAAGCATATCCTATTCTCATTTCTACTGTAGGAAACGGATTGGTCAATCTCACATTTCCGAACGTAGGAAACTTCAATTATGTAATTGCGGCCGTAGAAATTAATAAAGATATGTACCTGTATGATGCAACCTCAAAACAGTCAAAAGAAGGCATTCTTCCCGGCAGAGTATGGAACAGCAATGGTCTTTTACTACGGGACGAAAAAGCTGAGCTGATTTCTCTCAATAACATTAAAACGAGCTATTCTACCCATACTACTAAAGCAAAAATAAATCCGGATGGTACTGTTACAGGACAATATCAGGATCAGGATGAAGGTTTGTTTGCTTTGAATGCAAAAGAAAACTTTGACGAAAATCCCGATAAATATATAAAGCAATATAAAGAAAATTTCTCGGTAGATTTTTCCAATATCAGCTCAAGAGTCCTGGACACAGGAGAATTCAGATCGACCATGAATTTTGAATCAAATAATTTAATTGATGATCTTGGCAAAAGAAAAATAATCAATCCGCTTTTGTTTTTGCATCAGACAACCAATGATTTTGATCAGCAGGAAGAAAGAAGATATATGATTGATTTTATCTGTCCTGTTAATAAAACAAAAATTGTAGAAATAGAAATTCCCGAAGGATATGAAGTGGAAGATTTGCCGAAAAATAAAAAAATTGTAACAGAAGACAAAGAAATAAGTTATTCTTATACGGTAGAGAAAAAAGAAAATAAAATTCTTACGGTTTCTACATTTGAGATTGCGGGGGCAGAGTATCCGAAAGAATATTATCCTGCTTTCAAAAAAATCTGGAAAGTGATTTCCGACAGTGAAAATCAGGTAATGAGTCTGATCAAAAAATAGAAGTTCAGAAATTAATTAAAATATTTAAAAATCATTAATCTTTTGCATGATTTTTGCTTTTTTAGGGAAAATAATTTTTTATGAAAAACATTTTGTCAGTTCTTACAATTTCTGCCTTGCTGGCTGTTACCTCTTGCAAAAAAACAGATTCTCAGAATTCCGTAGCCAATACTTCAGACGTGAAGAAAACTGAGGAATTTGTGGTAGATTCCGTTTCATTGAATGATTCTGTAAAAGTTAATAACCTGCTGTCGTTAAAGTATGAATCTAAAATGCTTGTTTTTCCTTCTATCAAAGACAAAGCGCTTTTGGACAGTATTTATTTCGATCAGAAAGGAATAACGGATTATTCCAAAAAAGGATTGCAGAGTTTTTTAGATAAAGATAAAAGTGAATATTTTTCGTCTGTAAAAGAAAAAGATAATGACTGGATGAAGGATCTTCAGCATCCGCAGAATTGGGATACAGGATATTTCATGAAAATGAAATCGAACACGAATGATTTTCTGCAGATAGAGTACACGTATTCTTCCTATGAAGGCGGAGCTCATGGAAATTACGGATTTTCGGAAAGAGTTTTCGATCTGAAAAATAATAAAAAACTTACCCTGAAAGATATTACCACAATGCCGAAAGCCAGACTGGAAGCACTTTTAATGAAAAATATTAACAATATTCCTAGTGGAACTACAGATTCACAGGGAGCCGTAAAAAATTCTGATATGCTTTTGCTGGAGACAGTTCCTGCAAACGAAAACTTTTATTTTGATGATAAAAATCTTTATTTTCATTACAGTCCTTACGAAATTGCAGCTTTCGCAGCCGGAGATATTGTCATTCCTGTTTCTTGGGAAGAGCTGAGAGAAACGCTTACTCCGCAGTTCAAAGAAAGAATGAAAATAAATTAATATAAATGCTTCCAAATCAGGAAGCATTTTTTATTTTTGTGCCAATGGAAAAAGTAGCTTTTATTATCAATCCTTTTTCGGCGAAAAAGAATTATCAGCCATTTCTCAATGCGCTCAAAAAGAAAGTCGAAAATCCGTTATACTACATTTCAGAATCTATTCTGGGAACAGATGAATTCATCCAGAAGCACTTGGGTGATACCGATGTTTTTGTTGCCATCGGCGGAGACGGTACCATTTCTACGGTGGCTCAAAACCTCATTAATACAGAAAAAATACTTGCCATTTTCCCGGCAGGTTCAGGAAACGGTTTTTCCAACGAAACCCAGTTTACGAAGAATCTGGATGAGCTTTTAAAGAAACTTAATCAAAGAAAATCCAGAAAAATAGATACCTTCACTGTGAATGGACGGCTGTCTATCAACGTTTCAGGAACAGGATTTGATGGAAAAGTAGTCAAAGAATTTGAAAAAACCAGTCGTGGTTTTAAAAACTATATCAAAATTTCTCTTAAAACATTTTTCAGGTATAAACCAATCAAATTGAAATTTTTTGATGAGAAATACCAAAAATACAATGGCAAATATCTCATGATAAACATCGCCAATACACGACAGTTTGGTAACAACGCTTACATTGCTCCTATGGCGAGCAAAAGTGACGGACTGGTCGATATGGTTTTGGTGAAAAAGTTTCCGCTAACGTATTCTGCGCTTTTTGCATTCAGGATGTTTACCAAAAAGCTTAAAGATGATCATTATGTAACCTATATTCCCGTATCGGAAATTGAATTCAAAGTCAATACAAAAAACTGGCATCTTGACGGGGAATACAACAAAATAAAATCGCCCATTCATATTAAGGTACAACCGTCAAGTCTCACCATTCTTATCTAATTTATCAAAATAATAGATAGGTTTTGAATCTATTATCTTTTCTCTATTATCTTTTCTCTATTATCTCTTCTCTATTATCTCTTCTCTATTATCTTTTCTCTATTATCTTTTCTCTATTTTCTTTAATCTATTTAGAAGCTATTTCCCGCTTTCCGTTGCAATCTTTTTTTTCAAAAAAGGATTTCCACTGCAATCGGGGCTAGGATTTTCGTCTTCCATATAAAATCTTGTCCAGATAATACGCAAAGTTTTTTCGTTTATTGATAAAAGACAAAAATGGTATTACTTTGATAAGTTTACGCCCTTGTATATCTTAAAAGCTGAATTTATTGATCATTGAAACTCTTTGTTTAACATTGCGTTTAAGAAAACTTATCCCGAACTCAAGTTAGTTAAGATTCCTAAATGACAATCCGGATGGATCTTTTAGTAAATAAATTCGTAAAATCAGACCTCCAGATTCTTTTCCACTTCATTCGGGTGATCCAAAGCATATTGCAACTGACCTTTATCCAATTGTTTTTCCCAATTGGCAACCACCACAGTGGCTACAGAATTTCCGATAACATTGGTTAAGGCTCTGCATTCACTCATAAATTTATCGATTCCCAAGATCAAAGTCATACCCGCAATCGGAATTTCAGGAACTACGGCCAACGTTGCGGCTAAAGTCACAAATCCAGCTCCGGTAACTCCTGCAGCACCTTTTGAACTCAGCATTGCTACCAGAAGAAGTATCAGTTGTTTTTCAAAAGAAAGATCAATATTCAGAGCCTGAGCAATGAAGAGAGAGGCCAAAGTCATATAAATATTTGTTCCGTCCAGATTGAAAGAATATCCCGTTGGAACCACCAATCCTACAATTGCTTTTGAGCAGCCTGCTTTCTCTAGCTTTTCCATAATTCCCGGAAGTGCAGATTCTGATGAGCTTGTTCCTAAAACAAGGAGAAGTTCTTCTTTCAGATAATAGAGGAGTTTAAAGATATTAAAACCATTGTACCATGAAACGGCTCCCAAAACCAAAACTACAAAAAGGGCAGAAGTAATATAAAATGTTCCTACCAGAAAAATCAAATTCCATACAGAAGCCAATCCGTATTTTCCTATGGTAAAAGCCATTGCTCCAAAAGCACCAGCAGGCGCCAGTTTCATCAGCATATGAACAATTTTGAAAATCGGTGTTGCCAGGTCCTGCAGAAAATCTGTGATCCTTTGGCTTTTCTCCTTCGTCAAAACCAGTGCTATGCCCATTAAAATAGCCACCAGCAGGACCTGAAGAATATTATCTCCAACCAAAGGACTGAATAAAGTCTCGGGAATAATATTCATGATAAATCCTGTGAGTGTGGTATCATGAGCTTTCTGCTGATATTGGGAAACATCTCCCGAAAGACTGGCAGGGTCAATATTTAATCCAGATCCCGGATGAAGAAGATTTCCTACCACAAGACCGATGATTAAAGCCAGAGTAGAAAATGTGAAAAAATAGATCATAGCCTTTGCTGCAATTCTCCCCACTTTTTTCAGATCGGTCATGTGCGCGATTCCTAAAGTGAGAGTGATGAAAATTACCGGCGCAATGATCATCTTTACCAATTTAATGAAACCATCGCCCAATGGTTTCATCTTTTCCCCAAGTTCCGGATAGAATCTTCCCAGAAGAATTCCTCCGATGATGGCAATAATAACCTGAAAATACAGTTGCTGATAGATTTTTTTTGCTCTCAAAGCGTATATTTTAAAATGCGAAAAGTAAGAAAATTAGTTGTAAAATACGGTTGAAACCGAATTGTCATTGTGTTATTCTACAGCCACAGAATCGTCACCCCGGCCATCTGCAACAGCATGGATATTTCCGTTATCGTCTACAAGAATAATTTCGGTTCTTCCAATTTGTCCCCATCTTTCAGCTTTGTAACCTAATTTTTCCATATCCTTTATCGTAGCTTCCGGAAAGTTTTTCTCAAAAGCAACCGTCTCCGGCAGCCATTGATGATGGAATTTTGGAGCGTTTACAGCGATATTGGCATTTAATTTAAAATCTATTACATTGACGATCGACTGATAAACAGATGTCGGGATCGTGGTTCCCCCGGGAGTTCCAACTATCATATAAGGTTTTCCGTTTTTCAGAATAATGGTAGGCGTCATTGAGGACAGCATCCTTTTATTCGGCTGAATAGAATTTGCCTCTCCTCCAACTGCACCAAACATGTTGGGAACACCTGGTTTCACAGAGAAATCATCCATTTCATTATTTAGAAAAAAGCCGGCACCGGAAACAACCACTTTACTGCCATACAATCCATTTAAAGTAGTCGTAACAGCAGCTGCATTTCCGTCTTTATCAATAACCGAAATATGGGTGGTTTCTGTAGATTCTTTTGGCTGGTTGATGATTTTTCCCACTTCCGAACTTCGTGTGGCTTTATCAAAACTAAAACTTTTCCATCTGTTTTTCAGATAATCTTCAGAAATCAGAAACTTGGTTTTATCTTGAATGAAATCCGGATCACCCATGTATTCTGCTCTGTCTGCGAACGCTCTTCTTTCGGCTTCCGTCATGATCTGAACAGCTTGGGTGGAATTCTGCTGATATTTTTCCAGATTTTCAAAACCGGACATTTTCAGCATCTGAGCCAATAAAATACCACCGCTTGAAGGTAACGGCATAGATACGATCTGATGTCCTTTATAATCGAATTCTAATGCTTTTCTTTCGGCAACTTTATAGTTCTTTAAGTCTTCCAGCGTAATGATTCCGTTTCCTTTTTTCATTTCTGCTACCAGAAGTTCTGCAGTTTTACCTTCGTAAAAGCCTTTCATACCCAATTTTTGAATTTGTTTTAAGGTTTCCGCCAATTCTTTCTGAACTAAAATATCTCCGGCTTTCCAGGCAGCATTTTTTATAAAAGCATTGGCTGTAGAATTGTGTTTCTGAAAATGCTGTTTGTTGTTATTGAGTAAATTGGCCTCCTGTTCGGTTATGGCAAATCCTTTTTCTGCTAAATCAATTGCCGGCTGAATGATTTGATTCATAGGAAGTTTACCATATTTTAAAGTAGCAAAAAATCCTGCCACACTTCCCGGAATTCCTACTGCAAGTCTTCCGTTTTGAGATAAATCTGTATTGGCGTTTCCTTTTTTGTCGAGATACATATCTCTTGAAGCTTTTTTGGGAGCGGTTTCCCGATAATCCAGTGTGAATTTTTCACCATTATTCTTTACACCGACTAAAAAACCGCCTCCCCCTATATTTCCAGCCTGGGGATAAACAACAGCCAGGGCATATTGTGTAGCCACAATTGCGTCATAGGCATTTCCTCCCATCTTTAAAATTTTTGCTCCGGCTTCACTGGCAAGAGGATGGGCAGAAACTACAGCTCCCTTATTTTTTACTTTCACTTCTTTTACAATGTTGAATGATACAAATTGGCTAAAATAGGTGCTGTAGGTTATCGTTAAAGTAAGTGCTATAAGTATTTTTTTCATTTTAAATGGTATATAATGAGTAACTGTTTTTTTTGGTAATGTCTTCTTAAATTATGAGTAAATAAAAGAATAACTATCTGTTTTTCTACTTAAAAAAGGGTTGTTTTTCTTTGTTTCATAGCAAAAGATACTAAAAATTTATCTAAACACGGATCACAAATTTAAAAAAATACCATTCGTTGCTTGTCTTTATTAAAATTAAGAAAAACAATAAGCCTTTATTAATAACGGTTTACTCTGTTTTCAAAAATATCGGGTGAATGAAGATTGTTATTTATTTAAACCTTTTTATTTATAATTAAATTTTTATTACTATGTTTGAAAGATCAAATGTAAAAAAAATTATCATTATGCGTAAAATAACTTAAATTTATATATTCCGTAAATCAAAGATATATCTATTTTTCCATCTATCGTTTTTCTGGACATGAGATTGCAGAAAGATTGTATACAGCTGAGATTTACCAAGGCTCATCTGAGCAATGCAGTTCTAAAATCAATATGAGAACAGTATAAATAAGCTGATGAATACGGAAGGTTTAATGTTCTTGTAAAAGAAAAGAAGTAAAATCTCAAACTCTTCTTGCTCACTTTTGTTTCAGAATATTATCCTGCATCGTATAGCAGTAAGAATTTTCACCAGAGGAAAATCGAAAATAAATGAGAAATATGAAGAGCATTCAATTCATCAGATTTACGTGGATTAATTGTAAGTCTTCGCAGTTAGAGAACGGTTTAAACTAAAAAGCAAAAGCGGGATCAACTGTATGCGAGATAGACTTCGCAAAAGATGATAGGTTAATGTCGTGTATTTCATATAGCTGCTACAAATTTCAAAAATGATCATTAGCAGACTGTCAAAGAGTTAAAAGAAGTACTTTCTATTATTCAGGAATTTACGGATCAATAAAAGCTAATAAACAGATATTCAAAAAAATAAAACATGAAACTATGAAAAAGAATTACCAAAAAATTATTTCTTTGGGTGTACTATTGTCTATTTCAGTAGGATTAAGCGCTCAAACAGGTGATACTCTAAAAGTCCATACAGTAGAAGAGGTGAAGATTACGGTCGGATCCAGGAATAAAAGCAGAGTAACTACAGATACTCCGGTTCCTGTGGATGTTATTAATATTTCTGCACAGGGAGTTTTAAGTCCGCAGACAGATCTGAATCAGATTTTAAATTTTGCCGCTCCTTCTTTTACCTCAAACACAGCTACGGTTGCTGATGGTACGGATCATATTGATCCTGCACAATTAAGAGGTTTGGGTCCCGATCAGGTTTTGGTTCTCTTAAATGGAAAAAGAAGACACACGTCTTCTTTGGTGAATATTAACGGTACGCCGGGAAGAGGATCCGTAGGAACAGATCTGAATGCCATTCCTGCATTTGCAATCGACCGATTGGAGGTTCTGCGGGATGGTGCTTCGGCACAATACGGCTCTGATGCTATCGCAGGAGTGATAAATGTGGCCATGAAAAGGGCAACCAATCAATTAACTGCTGCGCTTACAGCAGGAAGTTTCAATTCTCAGGGGGCCAATGATCACAACGGAGGCTGGGACGGAGGAAAATACCAGGTCGATCTGAATTATGGAACAAAATTGGGAGAAAACGGCTTCATTAATTTTACAGGAAGCCTGATGACCCGTGATGATACTCAGCGTGCAAAGCCCAGAACAGGCACTATATTTAATGCCTATAATGCTATAGAGCAGCGTGCTTTGGAAAATGGGGTCAATATTTCTTCGCTTTTTTCCAATATTACAAATACCCCAAACAGCACTCAGATTGTGAATTATATTCATCAATATGCAGCGGGTGTTAATTATTTTACCGGCGCGCAGCAAACTGCTATACAAGCTGCCAATACAATCGGAGGTCTGCAGACTGCCCTGAATTTTGATGTTACCGATAACGAATTGGCTTACAGAGGTCTGAATCGTGAAGATTTTAATATGAGAGTTGGGCAATCCAAATTAAAATCCGGACAACTCTATGTGAATTCAGAATTCGACTTGGGAAGTAACATAACGGGTTATGCTTTTGGTGGTTATTCATACAGAAATGGAAATGCTGCCGGATTTTACAGACTGCCCAACCAGAGCAGAACGGCAACCTCTATTTATCCAAACGGGTTTTTACCCGAAATTGGCTCAGATGTGATTGATCTTTCTTTTGCCGCAGGGATAAAAGGGAAACTAGGGAGATTCAACTATGATGTAAGCAATACATTTGGGAAGAATTCTTTTGATTATACCATAAAAAATACAGCCAATGCAAGTATGCGTTATCCCAGCAAAACAGAATTTGATGCAGGGGCTTTAGCTTTCTCGCAAAATACCATCAATGCAGATTTTGATACTAAAGTCGATGTTTTAAAAGGATTAAACTTAGCATTTGGAGGAGAAGGAAGATTCGAAAATTTTAAAATTTCTGCAGGAGAAGAATCGTCTTATGCGCTGTATGATATCAACGGAAGTATACAGACTCCATCGATTGCCGGAAACCTCAAACCTACTGATTTTTATGGTGCGACAAGGCCTGGCGGCTCACAGGTTTTCCCGGGTTTCAGACCGGAAAATGCCATTAATAAAGGCAGAAAGTCTTTTGCGCTGTATTCTGATAACGAATTGGATGTTACAGAAAAATGGTTGCTAAGCGCAGCATTAAGGTTCGAAAACTATTCAGATTTTGGGTCTACTTTTAATTACAAATTCGCTACACGCTACAAGATTACAGACAACATCAATGTAAGGGGTGCATTATCCACAGGTTTCAGAGCACCTTCTTTACACCAGATTTATTTTAACTCTACTTCTACACAATTTGTAGGCGGAAGTGCTTATGAGGTAGGTACATTTTCTAATGATTCAAAGATTGCGGATATGCTAGGAATCACCAAATTAAAACAGGAAAAATCGTCAAGCTATTCTGCAGGGTTTGCCGCAAAAATTCCGAGTGCTAAGCTGGCTGTAACAGTTGATGGATATTATATCAGAATTAATGATCGTATTGTTCTTACCGATCAGTTTTCCAGACCGGGTGGAACTCCTGCTGCCGGCAGTCCGAATGCTGTCTTGAATGGATTATTTGATCAGGCCAACGCAACAGCGGCTACTTTTTTTGCGAATGCTATTGATACGCAGACCAAAGGAATTGAAGCAGTGATTTCTCATAAAGCCAATTTTTCTGAGGTAAGATTGAATAATGACTTTTCTCTTACTGTTTCAAAAACGAATAGAGTAGGTGATATTCATTCATCCAGTGTTTTACAGAATGCAGGACAGGTGAACAGGTATTATTCGGAAGCAAGCAGGGTTTATTTAGAAGAAGCAGTGCCAAGATTCAAATCGTCATTAATCAGTACTTTAGAATTTTCTAAATTGAGCTTTATGATGAAAAATGTCTATTTTGGAAAAGTGACAGACCCAAATACGGTAGATGTAAATGGAAATGGGCAAATAGATGCCATTGTAGTAAACGGGCAGGCTGTAGAAAATGAACATCCCGTTTGGGGATCTAAGGTGATTACCGACTTTTCTGTTGCCTACAAATTCACAAAACAGGTAAGTTTGACAATTGGTGCGAATAATATATTTGATATTTACCCAGACTTAAATTATGGTCCGGTAGCTGCCAAAAGACCTACAGGTGTAGATGCAAACGGAAATGTAGTATATGGTACAGCGACTCCTACTGTAGATTTATCAAATGCCAATCAATTTGTGTATTCCAGAAATGTTTCCCAGTTTGGGATGAATGGAAGGTTTCTTTTTGCAAGAATAAATATGAGTTTCTAAATGTTTTGTTGAAATACAATAGAAAAGGTGTGTTTTGCGCACCTTTTTTATTTTTGTTGGTTTGATTTTTTTACTTTTGCGACATCTAATAAAAATAGTAAAAGAATATACTATGGAAAAAATTCTCATTACAGGAGCTTTGGGGCAGATTGGCACAGAGCTTACCAACAGACTTGTAGAAATTCATGGAGCCGAAAACGTAGTTGCTTCAGGGCTGGACAGATGGCAAAAAGATCTTACTTCTGCAGGTTATTATGAAAGAATGGATGTTACCAATACTCAGCTGGTAAGACAGGTGATTAAAGATTATGATATTACCACAGTGTATCATTTGGCTTCATTATTGTCCGGAACTTCCGAGAAACAACCTGTTTTTGCATGGAAACTGAATCTTGAACCGCTTCTTCATCTTTGTGAAATGGCAAAAGAAGGATTGCTGAAAAAGATTTTCTGGCCAAGTTCTATTGCCGTATTTGGGAAAGGGATTCCTAAAAATGATGTTGCTCAGGATGTAGTTTTAAATCCTACAACTGTGTACGGAATTTCTAAAATGGCAGGTGAAAAATGGTGCGAATATTATTTTGACAAATATGGTGTCGATGTAAGAAGTATAAGATATCCCGGTTTGATCTCATGGAAAACTCCCGCAGGTGGCGGAACTACAGATTATGCAGTAGAGATTTTTTATGAAGCGGTAGAGCAGGGGAAATATACAAGTTTTATTTCTGAAGATACGGCAATGCCGATGCTGTATATGGATGATGCCATCAACGCAACCTTGAAATTAATGGAAGCTCCGAAAGAAAGTTTGACGGTTCGTTCTTCTTATAATTTGGGTGGAATGTCTTTCACTCCGAAAGAACTGGCAGCAGAAATTAAGAAAGAAATTCCTGAATTTGAGATCGATTATCAACCAGATTTCAGACAGGCAATTGCAGATTCCTGGCCATCATCGATTGATGATTCTGTAGCCAAAAAAGATTGGAATCTATCTTATGACTTTGGAATTTCTGAAATGTCTAAAGATATGATTAAGAATTTAAAACTTAAATTAAATAAAAATTTTTAGGATCAATTTTCACTTTAAGTAAAACTGTTTTTAACTATTGATTATCATTAATATATACTATTTATATAAAATTTGATTTAAATGATATTGCTAACCTTTAATGTCGTAAATATCGAGTCCGAAAATAAGAATAATTTTCAGATGGACGCCAGAGAAAGATTAGCAATCACAGAATCCAATATCAAATCGATTCTGAGAATTCTGGATATTCATGAAATCAGAGGAAGCTTTTTCATTGAAATTTCCATAATAGAAAATCTGAAAAATCTGATAAAAGCAATTTCTGCTCAAGGGCATGAAATTGCTTTTTACAATAAGAATTCTACAGCATTACAAATAGAAGCAGCCAAAAAATTAACGGAAGATTTTCTGGAGAAACAGATCAGAGGAATCCGGCAGAAGGAATTTAAAATTGGTGATTCAGATTTAAAATTAATGGGATTTCATTATATCTCAAACATCGATCATGCAGATATTTTGTTTCCTTTTAAACGTCTGAAAAGAAGTTCCGCTATTACAGAAGAAAACGGGATGAGTATCGTGCCGGAAAGTATTTCACCTTACAGCCAGCTTCCGTATAACGATTTTGTGTTTCAGGTATTGCCAATGAAATATTATCAGAATATGGTATTTGAAACCCTGAAAAATGATGATTTTGTATTGGTTTATCTTGAGTCGTGGCAATTTACAGACGTAGAAAAATATCAGTTCAGAATACCATTTTACCGCCGTTACAACACCGGAAAAAAAATGGAAGATAAGCTGGAACAATTCCTTACATGGATCAATAAAAATGAAATGGCGACTTCCAGAATGAAGGATTATATTTTTTAATTAAATTTGTCCTTTTTTATCTTCTAAAAACCCGATGATCGCTTCATTTGCCATTCTTTCGATATCGCCTTTTACATTTCTGTCTTTATAGCGGGAAAGTGCATATTGCTGAATATCTTTTGCTAAAGAATTTAAAAAATCTCTACCGTGATTGTGATAATCATTCACTTCAGATGCGCTTAAATGAATCAGCATATTGAAACCCAAAAATGAGTAATTGCAGTTGACATCGATATAATAATGGTCACTTTCGTTTAGAAAAAACCAGGCTTTATCTTCAAAATCAATTATTTTCATTATAATTATTTTAAATATAATATCAGGATAGTTCCAGAAGCGTGATTTCCGGCAAAACACCCACTCTTCCCGGATAGCCTAAAACCCCGAATCCACGGTTGACATAGAGGTATTTTCCTTCACTTTCATATAAATCTGCCCATTTCGGATATCTGTATTGTACGGGTGACCATTTGATGTTTTTCAAATCCAATCCAAACTGCATTCCGTGGGTATGACCGGAAAGTGTAAGACTGATGTCTGCAGCGTGTTTTTTCACCACATAATCGAAGTGAGTAGGATCATGGCTCATTAATATTTTTGCAGCATTCTGAGGTACATTTTCAAGCGCTTTGTCGATTTTACCAAATTGTGGAAAAGGTTTTAATCCCCAGTTTTCAACGCCTAAAATATATAATTTTTCTCCGTTTCTGTCAATTGCCCGGTTTTCGTTCATCAGCATTTCAAAGCCGGCCTGTCTTTCGTACTTTATTAAGTTTTCGAGATTTGTTTTTTTTGCATTGGGTGATTCCCAGGTTACATAGTCGCCGTAATCATGGTTTCCGAGAACGGCGAATTTTCCGTCTTTTGCTTTAATTTTGGAAAAAAGCGGAATAAAAGGCTTGAATTCTTCTGATACATTATTCACCATATCTCCGGTAAATAGAACCAGATCAGCATTTTGCTCATTAATTAAATCAATTGCATGCTGAAGTTTATCAGGATCTGCAAAACTTCCGCTGTGAACGTCCGAAATCTGGATGATCTTGTATCCTTTGAAGCTTTGCGGGAGATTTTTGATCTTTACTTTTACTTTTCTCACTTTGTGTCTGTACTTTCCGAAAGTAATTCCGTCGATAAATAAAGCAGAAAGTACGCCTCCTAAACCGAGGCCGATAATGCTCAGAAACTTTCTTCTCTCCGGGAAAAAGTTTTCAGAGGGTCTGGTCAATCCGATTAGATAGCCACCGGTGCGGAAAATATCATCAATCAAGAGAAAGAAAACGATAAATATTTTTGGTAAAATAAGAACCAGAAACAAAGAGATTACAATCTGTGCCCTCATGGTACTCCTGTCGGATTTCTGAAAATGAGATACTTCGTAAGCGAAGAATCCGTAGATAGCCAAAGAGACAATACAGTAGCCTGCTTTTATCCAAGAATTATCTGTCAGGGTTCTTATTGCCTGATAAATATAGATTTCCAGGAATAGAAAGAGTGCCGTTACAATTAAAAAATTTCGTTGCATAACTGGGTTTAAAAAAGCACAAAAGAATCTCCTTTGTGCTTCAGATATTTTTAATTAATTTAAATCTTATGGAAATTTATAAACGATCGCATTGATATTCATTCCGGCTCCCACCGAAGTCATCACAATGTTCCCTTTTTCTTTAAACGTCTGACCATCCATTTTTCCTTTAATTATTAAATCAAACATGGTAGGAATGGTTGCTACAGAAGAATTTCCAAATTCCTGAATGGTCATCGGGGAAATTGAGTGATCGTAATTTTTTACATCGTAAAGCTTGTGAAGTCTTTCGATCATCGCATAATCCATTTTTGCATTCGCCTGATGGATTAAAATTTTATCAATGTCTTCAATAGAAAGTTCTGCATTATCGATGGTTTCTTTGATAGCTGCAGGTACATTTTTCAGTGCATACTCATAGATTTTTCTTCCCATCATTCTGATGTAAAGTTTTTCGTCACCAAAATCTTTATTAATAGAAGCACCGTTTCTAAGATATTCTAATTCCGGACCGTTATCGCAAATGGTATTGTGAGAAATAATTCCTACGTTTTCTTCATTGGTAGCTCTTACTACAACTGCACCGGCTCCGTCTGCAAAAATCATTTTGTTTCTGTCATAAGGATCCGTAACGCGGCTCAGGGTTTCAGCACCTACTACAAGAATTGTTTTGGCAACTTCTGCTTTGATGAGATTATTCGCCAAGATCATAGCTTCTACCCAGCCCGGACAGCCGAAAATCATGTCATAGGTAATGCACTTTTTGTTTTTTATACCCAGATGATTTTTTACTCTTCCTGCCATATTCGGCATAAAGTTCGCAACGCCGTTTGTCCCTACTTCTCCGAAATTACTGGCATAGATGATATAGTCTACATCTTCACCATCTACTTCTGCATCCTCTAAAGCTGCTTTGGCTGCTTCATAACCTATTTGTGAGTTTGAAGTGTCGTCTCCAATATATCTTCTGTTCTCAATTTCTGTAATTTCTACAAATTTTGATATGATTTCTTCTGTTGGCTTATCTATTTTTTCGCCTTCATCGGTATAGAATTCAGAATTTAGAAAATAATCTCTACCAATAACTCTGCTAGGAATGTAAGATCCAGAACCAATAATGATCGTATTCGGCATTCGTTTAAATAATTTTTTTAAAGACGCAAAGTTAATAATTAATATTAATAAGAAAGAATTAAAAATATTATTAAATTTGCAAAAATTGTGCTTTACAATCTATGAAAAACAATCCATCTTTAAAAGGACTTCTCATTGCCCTTTCGGTTTTTATACTCGCCTTCGCAGTTTATTTCTTTTTTCTTGCCAAGAAAAATTATTATCTGGTAGACAATCCTACTCCGGCGACGTACTATTACAAAATAAACAATGGTGAAGAAGGCATTATTTCCGGCGGACAATATGTAAATGTTGATCTTAAAAAAGGAAAAAATTCGATACAGGTTTTTGATCAGAATAAGAAGCTACTGTATGATTCTGCTTTTGAGGTCAACAAGATAAGAGGTCTTATTAACATCGCTCATAAGGATTATTACATTAATCGTCAATATTATGGGTACAATCTTAAAAAAGATTCATTACTTTTGGCACTGGATAAAACAATCATCGATGGGAAACCCTATTTTGGAGGGGCAAAACACTTCAATAAGCTTTATACAGAAGATTTTTACTACAATGTGGATGAAGAGTATGATCAACTGATAAAGAATATTGACAAGATAGAATCCCGATCAAAGATATTCAGAAAACAAGATTACCTTAACTATTATAAAGAATATTACAAGTTTTGACAAACGATATCAACAAAGTAACCCCTTACAATTCTGAGGCTACGAAAAAAAGTCAGGTGGAGGATATGTTCGACAACATAGCTCCTAAATACGATTTGCTGAACCATGCTTTATCTATGAAAATAGATGTACTGTGGAGGAATAAGCTTGTTGGCATGATGAAGCAGGATGCTCCGCAGGAAGTACTGGATGTGGCTACAGGAACAGGAGATTTGGCAATTGCTGTAGAAAAAGGAACCGGTGCGAAAGTAGTAGGTTTGGATTTATCGCAACAAATGTTAAATGTTGGCGTTATTAAAATAAAAAAACTTAAATTAGACGGCAAAATTTCTATGCAGAAAGGAGATGCGGAAAATTTACCTTTCGAGGACAATAGATTTGATGCTGTTTCCGTTGCATTTGGAGTGAGAAATTTTGAAAACCTTACCAAAGGTTTGGCAGAACTGAGAAGGGTGGTAAAAGAGAATAAGAGTGTTTATATTCTTGAGTTTTCAAAAGTAGAAGGCTTTTTGGGTCCGTTTTATATGTTTTATTTTAAAAATATATTGCCGGCAATCGGAAGAATGATTTCTAAAGATGACAGAGCGTACACTTATCTTCCGGATTCTGTAAATGCTTTTCCGTATGGAGAAAAAATGAGACAAATACTTTTAGATACAGGATTCAAAAAAGTAGAATATAAAAAATTAAGTTTAGGTATCGCCACAATTTATAAAGCAACAAAATAACCTATGAATAAATTTCTATTAAAAGCTCTGGTTTTAGCCTCAGTTAGCGTTGCAACTTTTGCAAATGCGCAATTTAGAACTCGTAACAGGATGGATAATCTGGAAGATTTTGACCAGCAAAAATTCAGCTGGGGTTTCTTTTTAAACGGAAATAGACTAGACTACCGCATTGTTCTCAACCCAAGATACGGAATGAATGGAAACCGAAATCTTGTTACTTCTAAAGAAAGTTATAGCTTCGGAGCAGGTCTTATTACTAAATTCAGATTAAATGATTACTTAGATGTAAGAATAGAACCAGGTTTACAGTTTGCGCAGCGACAACTGTTCTTTAGTACACAATATAATGATATTTATCAAAACGGGAATCCTCAGAATGCACCGTTTACCCCTGTTGCTTTAACTGAAAAGGATAGAGTGAGAGATATAAAATCTACTTTGGTAGATGTTCCTGTCCTGCTGGAACTGCATGGTGAAAGATGGTATAACTCTAGACCATATATTGCTGCCGGAGTAAATTATATTGTGAATCTGCAATCCAATTCTGACTCGGCAGATGACAATCAACAACAGATTTTCAGATCTACGACGCACAATTTTGCATGGTCCGCGGAAATGGGAATTCAGTTTTATTTTAACAAATTTAAATTGACTCCTGCCATCAGAGGAACCTTCTTTATGAATAACGAAATGGTTGCGGATAATGCTTCTACACCACCATATTGGGCAGCGGCAGTTTCAACTTTACAGACAAGAGCAGTAATGTTTGTCCTGAAATTTGAATAATAATAAAAAATTAATATCAAAAGGAGGTGCTTTGGCATCTCCTTTTTTGTTTTTAGTCAAAATATAGAGACTTTTATTTTTGTTAGTCTTATTATTTTCATATTTTTGCTATTAGTTAGAATATTTAGAAACCTGGAATGCTTCAAGAATTAGAAAATAATTTTTCAGAATTAGAAAAAAAGATATTGAATCTTCATAAAAGTTATCAAAATCTTTCCGAAAAATTATCAGAACTCAATAAAGAGCATGAAGAGCTGAAGATGAAATATGATGAAGAGCGCAAGAAAAATCAGGTATTAGCAGAAGAACAGAAAAATATAAAATTGTATTCGGCAATATCAGGAAATCCTGAACACAACAGACTCATGAAAAACCACATCAACAGATTGGTAAAAGAAGTAGACTTTTGTATTGCTCAGCTTCAAAACAGTGGACTATAATGGAGGTAAGGAGAATAACCATCAACATTGCAGGAAGAGTATATCCGCTGAATGTCCCTGCTGCAGAGGAGGAAACTCTGCGTAAAGTGGGAAAGCAGATTGAAAATATGATTAAGGATTTTGAACAGAATTTCGATGTGAGAGATAAACAGGACGCATTGGCAATGTGTGCCCTAAAATTGGGAACCAATGCAGAAGTGGTTTCTCTGAACTACGAAAAAAATATAAATTCTACCAATGAAAGATTAGCCAAAATTAATAAGACATTGGATGAAACCGGAAAATAAAATTTTCCACAAAAGCTGCCTACAGTAATTCTAACACATTAAGGTAAACTCAACACTAAACAATTAATGTTCGAAAGTCTTTTCAATGGCGTGCTGCATTACGCAGATTACAGAGAGAAGAAATCAGATCAAATCGTGGAGATCAGGAGTTTACTCTAAATCACTGGATTACTGTAGGTTTTTTTATTTTAAATTTAGACAATTAAAACTCAATATATATATGACAACAGCCATAATAGTCGGCGTTATTTGTTTAGTTATTGGTGCTGTTTTAGGAATGGTATTTTCTAAAAGCTCCCTGAATACTAAAGGCAAATTTATTATAGATGATGCAACCAAAAATGCCGAAAATCTTATAGAAAAAGCTACCGTACAAGCCGAATCGATAAAGAAAGAAAAAAACCTTCAGGCTAAGGAAAAATTTCTTGAACTGAAATCTCAGCACGATGCAGATATTCAGGCGCGCGAAAAGAAAATGCAGGAAGCTGAAAAAAGAACAAAAGACAAAGAAAATAAACTGAATGACGAGCTTAGCAAAGCCGGAAAATTAGAAAAAGATCTGGACAGGCAAATTGCAGATTATGCCAGAAAAACTGAAATATTAGAAAAGAAACAGCAGGAACTGGATTCTGCAACGGCCAAAAAAGTTGAAATGCTGGAAAAAATTTCAAACTATACGGCAGATGAAGCAAAGGCAGAATTGGTAGAAACCATGAAGGCTGAAGCAAAAACCAGAGCTCAGGCGCATGTTCAGAGTATTATGGAAGAAGCGCAGCTGAATGCGAAAAGTGAAGCTCGTAAAATTGTTATTCAGACTATTCAGAGAATCGGTACAGAACAGGCGATAGAAAATTCAGTTTCTGTATTTAATATAGAATCTGACGAAGTAAAAGGTAGAATTATCGGTAGAGAAGGTAGAAATATCCGTGCTTTGGAAGCAATGACAGGGGTAGAAATCATTGTTGATGATACTCCGGAAGCAATTCTCCTTTCATGTTTCGATCCGGTAAGGAGAGAGATCGCAAGATTATCACTTCACAGATTGGTAACGGACGGTAGAATTCACCCGGCAAGAATTGAAGAAGTTGTAGAAAAAACAAGAAAAATGATCGAAGAAGAGATCATTGAAGTAGGGAAGAGAACCATTATCGATTTAGGAATCCACGGTTTACACCCGGAATTGGTGAAAATTGTCGGTAGAATGAAATATCGCTCTTCTTACGGTCAGAACTTATTGCAGCATTCCAGAGAAGTAGCAAATATTGCTGCAACAATGGCGGCAGAACTAGGTCTGAACGTAAAAATGGCTAAAAGAGCTGGTCTTTTACACGATATTGGTAAAGTTCCTGAGCAGGAATCTGAGCTTCCTCACGCTTTGTTAGGAATGCAGTGGGCAGAGAAGTATGGTGAAAATCCAGAAGTAATTAATGCGATCGGAGCTCACCATGACGAAGTGGAAATGACTTCTCTGTTATCTCCCATTATTCAGGTTGCCGATGCCATTTCTGGAGCAAGACCGGGAGCAAGACGTCAGGTTTTAGAATCTTATATCCAAAGATTAAAAGATCTTGAAGCTGCAGCATTGAGCTTTGAAGGTGTTTCCAGTGCTTATGCAATTCAGGCAGGTAGAGAATTGAGAGTGATGGTAGAAAGCGGAAAAGTAAATGACGAAATCGCTTCCCAGCTTTCTTATGACATTTCAGAAAAAATTCAGAACGAACTTACCTATCCGGGACAGGTGAGAGTAACGGTAATCAGAGAAACACGAGCTGTAAATATCGCAAGATAATTCAGATTGAAAATAATAATATGGTGATCCTTTCAGAGAAATCTGGAGGGATCTTTTTTTGTTTTGTAATACACTCATTTGAGATGACTTTTTTCATTATTATTATTAATTAGATGATATAAGTTTAATTATTTTAAAAATATTTCACTCATAGTTTGATAATATTGATTTTTTATTATTAAATTTGGAATACTAACTTAAAACCAAATTATTATGTTAAATGGAATTTTAAAAAACGCTAAAAAATTAAACAAAGCTGACTTGAAAGACATCGTAGGAGGAGCTGGAACTCCAGATTTATCACTTTGCGGCTGCAGCTGTTCAGGTTCTGTTACGGGTCCAAAATATTGTCCGATTTATATGATGTGTCCGCAGGTGTATACTTGTGGAGATCTTGCAGTATAAAACACATTCTATTTTAACCCTAAAACTAAATTATTATGTTGAATGAAATTCTAAAAAACTCCAAGAAACTTAAGAGTTCTGATCTTAAAGAAATCGTTGGAGGTGTAGGTAAAATTGGTACACCAGATTTATCTTTATGTGGATGCAGCTGTACAGGTGCTGTTATAGGTCCTTTATATTGCAGCCAGTATATCGGTTGCCAACAGGTAATTACTTGCTAAAAACAACAAAAATATTCAGTAAGAAGTCTTCCGGTTTTGGAAGACTTTTTTATTTTATACGTTTTATTTGAAGAAATATGGATTGTTTTCAATGTATTGTTTACTGATCACAATACTTTCAAAAATATCTTTATCGCTCGAATCCTGTTCCAGAAACCAATAGGCTAAGCCTGCTTTTTTTCTGGCTTTAAATATATTTTTAAAATCAATTATTCCGTTTCCTACTTCGGTAAAATCTGTATCTTTATTCATATCTTTTATGTGCCACAAAGGGAATCTTCCGGGATAGCTTTCGAAATAATCAACAGGATTAAGGCCTGCTCTTGTTATCCAATATAAATCCAGTTCCATTTTAACAAGATCCGGAGAAGTGTTTTTTAGGATAAAATCATAGATCAATTCTTCTTCATTCAACTTTTCAAACTCAAAATCATGATTGTGATAAGCCAGCTGAATTCCGGATCTTGCCGTAAGATCTCCGGATGTATTCAATAAACCCGGAAGCTTTTTATAGTTCTCCATTGTTCTTTCCTCAGGAAGCAAATAAGCGCAAACAAGATATTTTGCTCCTATAAAGTTGAGATCCTCAGCCGTTTTTTCAAGATTATGAAGGAGGGTTCCGCTTTCCTTGTGTATGACTCCGGTTTGATGATGAGAACTGATCACTTTTAAACCTGTATTTTTTAAAATAGTTTGAAATTCTTTTTTGTTTTTACCGAAAAAATTTCCGTTGTAGCCATAAATTTCCAGATCTTTAAAACCTAATTCAGCAATTCTCTCAAGAGCCTTTTCAGGATTTTCTGAAATTGCATTTCTGATGGTGTAGAGCTGTATTGCTAATCGTTTTTCTGTACTCATAGAATGCGAAACTCCGCAAGAACAGAATCCTAAAAATCCTAATGATGACAATTTCAAAAAATCAATTCTTTGCATGGTTTTTTATTTGATGAAAGGTTTCATTTCGTCTTCTATCTGTGTTCTCAGTTCCATCAGACGTTTTGCGTACATTTCCTGCTGCTTCTCCTCATCGGTTTCCGGAACCCATTTCGGGACAGGAAGTTTCTTGCCGTTTTCGTCAACGGCAACGAATACGATAATGCAGTGTGTTTTTTTATCAAAAGTAGGCTGTTTCAGGTTTCTGGAAAATACATTGATTGATATGTGCATACTTGAAGAACCTGTATAAATTACCTTTGCTTCCACTTTTACAATTTCCCCGATTTTTATAGGTTCATAAAAACGTATTCCACCCACATATACCGTCACCGAATAATTTCCGCTCCATGTTGTGGCACATGCATATCCCGCTTGGTCAATCCATTTCATAACGCTTCCTCCATGTACATTTCCTCCGTAGTTAACATCTGAAGGCTCTGAAATAAATTGAAAAGTAACCGGTTTGTTGTCCATTTTTTTAATATTTTACTAAAGATATTTAATTATTTTGAAAAAGTGAGATTTAATTCGTATTTTAAGGATTTAAAGTGTTATATTGTCAAAATGTTCAATTCTGAACTTCGAAAAATAAAAATTATAAATTATCATATAGATGAAAAAAGTATTTTATCTTAATAGTTGCGATACCTGCAGAAAGATTTTAGCAAAATTTGATCTGAGAGATTGGGAAATGCGAGAAATAAAAAAAGAGCCTATCACACAGGAAGAGGTAGAAGCCATGTACAAAATTACCAATTCTTATGAAGATTTGTTTAGTAAAAAATCTACTCAGATAAAGCTGAGAGAGCTTGATCTGAAAACAATGGGAGAAGATGATTTCAAAGAAATGCTGTTGGATCATTATACCTTTCTCAAGCGTCCGGTTTTCCTTACAGATACAGAGATTTTCATTGGAAACGATAAGAAAAATATTGAGAACTTAAGAGCGCATTTCAACGGAAATAATTAATGCTTTGTTTCTTATCAAAAGTAAAAACCACAGAAGCGCTCTGTGGTTTTTTTGTATTTAATTCATTGTAGAAAAAAATCAAATTGTTTTCTACAATGTAATCTGGTTTTAAACAAAAGGCATTTTGACTACTTTTGCCGGAATATTTTTATTTCTCACCTGAATAAAAATTTCAGATCCCAATTTGAAATAAGGTTTGTCAACATAAGCGATTCCCAAACCTATTTTTTTCATCGGAGACTGCGTTCCTGAAGTTACTTTACCGATCACATTACCTTCCGCATCTACCACAGGATAATCATGTCTCGGTACACCTTTATCTGTCAATTCAAAACCAACCAGCTTTCTGGTGATTCCTTCTTCTTTTTGTTTGGCGAAAATATCTTTAGAAACAAAATCTTTATCAAATTTAGTAATCCAACCCAATCCGGCTTCAATAGGAGAGGTTGTATCATCAATATCCATCCCGTACAGGCAGAATCCTTTTTCAAGTCTTAAAGTGTCTCTTGCAGCCAAACCACAAGGGATGATTCCTTCGTTTTCGCCAGCTTTTATGATGGCGTCCCAAAGCTGTTCTGCATTTTCATTTTTAAAATAAATCTCAAAACCGCCGCTTCCGGTATAGCCTGTGTTTGAAATAATCACTTCATTAATTCCGGCTACTGCGCCCACCGTGAAGTGGTAATAAGGAATTTCAGAAAGATTGGTTTCAGTCAGCTTCTGAAGGATTTCAGTTGCTTTCGGACCCTGAACTGCCAACAGAGACATCTCATCAGATGCATTGGTCATTTTTGCTCCGAAAGTATTGTGTTTTGAAATATGATCCCAGTCTTTGTCGATATTTGAAGCATTCACCACTACAAAATACTTATCATCTTCCATTTTGTAAACGATCAGGTCATCTACAATTCCGCCATCTTCGTTCGGAAGACAAGAGTACTGAGCTTTTCCGTTTTCCAGAGCCTCCACATTGTTGGTGGTTACCCATTGTAAAAGTTCTTTGGAACCTGCACCTTCAATGAAAAACTGTCCCATGTGAGATACGTCAAATAATCCCGCTTTTTCTCTTACGGCAAAGTGTTCTTCCGTCACTCCGGAATATTGTACAGGCATATCAAATCCTGCAAAAGGTACTATTTTCGCTCCCAAAGAAACGTGTTTGTCGTACAAGGCTGTTTTCTTCATGTTTACTTTTTATTTTTTTATTTTAAAACTATCAAAAGTTTCGTTAAAAACCTTCATATAATTTCCGTTCCAGTATTTTTGTTGGCAATTGATGCTTACGATATACAGTTCTTTATTTTTTTGAAATACTTTGGTTAGCCAAACAAGTTTTTCTTTTTCGTCGAAATACTCATAGAAATATTCTGTAAAACCTCTTTTGCCGCTACCGCTTTTTATTTTTTTCTCATCATCAGAAGAATTGTAAAGGGCAAGAATAAATTTTTTGGTTTCGCCCTTCGGTAATTCCAGATCATGATATTCTGAGATGGTAATAGCACCAATCTGATTTGTCGGGAAGATGTTTACAATACCTTCATCATTGGTCAGTTTCCATGTATTGGGCATTGTTATCTGATAATTTTCACTCTCAAAAACTTCAGTCTCGGATTTTTGAGCATAAAAACTCAGAGAGAATATAATGGCAATAAGAAATGCTGTTTTTTTCATCATGTGTTTAAAAATTGTGTTTATATTCTTCTAAAATGATTTTGAACCATTCTGTAAATTTTTCAGGGTGATCGGCAATTTCTTTATTCAGATCTTGCATAGAGATGTAGCGTACTTCCTGCACTTCATTTTCGTTCAGATGAAAGCTTTCATTGTAAGTTCCGGTAAAAACATGATCCAGCTCATGCTCCCAAAGTCCGCCGCCGACATCTGCTTTGTAGATGAATTTAAATTTTTCTGAAAGATCGGTCTCAATTCCCAATTCTTCTTTCAGCCTTCTTTTTGCTCCTTCTTCGTACGTTTCACCTGCACGGGGATGCGAGCAGACCGCATTCGTCCATTGGTCTGGAGAGTGGTATTTCTGCGATGCGCGTTGCTGTAAAAGCATTTCACCCTGATCGTTAAATAAAAAAACAGAAAATGCACGATGTAGCAAACCGCTGATATGAGCCTGTTGCTTTTCCATAACGCCCAATTCTTGATCTTCCGGATTGACTAAAACTACATATTCTTCCATTCCTACAAATTTAAGTTTAAATCATCATTTCGTAAAATATTTGTTTAAAATTTTTAATATTTATGAAATATTGGCTTTTTATTAAATAAAAAAAAGAGCTCATATTTATGAATTTTGTAACAGAACACGTGTTTTTATTTACTTAAAATAAATTTTGTGTTAAAATTTTAACATAAACTAAGTTTAATAGAGTCGTTTGTCTGATAATTTGTAACTTTGCACCTTAAAAATTTGAAAGATGGAACTAGATTATATTGAGCACATAAGTCCGATATTAAAAGACGGAGTTAAAAATTATCTGATTGATATTGACGGAACAATTACGGATGATGTTCCCAATGAAGAGCCGGAAAGAATGGTGACCTGTTTACCTTATCCTGATGCGCTGGAGACCGTGAACAAATGGTATGACGAGGGTCATCAGATTTGTTTTTTCACATCACGTACAGAAAATCTGAAGCAGATTACCATTGATTGGCTAGACAAGCACGGCTTCAAATATCACAGTGTGCTATGCGGAAAGCCAAGAGGCGGGAACTACCACTGGATTGATAATCATCTGGTTCGTGCCACAAGATATAAAGGTAAATTTACTGATCTTGTTGAAAAACAGGTAACCATAGAAGTTTTTAAAGATTAAAAATCTAATTAAAGATTTAAAAATTAAGAGATTAAAGTATTACTTATTTTTTAATTTTTAAATCTTTCAATTTTAAATAGTAAATCATAGTTTATGAAAGTTTTAGCAAATGACGGCTTAGATCAATCTGGTATTGATGCATTAGCAGAAAAAGGATTCGAGGTAATTACTGAAAAAGTTCCGCAGGAACTTTTGGTTGATTATATTAATGAACACAAAATCAGAACTATTCTGGTAAGAAGCGCCACACAGGTGAGAAAAGATATTATAGACCATTGTCCGTCGATCGAGATCATTGGCAGAGGCGGAGTAGGAATGGATAATATTGATGTGGACTATGCCAGAGAAAAAGGAATTCACGTGATCAATACGCCTTCTGCTTCTTCAGAATCTGTTGCCGAATTGGTTTTTGCTCATTTATTTTCAGGAGCAAGATTTTTGCAGGATTCAAACAGAAAAATGCCGCTGGTAGGAGATACAGAATTTGCTTCTCTTAAAAAAGCGTATGCAGGAGGTATTGAACTGAGAGGAAAAACCATCGGAATTGTAGGAATGGGAAGAATAGGACAGGAAGTGGCAAGAATCGCTTTAGGTCTTGGGATGAGAGTAATTGCTGCCGATAATAATGTAGGCAAAGCAAGCATTAAAGTAAAATTCTATAATAATCAGTTCATTAATGTTGACATAGAAACAGAGCCGTTGCAGGATGTTCTGAAGCATTCAGATTTTATCACCCTTCACGTTCCTGCTCAAAAAGGTGGTTTTATGATCGGGAAAGATGAGTTTGATATTATGAAAGACGGCGTAGCAATCGTAAACTGCTCAAGAGGCGGAGTCATTGATGAAGCTGCTTTGGTAGAGGCTTTAGATTCCGGGAAGGTGAAGTTTGCAGGTCTTGATGTTTTCATCAATGAGCCCACTCCTTCAAAAGATATTTTAAATCATTCTAAGATTTCTTTATCTCCGCATACAGGTGCGGCAACTTTGGAAGCGCAGGATAGAATCGGGCTTTCTCTTGCCGAGCAGATTTCGAGTATTTTGCAGATTCAGTAGAAATAAAGTTTATATTGAACATAAAAATCCGCCATAAGTTGATCTTGTGGCGGATTTGTTTGTATAATAAGTTATCTTATTTTCTCTTCAGTTCATCGCGTATTTCTACAAGTAATTGTTCGGTTGCAGTTGGAGCTGCAGGAGCTGCAGGAGTTTCGGCTTCTGTTTTTCTCATTTTGTTGATTGTTTTTACAAGGATAAACACAACCAAAGCCAAAAGAATGAAGTTAATAGCCACAGTGATGAAATTTCCGTAAGCAAAAATTGCTGCATCGGGAGCGAGTTCTTTCGCTTTTGCCAATGTAGATCCTGCCGGAATATTTTCTGCACCTTTTCCCATCGCAAAATAAATGCTGCTGAAATCCGGTTTCCCGACAAGAGCAGCGACAATCGGCATGATTAAATCATCTATTACACTCGTTACAATTTTTCCAAAAGCACCGCCAATAATAACACCGACCGCTAAATCGAATGCATTTCCTTTAATGGCAAATTCTTTAAATTCTTTTACAAATCCCATAATTTATATTTTTTTTAATGTTTATCACAAAATTATAATTTTAAAGTAATAATTTTCAGTTTTTAACGGTTTTTTTTACTTTAATAAATACACACTTTTCAGATAATAATTATTAATTTTAATAAAAATCATTTTTCATGAAAATACTGACCGTAGAAAATATACGATCCGCAGATGAATTTACGATAAAAAACAAACCTGTTTCTTCAATTGAATTAATGGAAAATGCAGCCTCTTTCTGTGCTGAATGGATTTTTCAAAACGGTAAACATCATCATGCCTTTGCTGTTTTCTGTGGAAACGGAAATAATGGCGGAGATGGCTTTGCCATTGCAAGAATGCTGTATCTGAAAGGATTTGACGTAGATGTTTTTATTGATTTTTCCAATGAAAAAAGATCTCAGGATGCTCAGATCAATTATAATAGATTAAAAGAAATCTCCGGAATTGAAATCAATGATTTTAATGATTTTGATTTTGATCAAATGAATCAGGAAATGGTGATCATCGATGCGCTTTTCGGAACTGGTTTATCGCGCAGACTTGAGGGAAATAATGCTGAGTTAGTGCATAAATTAAACAATCTTAAACAAAAAAAAATTGCTGTTGATATTCCTTCAGGATTGTTTGCTGATGGTATTTCAGAAGAAGATCAAACCATTTTAAAAGCAGATTACACTTTAACATTTCAATTCTGGAAACGAAGTTTTCTTCATCCCGAAACAGGAAAGTTTGCCGGAAAAGTAATTGTTTTGGATATCGATCTGAGCAAAGAATTTATAGAAAAAGTAAGTACAGATTATTTTGTCATAGAGGATGAAGTTATAAAAGATGTTTTTAAAGAAAGAACCGATTTTTCGCACAAAGGTTCTTATGGAAAAGCAATTATTGTCGCGGGAAGTTACGGGAAAATCGGTGCAGCCGTTTTAGCAACAAAATCGGCTCTTAAAACCGGAGCTGGGCTCACTTTTACAATTGCTCCCGACTGCGGATATGAAATCCTGCAAACCACAAATCCGGAAGCCATGTTCGTTGGCGGAGGAGAAAAATATGTGGAAGAAATTATATTAGAGGAAGATGCAGTTTACGGAATTGGTCCCGGCTTAGATAAAGATGTTTCTACTAAAAAAGCTCTTTTAGAATTCTTAAAACAAGTTTCAAAGCCATTGCTTTTAGATGCAGATGCTTTAAATATTATCTCTGAAAATAAAGAAAATATCAATTCAATTCCAGGAAATTCGATCATTACTCCGCATCCGAAAGAGTTTGAAAGGCTTTTTGGAAGAACAGAAGATTCTTTCCAAAGATTAGAACTGGCACGGGAGAAAGCAAAAGAATACAGGATTTTTATTGTTTTAAAGGATCATCATACGCAGATTATCAATCCCGAAGGAAAGGTTTATTATAATATTACGGGAAATTCCGGTTTGGCAAAAGGGGGAAGTGGCGATATTTTGACGGGGATTATTACGTCACTTTTGGCTCAGAAATATTCTCCACAGGAGGCATGTATTTTAGGAGTCTGGCTGCATGGGAAAGCTGCAGATTTTGCTGCCGAAAAATTTTCTAAAGAAGCGATGCTTCCTACCAATGTTATAGATGAGCTGGGAAATGTGTTTCTTGATCTCAACAAAAAAGCCACAACTGGATTGTGACTTTTAATTATATATTTTAATGTTTTTTATTAGAATGTTTTATCTGCTTCTGGAGCTATTTTATTGTTTTTAGAATAAACCATAATGATTAATCCGGCAAGCATGAAAGGGATTGATAAAATTTGTCCGGTATTTAAACCCGCAAAAGAAATGAATTCGTCTCCTTGAGGTTCTTTCAGGAATTCCACAGAAAATCTGATTGCCCAAAGAAGGAAAAAGAAAAGTCCAAATAACCATCCTTGCTGATATTTTTTATCGGTTTTTCTATATAAAACCCAAAGGATTACAAATAAGGTAACATATCCTGCAGCTTCAAATAACTGAGTAGGATAACGCGGAACAGTGATTCCGTACTCACTGCTCTGCTGTGGGAAAAGCAAGGCAAAAGGTGAAGTGGGATCTATCGGTTTACCAATGATTTCTGAATTAAAAAAGTTTCCCATTCTTACAAATGCACCTCCGATCGCTACCACAATACCCAATCTGTCAAAAACCCAAAGCGGATTTTTTTTAATAATCTTATAAGAATAATATAGTGTAGTGACAATTACAGCCAATGTAGCTCCATGACTTGCAAGACCTGCAAAACCAGTGAATTTTAATCCGTTTTTGGTGCTTATCGGTAAAAATACGCTCCAGAAATCTTCTCTGAATAATTCTGGCTGATAAAAAATAACGTGACCCAGTCTGGCTCCCAAAATAGTCCCGATTAAAGTCCAGGTGAAGAATGGCTCTACATATTTGGGATTTACATGATCGATCTCAAACATTTTTGTCATCAGGAAATATCCTATTCCAAAAGCGAAAATAAACATCAGGCTGTAAAAATGTAAAGTAATGGGTCCCAATTGAATTCCTGTAGAAGGATCCCAGATTTTGAAAGGAGTTTCAAATTCAACTTTATCCGCAGATCGTATAGGAGCTGAAGATTTTACAGCATATTTAAATGCTTCAATGTTGTCTTGAGTTACTTTAATATGATCGATCAATTTAAAATTCTTATCAAAAAACTGATAGTTTTCATTTTTAAATTTTTCCAAAATGAAAGAACTGTTCACAAAATGTGAAACGTCTACATTTGATTTATTTAAAATGACCAAAGTATTCTGGCTGGTTCTCAGGTTTGCAAAAGAATCCAGCTCTACAAGCTCAGAAGTTGCAAAAATTTTCACAGGAATTTCTGTGGAATTTATTTTTAAAGTTCCTTCAGATAATCCGGCGGAATTATTTTGTGCAAAAAAACATTGTGTCGTTACCGCAAATATAAAAAGGTAAATTCTAAAAAAAAGATTGCTCATTGTATTTTTATAGTTCGTTATAGATAATTTATTTTTTTGGCGGAACAGGATCATACCCACTTCCTCCCCATGGATGACACTTTGCAATTCTTTTTACACCCAGCCAGAATCCTTTTAAAATGCCATGCGTCTGGAGAGATTCAACCATGTAATGTGAACAGGTTGGCTCATAACGACAGTTTTTCGGAAGTAAAGGCGAGATAAACCATTGGTAAAATTTAATTAAAATTACCAGAGGCGATGTAATTATTTTATTGAATGTAAGTTTCAAAACAATGCAAAAATAGGCTAAAAAATTGAAAATTAGTTTAAATTTGTTAGAAGTTTCAAGGTCATAAATAGCTGTTTCATCTAATGAATTGTGGCGTTTATCGATTTTGAATCTATCATTTCAAAAACCATTGTTTTAAGATGGCTACTTTGTTGCTATAGATCAATATCAATTTTAATTAAATCATAAAAGTTTGAGCCAAAATACTCCATTAGCCGAAAGAATGAGACCCAAAAATCTGGACGAGGTTTTAGGACAGGAACATCTTACAGGCGAAAAAGGAACCATAAGAAAAATGCTGGAGAATGACACCCTGAATTCTCTCATACTTTGGGGACCTCCCGGAACAGGAAAAACGACGATGGCAGAAATTATTTCTGAAAAATCGGGACGTAAATTTTTTAAGCTTTCGGCAGTTTCGTCGGGTGTGAAAGATGTACGTGATGTCATTGATGAAGCTAAAAAGCAAAATTTATTTTCGGGGAAATCTCCGATTCTTTTTATTGATGAAATTCACCGTTTCAATAAATCGCAACAGGATTCTTTACTTCATGCTGTAGAAAAAGGCTGGATTGTCTTAATTGGAGCCACAACCGAGAATCCAAGTTTTGAGGTGGTTTCGGCTTTACTTTCCAGAAGTCAGGTGTATATTTTGAAAGCGTTGTCGCATGAAAAACTGGAGGAATTAATTGATATTGCGCTTGAAAGATTTAATAAAGACGAAAAAACCGACTTTAAAATTAAAGAAAAGCAGGCTTTCATACAATATTCTGGCGGAGACGGAAGAAAACTGATCAATTCTGTGGAGCTGGTTCTTAGTCAGTTTATCAATTCAAAAATTAAAGAAATTTCTAATAGTGAAGTGATGGAGGTTCTTCAGGAAACAATGGCGCTGTATGATAAAAACGGGGAACAGCATTATGATATTATTTCGGCTTTTATCAAATCGATGCGCGGTGGAGATCCGAACGGAGCGGTTTATTGGTTGGCAAGAATGATTGCAGGAGGAGAAGATATCAAATTTATTGCCCGAAGAATGCTGATTTTGGCTTCTGAAGATATTGGTCTGGCAAATCCGAATGCTTTGGTTATTGCGAACAGCTGTTTTCAGGCGATCAATGTTATCGGAAATCCGGAAGCAAGAATTTTGCTTAGCGAAACGGCAATTTATCTTGCTGTTTCTCCGAAAAGTAATTCTGCTTACATGGCAATTAATGATGCATTGGCTTTTGTGAAAAAAACCGGAAATCTGCCTGTTCCGCTTCATTTAAGAAATGCACCGACAAAATTAATGAAAGATCTGGATTATGGAAAAGAGTATAAATATGCTCATTCCTACGAAGGGAATTTTGTCAGTCAGGATTTTTTACCAGAAGAAATCAATGAAGAAAAATTTTATGAACCCGGAAACAATGCGACCGAAAAGAAAATTTACGAAGAGCTTAAGAAAAAATGGAATAATAAATATTAAAAAAACGGATATTCAAAATTGAGTATCCGTTTTCGTATTTAGAAAGTATAAAATTATTTTTTGATGGTAGTAATGACCAAAGATTTTTTACCGTCAACAGTCTGTACTTTGGTATCGGCAATCATATCTGCAAAAATTTTTGTCTCAGGATCTTTAAATTCGTAACCCTCAATAAAAACTGAAGCATCCTTCGGAAGACCGTTTTGAGCATTGTAGTTTCCTAAAGTCATATAATCTAAAGTTCCGAAATCTTTTTTGAATTTTACCTCTGCCAATCCGTTTTCAGCAAGATAATCGTACTTCTTCAGATTTTGAGGAAGGTTTGTTTTTGCTTTAAAAACATTTACGCTCTGAACAAATTCTTTCTTCGCATCAAACATAGCTACCGTTCCCACTGCATCGTTGCAGATTGCAAATTTTACGGTTGGGTTTTTCTGAGCAAATAAAGTTGCAGATGCAAAAATCAATAAAGAGTATAGAATTTTTCTCATAGGTAGATAATTATTATTTTAAGGTCATAATCCATCATCAAATCTTCAATTTAATTTGAGGCGATTTCATAATCACAAATATAAGTGTTAAAACGTGATAAATATACTTATTTTTTATAAATCGTCAACGGAAAAGTGAGATAATTTAAAAAATAATGACAGATAATAGATTTTATTAGCATTTCTACAGATTCTCCTGCGAAGTCTGTTCTTTTTTGTCAACAAAATTTTTGATTAAATTTTTCAGTCTCTGGAACATAAATGAACTTAACAGCAAAATTATTCCTAAAATGATAAAAGCGATAATTCTGGAAACATTATCCATTTGCCAAACATCATAAGCATATAATTTGAAAATCATCATTCCCAACAGCACAAAGCCGATTTTATTGAGTTCTGGCAGACCTTTTTTCAATCCAAAATAAATAAACAGACAAGCTGAAACTGCCCAGATTATAGGTAAGTACAACATATTGAAATGATTCTGAAGCGTAAAAATTTGATTAGGATTATCAGCATTTAGTAATAGATAAGATCGATAGAATTCAAAGCTCAATGCTAATATAATAATCAATGAAATTGCCCAATACGATATGCGGCTTTTAATAAATTCTGATTTTGGAATTATTTTTAAAACTAAATAGATTACGAGTGGGACGTATAACAAATGAACAAGAAAAAAATAAGAACCTATCTTCTTGCTGATAATTTCTGTTGCGACCTGAGAAGTTAGAATATGTATAAAAAGAAATAACAGAAACAGATAAATCATTCCTGTCTGAAAACTTTTACTGACGCTTAGTTTTCTGCCGAAAAGAATTAATATAAAGATATAATAGATCGTAAATAAAAAGCCAATTATAAAAATAAATACTAATCTTTTATCTGAAATATGATAAAGAATTTCAAATAAAACGGAAAAATAAATTACCGCAAAACATAAAATTTTAAAAGCATTTTCATAAAATTCCAACTCAGATTTTTCTTCATCCGGATCTTTTTTCAGCAACATTAAATTTACAAAACAGCTTCCGATTACAACGAGACTGGTTCCAAAAACAGGATTGAAAATGATGGCTAAAGAATCTGCACCCAGATATTTCGTCCAGGTCAGCATCTGTGAGATAATCACCAATGGAAACAGAACATAGAAGAAAATTCTGAAAATTCTGTGACTTGTTTTTTTCCAGATATAGAGAAGGACGCTTGCCTCAATCGCCCAAATGCTCGTTAGAAGATGGGTCTTCAGTTCAAGAGCAAAAGCAAGAGTAACCAGACTGATGATAATGCTTGTAAAAACTGAATAATTGATTCCGAAGTCTTTTTTCTTATGTTCTCTGTACCAACCAATGATGTTAATACAAGCGAAAATAACAGCAAAAACTGACGCCGGTAAAAGTTTTAATTCGTTAAAAATATAAACTAAGCCTGCGACAGTTGAAAAATTAATCAAGATGAGCATTAAAATATCAAACTGCTGCAATAGATTTTGTTTAAAATAATTCTGCAATGCAAAGGCGTAAAAAATAAGATATGTAATCACATAAAAAGGAATTGCGGTCAATTCAGTGTTTTCCGTCGTCCAGAAAAAAAGATAGACGGAAGTACATATAAAGGAAATCCATCCTACACTTTTCCACCGTTTCAGGTAAGTAATAATGAGCATTCCTGCATTCAGAACAGATAAATAGGTGAAGAGAAAAAGATAATTGCTCTGTCCTGTACTGATCATTAAAGGAGCTAAAAACCCTCCGAAAAGTGAGAAGATCATTAAAATCTCACTTTTATAATAATAAGACATCGCAATGGAGGCAATCGTTATTAAACACGTAATCAAAAATCCTGTGTTCTGCGAAAAAATATGATACTCCCGAAAAGCAATAGTAGTGGTGAAATAAAGCACCGAAATTCCGCCTCCCATAATAATGGATGAAAAAGCGAGATAGTTTTTCCTGAGAAAATGTCCTATTCCTACAATAGCTATTCCTGTAATAAAACCTATTCCTGCTCTGGAGGTTTCGCCAATCCAGTTTTTGTCGATGGCATATTTTACGAAATAGCCTATCCCTAAAACTAATGTGAAAATACCAATGATGGTAAGTGCATTCTGCTTCAAAAAATCAAAAACAGGAGTAAGCCAGTCTTTCTGTGGTGTCTGTTCTTCTGAAACTTCCGCAGCTGTTCGTCTATTTTGAAATGCTCTATTCTCATTAAAAACCTGAATAGGCTCTTTGTCGATATTTTCTTCTGCAATTTCTTCTTTTGTAGAAACGACCGCTTTTTTAGACAAATCTGCAATCTGCTTTTCTAAAAGATCAATACGCTTATTCAGTTTGTGATAAACCAGAATAAGGAGTATAATTAATAAAACAACGATCGTAAAAACAGAATTCATAGATTGTATTTGTTATCAAATATATGAATTTGTAAAGTGGGTTGTAAAAAAATCCGCTGACTGATTTTTCAGCAGCGGAAGTATCGGTTTTAAATTTCCTGCCAGTTTTCTTTAATGAGATTCATTAAAAAATCCGGGCATTTGATTATTTTATTGGTGTCGGCATTCAGAAAGAACAGAGTAGTAGAGGCTTCTGTAATCTTTATTTTTTCTTCATTATAAATTTCGTATTCAAATTCTATTCTCACTCCCGGAATTTTTTTTACGTATGTATGAATTTCCAGTTTTTGATCATACAAAGCTGGTTTTAAATACTTAATATTGTAATCAGAAACCGGTAGCCAGATTCCAAGTTTTTCTATCTCATCATACGAAATTCCTATGCTTCTGAAAAGTTCTACTCTTCCCAATTCAAAATATGCAGCGTAGTTGCCGTAGTATACGTATTTCATAGGGTCTGTTTCTGCGTAACGTACTCGTATTGTGTGAGTTGTGTGTATCATGTTAAGGTTTATCTTATACATACAAATATATTTTTTAATAATCAATACTTGCAATATTTTTTTTTAAAGTTTAAATATGTGACCTTTGTCTTCCCAATAAAAACAAATAACTAAAGAATTAATCAGGGCATAAAAAATGGACGAAAATTTAATGATGATATGGCAGAAGTGCCTTCAGTTTATGCGGGATAATCTTAACGCAGCTGAAGATAATTCTGATCTAAAAAAGCTTGAAAAATCTTTCGACTTACTGTTTGATAAAGTGCAGCCAATTTCATTGGTTGACAATAATCTTACGCTCATGGTTCCGAGTGATTTTTACAAAGAATATATCGAAGATAATTATTTATCGTTGCTTTCTGCTGCCCTGAAGAAAAACATCGGTAAAGGCGTTAAACTTTGGTATTCTGTAATGGAAAATAAACCAAGCGGTTTAGAAAAACCCGTTACCATGAATATGAAAGGGAAAACCGTTCCTACACCAAAAATGCAGGAAACAATGCCCCAGGGTTTTTCGTCCAATATTGTTAATCCTTTTGTTGTTCCGGGAATTAAAAAAGTAAATATCGATTCAAATCTGAAAGCAGATTTTTCTTTTGATAATTATGTGGAAGGGGAGAGCAACAAATTTGCTTCTACGGTAGCAAGATCTATTGCAAAAAGACCTGGTGCGACTGCTTTCAATCCTTTGTTTTTATATGGAGGTTATGGTGTTGGTAAAACGCATTTAGGTCAGGCTGTTGGTCTGGAAGTGAAAAGCCAGTTTCCTGATAAAGTGGTTCTTTATCTTTCTTCAGAAAAATTTATCCAGCAGTTTATTTCTGCTGCTAAAGCTCATAAACAGACAGAATTTGCCAATTTTTATCAAATGGTGGATGTTCTGATTATTGACGATATTCAGTTTTTATCCGGTAAATCGGCAACTCAGGACAGTTTCTTCCATATTTTTGATTATCTGCATCAGAACGGAAAACAGATTATCCTTACTTCAGATAAAGCGCCTGTTGATATTATGGATATTCAGGACAGAATTGTTTCCCGTTTCAAATGGGGACTTTCTGCAGAGATCAAATCTCCGGATCTGGATACCCGTAAAAGAATTATTGTTGATAAACTAAGCAGAGACGGAATTGTTTTGACAGAAGATATGCTGGATTTCCTTGCTGCAGAAGCAAAAACCAACGTTAGAGAATTAATAGGTGTCATCAATTCTGTAATCGCTTATTCTACAATTTATAAGTCTGATCTCAGTCTGGAATTGTTAAAAGAAACGATCAATAAAATCGCAGCAAACCAGAAAAAAATCATCAATATTCCTTACATTCAGGAAGTTGTATGCGAGTATTTCGGGATCAAAAGAGAGCAGCTTTTATCTAAAACCAGAAAAAGAGAAATTGCTTTACCAAGACAGTTGGCAATGTATTTTGCTAAAGAATTTACCAACGCAACATTTACCAAAATAGGTGAAGAGATGGGAGGAAAAGATCACTCAACGGTAATGTATGCCTGTGATACCATAAAAGATGTTTCTAAAATCGATAAGGAAGTAAAAAAATACGTAAAAGAACTTACAGAGAAGATTAAACATTAAAATCTGTAATGAAAATCATAGAAAAATGGAGAATAGTTTTGTTCTCCATTTTTTATTTAATTTTGTACCGAAAACATTGTACTATTTAATTTTTCAATATTTAAATTCAATCACATGAAGATACTGATGGTGTGTCTCGGAAATATTTGCAGAAGTCCGCTTGCAGAAGGGATTTTAAAATCTAAACTGCCGGATAATTTTTTCATAGATTCTGCAGGTACAATTTCTATGCACGAAGGTGAAACTCCGGATAAAAGAGCCGTTAAGGTTGCCGCCAATCACGGAATTGATATTTCAAAGCAAAAATCACGACCAATACGTTTGTCAGATTTAGAAAATTTCGACAAGATCTATTGCATGGATGTAAAGAATTTTGAAGATGTGATCTCAATGACCAAAAATGAAGAACAGCGAAAAAAAGTTCGTTTGTTTTTAGAAGATGCGGGAAATCATCAGGATGGCGAAGTTCCGGATCCTTATTGGGGGGATATGACTGATTTTGAAAACGTATTTCAGTTATTGGATGCCGCATGCAACAAAATTTCGCGTCAGGTTCAGCAGCAATTAATCAGTGCTAAAATTTAATATCCGCTAAGTTTATAGTTATCAATTTATAATTTAAAATTCAATGCTTTTTCTACTTCCTGCTTATCTTTCGGAAAATACATCAATCAGTCATTTTTCACCTGTGATTAAAGAATACATCTTGCAGACCGATTATTTTTTTGTTGAGAACGAAAAAACAGCAAGAAAGGTCATTAAATTTTTTGCTCCTGAGAAAAAACAGTCAGATCTGAAACTGTTTCTTTTGGATAAATATACCGAAAACTCAGACATCAAAGAAGCTCAGGACAGGATGCTGAACGGTCAGGATTTTGGTTTGTTATCTGAAGCAGGACTTCCGTGTATTGCCGATCCCGGAAATCTTATCGTAAAATGGTGTCATGAGAAAGACATCAGAGTCATTCCTATTTCAGGACCTTCATCTATTATTTTGGCTTTAATTTCCAGCGGCTTCAATGGTCAGGAATTTAGCTTTAATGGCTATCTTCCGATAGAAAAAGGTGAGAAGAAAAAGAAAATTCAAATATTGGAAAGTGAACTTCAGAAAACGGGTTACACTCAGATTTTCATGGAGACACCTTACAGAAATAATGCGCTTTTCGAAGATTTGTGTAAATTTCTTTCACCCAATACAAAATTATGTATCGCTGCAAACATCAATGATCCTGAACATGAATTTATAAAAACATTAAGCATTAAAGACTGGCAAAAAAATAAACCGGAACTGCACAAAATTCCTGCTGTATTTGTTTTAGGAAAATAATTTCCTTTCCTCGCAGATTTTCCGGATCACGCAGATTTCAAAGCACAATCAAATAAAAAAATCTGCTCAATTCGCTTAATCTGCGAGAGCAATCAATACAGATTATTGACACCCTTTTCTTTCTCTCGCAGATTTTCCTGATCACGCAGATTTCAATGCATGATCAAATAAAAAAATCTCCTCAATTTGCTTAATCTGCGAGAGCAATCAATAGAGATTATTGACCACCTTTTTCTTTCTCTCGCAGATTTTCCTGATCACGCAGATTTCAATGCACAATCAAATAAAAAAATCTGCTCAATTTGCTTAATCTGCGAGAGCAATCAATGCAGGTTATTAACCACCATTTTCTTTCTCTCGCAGATTTTCCTGATCACGCAGATTTCAAAGCACAATCAAATAAAAAAATCTGCTCAATTCGCTTAATCTGCGAGAGCAATCAATACAGATTATTGACACCCTTTTCTTTCTCTCGCAGATTTTCCTGATCACGCAGATTCAATGCACAATCAAATAAAAAATCTGCTCAATTTGCTTAATCTGCGAGAGTAATCAATCCACATTATTAATCACCATTTCTTTCTCTCGCAGATTTTCCTGATTACGCAGATTCAATGCACAATCAAATAAAAAAATCTGCTCAATTTGCTTAATCTGCGAGAGCAATCAATGCACATTATTAACCACCCTTTCTTTCTCTCGCAGATTTTCCTGATCACGCGGATTTCAATGCACAATCAAATAAAAAATCTGCTCAATTTGCATAATCTGCGAGAGCACTCGATGTAGGTTATTAACCACCCTTTTCTATCTCTCACAGATTTTCCTGATCACGCGGATTTCAATGCACAATCAAATAAAAAATCTGCTCAATTTGCATAATCTGCGAGAGCACTCAATGTAGGTTATTAACCACCCTTTTCTATCTCTCACAGATTTTCCTGATCACGCAGATTTCAATGCACAATCAAATAAAAAAATCTGCTCAATTCGCTTAATCTGCGAGAGCAATCAGTGCAGGTTATTAACCACCTTTTCTTTCTCTCGCAGATTTTTCTGATCACGCAGATTTCAAAGCACAATCAAAAAAAAATCTCCTCAATTTGCTTAATCTGCGAGAGCAATCAATACAGATTATTGACACCCTTTTCTTTCTCTCGCAGATTTTCCTGAGCACGCAGATTTCAATGCAAAATCAAATAAAAAAATCTCCTCAATTTGCTTAATCTGCGAGAGCAATTAGTGCAGATTATTAACCACCCTTTTAATTCCATCCAAAATATTGGTTGTATTAAAATTAACAAGCAATCCCAATCTTTTATCAGATAATTTCAGATAGGTATAAAGTTGTTTATAATGAATATCTTCAATTGATTTTACTGACTTTAATTCTAAAATCACCTTATCTTCCACAATAATATCAATCCTAAAATTGACATCAAATAATTGGTTATCATATTTTACAGGGAGTAATAATTCTGATCTTACGTTAAGACCGTTTTCTTCTAATTCGTAAACTAAAATTTTCTGATAAACAGATTCAAGCAATCCTGGCCCTAAAGAATTGTATACATTAAAAATACATTTTCTTACCATGTAAGATATTTCGTTCTCATTCATTTGTGTTATTTAATGGCGAAGATAATAATTTAACAGCCATTAACGAATTGTAGCATCATTATTGTCTATTAATTATCACAACATTAAAAAATAATAATATGTCAGACAAAAAGTTAGCAGGTCTTTGGATAGATTCTCAAAAAGCAGTTGTAGTAAAAAATCACGATGCTCAGAATGCATTCAAGTTTTTTCTTTGCAGTCCGGTAAAAGCAACCATTCAGCACGGTAATTCCAGCGAAAATGCAGGAAATAATGCCGAACAAACCAATAAAATCAAGTTCTTCAAAGAAGTAGAGCACTTGCTTACCAATTCTCAGGAGGTTTTTATTACGGGTCCCGGAAATATTCAGGAGGAGCTTAAGCATTATCTTCATGACACGGCTCAGTTTAAAGATCTGAAAATTACCTTAGAAACTTCACAGCAAATGTCTGACGAACAGGTTTTAGAAACAGTAAAAGCACATTTTAATTCTTAATCATTAATTGACTATAAACAAAAATCCGAGTATCAAAACGATAGTCGGATTTTTATTTTTCATTATTTTCTTTTGCGGTGTTTCCATTTTTTCCATAAATAAATGATTGCAGGAATTAGCAGGAAAAACGGCCAAAATGAAATGACTCCCAATACGAATGCTACAAAAATATTCCAGCCTTCTGTTACAGAATCTCCGAACCGGCTCCCAAAACCTATTTTTGATGTTGCAGAACTTCTTACTTTTTCTTTAAATAAAGTCAGATTCAAAGTGCTGTAATTTACACGGTCATCAATGTAGCGAAGTCTGCCTTCAGATCCATCAATCTCATCTTCAAGATCACGAATGTTTTCCTGAATTTCGAGCATATCTTTCGTCGTAGATGCGCTTTTCAGCATATTTCGATATTTTTCCAGATAGATTTTTTTGTTTTCCAGTTTTATAGAAACATCGGTATATTCTTCTGTTACATCATTTGAAGAAATATTTTTAGATAAGACCGAACCCACTCCGTCTGAGAAAGAATGTATAAGAGCATCAAAATTTTCATGTGGAACTCTTATGCTTAAATACAGATTTTCAGCAGTATCATTGTTATTAAAACGTTCAGACTGTATGTAGGCTTTATTGTTCTTAAGAATTCCACTTACCTGATTTTGTGCTTTTTTAATATCGCCAACCTGGATTTCCATTTCTCCATTTTTTATGATTTTTTTAGAAATACTATTATTTTTTGGAGCAGAAACTTCTGGTGTTGTATTTTCCGCCTTATCAGAAATTGCACTCATGGGAGCTTCCTCTTTTGGCGGTGGAGGTGGAGCCATCGTAGCCATTGACGTACTTGTTGCTTTGTCTTCGTCTATGATCTCGACTAAATCTGCTTTTATTTCATGTTGATTATCAGATTTGCTGCAATTGAAAAGTATTAAATAAAACAGAAGTAAAATTATGTTTTTCATAAATGAATTTTTAAATAAGGTATCAAAAAACGTGCTTAAATTTTATTTGTAATGAATTTTTCACATATTTGAGAGAATAATTAATAACTTGGTTATTGATGAGCATAATTTATTAAATGAATTTTGATTTTTTAATCATAGCTTAAAAATCAATGACAAACAAACCGCAAAATAATTGAATGAACCGGCGAATTTATGTATGAACGTTGAAAGCATTTTTAGGAGTAAAAAATCTGTACGAGTTCCGAGTTAAATTTAACATGATGAATAAAAGAGAACAATACCTATTAAATTATTTGAGAATCTCTTTTTTTAATCAAAGTTTTTATAGAAACCGACCATCAGTTTAAATTAATAATTAATATTTTTATAGAATGAAAAAAAATCTTTTATCACTTATAGTGTTTCCCCTTTTAACTTTTGCTCAGGAAGCTCCGAAACTGACGGATGAAATGGCTGTTAAATTATCAGAAAAACCGCTTCACTGCGTCAATCAGGAATATCCCAATAAGACGGCACATATCATTAATACAGCAGATGAAGTTACTCTAAGCCCGAAAGCTCTGCATCCGAGCTTTTATGGATGTTTCGATTGGCATTCATCTGTTCATGGGCATTGGATGCTGGTTCGCTTACTGAAAACAAAACCCAATTTATCTGTTGCCAGAGACATTGAAAATATACTGGACAATTCTTTTAAAAAAGAAAACCTTCAGACTGAAGCCGATTATTTCACAAAATATCAGCTCACCACAACTTTTGAGAGGACGTACGGCTGGGCTTGGCTTCTGAAATTGGATGAAGAACTGATGACATGGGATCATCCGAAAGCTAAAATCTGGCACCAGAATCTGAAACCGCTTACTGAAAAAATTCTTGCTTCATGGAAGACTTATCTGCCGAAACAAACGTATCCCAACAGAACGGGAGTACATCCAAACACAGCATTTGCAATGGTTTTTGCTTTGGATTGGGCAAGAGCGTCAAACGATAAAGCCTTTGAAAATCAGTTGATGGAAAAAGCAAAATATTTTTATCTGAATAATACCAAAACTCCCGCTTATCTGGAACCTGATGGTTCAGACTTCTTCTCGCCAAGCCTAGAAATTGCTGATCTGATGCGGAGAGTTCTTCCGCAAAAAGAGTTTGTACAGTGGTTTGATCAATTTTACGAAAAGAGAAGTTTGGAAAATATCAAAAAAATTCCTTTAGTCAGCGATTTGAGCGATTATCAAACGGTTCATTTGGTAGGTTTGTCTTTCACAAAAGCATGGTGCATGAAGGGAATTGCGCAGGCTCTTCCCAATACTCATCCTGTAAAAAAAGAATTTTTACAAAGCGCAGATGTATTTTTGTCAAACGGTTTACCATTGCTTTTTCAGGGCAATTACGGTGGAGATCACTGGTTGGCAAGCTTTGCGGTGTATGCTTTGGAAGATTAATTAGTATCTGATTCCCAGTTTCTTTACAATAAAACTTAATAGCCAGATTGGTCCAATCAGAAGAAACTGTAAGTCTTTCAGAAATGAAGGTTTTTTACCTTCAATTTTGTGTCCTAAAAACTGTAATATCCAGGTAATTATGAAGACCGTAAAATAAACAATCCAGGAATTTTTCCCAAAATGGATATTCACTGCGTATGCAAAATGTTCCATTAAAAGCATTGCGAAAATCATGATGAACCCGATCAAAAGAGATAGTCTGAGATAAAATAAAGTAACAAGTACAATAGCAATCAGGCTGACCAAGCTGATGCATCCAAAATAAGATGCACAAAAATGTGGTGAAGGAATAAGTGAAATAAATCCTAAAATCGTCCAGAAAATCAACGGAACACAAATCCAGTGAATCATTTTGTTGGTTGAATTTCTGTGGCTTTCGGCATATTCTGCAAAAAGTAAATCGATCTTTCTCATAACTTTGAATTTGGTCTGCTAAAATAATAAATTTTTGCAATCAGAAATAAGTTTAATTGTATTTGTTCTCGTAGGAGCGAAAAGTTTACAATAACTATATTTTATGCATAAAAAAAAGCACAAATTCTCAACCTGAGTAATTTGTGCTTCCCGTATTATTAAAATTTAAAAATTTTTAATTTCTGAATAATTGTCTGATATCTGCAGAATCAAAAGTATACGTAGAAGAATTTTCAGATTTATCCAATTTTTTATTAATCGTCAATGCCCATAAAATCAGTTCTTTGCAGAAATTCTGATCTTCGTTGCTCAGTCTTGGAGTATTTTCTTCCACTAAAACCGTTAATGGTGCAATACTGTTGAGTTTGCTGTAGAATTCCTCATCTGTATCGGTGTAATTTAGCTCCAGATGATTTTTATTAAACCATTTAATCAAATCGGTATAAGGAGTTTTGATATCCTCTTTTTCCAGTTTCGGAATTCTTGGAAACAGACTTTCAAACTGCGTCATTACGGCCTGATCGATCAAAATTTTGGCAACATAATCTGCACCTTCCTGTTCACCTTCATATACCAGTTCTATTTTTCCGGTAATAGAAGGAATAACCGACATAAAATCCAATAAACGAACCGTTGTCTTTGCAGCATCCGTTTCAATCAGACGAAGTTTTGCAGCAGCAATCAGATTTTCCATTGCACTGATGGTTAACCTCGCACTTACTCCACTTTTAGCATCTACAAATTCACTGTCTCTTGCAGCAAACGCCACTTCTTCCAAAAGATTTCTTGCTAAATCAGGAATGGTGATCTGTTCTTTATCTTCTTTAGAAATTGCAGCTTCCTGTTCGGTAATCTGACGAGCCAAAGCAATGGTTTTCGGATAATGCGTGAAAATCTGTGATCCTATTCTGTCTTTCAGCGGAGTTACAATACTTCCGCGATTGGTATAATCTTCAGGATTTGCCGTAAATACAAACTGAATATCCAAAGGCATTCTCAGCTGAAATCCACGAATCTGAATATCACCTTCCTGCAAAATATTGAAAAGCGAAACCTGAATCCTTGCCTGCAAATCGGGTAATTCATTCAGTACAAAAATACATCGGTTGGCTCTGGGAATCATTCCGTAATGCAAAACACGCTCGTCGGAGTAGGGCAGTTTTAAAGTAGCTGCTTTAATGGGATCGATGTCACCAATCAAATCTGCAACGTTCACATCCGGAGTTGCCAGTTTTTCAAAGAAACGATTTGAACGGTGCACCCATGAGATTGGTGTTTCGTCGCCCAATTCTGCAATAAGGTCTCTTGCAAATTTTGAAATGGGCTGAAAAGGACTGTCATTGATCTCAGAACCTTTTACAACAGGCATGTATTCGTCCAATAGATTTACCATACTTCTTGCAATACGGGTTTTTGCCTGTCCTCTTAAACCTAAAAGATTGATGTGATGTCCAGCCAGAATGGCTTTTTTCAATTGCGGAACTACAGAATCTTCGTATCCCCAAAGTCCTTCAAAAACAGATTCTTTAGCTTTAATTTTTGCAATTAAATTAGCCTGAATTTCCTGATTGATTGTTTTGTCTGTGTATCCTGATTGTTTTAATTCTTTAAATGTTGTATCGTTTTTCATTTGTTTTAATGATGTAATTATTTCTATTAAATACCTACGCTTCGTTGGAAATTATTTTAACGCAAAGTCCGCGAAGATTTTTTTTACTACTAACTGTCTTATGTTTGTTCGCAAAGGCGTTCCACTCAGCAAAGATCGCATCGTGTCTGGAAGGAAATGATTTGCTGAAATCTACTTATCGACTTCCCACTTCAGAATTCCATCTTCCCGCTTTTCACTAAATCCTTTTAATCCTGTTTTTCTCGTAATCCTCAAAAATCATTTGTCCTAAACCTGAAAGTCCTGTCAGAAAAGCTTTTCCTTTATTTTGAGCGGTAAAAGCATTGACGAATTTTCTGAGATAGGGATCTTGTGCAATCATAAAGGTGGTGATTGGGATTTTCAGTTTTCTGGCTTGTGCAGCTTTGTTGAGACATTGGGAAACAATCATCTCGTCCAGTCCGTTGCTGTTCATATAAAATTCTCCGGTCGGCAATTTGATGCAGCTTGGCTTCCCATCGGTAACCATAAAAATCTGCTTATTGGTATTTCTTTTTCTGCGCAGAATATCCATTGCCAATTCCAGTCCTGCGACAGTATTGGTGTGATAAGGACCAACCTGCAGATAAGGTAGATCTTTGATTTTGATAGGCCACGCTTCGTTGCCGAATACAATAATGTCGATAGAATCTTTAGGATATTTTCGGTGAATCAGTTCCACCAACGCCATCGCTACTTTTTTAGCCGGTGTTATTCTGTCTTCGCCATACAGAATCATTGAATGGCTGATGTCGATCATCAAAACCGTACTCATTTGAGCTTTGTGTTTTGTTTCCTCTACAATAAGATCATCTTCTGTAAGACGCAGATCTGATATTCCGTTGTTGATCTGTGCGTTTTTCAGACTTTCGGTCATATTTACTGTAGAAAGATCATCACCGTATTGGAAGTTTCGGTTTTCGCCATCACGTTCGTCTCCAACGCCCACTTTGCTGGTTCTGTGGTTTCCGATGCCGCTTTTTTTCAGCTTTCCGAAAATCTGGTCGAGTGCGAATTCACGAAGCGCAGCTTCCAGCTTTGCAGTAAGAATACTTTTCCCCTTTCCGGTTCCTGTATTTCCGTCTTCAGAATCGTCTTCTTTTTTGATGTAGCCTCGCTTAATGAGATCTTTTTCAAAATCTTCCAGTGTATATTCATCGGTAAAAATATCGTATTCTTTATCCAGCATATCGAGCCATTCAAAAGCTTCCTCAATATCGCCGGAAGTGTGGGTAAGAAGATCTTTAAACACATCAAAAACTCGGTCGAAATTTGAAATTTCTTCCGGAATGTGTTTGCTGAACGTAAAACCCTGTTGAAAATTAAATTGTTTATTTGTCATGAGATGAATCTCGTTTTTAGAATAGACAAGTTAGGGAAAATTACGAGGAATATGAGGGTTTTAAAAATAGAAAATGTTGATGATAGTTATTGAAATGAATTTGTACAGTTAGCAAACCATAATCATTAGCTTCGCAAATTGCCTTCATTTTGTAAAATACCAATGATTTTTTCTAAAATGCCGTGAATTTTTCCACTCCTCTTATTAGTTAGTAGAATAACAGTTAGTTTACTCTTAATATCCGAAAATAAGATCGCCTCGAAACTTCCCGCTCTGCCGTGGTGCATATGTTCCAAAAGGTTTTTATTTTTAAACTTGGCATTACCCAGAGCAGATTGACTTTCCGGGATATTAAAGTGTTGTCCCAGTTCAAAAAGTGACTCTTTACTGATGATTTTTTTTGAATGTAAATTTTCTACCCACTTCAGTAAATCAAAGGTTGTGGTATACGTTCCTCCTGTTATTGGTATTTCCTGAGGATCTTGTATCCCATCGTTTTTAAATCCTTTAGCAATGTATTTTTCTTTGTCAAGAGGCGTCATTACCGAGTAATTCATTTTTAAAGGATTAAATATTGAATTTTCTGCATAATTTTTAAATGGAATACCAGTTATTCTCTCGATAATGATTTGTCTTAAAAAAATATTATTGTTATTGTAATCGTAATCGGTTCCGGGTTTGAAATTTAATTTTTCAACAGACATTAACCCATTATAAATGTCTTTGTCGTTTTTAATTTTTTTCCAATCAACATTGGGTATTCCGCTTGTATATTGTAGTAAATCCTTAATGGTGACTTCTTTTGCCCAATGGGGAAGCTCCGGCACAAATTTGGAAATATGGTCCGAGAGTTTTAACTTTCCTTTTTCTTCCAGCTGCATTAAAGCAACAGCACTAAACTCTTTAGTAATTGATCCTAAATGAAATCTGGATTCTTTGGTAAGTTTTGTGCTCTTAGATACATCCTCAAACCCAAATGAAGCATCATAAATGACTATATTGTTTTTTGCAACAAGGATATTTCCATTAAATATACCGATTGAATCAGAATTCTTCATTAATGAATCAATCTCTTTTATTGCTTTTGACTGTGCAAAGATATTATGGGTAAGAAATAGTAATAAAAATGTAATTGGTGAAACTGGCTTACTGTACTTCATGAGTAATTGTAGAATGTGATTTTTTGATTTTACTGAAGCTAAATATACAAACAAATTGTATTTTACATAACTTGGAATCAAGTTTTTATAGCAAGTTGGTGAAATAAGATAATAATTGTGTAATAATAAAAAATTTCGTCATCTGTCCTTTCCACATAAACCCTTATCTTTGCCTCCATAAAATTCAGCATGAAAGACTTAATGGGACGTGCAATCTGGGATTATTTTAAAAACGAAAATCCTGAAGATTTGCAGACAGAAACTTCAATTTCCGAACTTGATGAACTTCCGGTAGACTATCTTTTCAGAAGTTTTGAGAAGATGAATGCTATCGAACAAAAAGCGTTGGAATTATCTCAGGGAAAAGTTCTGGATATCGGAGCAGGAGCAGGTTCGCATTCGCTGTATCTTCAAAATGAAAGAAATCTGGACGTTACGGCTTTAGATATTTCTCCAAAATCAATTGAAGTTTGTCAGTTAAGAGGAATTAAAAATACGGTTGTTCAGAATATGCTTGAATTCTCGGAAGAAACTTTCGATACGATTCTTTTATTAATGAACGGAACCGGAATTTTTCAAAGCCTGAATGTGATTGATGTGTATCTCAAAAAGCTCCATTCATTATTAAATAAAAACGGACAGATTTTAATCGACAGTACCGATATTCTTTATATGTTTGATCAGGATGAAGATGGAGGCATTTTGATTCCTGCAACAGGATATTACGGGGAATTGGATTATGTGGTTCATTACAAAGGTGAATCTGAAGATCCTGTAAAATGGCTGTACCTCGATTTTAATACCTTACAAAATGCTGCTGAAAACAATGGTTTTAAAATTGAAAAAGTGATGCAGGAGGAGGATTCTTATCTTGCGAAACTGACAAAAAAATAAAGAGACGTACCTGCTGCACGTCTCTTTGTTATAGTTATTTTACAAAAATATATTTCAGATAGTCCTGAACTCCATCATTGTTGTAATCATAATTATCAGGAGCTAATAAAACAAAATTGGATTGGGATAGTTCTAATATATTGGCTGTAATATTTTCTACTTTAATGGTTTTATCGGTCTGATTATAAATATAATCCCGGGTACTTGATTTTAAAACGCACTCACTGTTGATCATATTATAGTCGTTTGTAATATACTTGTTGCCGGTAGTATATTCATAACTGCTTTTCTGCTTGCAATCGTCGGGTAAATATTCTTTTAAAACGGTGGTCTTATCTGTTCCGGATATCACTATTGTGTTAGCCATTTTCCATTTACCGATAAGATAGTTTTCTGGCTGAGGTTCTTCATTATCAGAATTACAGGACAATAATAACAGCGAGATACATGGTAAGATTAATTTTTTCATTGTTATCATTATCCTATTTCAACACCGTTTTCTACTTTTTCATCCGGAGTTACAAAAGATAGTTTTCCGTCTGGTTTTGTTGTTAACAATAACATTCCCTGAGATTCGATTCCGCGGATTTTTCTTGGAGCCAGATTTAATAAAATCATCACCTGTTTTCCTACACATTCCTCAGGAGTGAAGCTTTCTGCAACACCGGAAACTACTGTACGAACATCCACTCCCGTATCAACCGTGAATTTCAATAATTTGTCTGCTTTTTCTACTTTTTCGGCAGTTAAAATAGTTGCCGTTCTTAAGTCTATTTTTGTAAAATCATCAAAAGCGATTTCTTCTTTCATTGGATTGGCTTTAGGATTGGTTTTTTTATTATTTTGCTTTGTACTTTCAAGCTTTTGGATTTGTGCTTCGATGACATCGTCTTCAATTTTTGAAAAAAGAAGAGAAGATTCGTTGATGGTATGTCCGGTTTCTATCAATACCGATTTTGTTTCAACCACATTCCAATCCATTTTTTGAACATTAAACATATTCAGTAATTTCTCTGAACTGAAAGGCATGAATGGTTCGCACAACTGTGCTAAACCAACTGCAATCTGAGCACCTACAAATAATGATTGTGCGGCTTTCTCAGGACTGTCTTTTATAGTTTTCCAAGGCTCTTCTGCCTGAAGATACTGGTTTCCAAAACGAGCTAAATTTATTAAGGATGATAAAGAATTTCTAAATTCATAGTTTTCTAAAAATCCTGAAATTTCTTTTGCAGCTTTATTGATTTCCTGTAATTCTGGACTGTTTACATCACCTGAAGGAACCACACCATCATAATATTTATGAATTAAGACAGCAACTCTGTTGATAAAGTTTCCAAAAATTCCAACTAACTCCGAATTGTTTTTGGTCTGAAAATCTTTCCAGGTAAAGTTATTGTCCTTTGTTTCTGGAGCCGATGAAAGCAATGCATAGCGCAAAACATCCTGCTGTCCCGGGAAATCTTCTACATATTCGTGAGCCCAGACTGCCCAGTTTCTTGACGTAGAAATTTTATCGTTTTCGAGATTCAAAAACTCAAAAGCAGGAACATTTGCAGGCATTTTAAAATCTCCGTGCGCTTTCATCATCGCAGGAAAAATAATACAATGAAATACAATATTATCTTTACCGATGAAATGTACTAAATCCGATTCTTCACTCTGCCAGTAATCTTTCCAGTCTTTACCGTTTTTTTCTGCCCACTCTTTTGTGAAAGAGATATAACCAATGGGTGCATCAAACCAAACATATAATACTTTTCCGTCTGCACCAGGAAGCGGAACTGGTACGCCCCAGTTCAGATCTCTGGTCATGGCACGCGGTTTCAGACCGTCATTCAGCCAGGATTTTACCTGTCCGTATACGTTGGTTTTCCAGTCGTCTTTGTGTCCTTCAATAATCCATTCGTTTAAGAAATCTTCATATTCATTTAAAGGAAGATACCAGTTTTTGGTTTCTTTTAAAACAGGAATATTTCCGCTCAACATTGATTTTGGATTGATCAATTCTGAAGGCGAAAGAGTAGTACCACATTTTTCACATTGATCTCCGTAGGCATTTTCGTTACCACAATTCGGGCAGGTTCCTACAATATATCGGTCTGCTAAAAATTCACCAGCCTGTTCGTCAAAATACTGCTCGGAAACTTCTTCGGTAAATTTCCCTTTTTCATACAAAACTTTAAAGAAATCCTGACTGGTTTCTCGATGCCGTGCAGAAGTGGTTCTGGAATATTCATCAAAAGAAATTCCAAGATCCTGAAAAGATTTTTTAATGATTTCGTGGTATTTGTCTACAATATCCTGTGGTGTAACGCCCTCTTTTTTTGCTCTTATGGTAATGGGAATTCCGTGTTCATCGCTTCCGCAGATGAAAGCTACTTCTTTTCCTGATCTTCTCTGAAATCTTGCGTACACATCAGCAGGAATGTAAACACCTGCCAAATGCCCTATATGAACCGGACCGTTTGCATAAGGCAAAGCTGCGGTAATCATCTTTCTGTTTGACATTTATAGTAAAGTTTTAAGACTGCAAAGATAAAGATTATTTAGCACATTGCTTTTTATAACAATAAAATGACTTTCCATGTGGCATTAACCCAAATACTTGAATAAACAGTTAAACGCTTGTTTAATTTTTAATACAGTTGTTTAATGTGTTATGTAATGAATAATTTACGGTAATTAATTGAATATGAATAATTTAATTCATATTGCTGCAATAATTTACAATAAATTAACTAAATTTAATATAATATTATCATAATTATAATTTTTTTTTATATTGCGATACTGCAATGGCAGTTTTTTATCAAAAAAGAAACTATATAAAATTATATTTGTGAAAAATTTTACTACAGTATTAAAAATTGCACCTGCATTTTTATTGGCAAGTTCCATGATGCATGCGCAAGTAAAAGACTCTACAACGAAAGAGAAAGCAATTGAAGAAGTTGTTTTGATAGGGTACGGGAAACAGAAGAAATCAGATCTTACAGGATCTATTACTTCGGTCACTGAAAAAGAATTTAATAAAGGAGCTATTGTTTCTGCTGATCAGTTAATCAATGGGAAAGCGCCCGGAGTACGAATAACAAATGTTGGTGGTTCACCAGATTCTGCTCCCAACATAAGAATTAGAGGTGGATCTTCTATTTCTGCTCAAAATAATCCATTGATTGTCATAGATGGAGTTCCATTGGACTTTGTAAATGCTGCCGGTTCTGCCAATCCATTAAATCTGGTAAATCCAAATGATATTGAATCTTTTTCTATCCTAAAAGATGCCTCTGCCACTGCTATATATGGTTCCAGAGCATCAAATGGTGTTATTATAATAACTACAAAAAAAGGAGGCGGGAAATTAAAGATTAATTTCAATACCAACGTTTCAGTTGGTGAAGTGACGAAGTTTGCTGATGTCATGAATTCTAAAGATTTTGTTGATTACGTTAGTAAATACTTCCCAGATAGCAAGTGGAAACTTGGTGTTGGAGGATCTGCAAGTGCACCTAATACTACCGGAACGATCTATGATACGAATTGGCAAGATGCTATTTATAGAACCTCTGTATCTACAGATAACAATTTAAGTGTATCTGGTGCATTGTTTGATAAAAAATTACCGGTAAGATTGTCTTTGGGGTACAACAGAACTGAAGGAGTTGTTAAAACAAGTGATTACGAAAGGTTTTCCGGAGCATTGAGAATAACACCTACATTATTTGACAAGCATTTAAAAATTGATGTAAATGCAAAGGGAATCATTTCAGATTTAAATGCTATTGACCAGGATGCAGCTATTGGTGGTGCAATATCTATGGATCCTACAAAGCCAATCTATCTTTCTCAAACAGGACTAAGTGGAAATCCGTATAACAGATTCGGTGGTTTTTATCAGAATACAGCATTGGTAAGTAATCAGTATAATGCGATCGGGCAGTCAAATCCATTAGCAGTTTTATTACAAAGAACGGCTCCTCAAAATATTAAAAAGCTATTGGGGAATGTAGAGCTTGATTATAAAATGCATTTTTTACCAGAATTGAGAGCCGTTGTTAATTTAGGTATGGAAACTTCTGAGTCTAATCTTGAAACTGTTTATGGTAATAATGCCATTCAGACGTATAGACTTGTAAGTGGTGCTGCAGCGCCTAATGATTATGTTTTTAATCCGGGAGTTAATTATAGAGAGAGACAAAATATTCTCAACAAAACATTAGATTCATATTTGGTGTATGAAAAGAACTATTCTGGCTTTGTTTCTCATTTCTTACTTCAGGGAGGATATTCTTATCAAAGCTTTAGAAACGAAGGTCATAAAGATGAGTTCAGATACAATAATGACAGTGGACTGAGAGAAAGTTTTGTCCAGTTTCCATTATTAAATCCTAATAATAATTATTATAATTTGACAAATCTTCAATCTTTTATCGGAAGAACTAATGTAGATTTTCTGAATAAATATTTGTTCACCGCAACTTTAAGAGCGGATGCGTCTTCATTATTCAGAAAAGACATCAGGTGGGGGTACTTTCCATCAGTTGCATTTGCATGGAAGATTAATGAAGAAAGTTTCCTGAAAGATTCTAAAACTGTAAGAGAGTTAAAATTAAGATTAGGATGGGGGCAAACCGGGCAGCAGGATATTACTCAAATTGCAGGCTATTATCCATCACGAGCTTTATTTCAGGAAGGAAATGCGGGATCACAATATTTTCCTGGAATAGGAACATATAGCGCAATCCCTTTTAATGATGAACTTACTTGGGAAAAAGCTACTACAATGAATGCCGGGTTGGATTTTTCTTTATTAAAGAATAATTTTATTACAGGTAGTTTGGATGTATATCATACTGAAACAAGTGATCTATTAGCTAAAGTTCCGTATCCTTCAGGTCAGTTTTTAACTAATGAATTTGTAAGAAATGTTGGAAGTACAGAAAACAATGGTGTAGAATTGAATTTAACTATAAACCCTGTAAAAACAGAAAATATTACATGGAGTGTTTCTGGAAATATGGGATATAATAAAGGAAAGGTAAAAAATCTTGATCAGTTAGAGTTGATTCAGGGACAAGACGGTGGATTGCCGGTGGGTACTGGAAATATATTAGCATATAATGCAGTAGGTTATCAGCCTTTTTCAGCTTATGTTTATGAACAGGTTTATGATTCTAATGGAAATCCTCTGGCTGGAGTTGTAGTAGATAGAAATAATGATGGAATCATTAATACAAAAGATAAATATTTTACAGCAATAAGACCAAACTGGACATATGGTTTCAGTACATCTTTCAATTATAAAAAGTTTGATTTCAGTACAAGTCTAAGAGGGCAGATAGGAGGGAAAGTTTTTAATGCAAGAAAATTATCTCAGGGTTACAGACAAAGCTCAGTTCCACAAAATGGATTGTCAGTAAACAATGCTAATTCATATGCGACGGTGTCACCTTTCGATAATATTACAGATACTGTAATTTATTCAGATTTCTTTTTAGAAGATGCTTCTTTTTTAAGAATGGATAATGCAACTGTTGGCTACCTAATTGAAAATGCCTTCAAAAGTACTAACATTAGAGTGTATGCTTCTGTGAATAATGCATTTGTAATTACAAAATACAAAGGTATGGATCCTGAAAACTTTAATGGTGTGGATAACAATTTTTACCCAAGACCAAGAGTATATACTATTGGTTTCAATCTTAATTTTTAATAATATATAATGAAAAATATTAAATTTAAATTACTTACTTTAGGTACAGTACTTTTGTTGGCGACAAGTTCTTGTATTGGTGATTTGGATACAGAACCTAAATACGACTATACTTTAGAACAACTCATTGCACAAGATCCAAATGCAGTAGAAGGTTTGCTTTCAAGATTATATGCTAGTTATGCACTATCCAGTGTGCGAGGTGCAGGTGAGTCTGATGTGGCAGGAGCAGATCCTGGTGAATCGCCTTTTATAAGAGGTCTTATAAATCTGGAAGATTTTACAGCAGACGGAATGAAGAATAGATGGGGAGATAATGGGTTAGATCAATTAACTACCACATCAAATTGGACAGATAGTAATAAATTCTTCAGATATGTTTATGATAGATTGTATTATATCATTCCTCAGGCTACCAATTTGATTCTGATTCTTAATAAAGATGATGTCAACTATGCAAAGAAAACAGAAGCAATCGGCGAGCTAAAATTTTTAAGAGCTTTATCTTATTATTATATAATTGATTTGTTTGGGAAAGGAGCGTTAGTTACAGATAGCAATTTTGGAACAACATCACCGCTTCCTCAATCATCCAGAACGGAATTATTCAATTACGTTGAAAGTCAGTTAAAAGAAGCCGAAGCTGCTTTACCGGTTACAAATTCTTACGGCAGAGCGAATAAAGCTACTGTACAGTTTCTTTTAGCTAAGTTATATCTAAACGGAGAAGTATATACAGGAACAAAAAGATATAGTGATGCTGTACCTTATTTAAATAAAGTTATTGCAGCAGGATATAGTCTCGAGAATAATTTTTCTAAAAACTTCAGAACTGATAATAATACTTCTAAAGAAATTATATTTCCATTAATTGCAGATGCAATTTCTAGCCAAAGTTTTGGAAATACTACTTATATTATTCAAGGTAGCTTAAGTATAGAAACAATGACTCCCCAAACTTACGGTTCAATAGGTCCGGATGCAGGAGCATGGGCAGGCCACAGAGCTACTAAAGCTTGGTATGGATTGTTCGGAAATTCTGCAGCAGCTTTAGCTTCAAGTACAGATCAAAGAGCAAAATTATTCTGGACAACAGGACAGAACTATGAAATGACTGATTACAAAGTGTGGAAAGATGGCTATCCGGCCATAAAGTTCCAGAACGTGGATACATCAGGAAATGGCACACCGTCAGTTTTTGTTTCTACTGATTTCCCGCTTTTCAGGTTAAGCGATGCTTATCTTATGTATGCAGAATGTGCAGTAAGAGGAGCTGCCGGCGCAGATATGGGATTAGCTCAATCATACTTTAACCAAGTTAGGACTAGATCAAATGCAGGGACTTTGACATTATCTCTACAAAATATTTTGGACGAAAGAGGAAGAGAACTTAATTTAGAAGGAGTAAGAAGACAAGATCTGATTAGATTTGGGAAATTCACAGGCAGTTCTTATTTATGGCCTTGGAAAGGCGGGTCTAAAGATGGTACGTCAATCTCTGATAATTACAAGCTCTTTCCAATTCCGGCAACAGCGTTGCAGTCTAATCCTAATTTGACACAAAACCCAGGTTATTAATAACTAAAAATTATTTAGAATGAAAAATATATTTAAAATATTTCTTTTAGGAGTAATAGCTTCATTTATTATTTCTTGCCAAGAAGAAGATGATAAAATGACTCTTAATAATACTTCTGAAAGTAGTCTATCTGTCAATAAAACATCTATTATTTTAGATGAGACTATAGCAGATCAAGCTGCTCTTACATTTACGTATAAAAATCCGACATTTACTCCGGCTGTTCAGTTCGCAAATACGGTAGAGTTTGCTGTTGCAGGAAAAAACTTTAATCCAAGTACAACAGTGGAAGTATCTTTGGATAAAAATACATTTTCTTTAACACATCTGCAATTAAACAATATTTTAGCTGCTCTAAATATTGCACCGAATTCATCAAAGTCAATTGAAGTTAGACTAAAGTCAAGCGTTAACGCCGTTACTTCTTTCTATTCAAAAGTTTTAACTGTAAACATGACTGGTTATACTCCAAATCCAGATTTAATTTTCCCTAAAATAAATGTTCCGGGTAGTTATGCAGGAGCTGCAGGGTATGCAAACTGGACTCCTTCAAATTCTCCCAATCTATTTTCTCCAGAGAAAAATGACAAATACAGAGGATTCATTTGGATTAACACTGTAACTGGTACAGAGGATGGAAAGTATAAGTTTGCGATTAATGGAGACTGGCCTGGTAATAAAGGTGATGATGGTACTTTAACAGGAAAAATAAAAGCTGATGGTGACAACATTAAGGCAGCGGCTGCAGGAACTTATTATATAAAAGTAGACTGGTCTGCAAATACCTATTCTTCCGTTATTGCTAATTTTGGTGTTATTGGTGATGCCACTCCGACAGGATGGAATTCAGATACAGATTTCGTGTATAATCCTACTACTAAAACATATGTAATTAATTCAATTGCATTAAGTAATACAGGGATTTTCAAGTTCAGAGCTAATGATGACTGGGCAATGAAATTTCAGCCTGCTACCGGTGATCAGACTTTAGTTTCAGGAACTGCTGTCCAATCTTATATGAGTTCAGAAGGAACCGTGACTGGAGATCCTGCTTATAAAGTTGCAACTGCTGGCAATTACAAAATCGAATTAGATTTACACAACTCAGCTTATTACAAGCTAACTGTTACAAAGTTGTAAAATATACTTTATTTAACAGCAAAACTGTTGCTTTACAGCAGCAGTTTTTTTATTTTTAATGTTTATATAATAATCAGTATGAAGAAAATGACAATCGGGGCATTTTTGCTCTCAATGATGTTTGGAGTTGCGAATGCACAATCTTTAAAATCGCCTGACGGAAAATTTGAAATGGATTTTCAATTAAAGCAGGGAGTGCCATATTATAATCTTAAATACAATGGTAAAACGGTCGTTGAAGATTCTAAATTAGGCTTAAGGATTTTTAAAGATTCTTCTATAAAATTTGCTTCTGAAATTGCAAAACCGGAAGACGCGAAATTCGATTTAAACAGTGGATTTACAAAAACTGCAGAAAAAAAAGATTCAAAGAACGAAACATGGCAACCTATTTTAGGAGAAAAGAAAAATTATATCAATAATTATAACGAATTGGCTGTTACGCTTAATCAGGCAGAAACAGAAAGAAGCATTGTTGTAAAATTTAGATTATTCAATGACGGATTGGGCTTCAGATACGAGTTTCCTCAACAGAAAAATTTGAATTATTTTGTGATTCGTGAGGAAGATTCGGAGATTGATTTCCCAACTGATATGAAAGCCTGGTGGATCGTGGCAGATTACGATTCTCAGGAATATCAATATCAGGAAACGAAAGTTTCAGAAATTCCGGGGAGATGGGCAAAAGCAGCAGATGCAAACGCATCGCAGACTTTAATAAAAAATGCAGTACAGTCTCCTTTAATGCTTAAAAAAGAAGGAAAAGAGCCTTTATACATCAACGTAGCAGAAGCAGCAGTTTTAGATTATCCGGCTTCGCATCTTGAGGTAGATGCACAGAATTTTAAATTCAAAACTCACCTCACAGCCGACAGACAGGGAGCAAAAGGATATATGCAGACTCCGATGGTAACACCATGGAGAACAATTATCGTAGCACCAAAAGCGGAAGAAGTGATGGATTCTAAAATGATTTTTAATCTTAACGAACCTACAAAATATACCGATACCTCTTACATCAAGCCTACAAAATATATGGGAGTTTGGTGGGAAATGATTATCGGTAAATCACAGTGGGCTTACGGACAGCCGGAATCTAATGTACGTTTGGGTGAAACAGATTTTTCAAAACTCACACCCAACGGTAAACATGGAGCGAATAATTCAAAAGTGAAAAATTATATCGATTTTGCTTCTGAAAACGGTTTTCAGGGACTTCTTATTGAGGGCTGGAACATCGGTTGGGAAGATTGGTTTGGCCGTTCAAAAGAATATGTTTTCGACTTTATTACACCGTATCCGGATTTCGATATCAAGATGCTGAACGATTATGCACATTCCAAAGGAATTGATCTTATCATGCACCACGAAACATCGGGTTCTGCCACCAATTACGAAAGATGGGCAGATAAAGCTTTTCAGTTGATGAATAAATATGGCTACAAATCTGTAAAAACAGGTTATGTAGGAGATATTATTCCAAGAGGAGAGCATCATTATTCACAGTGGATGATCAATCATTATTACAGAATAGCCGAAAAAGCCAATGAGTATAAAGTGATGGTGAATTCACACGAATCTGTTCGCCCTACAGGAGAAAGCCGTACGTATCCAAACTACATTTCTGCAGAAGCGGCTCGTGGAACGGAGTACGAAGCTTTCGGAGGAAATAATCCCGATCATCAGACAATTCTTCCGTTTACAAGATGGATGGGAGGATCTATGGATTACACGCCGGGAATTTTTCAGACCAAACTGGATTATTACTTTCCGGGAGATAAACGTTTTGTGAAAACAACTTTGGTAAAACAGTTGGCATTGTATGTAACGATGTATATGCCGCTTCAGATGGCCGCAGATTTACCGGAGAATTATAAAAAACATATGGACGCTTTCCAGTTTATCAAAGATGTTGCGGCAGATTGGGACGATACCAAAATTTTATCTGCAGAACCGGGAGATTACGTGATCACGGCAAGAAAAGCAAAAGGTACAGAAAACTGGTTCGTAGGAGGAATTACAGATGAAAATAAAAGGGATTATACGGTAGATTTTTCTTTCCTGGACAAAGGCAGGAAATATGAAGCTGTAATTTACGAAGACGGCAAAGACGCAGATTACATCAACAATCCGCAGAGTTACCATATCTACAAAAAGGAGATTACCAGTAAATCTAAAATCCCTTTCAAAATGGTGAGAAGCGGAGGTTTTGCGATCTCTATCAAACCATTGAAATAAGAAAGTAAAGTTATATTGTCTCATAGTTTTTTTTAGAAGCTATTCCTGCTCTCCACTGTATCTTTTTTGTTCCTCGGCTTTTGCCTCACAACAAAAAAGGATGCCGTTTCGATCAGGGCTATAAGAGACTACATCAATCAAAACTTTGTCAAATTTGAAAATCTTTGACAAAGTTTTTTTATCCGATAAAAATCAAGCTTTGTTAAAAGATATTATATCGGTCCCAAATACCATCACTAAAATGACCCATTAAGTTAAAAGCATGAAAAAAATATACACAATTTTTGCACTGTCGGCCGCTTCGGTAGCTTTCGCTCAGATCCAGAAAGTGGAACCAGCTTTTTGGTGGAAAGGAATGCAAAATCCCGAACTTCAGATTTTGGTCTACGGAAAAGACATCGCCAACAGCGAAATTGAACTTTCAGACGGCATTAAAGCAAAAGAAATTCAGAAAGTTGAAAACCCGAATTATGTATTTCTTACCGTAAATACCAACGAAATAAAAAGGTCGCAATTCAAAATCAACCTCAAAAAAGGAAATAAAAATAGCAGCTCTTACACTTACGAGCTGAAACAGAGAAATCCGAACTCTGCAAACCGGGAATCATTCTCTTCGAAAGATTTAATGTACCTCATTATGCCCGATCGTTTTGCCAACGGAGATGAAAAAAATGATTCTACTCCGGATTTAACCGAAAAAGCAAACCGGAATCTTCCCGGCGGAAGACACGGAGGAGATTTAAAAGGAATCATCAATAATCTCGATTATCTCCAAAACCTCGGTGTTACAGCAGTCTGGCTCACTCCCGTGAATGAAGATAACGAAAAAAGCTATTCGTATCACGGCTATGCACAGACAGATTTATACAAAATAGACGGCCGCTACGGTAGCAATGAAGATTATCGGGAATTATCGAGGAAGCTGAACGACAGAAACATGATGCTGGTGATGGATTATGTGACCAATCACTGGGGAATATCACACTGGATGATCAAAGATCTGCCTGCAAAAGACTGGATTCACTGGTTTTCAGATGGTGAAAAAGGGTTCAGACGTTCCAATTACAAAACAACATCTCAGTTTGATACCAACGCTTCTGAAGCTGATAAAAAAATAGCTCTGGACGGTTGGTTTGATACCACAATGCCGGATATTAATCAGGCAAATCCGTTGGTTTTGAAGTATCTGACCCAAAATGCCATTTGGTGGATCGAATATGCCGAGTTGGGAGGTTTTCGTGTAGACACTTATCCTTACAATGATAAAGAAGCAATGGCAAAATGGGCAAAAGCGATTACCGATGAGTATCCTAAATTCAATATTGTAGGAGAAACATGGCTGAATACTGCAGGACATATTGCAGTTTGGCAGAAGGATTCAAAAATAGGAGAAGCAGTAAATTATAACTCAAATTTACCTTCCGTGATGGATTTTATGTTGTATGGAGATTTACCTAAAGCTTTAAAAGAAAAAGATGGCTGGGATACCGGAATGAACAGGCTTTACAATACCATGTCGAGTGATTTTCTTTATCCGGACATCAATAATGTAATGGTTTTCTTCGAAAATCACGATACCGAAAGATGGAACGAGATCTTTAATGCTGATCCTAAAAGCTACAAAATGGCAATGTCTGTCATTTCAACGATTCGGGGCATTCCGCAAATTTATTACGGCACAGAAATCGGAATGAGAGGCGATAAAAATAAAGGGGGCGATGCAGATATCAGAAGAGATTTTCCGGGCGGATGGAAGTCCGACAAACAGAATGCTTTCAATCCTGCAACCCAGACTCCTGAACAGAAAGAATTTTATCAGTACACTCAGAAATTATTAAACTGGAGAAAAGGAAAAGAGGTAATCCATACCGGAAAGACTAAAAATTTTGTTCCTCAGAATAATGTTTTTGTGTATTTTAGATATAATGATAAAGAAACCGTAATGGTTGTAGTGAATAATAATGATAAAGAGGAGGTTTTAGATCTAAAACGTTTTTCAGAATCTATTAAAAGCTCTACAAGTGGAAAAGAAATCATTTCAGACAAGGAAATTTCTTTGCAGAATAGTTTGAATATTCCTGCAAAAACTTCAATGATTATTGAATTAAATTAAAACTAAGTTTCACAATTAAAATCTTTGTGATCTTACCTAAGTGAAACGCCTTTGCGAACTTAAAGACGGTTAATAGTTAAAAAGAAAACTTTGAGCTCTTTGCGTTAAAAAAATAAAATTAAAGATTTATAATTAAAATGAAAAAAACAACAATATTCTTTACATTCATCCTATTTGTGTTTAGTTTTACAACACTTTCAGCTCAGGCAAATTTTGAAAAAGAAAAAACATCCATCAGTAAGATGCTTGATGATTTTAATGTTGCAGCAGCAAAAGCAGAGTACAAAACGTATTTTGATTTTTATGCAGATGAATCTACTTTTATCGGAACAGATGCCACAGAAGTCTGGAATAAGAAAGAATTCATGATCTGGGCAAAACCATACTTTGATCAAAATAAAACATGGAATTTTACTTCTCTTAAACGAAATATCTATTTCAGCAAAGATGGAAAACTGGCGTGGTTTGACGAAATTCTGGATACTCAGATGAAAATCTGCCGCGGTTCCGGAGTTTTAGAAAAAATCAACGGAGTCTGGAAGGTAAAGCAGTATGTACTTTCAATGACCGTTCCCAATGAGATTGTTGACAAAGTAGTGGCCGAAAAAACGGCAATTGAAGATGAATTGATTCAAAAATTGAAGAAATAATGGCAGAATCGATAAAAAAGTACGATAAAGATCAATTCGGAAGACGAGAAAAACCGAATCTTTCCATCGCTCAGATCATCAATATGAGCATGGGATTTTTGGGAATCCAGATGGCTTTCGGTTTACAAAACGGAAATGCGAGCAGAATTTTGGCAAATCTGGGAGCAGATGTTCACGAATTGTCTTGGTTTTGGCTGGTTGCTCCTTTTACCGGATTGATTGTTCAGCCCATCATCGGACATCTGGGCGATAACACCTGGAGTCCGCTTGGAAGAAGAAAACCTTATTTTCTGATTGGGGCGATTTTGTGTGCGATTGGTCTGGTATTGCTTCCCAACGCTGCGACTGTAACTCACCTTTTTGCGGCAAACGCTCTTTTATTGGCCGTTGTTTTTCTTGCCATGATGGATGCTTCTGTGAATATTGCGATGGAACCTTTCAGAGCTTTAGTAGGAGATATGCTTCCAAAACATCAGGGAACATTAGGGTTTTCTATTCAGACTATTTTAATAGGAATTGGTGCGGTTGTCGGGTCTTATGTCCCCAGTTTACTTACAAAACTGGGTGTGTCAAATGAAGCACCGGAAGGATTTGTAGGAGATAATGTAATTTATTCCTTCTATGTAGGAGCAGGATTGCTTATCATAACAATACTTTACACGATTGTTACAACTAAAGAATATTCTCCAAAAGAATTTGCGGAATTTGAAAATGGAAAAGAATTCGCAGAAGAAAAATCAAAATTCAGCGATATTTTTAAGGATTTTGCCAACATCCCGGCTCAGATGAAAAAACTGGGAATTGTTCAGTTTTTCTCTTGGTTTGCATTGTTTACGATGTGGGTTTTTACTACAAGTGCTTTGGCCACCCATCATTTCGGACTCTCTCCGGAAGATACACATTCCAAAGCATTCAACAACGCAGGAGATTTGACGGGCGAACTGTTCGGAATGTATAATCTTTGGGCAATTCCATTTGCTTTTTTATTAACACCAATTGCAAAATGGATCGGGAAAAAACAAACCCACGCTTTGGCTTTAGCTTGCGGAGGATTAGGATTAATTTCTATGTATTTTATTAAAGATGTGGATCATCTTTGGATGTCGATGATAGGACTAGGATTTGCTTGGGCAAGTATTTTGGCGATGCCTTACGCAATGCTTATAGAGGTTATTCCTCAAAGAAAAATGGGGGTTTATATGGGAATCTTCAACTTTTTTATTGTTATTCCTCAAATCATCAACGGACTTTTCGGAGGACTTGTTGTAAGCAATCTTTTTGGAAATCAGGCAATGGATTATGTTGTTGTTGGAGGGGGATGTATGTTGATTGGAGCTGTGGTGACGATGATCTTCATCAAATCAGAAGATGAAACACCAAAAGAAATTGAAGAAGAAATTCAGCAGGTGCATTTTTAGTTTAATTAGTAATTAGAAATTAGAAATTAGAAATTAGAAATTAGAAATTAGAAATTATTTTTTGATAATATCCAAAATTATCACAATTATTGTATCAATAGGAGCGGACTTTAGTCCGCTTTATTATTTTAGAGATGAATGGCTTTAGCCAAAACCTATAATTTAAAAATTTAGGTTTAAAGATTCACATCAAAAAAAATTGACAACTCACAATTCACCATAATTCCTTTCTTACCTTACGTCAACATTTACTTACGATACCTGCTGTACATTTGTACTATAAATAAACAAAAAAAATATCTACATATGAAAACAGTATATCACAAAGCAGATTCAAGAGGACACGCAGATCACGGTTGGTTAAATTCTTACCACACATTTAGTTTTGCAGGCTATCAAAACAGAGAAAGATCAAATTTCGGGGTTTTAAGAGTATTAAATGACGACACCGTTTCTCAGGGAATGGGCTTCGGAACGCATCCCCACAAGAATATGGAAATTATTTCAATCCCTTTGGAAGGTGATTTGGAGCACAAAGATTCTATGGGAACTACCGCTGTTATTAAAAAAGGCGAAATTCAGGTAATGAGTGCCGGAACCGGAGTGATGCACAGCGAATACAATAAAAATAAAGACGAGGCGGTTAAGTTTTTACAAATCTGGGTTTTTCCAAGAGAAGAAAATGTAGAACCAAGATACGACCAGAAAAGTATAAAAGAAGGTGAAAAAATCAACGGTTTTCAACAGATTTTATCTCCGGATAAAAATGATGACGGAGTTTGGATTCATCAGGATGCGTGGTTTAACTTAGCTAATTTTACCAAAGGAAACGGTAAAAATTATACGGTAAACAAAACAGGAAACGGCGTTTATGCATTTGTTTTAAAAGGGAGTGCCAAAATTGGTGACAGAATTTTAAATGAGAAAGACGGTTTGGGAATCTGGGACACCCAAAGTTTCAATATCGAAGCGGTAGAAGACACCGAAATTCTTTTAATGGAAGTGCCGATGGATTTACCGGCTTATCTTCAATAAAACATTAATTTTGCACCTTCAAAATCTCGGCTCAAAAATTCCCCTCCTTTGGAGGGGTGGCGAAAATTCAAAGAATTTTTGACGGGGTGGTTTAAAACGCTTAGTATAACTAAAAATTAAAATAAAATTATATCAATGAAAATTCTAGCAATAGCAGGAAGCAATTCTGAAACCTCAATCAACAGACAATTAGTAACGTATGCCACAACACTATTCGAAAACGCAGAAGTGGAAATCGTTGATATGAATGATTTTGAAATGCCGATTTACAAGCATCAGAGAGAAGTAGAAAGCGGAGTTCCTCAGCAGGCAAATGATTTTGCAGCAAAAATTGACCATGCAGACATACTTTTAGTTTCGCTTTCCGAACACAACGGAACGTATTCCACGGCATTCAAAAATGTTTTCGACTGGACTTCAAGAATCAAGCAGAGAGCAGTATGGAACGAAAAACCAATGTTGTTAATGGCTACGGCTCCTGGTGGAAGAGGTGGTTTGGGCGTTTTGGAAGCAGCAGAAAAACGTTTTCCTTTGCACGGTGGCAATATTGTAGATACTTTCACGCTTCCTTTCTTCAATGACAATTTCGATAAAGAAAATCAGAAAATTGCTAACGAAGAAAAAGACAGCGAGTTAAGAGAAAAAGTAAGCAAGATTTCTACTCTTGAGACAATATTAGAAAAATAGCATTTGAATATTAACTTAAAATTAATATCTTTGCAAAAAGAAAAAGAGATGAAATTTCAATCCACTTTCAAAGAATGTTTTTCAATTAACGGAAATACTGTGGACTCTGAAATTCTGAGATAAAACAACAGCCGATAATCTACTAAGATTGTCGGCTTTTTTATTTAGATAATTAAAAATAAATTGTATCAATTTACCATTATTACAATTGAAAAGATTGTTAGATTGCCAAACTGATACATTGTTACATTACATAAATTATGAGCAACACGTACAAATCTGCAGGAGTAGACAAAGAAGAAGGATACAAAACGGTAGATAAAATCAAAAAAGCGGTAGGCGAAACCCACAATTCAAATGTATTGAATCACCTGGGAAGTTTCGGTGCTTTCTATGAGATTGGAGGTTACAAAAACCCGGTTTTAGTTTCAGGAACTGATGGCGTAGGAACAAAGCTGAAAGTAGCTTTAGATTCCAAAAGATATGATTCCATTGGGGTAGACTGTTTTGCAATGTGTGCCAATGATATTCTTTGCCATGGCGCAAAACCACTCTTTTTTCTGGATTATCTGGCTTGCGGAAAATTAGATTCCGAGATTGCTGCAGAGATCGTTTTAGGAATGGTAGCTGCCTGCAAAGACAATAACTGTGCATTAATCGGAGGCGAAACTGCCGAAATGCCGGGAATGTATCAGCCGGGAGATTATGATGTTGCAGGTTTCTGTGTAGGAATTGTAGAAAAAGATCAGATTATCGACGGCTCAGATATTAAAGCAGGAGATAAAATCATTGCATTGCCAAGTTCAGGCTTCCACTCAAACGGATTTTCTCTGGTAAGAAAAATATTCCCTGATTTTGAAGAAGAATTTGAAGGAAAACCTTTGTACGAAACACTTTTAGTACCTACCAGATTATATTATAAAGATATTCACAAAGTGATAGAAGAAGTACAGGTTGCCGGTATTGCCCACATTACGGGTGGCGGTTTGTACGAAAATATCCCAAGAATTATCGGAGAAGGATTGTGCGCTTCCATAGATGCTGCAAAAATCCAGATTCCAAACGTAATGCTAGAGTTGGAAAAAAGAGGAAACATTGCTCGTGAAGAAATGTTCGGAACTTTCAACATGGGAGTCGGGATGATTATCGTAGTCGATCCGGAACATGCAGAAAAAGTACTTCACCTTTTGGATGACGCTTACGAAATCGGAGAAATTACAGAAGGAAGCGAAAAGATAGATCTGTCATTTTAATGTATCAATATAATAATGTAACAGTTTATCACTTTGAAATATTGTTACATTGTTAAACTGATTCATGGTTACATTATCTTAATTTTAGGAGCTTAATCCCGCTTTTCGCTATATCTTTTTTGTTACGGCTTCCGCTTCGCTCCAGCCGCAACAAAAAAGGATGCCGCTGCAATCGGGGCTAGATAATAACAGTCAAAGTCATGTCAGGGTTTTAAACTTCGACAAGGCTCATAAAATAAAAATGAAAAACTTAGTTATACTCGTTTCAGGTTCAGGAACCAATCTGCAGAGAATTATTGATACTATTGAAAACGGAGAAATCCGGAATGCAAAAATATCTTTAGTGGTTGCCGACAGAGAATGTTACGGGCTCGAAAGAGCAAAAAATCATAACCTGGAAGCTGTGTTAATTCCCAGAGGGAAAAATTTCAGCAGTGAATTGGGTAAAATCGTTCCGGAAAATACAGATCTGATCGTTTTGGCAGGATTTTTATCCATCTTAAAACCAGAGTTCTGCGAAAACTGGAAAAATAAGATCATCAATATTCATCCGGCTTTACTTCCGAAATATGGCGGAAAAGGAATGTGGGGACATCACGTTCACAACGCAGTCATTGCAGCTAAAGAAAAAGAGAGCGGAGCAACGGTACATTTTGTGACGGTAGGAATTGATGAAGGAGAAGCCATTCTTCAAAAATCTTTTGAGATAACAGGAGATGATACGCCCGAAACACTGGCAGAAAAAGTTCATAAAATTGAATATGAAATTTTCCCGTTAGCAATCAACAAAGTATTAGGAAATAGTTAGAAAAATAATTAAAAAAAATCTAATTATTAGAGATCCAAAAATTCCCCTCCTTTGGAGGGGTGGCAAAAATTCAGAATGAATTTTTGACGGGGTGGTTTAAAACATCATCCATAACTGAGTTAAAGCGTTTTATAAACGAAAAGTATTCAGCAAAAATAAAAAACATCCATTTTGTCATCCGTAGGAATCTAAAAAAAGTAAGATACTTTCATCGTGACAAAGCGAATGTAATCAAAGACAAAGACACACTTAGATAAAAAAAATAATTTCGAAACAAAAAATCTAAGTAAAAGTAAGATCGGAGGTGAAAGAACCGATCAACAGTTTGAAATAACTGTAAAAAGTAAAAATTGAAGTAAAAATGAGTGAAAATCGCAGTCTTTGCGATTTTCGCTTCAAAAAATGAAAAATCTATGAGCAAGAGAGTTTTGATCAGTGTTTCTGACAAAAGCGGATTAACAGAGTTCGCACAGTTTTTAGAATCCCGGAATTATGAATTGATTTCTACAGGAGGGACGTTCAAACATTTGAAAGACGCTGGTTTAAATCCGATTCAGATCGATGAGGTAACAGATTTCCCCGAAATGCTGGATGGCAGAGTGAAAACATTGCACCCGAAAGTTCACGGTGGTTTACTGGCAGTTCGTTCCAACGAAGAACACATGAATACCGTTCAGGAACACGGAATTGGCTTAATCGATATGGTAATCGTTAATCTTTATCCGTTTTTTGAAAATGTAAACAAAGACATTTCATTACACGAGAAAGTAGAATTTATCGACATCGGAGGTCCATCTATGCTTCGCTCCGCTGCTAAGAATTTCGATTCTGTTACGGTGATTACCGATGTGGAAGATTACGAAAAAGTAAAATCTGAAATGCAGCAAAACGGTGATACCCTTATGGAAACCCGTAAAAGACTGGCAGGAAAAGTATTCAATCTTACTTCAGCATACGATGCAGCCATCTCAAGAATGCTTTTGGATGAAGAATATCCTACCTATTTAAGTGCGTCCTACAAAAAAGTGGCCGATTTAAGATATGGTGAAAATCCTCACCAGACAGCGGCATATTATGCTTCAACGTTTGAAAACGGAGCGATGAAAGATTTTGAACAGCTGGGAGGTAAAGAATTGTCTTTCAATAATCTTCGGGATATGGATCTTTGCTGGAAGGTAGTTACCGAATTTAAGGAAGAAATGGCTTGTTGCGCCGTGAAGCATTCTACACCTTGTGGAGTGGCAATCGGAACTTCGGCTTTAGAAACATATAAGAAAACTTTTGAGTGCGATCCGATTTCTATTTTCGGAGGAATTGTTGCTGCCAATTTCAAAATTGATGCTGCAACGGCTGAAGAATTAAACAAAACATTCCTGGAAATTGTAATGGCTCCGGATTTTGATGAGGATGCTTTAGACATTTTAAGAAAGAAGAAAAATTTAAGAATTATAAAAATCGTTAATCTGGTTTCAGACAAACAGACCTGGGTAAAAGTAGACGGCGGCATTCTGGTACAGGATAACGACAGTATTTTCTCAGACGACATTAAAACGGTTACTGAAACTCAGCCTACAGAGGAGCAGAAAAAAGCATTGTTATTCTCTCAGAGAGTGGTAAAATATGTAAAATCAAACGCAATTGTAGTTTCCAATGGTATTCAGGCTTTCGGAATTGGCGGCGGACAGGTAAACAGAATCTGGGCAACGCAGCAGGCGATAGAAAGAGCAAAAGAAAAATTTTCCGGAGATCTGGTTTTAGCTTCGGATGCATTTTTCCCTTTCCGTGATGTGGTAGATTTCTGCGCTCAGGAAGGTATCACGGCAATTATTCAGCCGGGAGGAAGCGTAAAAGATCAGGAAAGTATAGACGCGGCCAACGAGCACAAAATCCCAATGATGTTCACGGGCGTAAGACATTTCTTTCATTAAAATTGAATTAAAATAGTAATTGGAGATTGTATTTATAGCATCCAAAATTATATATTTGTAAATTAGACTAGATAATTAAATAAAGTATGAGAATATTAATCATAGGTGAAGGTGGAAGAGAGTCTGCACTGGCAGCAAAACTTCAGAAAGACGTTAGAGTTACGAAAATGTTTTTTGCAAACGGTAATGCATCTACAGATGCCATCGGGCAAAACGTTCACATGTCAGAGATCAAAGAATTAAGAGATTTTGCTATCAAAGAAAAAGTAGATCTTACAATTGTTGGTCCGGAAGCACCTTTGGTAGCCGGTCTTAAGGACGAATTCAAAAAGCATGATCTTAAAGTTTTTGGTCCGAATCAAAAAGTGGCAAGTCTGGAAGGAAGTAAGGCTTTCTCGAAGAAATTTATGCAGACCTATGATATTAAAACGGCTAAAGCAGTAGTATTTGATTCATACAACGAGGCTAAAGAATACGTACAGAAGCATGAATATCCTTTGGTTATTAAAGCAAGCGGCTTGGCAGGCGGAAAAGGGGTTGTTATCTGTGATACGGTGGAAGAAGCTGAAGCTACAATTCACGATTTTATGATCCGAAGAATTTATGGTGATGCGGGAATCCGTTTGGTTATCGAAGAATTTTTACAGGGTTTTGAAGCCTCTATTATTGCATTCTCAAACGGTGAAAAACTGTTCCCATGTATTCCGGTAAAAGATTATAAAAAAGCCGGTAACGGTGATAAAGGTCCAAACACAGGTGGAATGGGTTCTGTGGCTCCAAGCCCGGAATTTACTGCAGAACATTCGGCAGATTTTGAAAAAAATATTTTAGAGCCTACCATTAAAGGTCTGAAAGCGGAAGGTTTCAGTTTCAAAGGAATTATCTTCTTTGGATTAATGGTGACCAAAAACGGAACTTATCTTCTGGAGTACAATATGAGATTTGGAGATCCTGAAACTCAGGTATTGATGGCATTGATGGAAAATAACCTTCTGGATGTGATAACTGACTGTATGAACGGAAAAGATATTGATCTTAAATTTAAAGACGAAAAAGCTGTTTGTCTGGTTATGTGTTCCGGCGGATATCCAAGAAATATTGAGCTTGGCTTTGAGATCATCGGAGAAGATAAAGTAAAACACAGCCAGCTATTGTACGCAGGGGCAATTAAAAAAGGAAACAAAGTAGTTTCCAACGGCGGAAGAGTTCTTAATATTATCGCAACGGGTGCAACGTATGACGAGGCTCGCAAAAAAGTGTATGAGGATGCACTTCCTGTAAAATTTGATTACAGTTTCTACAGAGAAGACATCGGTAAATTTTAAATATAAATCATAAAAAGATTTGGAGAAATCCAGGTCTTTTTTTGTAAAAGTTTCTTCAATATTTGTAAGGATTTTTCCAGCAGTAGGATCGGCAATGTCATCCTGAGCGTGTTGAAGAAAGCCCGGTTTCAAAAGTTGGATACAATATTTGGCTTTAGCCAAAACTCAAAAAATTAGTTTAAAATAGATGAGTTGATTGATTTAAAATAAAACATTCTTAAAAATGTTTTTAATAATCAAAAAGATCTCATCATTTATCAATCATCATTTATCAATTATAAAAAATGAACAACGGTATTATCATATTAGATTTCGGTTCTCAGTACAATCAGCTTATCGGAAGAAGAATCCGTGAGATGGGTGTTTATTCTGAAATCTTACCTTTCAATACACCATTAGAAACAATTTTGGAAAAACAGCCAAAAGGAATTATTCTTTCTGGCGGACCAAGTTCTGTAAATGCAGAAAATGCTCATCTGGTTGAAAAAGAATTATACGAGCAGGGAATTCCTGTACTGGGAATTTGCTACGGAATGCAGCTTACGGCACATCTTTTAGGCGGAAAAGTGCATAAAGGTGTAAAAGGTGAATACGGAAAAGCGCATTTGGATATTGTAAAAGAATCTTCTTTATTAAAAGGGGTTACTCAGAATTCTATTGTTTGGATGAGCCATTTTGATGAAGTAGGAATGTTGCCTGCAGGTTTTGAACTGAATGCAAAATCCGGAGTTATTGCTTCTATTTCCAATGAAGAAAAGAAAATATATTGCGTACAGTTTCACCCTGAAGTTTCTCATACGGAAGAAGGCGGAAAAATGCTTGAAAACTTCGTTTTCGGAATCTGTAATTCTGAGAAAAACTGGAAACTTGCCAATTATATCGATAAAACGGTAGAAGAAATCCGTGAAAGAGTGGGAGACAACAAGGTAATTCTGGGTCTTTCTGGAGGTGTAGATTCTTCTGTTGCTGCGGTTTTAATACATAAAGCAATCGGAGATCAGCTACAGTGTATTTTTGTAGATACAGGATTGTTGAGAAAGGATGAAGATGTGAAAGTAATGGAAAACTATGGAGAGCATTTCCATATGAACATCAAATTGGTGGATGCCAAAGAAAGATTCTTGTCGAAGTTAGCCGGAATTGATGATCCCGAAACCAAAAGAAAAATTATCGGGAACGAGTTTATTCACGTTTTCGACGAAGAATCTCATAAAATTGAAGGGGCGAAATTTTTAGCTCAGGGAACCATTTATCCTGATGTGATCGAAAGCCAGTCTGTAAACGGACCTTCAGCGGTTATAAAATCTCACCATAATGTGGGTGGACTTCCCGAAGAAATGGAATTTGAGCTGCTTGAACCTTTGAGAGAATTATTTAAAGATGAAGTAAGAAAAGTAGGTGAAGAATTGGGTATTCCTCATCATCTGGTTCACAGACATCCTTTCCCGGGTCCAGGTTTGGGCATCAGAATTTTAGGAGCTGTCGATGCGGAAAAAGTGAAAATCCTTCAGGAGGCAGATGATATTTTTATCGAAGAATTATACAAAAACGATTTGTATGACAAGGTTTCTCAGGCATTTGTAGTGCTTCTTCCTGTAAAATCGGTCGGAGTAATGGGTGACGAAAGGACTTATGAATATACCGCTGTCGTTCGTTCTGCAAATACCATCGACTTTATGACGGCAACGTGGAGCAGACTTCCTTATGAGTTTTTGGATACTGTATCTAGCAGAATCATCAATGAAGTAAGAGGAATCAACAGAGTAGCGTATGATATTTCAAGCAAACCACCTGCAACGATTGAGTGGGAATAATCTTGATTTTAAATATAAATCCTGCCTTTAGAGGCGGGATTTTAAATTACCTAAAACGGTCACTTTATTCTGAAGAAATCCAGTCCGAGCTGATAAACATTTATAGTAGTAATTTGTAATCAAATGAATTTTTCCCGAATTTAATGCCTCTCTTCGAAGTACACTTTCTCTAAGTAATTATCATAAAATCTTGATTCATTAAAAGCAAGGAATTTATGATTTCTAAAATAATCTAAGAATAAGACAATATTCTGTCCTTTATTTAAAGTTTGATTGCAAATAAAATATTCGCTTTGATTTGAAAAAAAATAGTGCTATTTGAAAACTATATTGGGTTTATGTTGTACTTAAATGAATGATAATGATATTGAGTGATGATCAATTTAAAGTATGAATACGGAATATAATAAGGTAAATTTAAAATAATAGATTATTTATTTTAATATTTTCTACATTTGTTCAATGAAAATATCTTATCTCGGTCCTCAGGCAAGTTTTACCCAGTTAGCAGCATCTCAGATTTTTCCTGATGAAGAACTGATTCCACAGTCCAGTATTCTGGATTGTTTCAATGCTGTGAAGAATAATGAAGTTGATAAAGCGGTGGTTCCTTTGGAAAATTCTATTGAAGGTACAGTTTCTATGACTCTCGATTATCTGTATGACTTTGATCTTTTTATAGAAACAGAACTGGTAATGCCCATTGCGCATCATCTGATGATTCATCCTGATAACGAAAGTTTTGAGAAAATAATTTCGCATCCGCAGGCTTTAGCGCAGACTTTTCATTTCAGATATGCTCACTATAAAGATATGCCGTCACAGGATTACAATTCTACTGCAGCATCGGCAAAACTGGTCTCTGAGAATCCCTCAGAAAAGTGGGCTGCAGTTGCCAACCGGTATTCTGCAAAATTGTACGGTTTAAAAATTATCCACGAAAATATTCAGGATTTTGAACAGAATCATACCAAATTTATTGTAATTTCAAAAGAAAAACACGTTCTGAAGCTTTCTTTACCCAAAACTTCTGAAAAAACGTCATTACTGATTACACTTCCGGAAGATCATGCCGGTGGTCTTCATCAGGTACTTTCTGCATTTGCGTGGCGCAAGATGAATCTCTCAAAAATTGAAAGCCGAACTCTGAAAACAGGTCTTGGAAATTATTTTTTCTTCATCAATGTTGCCAGCGAATGGCATTCTACATTATCTCAAAATGCAATTGATGAAATTGTTTCTCTGGGATCCAACGTTAAGTTTTTAGGCCATTATGACGAGTATGTTTTCAGCGAATGATATATTTCAATCATTTTAAAAAGAGATGCCTTTTGGTTAAAAAAAAAGAAGGAACTCCAAAAGGGTTCCTTCTTTTTTATGAGTAATAAATTAATTATTCTTCCTCTTCTTCGTCGTATTTCGCCAACTCTTCATCACACCATTTGAATGCAGCTTCTACCACTTTTGTAGCCTCATCTGCCATAGTTTCCTCATCGTCCCCTTCTAAGTCATCTAACCATTCAACTTCCTCCTCTTCAACATTCAGTATGAATCTTGGATATTCTGTATGAACTACAAATAAATCTTCAGGAAATTCCGAATTGTCTGCTAATAAAAACTTTGGTAATTTCATTTTTTTAATGTTTAAACTTTCTCAAAGATATATAAAATTATTGATATTTATTCTTGTCGATTTTAATTTTTTGTAAAACTTTATGATAAGTTAACGTCTCTCTTTTTAAGGTGTCTGAAGGTTTAGCTGTAAGATTAATATGAGGATTTACGGTACTTATGAGTTCTGCAATTTGTATTTTTTCAAGATCATCCACGTTCTTTAAATAGTATAAAAGCGGAGTTTTATCAAGCTTTTCATCTTTCAAAAAACGTGTTATCTCTTTTCTGTTTTTTAAATAGTTTCCTTGGGAAAGCATAGTAAACAAAATCCCTGAACATAGACTTAATAGTCCTATTGCATAAACTTTAACACCAAATTTCTCAAACATTTTCTTAAAATATAAAAGCCAGATCATAAAAGAGAATGGAGCAAGCAATCGGTAATCTAATGGCGTGATGGAATAAAAATACTGTATAAAATAAGAGCAGATAATTCCGAAAACTCCTGTAATCAGGATAAATTTCTCAGAGTCATTTAATTTTTTGCTTAGGAATAAATAGATCATCAATATCATGTTCAGGACTCCGATTCCGTAGATTGCATAGTTAATTTTTCCTCCTGATGGATTTGAAATATGAATAAAAGGATTGAATGTGGTCGCCAGTCCCTGCGCTAATTCTTTCAGCAGTGTGTATGTAGGATGAAGACCGACTTCCAGAAAGGTTTTAACATAATTTGAGTTAAAATAATCGATAAAAAGGAATTTGTATCCAATGATAAAACTTAATCCTATTAACGCAGAAAAAATAAAAATCTTTGAGTATTCTTTTCTCCGGAATAATACACCAAAAAATCCGGACACTCCAATGAAAAAAAGCGAGCTGTACCGTATGTTGTAAAGCACAATCAGAGAAACGGAAAGATAAAAAACGGCTTTCAGGCCTGTCAGCCTATTGTTGATTATTTGATTTGAACAATATGTAAAAAGAAAAACGAAAGGTAAAATTACAGCTTCACTCATCGTGAATGCAAATATGGACAGAAAGCTGAATAAAGAACAGAGAACAATTGTTTCCCTGAAAAAGAACTTTTTTTGCCAGGCAAAATAGACAATAAACAAAAAGGATAAAAGCCCTACAATTTTACTGCTCCAAAATTCATCAGGACCGAAAAATGTAAAGAATTTTATAAAGACAGGATAACCAATAGGCGTTGTGGTATTATCTATTTCCGGAAAGACATGAGCAAACCTCATGTACCGGATAGAATCCGGATTGGTTCTGCCTTTTTCGTTGAGCAGAAAACGTAAAATGGTCATCACTACAGTAATGATGACCATGGATATCTGGATATATTTTTCTTTAAGCTTTATCAATGTAGCAGTTATTAGGTTTGAATTGATGCCATTCAGCATTCAAATTTATGACTTATAACGCACAACTTAAAAATTATTTTGAAAACATTTTTGCCACTTTTTCGGCTTTTTTACTTTCAGAATAGTCATAAAAACCCTCTCCGGATTTTACGCCTAATTTTCCTGCCATTACCATGTTTACCAACAGAGGATTGGGAGCATATTTAGGATTTTTGAAACCGTCGTACATTACATTCAGGATCGCCAGACATACGTCCAGACCAATGAAATCTGCCAATTGCAGTGGTCCCATCGGATGAGCCATGCCTAATTTCATTACCGTATCAATTTCTTCAACACCTGCCACTCCGTTGTATAAGGTTTCGATAGATTCATTAATCATCGGCATCAGAATTCTGTTGGCAACAAATCCCGGATAATCATTCACTTCTACAGGAACTTTTCCCAAAGTTTTGCTCATTTCGTAGATAGAATCGAAAGTTTCTTTGGAAGTAGAGTAGCCTTTGATGATTTCTACCAGTTTCATGATCGGTACAGGATTCATAAAGTGCATCCCAATTACCTTGTCTGCCCTTTTTGTGGCTGCAGCAATTTTAGTGATAGAAATAGAGGATGTATTGGTGGATAAAATACAGTTTTCCGGTGCAAACTCATCCATTTGAGCAAAAATCTTCAGTTTCAGATCCTGATTTTCTGTCGCAGCTTCTACGACAAGATCTGCATTGGTAACGGCATCTTTCAGTGCGGTAAAAGTTGTAATGTTGCCTAAAGTTTCAGATTTTTGTTCTTCGGTAAGGTTTCCCTTTGCAATTATTCTGTCGAGATTGGTGGTGATGGTTTTTATTCCTTTGTCCAAAGCGTCCTGAGATACATCTACCAGATTGACACTAAAACCGCTTTGTGCGAAAGTATGTGCAATACCATTTCCCATGGTTCCGGCCCCGATAACTACAATGTTTTTGATCATTTTTCCTTATTTAAGTTTAAATTATTTTTATAGATAATTAAATTTTTAATTTTTGCTAAATCTCCCTTCGTAACCATTTTGGTTTCCTGAAAATTCACCATTCCGTCACTGTTTTCTTTTCTTTTGGTGTTTTGAGAAGAAATTGCAGACTGTAATCCTTTTATAAAATTGGTCTTTTGAGTTTGGGAAAGCTGACTTGTACTGATGTAAAGATTAAATTCACCCTCTCTTCCCAATCCTGGCTGTTTTAGGATTTCAAAAGATTTAGTTTTGTTTCTTTTCTGAAATTGATTGATGTAATTCATCACAGGATCCGTAGAAGGAGTTCCGCAGCAAATACTTGCATAGCCGATTTCTACGTAATTATCATTTTTTTGTGCAAAAACAAAAGTGCAGCAAAATATAGAAAGTATTAAGATTAAATTTTTCATACCTTAAATTTTAATTGTCATTAAATTATTAAAACTTATCAATGGCAATTTATAAGCCTAAAAATAAGCTTTAAAATTTACTTATTAAAATAATCCCAAACTGCTTTCGAAATGTCAGAAATCATTTTGCAGTTGGTAGCATTAGATTCTGTGGAATTGCTTATAAATAAGGCAATTGCATAATGTGTTCCGCTGGGTAAAGTAATGATCGCTATCTCATTTTCGGCTCCTGTTAAACCTGCATTATTTTTTCCTGAAGCTCCCGTTTTTCTTGCAACAGGTGTGTTTTTCGGAAGCTGTTCCACTATTTTATTCATTCCGGTAGAGGTAGAGAGCATGACCTGCATCAGATAATCGGTTGATTTTTTTGAAAGTAATTTTCCGTCGTAGAATTTCTTTAAAACATTTACCGCAGATTGTGTAGTACTGTAATTTTCATACTGCGCATTCCAGTCTTTGTGCATTTCCTCTTCATTGAATTTAATTTGAAAATTTTTCACACCTTTAGAATTCATGAAATCCTGAACAGCTTTTGTACCTCCCAACAGGTTCAGCAGCACATCACAGCCATTGTTATCGCTTTTGGCAACTGTAAATTCAAGAATTTCGCTTAATGTCACTCCTTTACTGCCGTTCGGATATTTTTCTCGAAGAGGCGACCATGTATTATCGTGAAGATTCGATGAGTTGAGTTCAATTTTCTGATCCAGTGAAAGTTTTCCTTTGTCTACCTCATTTAAAACTGCAGCAGCAATATGAAATTTAAAAACACTTTGCATAGGAAGTTTTTTGTCAGAATTTTTATTGAATCTGAAACCGTTTTCGAATCCTAAAACCGAAATTCCTACCGTCGCATTCTTATCTTTTGTAATTGAATTAATTTTCTGTTCCAAAACAGATTGCTGCGCAAAGATAATCCCTGAGATCAGCAGAAAGAATAGGCTTATTTTTTTCATAATTTTTTGTTTAAAAAAATCCCTTTTAATTTCTAAAAGGGATTTGCAATTTAAGATTTTTTCTTATTTCACTTCAAAATATTTCAGGTTAAGACCATTGTTTTCAAAATAAATTCTGATTTTGTTTTCTCCTTTTTTAAGGTTAATCCCTTTTGTAGAAACAGTTTGCCAATTTTCATTTCCTCCTGTTGCCTTCATTGCGATGGTTGCAATTTGTTTACCCGAAGCATCTTCAAGCCTGATTTTAGCATCAATTTTACCAGAATATTGGATGTTGAATGTATACGCTTGATCAGATTTTGAAATAATGGTGTATTGTAGCCATTCTCCGGTTTCTGTCTTACCTACATAATACTGGTTGTCTTCTGATTTATAAATATCCACACCGTCATTTCTCATCTGAGTTCCGGAATTCCATTCAGATCTTTTTGAAGGATCACTTACCCAAAGATTGATGAAGTCTTTATCTTCATAAGCAACGCCTATTTTTCCCAAATCATATTCTACAGCAAAAATTTTCCCCGGAATCTGATGATTTTTAAAAGGTTTTGAAGAATTTTCTTTGGTCTGTCTGAACATGGAATCAATGACATCATGTTTAATTTCCACATTGCTGAATTTATAATTTTCTGCAATCTGCATCAGTGCTTTTTTTGCGAATTCTTTTGATGGCTTTTCGCCTCCGTTTTTCCAGTAATCCAATAATTTCTGATATTCGGGAGTTATTTTCACATTGGTGATCCCTGCAATGTTATCTATTTTTTTCATTGGCCAGAATGCGTAGCCAATGTTGTGTTTGTCCAGAAGCTGAATAAGTTCCGTAAACCAGACATTAGAGTTTTCTCCTGTTTCGCCCAGCCAGACCGGCATATTGTATTTTTTTCTTAAATCCAGTGCAAACTTCAGCGCTTCGTCATTATTGAACGTCCAGTATTTATGAAAACTAAATACCAAGTTGTTATCCCAGACAGGAATTAAACCATTGTAATTATTTCCCCAGGCGTTTCCTTCAAGAAAAATAATGTGTTTTTGATCAACAGTACGGATTGCCTCTGTAATTTCTTTCTGAAGTTTCCAGAGCGGAGCGTTTGAAGTTTCATCTGTTCCGTTCGGATTTTTTCCTGTGAAGTTGATGTTTGGTTCATTAATTAAGTCATAACCGCCAATCCATGGAGAATCTTTATACCTTTCTGCCAGTTTTTTCCAAAGTGCAATGGTTTTCTTCTGATTTTCCACACTTTCCCAAAGGGAAGGTTTAGATTGATCATTATCTGAAATGTTTACATCATTTCCCTGTCCGCCCGGAGCCGCGTGCAAATCCAGAATGAGATACATCTTATTGTCTGTGCACCATTTCAGAAGATCATCAGTGATTTTAAAGCCTTCTTCTAACCATGTATTTTGTCCTTTTTTAGGCTCTTTTTCGATCGGTAAAGTATAAAGATTGTAATGCATCGGAAGTCTTACAGAATTAAATCCCGACTTGGCTAAAAAATCAATATCCTGTTTTGTAATACCGTTTTTCAGATAAGCTTTATAAAATTCGTTCATTCCGTCTTCACCTATCAGTTCCGCAATTTTCTCTTTAATTTGATATTGTGGTCCGGCAAAATCTGCTGTTTTCAGCATATAACCTTCCTGCAGCATCCATCCTCCCAAACCGAGGCCTCTTAGCTGAATATTCTCACCTTTGTCATTGACAATTTTCTGCCCTTCTGTCCTTAACAGTTGTGATGTCCCAAATTGAGACAATAAAAGTGCAGATAATAGGATACCTCTTTTCATGTTTTGATTATTATAAGATTAATGGAAAATATTAAGTTGAATATTTAAGAATAAACAAATATATTTAAAAATTATCAAATGAAAAGGATTTACATTTTTGAATGCCCTATAGTAAGTCTTTTAAAGTCACTTGATGTTTATAACAAAAAAAACGGACTAAAGTCCGTTCTGTAAGTTTTATGTAATTTGTGAACAGTTTTTAAAACGTACACTTTGTCATCCCGAAGGGATATCTCAACATCGCATTAGAAAAATGATTATAAAAATTGTGTCTAAATCCTTTCGGAGTGACAAACTGAGCGCTTATTCTTATCTTCTAATAAATAATCTTATCTCTAGAACACACTTTGTCATCCCGAAGGGATCTCAACATAGTATTAGAGATGCAAAATGAAAAGATTCTAACTTAGATCCTTTCATGATGACAAGCTGAGTGCTTGTCCTTTATATCATAAATAATACTCTCGCAAACAAGCCATTATTAAAAATCACGAAATCAGTTTCATAATCTCTAAAGCAACTTTCAAGGCTTCGGTTCCGTCTTCGAGAGAAACTTCTACATTTTTATTTTCCAAAATTGCATCTGCAAAAGAATTGAGTTCATCTAAAATCGCATTATTCGGCTGAATATTCGGATATTCAAACAAAATCTGATTTTTTTCGCCTTCTGCATTTTCGATAATCATATCAAAAGGAGTGGGGTTTTCCGGAGCATCTTTCATTCGGATGACTTCGGCTTTTTTTTCTAAGAAATCTACAGAAACATAAGCGTCTTTCTGGAAAAATCTGCTTTTCCTCATGGCCTTCATGGAGATTCTGGAAGTCGTTAAATTGGCAACACATCCGTTTTCAAATTCGATTCTGGCATTGGTAATATCTGGAGTTTTGCTCACGACGCAGACTCCGCTGGCATGAATATTTTTAACTTTAGATTTTACAACGCTCAACAGAATATCAAGATCGTGAATCATTAAATCCAATACCACAGAAACATCGGTTCCGCGGGGATTGAACTCTGCCAAACGGTGAATTTCTATAAACATCGGATTCTGAATATAATCTTTTGCCCCGATAAAGGCAGGATTGTATCTTTCTACGTGTCCTACCTGTGCTTTAATCCCATGTTCACGGCATTTGTAAAGTATTTCCTGAGCCTGCTCAAGAGTCTGGGTAACAGGTTTTTCGATGAAAAAGTGAAGGCCCTTATCAATGGCTTTCAAGGCATAATCATAATGATAAATAGTGGGAGTTACAATATCCAGCATATCAACCTGATTCAGCAATTCATCAAGATTTTCAAAATATTTGTATCCGAATTCTGCTTCCAGCTTTTTACCGTTTTCAGTATCTTTATCATGAAAACCAACTAAATGGTATTTATCCGACTGATTCAGAAGTTTTAAATGTATTTTTCCCAAATGTCCGGCGCCTACCAAACCTGCTTTCAACATAGCTTTTTAATTTTTGTAAAGATAATAATTTGTAGTCGGTTGTAAGTTGACAGTTGACAGAAATTTAAAAACCATCGTCCGGCAACTGCTAACAAATCACAAAATTTCTTATTTTTGTGACATGCAGGATTCATTTGTACATAAAGGAAAAAGAAAGATTTTGGTAGAATATCTTCGTCAGAGAATTGGGATTTCTGATGAGAATGTACTCTCGGCAATGAATGAAGTTCCGAGACATCTGTTTATAGAAAGTATTTTCGAAGATTTCGCCTATGAAGATCGTGCTTTTCCTATTTTATCGCATCAAACGATTTCGCATCCTTCAACGGTGGCAGAGCAATCTGAATTGTTGCAGCTGAAACCGGGCGAAAAGGTTCTCGAAATAGGAACAGGATGTGGATATCAGACTGCTGTTTTACTGGCCATGAAAGGCTTGGTCTATACTATTGAAAGGCAAAAGGATCTGTTTGATTTTTCTAAGAAAAAATTCAGAGAACTTCATCTGCATCCTAAATTTCAGAGTTTTGGTGATGGGTTCGCGGGACTTCCTACTTTTGCGCCTTTTGATAAGATTATTGTGACCTGCGGCGCCCCTGTGCTCCCGACAGAACTCTTAAAACAATTGAAAGTAGGCGGTAAAATGGTCATTCCTTTGGGACAGACGGATGAGCAGGTTTTGTATCGGTTTACAAAAATATCTTTAACAGAAATTGAGAAAGAAGAATTTGGGGCGTATAAATTTGTTCCGATGCTGAATAACACCAATCAATAAAGATGATTGATCCTGAAATCTTTTAATAAAGTAAAAGAATCCGGTTTGTAATTCATTATAAATATTATAAGTTCGGAATAAAAATTGAATTCAATATCATAAGCAACCTCACTTTTGTAACAGGAGTGAGGTTTTTTATTGGATCTATTTAAACAAAATAAAATGAAAGTATTTATTAACAAAAGAATCCCGGAGGAAGGAATACAAATGCTGGAAGAAGCAGGTCTGAAAGTGGTACTTCCTGAAGAAGACAATCTGCAGCAGGAAGAATGGCTGAAATACTGTCAGTCTGCAGATATGATTCTCAATGTAGGGCAAAACAAATATGGAAAAGATTTTTTCGGGCAGTGTCCTAATATAAAAGCGATTGCTTTATATTCTGTGGGGTTTGATCATGTTGATATGGATGAAGCCAACAAGAGGAAAATTCCTGTGGGTAATACGCCGGAAGTTTTAAGTAAAGCGACTTCTGACGTGGCATTTCTGCTGATGCAAACGGTTGCAAGAAGGGCAAGCTATTATTTTGAAAAAGTGAAATCCGGAAACTGGGGGAATTTTGATCCTTTACATGCATTAGGGCAGGAACTGTACGGCAAGACTTTGGGTGTTTTCGGTCTGGGCAGGATTGGTTTTGAAATGGCCGAAAAATGTAAAAATGCTTTTAATATGAGTATTATCTATCACAACAGAAGCCGCAATGCCGAAGCTGAAAAAGATCTTGATGCAAAGTATGTTTCCTTTGATGATCTGGTAGAGCAGTCGGATGTTTTAAGTATTCATGCGAATTTTTCGGATGAAGAGGCAGATCTTTTTGACGCTTCGGTTTTCAGAAAGATGAAACCGGATGCTATCTTTATCAATACGGCAAGAGGGGGATTTCATCATCAGAAGGATCTTTACAACGCACTTGTTGAAAAAGAAATCTGGGGAGCAGGGCTGGATGTTACCAATCCTGAACCAATGGAAGAAGATGATCCTATTTTAGGACTTTCCAATGTATGTGTTTTACCACACATTGGTTCGGCAACTATTGAAGCAAGAAACGGAATGGCCAGGCTAGCTGCCGCAAATCTTATCGCGTTTTCCCAAGGTGAAAAGATGCCGCACTGCGCAAATCCTGAAGTTTATGAATAACAGAGAAACGTTGGAATCATTTTTGTCTTATAAAAAATAACAATAAAAATATACGATTATGGCAACACATGACAATACAGAAGAGCAGGAGAGAAAACTGAATGAGATGGATTACAATCCGGGAGAAGATATCTTCAATAAAGAAGAGCACATCCCTTTAGACGGAGATGGCAACCCTATTACAAACCCTACGCATGTCAACGATGGAATGCCTTACGGTCTGGATATTCCGGGAGCAGAAGATGATGACAATTTTGAGCAGATCACAGATCAGCTTCCTGATGAAGAAAATGATTTCTACAGCATCAGTGATAATGAAGATGACCATGAAGAAGAAAATGATGATATTGTAAGCTGATTGTACAATTAAACGATAAAAAAAATTAACCAAAGCTGTCTTATTTAAGGCAGCTTTTTCTATGCAAATTAATTATTAATAACATAGTATTTTATATTTTTAATTAAATTTTTAGTAATTAAAAAATGTTATCTTTAATAAGAATTTATTTAACCATTGTTTTTATTTAAAAATAAATTAATTACTTGAAAATATATGAAAAAATATTTATCAGTTTTATTTTTGTTTATCGGTGTTTTATTCTTTTCTCAAATTCCTCTTGGAGTGAATATAAAGGATGCTTCCGGGAATGAAAATTTTCTTGTGAGCTGCGCCAATAACCTTGATGCAAACGGATGTTTGCAGTTGCACGTAGAATATCCTGTTTTAAAACAAACGACATCTTATTCTTTAACTTCCGAAGTGTATAATCCGGCCATTCCTCTGAATCAGGGGACAGCTCTGAATGCTAATTTTGATGATCTCTTCGCGGCAAAACTGGATCTTCCTTTCTCCTTTTGCTTTTTTAATCAAAATTTCAATGCTCTGGTTGTAGGTTCCAACGGAATGGTTACATTTGATGTAAGTCAGCTTGGAAACATCAACTATCCCAATGTTTTCTGGCAAAACCCGAATCACAGTCTGCCCAAAAATTCTATTTTCGGAACCTATCATGACATGGTTTTCTCTGCAGGAGATGCTTCCGAGATTTATTATTCAACAATAGGAACTGCCCCGTACAGAAAATTTATAGTAAATTTCTATGAAGGCAGAGTAGCTGGATGTACAGATCGCTCGTCTTCCCAGATTGTTTTGCACGAAACTACTAATGTGGTTGAAATTTTTGTAGATAAAAAGCTCACGCCATGTCCTACCAGAAAGTTTGAAAATGCATTGATCGGAATCATGAATAATGACGGATCCCTCGGTTATTCTCCGTCTTCCAGAAACACGGGAAACTGGGAAGCTTTGCAGGAAGCTTATAGATTTACACCGGCAGGAAACACGATTCAGCCGGAGGTTGCATGGACGAATTCTGCCTTGCAGACAGTTGCTAATGGCATACAGACTACTATTTGTCCCACACAGAACGATGTTTACACCGCTACGGTAAAGTTTAATGTCTGCGGAAACAGCTTCCTGAGTTTTACGGATCAATTTGTTCTTGATTTTGATGCCGGTTATCCGGTAGCAAAAAATTACACCCAGAGTTTTTGTGGCAATTCCCCTGTAAATCTTAATCTTAATAGCTTCAGGCCCAATCTTACATCACAAAATCCTTCCAATTTTAATTTCAGCTATCACCATACTCTGCAGGAGGCACAGTCCGGTCAGAATCCACTGTCTGCAACGTATATTCTTAATTCTAATGCTGTTTTCTACGTGCGCATTCAAAATCCCAATACTCCCACATGCTACAGAGTCGCAGTTCTTACCCTGAATTTTCTGAGCAAAAGTCTTATTAAAAATACCGTAGAAATTTGCGATACCAATAACAATGGAATAGAAAACGGATATGATCTGACTCTTATAAATAATCAGATTTTACCGGCAGGAACAACGGGGATTACCTATTTTCTCACTCAGGCAGATGCACAGAATAATACCAGTCCGGTGGCTACGGCAAATATTACAACTTCCACTCAAATCTGGGTACGGGTGCAGGACACGAACTGTGTGTATGTTTTAGGACCGGTCAGTGTTCAGTTTAAACCCGGAGTTAATGCGAATCTTACCATCAATTACCAGTATACGATGTGCGACATCAACGCAGATAATACAGAACCTTTTGATTTTTCATTTCAGCTTGGACCGCTTATTTCAACTCAGACAGGAGCTACTTTTACGGCATACAATTCATATAACGATGCTTACAGCGGTACAGGAACTGTTTTGGGCACCATAAGAAATGGAATTTATCAGATTTTTGTACGGGTGGAAATTCCGGGCGGATGTTTTACGGTGGTACAGGTGAATATGGAGGTCACCTTTACAGAAATTAAAGTCAATGAAAAGAATGAATACATTTGTTTTAACGGTACTGAAGATGTAAGTGTAAATTTACAGACACTTTCTGCGAATATGCTTGTTCTTCCTGCAGCGGTTCCTGTAGTAGGCTTTTACGGCAATTATGCAGATGCAGAGCTTGAAACAAATCCAATTTCTCCGAACCAGACTATTACAGCCAATGGAAACCTTGTAACGCAGACTTATTTTATACGCTTCGAACAGTCGAATACATGCTACACCATAAGATCTCTGAACATTCACCTGGTGCATCCTGTAGCGGTAAGTTCCAATTTCAGCATTTGTGATTTTAATAATGATAATATGGAGAGTGCTTCTCTGACCTCTTTTTCGGGAGCAATTATCGGCAGTCAGAATGCAGCAGTTTTGTTTTATCAGAATCAGACGGATGCTCAATCCGGTAATAATCCTGTGACCACCGCAAATATTACAGGCACAACACAGCTTTTTGTAAAAATTACTTCTTACAACTGTACACAGATTTATCCGGTTAATTTTACGCTCGTTGCAACTCCTGCAGTGAATTCGGTAGTCAATATTGCTTTAAATAATATCTGTGACAACAATAATGACGGAATTGAGATTTATAATCTTACACTTTCCCAGCCTCAGATTTACAATGGAACTTCAGGTGTTACATTTACTTATTATACATCATACAATCCTGCAACGCATACTTTTTCTGGTGAAATTACTGATCCTGCACTATTTCCTGTACAGGGAAGCGCCACTGTTTTCGTTAAGGTGAAATTTAACAATGGTGATTGTTTTTCTGTTTCACAGTTAAATATTCAGATGACTTTTTTACCCGTGGTAGTTCTTACGGCTGCAGTGATCAATACCTGTGATGAAGATTTTAATCTGAGCGAAATCTTTCAGCTAAATGATGCGGTTTCCCAGCTGTTTGTACCTTCACAAAATACGTATGCCCTGTCTGATATGAATATTTCATACTATCTCACTTCTGCTGCTGCGAATGCGGGACTCACGGCAGATCAGATAGGGAATACCTACACTGCCAATATTTCTACTATACAGGTGTGGGCAAGATTCCAGTCTAAAACAACAGGATGTTTTTCTGTGGCTCCCATTCAGTTGAATACTTATTTTCCGCCAAAAGCGATCAATTCCACCATTACGGTCTGTGACGAAAATTTGGACGGAAGCTATGAAGTCAATTTGCTGAATTTTACCAATCTCTATGTAGATATTGCCAATACGATGAATACTTTCAGTTTTTATCTTACCCAGCAGGATGCTCAGAATAATGTGAATGCCATTCCCAATCCACAGAATTTCACAACTCAGCCTTTTCCTTCGCAGATATGGGTGAAAATTCAAAATATTCCTGGGTGTGACGATATCGCAGCAATCAGTTTTATATTTGGAGATAAGGTGGTTCTTCAAAATGCCGGACCTTTTCAACTAAATGTATGTGATGCGGGAAATGATGGTATTGAGAATGTTAGTTTAACACAGTTTCAGCAACAGATCTATTCCGGAAACAATGCTTCATTTACTTACTATCCTTCATTAGCAGATCTGAATTCAGCAACAAATGGAATCAGCAATCCGTCTAATTATTCATTTAATCAGAATACAGGTTCAGGTACAGTTTATAGTAAAGTAAGTGTTCCTGGTTTCTGTCCGGAAATGGCAATCATCAATCTCTCGCTGAAACCAACACCGTTTTTTGATATTCCTACCTTATATTTCTGTCCGGAAGGAAGTTTGAGCTATACCCTGAAAGTAGAAGGTTATCAGATTATCAATTATGTATGGACAAATCCTGCAGGTCAGGTAATTTCAAATACGGATACTGTGACAGGAATTACAGCTTTGGGAACATACAGTGTAACGGTAACAGCAGTGAATGGTTGTACTTATACCGATACCTTTGAAGTGAAATATTATGATGTCCCTATCATCCAGCAATTGGTAGCCAATGGCAATACATATACCGTAACGGCAAGCGGATCGCAGACGATTCTGTACTCTATAGACGGAATTTTATGGCAGTCTTCCAACGTTTTCTATAATTTGCCTACAGGAATTACCACCTTTTATGTAAAATATGCTGAGGGTAAATGTATTGTAAAACAGGACGGTTTGGTTTTAGATATTAAAAATACCATTACACCAAACGGCGATGGTGTAAATGATAAATGGATTGTAAGAGATCTTCATGTTTTTGGAAGCAGAATGACGAATGTAAAAGTGTTTGACCGCTATCAGTATTTGATTTTTGAGCAGAATACCAATACGCAGATCATTTGGGACGGAACAATTGCAGGAAGACCAATACCTACTGCGAGCTATTGGTACGTAATTACTGTTCCTGATGGAAGAAGCTTTACCGGATGGATTTTGGTAAAGAACAACAATTAATAAATAATATTTTCCTCTTACACAACCTCCTTGAATTTTTCATGGAGGTTTTTATTTTTTGACAAAATAATGATCCCTATTCACCCAAACGACATTCCCCTCCTTTGGAGGGGTGGATTCGACCGAAGGGAGAAGACGGGGTGGTTAATAAATGAGAAAATAAAAAATCGCCTCGCAAGCAATTGATAACCACCCCGTCAAAAATTCTTTCGAATTTTCGCCACCCCTCCGGAGGAGGGGAATTTTAACAGCGGTATATTTTTCCCTATTAGTTGCAGGAATTTTCTAATTTGAATATCTTTAAAACCATAGAAGTATAATCATCATCAACCTATATTTGATGTAAAGAGCATTACTATGATCATATAAAGATCCGGAACATTTATCACTGAAAAAGTGCAATTATCCTATTTACCCAAACGATATTCCCCTCCTTTGGAGGGGTGGATTCGACCGAAGGGAGAAGACGGGGTGGTTAACAAAACAGAGAATCAAAAATCACCATCGCAAGCAACAAGCAGTTGATAACCACCCCGTCAAAAATTCTTTCGAATTTTCGCCACCCCTCCAAAGGAGGGGAATTTTAATAGCGGTATATATTTTTCCTGTTAGTTGCCGAATTTTCTAATCTGAATATCTTTAAAACCATAAATCTAATCATCATCAACCTATATTTTGTGTAAAGATATTATTATGATGATATAAAGATCCGGAACATTTATCACTGAAAAATTACAATTATCCTATTCACCCAAACGACATTCCCCTCCTTTGGAGGGGTGGATTCGACCGGAGGGAGAAGACGGGGTGGTTAACAAAACAGAGAATAAAAAATCGCCTCACAAGCAATTGATAACCACCCCGTCAAAAATTCTTTCAAATTTTTGCCACCCCTCCGGAGGAGGGGAATTGTAATAGCGGTATATATTTTTCCTGTTAGTTGCCGAATTTTCTAATCTGAATATCTTTAAAACCATAAAATCTAATCATCATCAACCTATATTTTGTGTAAAGATATTATTATGATGATACAAAGATCCGGAACATTTATCACTGAAAAATTACAATTATCCTATTCACCCAAACGATATTCCCCTCTTTTGGAGGGGTGGATTCGACCGAAGGGAGAGGACGGGGTGGTTAACAAAGGAGAAAAATAAAAATCGCCATCACAAGCAATTGATAACCACCCCGTCAAAAATTCTTACGAATTTTCGCCACCCCTCCGGAGGAGGGGAATTTTAACAGCGGTATATATTTTTCCGGTTAGTTGCCAGAGTTTCTAATTTGAATATCTTTAAAACCATAGAAATATAATCATCATCAACCTTTATTTGGTGCTGAGCGTACATTATGATCATATAAAGATCCGGAACATTTATCACTGAAAAAGTGCAATTATCCTATTCACCCAAACGATATTCCCCTCCTTTGGAGGGGTGGATTCGACCGAAGGGAGAAGACGGGGTGGTTAACAAACAGAGAATCAAAAATAGCCTCGCAAGCAATTGATAACCACCCCGTCAAAAATTCTTTCGAATTTTCGCCACCCCTCCGGAGGAGGGGAATTTTAACAGCGGTATATATTTTTCCGGTTAGTTGCCGGATTTTCTAATTTGAATATCTTTAACCATAGAAATATAATCATCATCAACCTCTATTTGATGATGAGCGTACATTATGATCATATAAAGATCCGGAACATTTATCACTGGAAAAGTGCAATTATCCTATTCACCCAAACAATATTCCCCTCCTTTGGAGGGGTGGATTCGACCGAAGGGAGAAGACGGGGTGGTTAATAAATGAGAAAATAAAAAATCGCCTCGCAAGCAATTGATAACCACCCCGTCAAAAATTCTTTCGAATTTTCGCCACCCCTCCGGAGGAGGGGAATTTTAATAACGATGTATATTTTTTCCTATTAGTTGCAGGAATTTTCTAATTTGAATATCTTTAAAACCACAAAAATCTAATCATCATCAACCAATAATATCCAACTATAAATGACTTTCAAGGAACAGATACAGCAGGGAATTCCAAACGAATTACCTCAGCCGAAACCATACGACACCAAGATCAATCACGCTCCGAAACGCAAAGAAATTTTAACCGGAGAAGAGAAAATATTAGCTTTAAAGAATGCTTTACGTTATTTCGAACCTCAGTTTCATGCAGAATTATTACCGGAGTTCAGGGAAGAATTAGAAAAATACGGGCGGATTTATATGTACCGTTTCCGTCCGGATTATGAAATGAAAGCACGGGACATTGCAGAGTATCCCGGAAAATCTGAGCAGGCAAAAGCCATTATGCTGATGATCCAGAACAATCTGGATTATGCAGTGGCACAACATCCTCATGAACTGATTACGTATGGTGGAAATGGTGCAGTATTTTCCAATTGGGCACAGTATCTTTTAACCATGAAATATCTGTCGGAAATGACGGATGAGCAGACGTTGACGATGTATTCCGGTCATCCGATGGGGTTATTTCCTTCGCATAAAGATGCACCGAGAGTTGTCGTGACAAACGGAATGGTAATTCCTAACTATTCTAAACCCGATGACTGGGAAAAATTCAATGCGTTGGGGGTTTCGCAGTACGGACAAATGACAGCGGGAAGTTATATGTATATCGGTCCGCAGGGAATTGTTCACGGAACAACGATTACTGTTCTGAATGCATTCAGAAAAATCAATAAAGAACCGAAAGGCGGATTATTCGTGACTTCAGGCTTGGGCGGAATGTCCGGAGCGCAGCCAAAAGCTGGAAATATTGCAGGTTGTGTGACGGTTTGTGCAGAAGTCAACCCGAAAATTACCAAAATCCGTCATGATCAGAAATGGGTGAACGAGATCCACGAAGATCTGGATCAACTGGTAGAAAGAGTAAAAAAGGCTCAGGAAAATAAAGAATCGGTTTCTCTGGCTTATCTTGGAAACATCGTTGAGGTTTGGGAAAAATTTGATCAGGACAATATAAGAATTGATATTGGCAGCGATCAGACTTCGCTTCACAATCCCTGGGCGGGAGGTTATTATCCTGCCGGACAAAGCTTTGAAGAATCCAATGCCATGATGGCAGAAAACCCGGAACTGTTTAAAGAAAAAGTTCAGGAAACACTGAAAAGACATGCTGCAGCCATTAATAAGCATACCGATAAAGGAACGTATTTCTTCGATTACGGAAACGCCTTTTTACTGGAAGCTTCACGTGCGGGAGCCGATGTAATGTCGGATCATCCTACGTTGGGAAGAGAGTTCAAATTTCCTTCTTACGTTCAGGATATTATGGGACCGATGTGTTTCGATTACGGTTTCGGACCGTTCCGTTGGGTTTGTGCCAGCGGAAAACCCGAAGATCTACAGAAAACAGACGAAATTGCCTGCAACGTTTTAGAGGAAATGATTAAAACTTCTCCAGAGGAAATTCAGCAGCAGATGAAAGACAATATTCAGTGGATCAAAGGGGCGCAGGAAAATAATCTGGTAGTCGGTTCGCAGGCGAGAATTTTATATGCAGATGCAGAAGGAAGAATGAAAATAGCTGAAGCCTTCAACAAAGCCATTGCCAACGGAGAAATCGGAGCCGTGGTTTTGGGGAGAGATCATCACGATGTTTCGGGGACGGATTCTCCGTACAGAGAGACTTCCAATATTTATGACGGTTCCAGATTCACCGCAGATATGGCGATTCACAATGTAATAGGAGACAGTTTCCGTGGGGCAACCTGGGTTTCTATTCACAACGGAGGCGGAGTAGGATGGGGCGAAGTCATTAATGGTGGTTTCGGAATGCTATTGGATGGAAGCGATGATGCCGACAGAAGATTAAAATCGATGCTGTTCTGGGATGTCAATAACGGAATTTCCCGAAGAAGCTGGGCAAGAAATGAAGGTGCTGTTTTCGCGATTAAAAGAGCAATGGAAGCTGAACCGAATCTGAAAGTGACGTTGCCGAATTTTGTAGATGAGCGTTTGTTTTAAAACGTCATTGCGAGGAGGAACGACGAAGCAATCTGCTGAATCTGCACAACTATTTTAAACGGATTGCTTCGCTTTGCTCGCAATGACAGATATTATAAAAACCTGCTGTGAGGCAGGTTTTTTTGTGATTGAGTTTGTAGCTATTTATTTATTTCTTCTTCTAAATATTTATAAGCCATCATACCAGAAAAATCACTTGTATTCCAAAACTTATGTTCTAGTGCTTCAACAACTTGTAAATCATCAATCTTCTTTTCTTTCAAGTTCTGTTTTAATTTTGTTGAGATTGAAAATGCCATGAATTCAATGTCGCAAAATAAACAAATAGAATTAAAATGCCTAAACAGCCTGATTGTTTACTTTCTCTTTTACTTTCAAATGTTGTAGTTTTTTTTCAAATCTGTTAATTAAGTGTTTGTTTTTAAATTTGTAAAATATGCCTGTTTAAAAACTTCTGGTGAAAATATAAACTCAAAATATTTTCTTGGTTCAAAGGGATGTTCGCTTGTAATTACGTAATGGGAAATTGTAATTGTTCCGCTTCCATATTTTTTTCTGAAAAGTATATAAGCAATATCACTCGGTAAATAGAGCTAATCTCATAGAGATCTAGATGTTATTTCAGTATCTATTTCTTGTAATATATAATCTGTCGAATCATTTGAAACTGCAATAAAATCAATTAATTCCTCAAATGCTATAGGTTAACTTGCATCACCATTTTTATTTATCAATGTTATTTTTGTTTTTAAAATATCAGATATATAATTTATTTTTTTCATTGTATATTAATTATTCTCTTATCAAATCATCTTTCAATATCCATCCAATACTTGTTTGACTTGAAGAATTTGTAAATTCTATGTAGATAAAGTATTTAGATTCTGCAATAGCATAAATCACGGTATCATAAATCAAATACGCTTTTCTAACATCTTCAATATTAGGAGTGTTGCGAAAATATGTTTTATCAACTTTAACCCTAAAATACTTTGATTCACTAACTTTTATATTATTGCTGTAACTGTTTCCACTAATTTCTGATGTTGTCAAATATCGACTATTTATAAAACCATTTATCATAGAATAGCTATTTGTACTAGGAATGTACCGCTTTACTTGAACATTGTCCCAATATCCAACCTGTTCTAAAGATGTAACTTCGTCAGAGAAAGCTAGTTCTTCAATAATATTGTCTGAAATTTCAGGTGCTGTTCTTAAATTTACATTAGTCGTATTAACATATTTTTTTGTAGAACTTTTATAATTATTTGAATTACTAGAATAACCAAAATTTGAGGTACTAGAACTTGTAGTTGTTTCTTTTTTCTTACGATAATAGCCACTAACATAAGTTCCATCAGCTCTGTAGTAACTGTTAACCCATTCTTTATTATAGGTTGATGTTGAAGGAGAATTATTATAATAATTATAAGTTGAAGTAGAATGTCTTGAAGAAGTTGTATTGTATTGTGTGTTAGGATTATAATTACCTTTGTAACTATAATTGTCTGTAACAGTTGAATTTGGTGCAGTTCTTACATGAGGCTGAACATAAGTGCCATTCTTCCTGTAATATCCATTCACTGTAACTTGAGAATAATTATATATTGACAGTAATATAACAAAGAGAGTAAATAGTTTTTTCATACCTTATTATTTAGTTTTCAAAGATATATATTATAATGAAATTACAGTTACGGCTTCCGTTAAAACGAAAAAGAAATAAAAAATTTATTTACAAGCTACTACCTGCACCCGCAAAACTTTACAAACACCCTTAAAACAAATCTCCTGCAACTGCATTTTGTTTAAAACACCCCTATTTGTAATTTCCGGAGCACTCCGAAAGTCTCCCACAAGTTGCAGGAAACCTCCGGAGGACTTCTTTAGTTTAAAACAAACCTGTTTGTAACTTCCGGAGCACTCCGTTGGTTTGAAACAAGTCTGTTTGTAACCAAAGAAGTTTTTAGCTTTTTAAAATCACTATGATAAACCGCAAAGGTTTCGGCAAGCTCAATCTGACACGTTATCATACACACGTAGTATTAGGCAGTCAATCTACGTCTTTCGAAAACTTTTTTTGAAAATTCAATATAAAATTTAATGAAATAAGAAATTTTATTCTAATTTTTATATATTTGAAATGCAAATATTAATTAAAAAACGTAAACGTATGAAAATTACACTCACTAAGTTGAGCACTAAAGATCTTGCGACTTTAGCTCAGAGAATTATTACCAACTGTCAGTCGGGAAAATATCCTGTCATTACAGACCATCCTCTTACTTTTACATTGCGAAACTCTTACACAGAGTACGACCTGGTTTATACCAAACAAATCTACAGCGGAAAAGGAAAGAGTGTTGCCATGGCAGATCATGAAAGGGACGTGGCGTACAACAGTCTGAAAGCATTTCTCAACGGTTACCGAAAACTGCCTACGGCACCCAATTATCAGCTGGCGGAGGATTTGTACGGCCTCTTCAAGATCTTTGGGCTGAATGTGGACCGGTTAAGTTATTCTTCACAAACGGCACAGATGAAAAAGCTGATCGAAGAGCTGGAAACTCCCGAAAACACCCGGAAAATAACGGCTCTTTCCCTAAGTGCCGCTCTCGCAGATATTAAAGCCAAGCACGAAGAATTTGAAATACAGTTTGCCGATCAGGCAGAAGCCAATGCAGACCTTCGGCAAATGACAAGTGCCAGTGCCATCCGCAAAGATCTTGAGAAAAACCTGAAAACCTACCTCGGCCTTTTAACGGCAATGAAGAATATTCCCGGTTGGCAACTCCTCTACAGTGATACGAATGAGCTGGTAAAAGCAGCGAAAAATTCCGGGATAAAAACCAAGTAAGAGAGACACTTTCATAAAATAATAATTATCAATCTACCGGTCAGTAATTTTTTTCGCATCAGATAAAAAAAATGTATTAAATTTGTCTCGTAAAATGATACCAAAAAAAATAAAAAAATGATAGCGGAAATAGAGAAATACATCGAAATTCAAAATAATATTGACCAGATTTTGAAAAATTCTCCGGTTAAATTATCTTACATCATAGAAAAATCTGGGATCAAAAAACCGACATTCTTCAAAAAGTTGAAAGAAAAAAGATTTACACCACAGGAACTTCTGATTATCGCCCAAAATGTAGAACCCAAGATCTGGCGAAATGAAACGAAAGAAGAAATCTTAGAATCGTTGAGGAAAACTGAGGAAGATTTTAAAAATGGAAAAGGAATTCCGGGAGAAATTGTTTTGGAAAATATGAAAAACCGTATAGAAAAGTACAAGCAAGATGCGTTACGAGATATCTGAAAAAGCGCAACAAGATCTTTTCAATATCGAATCTTATCTTTTGGAAAAATGGACTGTTGACGTTTTGGAAGATTTTTTTGAAAATTTCAAAAAGCAATTAACATTTTATTGGAAAAGAAAGTTCTTTTTCAAAAATATGAGGATAAAAATTTCCATAAATTCTTATTAACAAAACACAATTCTATCATTTACAGCTACGAAAGTGATGTATTATTAATTCATCGTATCCTCCAAAACTTTCAAAATCCGGAAGACAATCAAAGCGCTCTGAAAAACTAATATTTAATATGAAAAAACTGGGAATCATCGGCTGTGGCTGGTTGGGAAATCATTTGGCCGAACGGTTGTCAAATCAATACGAAATTTTTGCAACGACAACGACAACATCAAAAATTGTTGCTTTGGAAGCTCAAGGATATACTGCTACTCTGGTCAGTTTTCCTGATGAGTTGAATTCTGAAATGAAGGAATGGGAGGTTGCATCAGAGCTTGATGCGATCATTATTGCTGTTCCATTTTCCGGATTACGGGGATCAAAGATTCCAATGACCGGGAAACGTGAGAATCTGCTTCGTTTTATAGGTGATTTTAAGGGGCAGATTTTTTATACCAGTTCGACGGGTGTTTATCCCGACGCCGAAAAAGAATTTACGGAAGACGATGTGCCTGCAAAGGAAGTGGAAAGTGAAAATTTTATACTTGAACAATTGCCTCAGACCAATATTTTGAGACTCGGAGGTTTGATGGGCGGTCAGAGATTGCTGAAGAATTATCATATCTCGAATGTAGAGCAACCCGTGAATCATATTCATTACGCAGATATTGGGTCTGTCGTTGAGAAAATGCTTAATAATCAATCTCAATCTAAAGTTTATAATATTGTAGCGCCTATTCATCCGAATAAGGAAGAAGTCATTAACGCTCAGAAAGGGTTGCCTTTCAACGGTGAAAGAACGGCGGTCGGAAGAATTATTTCACCACAGAAGTTAATTAAGGAACTGGATTTTGAATTTCAATATCCTGATCCGAGGTATTTTCATATTTAATTGGTTCCAACCTTTTTCATAAATCCTGCATCTATATATAAAAAAGGAAATATGAAAATCACGATACCAAAACCGTGTCATGAGAATTGGGAGACAATGACTCAGGAACAAAAGGGAAGATTCTGTTCTGTATGTTCAAAAACGGTAAGAGATTTTACAGATGCATCGGATGAAGAAATTGTACAAACGCTTTCAGGTTCTTCAGAAAACATCTGCGGAAAATTTTATGCGTCTCAAATGAATAGAGATTTGCAATATTCTTACATCAATTCTTTGCTTGCAAAATTTGCAGTGGGTTTTATTTTAACTACAGGAGGTTTTGTCGCTGTAAATGCACAGGATTCTGAGCCCAAGAAAGATAAGGATAAGCAAGGTAAAGTTGCTCCGCCCATCAATGGGTTAAAAATAAATGATACGCATTACAAAAATCTTATTTTGGGAGGAATTCATTCCGTGAAAATTGATGATTACAGACCTTTGTATGTTTTGGATGGAAAAATTATTGACGGGAACAAATTCACAGCAATTGATCCGAAGTCTATAAAAACAATGGATGTTCTGAAAGGCAGTTCTGCAACTTCCGTATATGGAGACAAAGGAAAAAATGGAGTGATTTTGATAACAAGTAAAAAGAGAAAAAGAAAGTTTTAATGCTTATTATTTTGAATTAATTAACTAATCAGCTGATAGTTTTAATGAAACGAAATTTAGTATATTTATCTCATAAAATGATACTCAAATTATAATATAATGATAGCTGAAATAGAAAAATATATAGAAATTCAAAATAATATTGATGAGATTCTGAAAAATTCTCCATTTAAGATGGCATATATTATTGAGAAATCAGGAATTAAGAAGCCGACTTTTTTTAAAAAGCTAAAGGAAAAAAGATTTACTCCGGAAGAACTTTTGGTAATTTCAAAAACCATTGAACCCAAAGAATGGAGAAATGAAACGCAAGAAGAGATTTTAGAATCGCTTTCAAGAGCTCAGGAGGAAATTGATAATGGCAAAACTACAGATTTTTATGATTTCGTATCTGAACGCAGAGAAAGATTAAAATCTACGAAAAATGCGAAAGGTTAGAATTTCTTCTGATGCCAAGTTAGATTTAATAAAATTGAAGAGTATCTGTTAATAAGTGGAATGAAAAAGTAGCGGATGATTTTTACCAAAAGCTAATAAATGCAATAGATATCCTTGAAACTACCAATGTAAATTTTGAGAAGTATTTTAATACTGACTTCAGAAAATTTCTTTTAACAAAGCATAACACAATAATTATCAAGTGATGGAAGATGAAATAACAATTGTTCGTATTCTCCAAAACTTCAAAAATCCAGAAGATAATGATGATTCTCTGAAATAAAATCAACGATCAACTCAGCACTCGCTGAGTTTTTTATTTTTAAAATTTGATATTAAATTTCATTCAGAAAGCTTTTAAATAGAGCAAATCTATGAGTTTGCTATTCCGAAAGTCAATCTTTAGCTCTACATTTATTCTTTCAAATTTTCAAATTATTAAAAAGAAAAAAATATGAGTTCAGAAAATACAGCATCATTTAAGGAAATATTTAAATCTGAAAACGACATTCCCGAAGAGTATAAAGTAGAGGAGATTCATCAGAGAGTTTATCTCTTAAACGGGGAACTGGTAGAGTGGAACGGAGAGGTACAGAATATTTATTCGCCCATCTGTATTCCGACAGAAAATGGGCTGGAAAGAAAACTGTTGGGAAGTATCCCGAATATTGGTCCGAATGAAGCGATGAAGGTTTTGGAAGCCTGCGTAAAAGCCTACGACAATGGTTTGGGAGAATGGCCAACCATGTCGGTGGAGGGACGAATTAAATGTATGCAGAAATTTGTTTTTCTGATGATTCAGCAGCGCGATGTGATCATTAAATTGTTGATGTGGGAAATCGGGAAAACCCTGCCGGATTCTACCAAAGAATTTGACAGAACGGTAGATTACATCAACCAAACCATCGATGCACTGAAAGATTTGGACAGAGAATCTTCCCGTTTCCAGCAGGCAGAAGGTACGATTGCACAGATAAGAAGAGCTCCGCTTGGTGTGGTCTTGAGTATGGGACCGTTTAATTATCCTTTAAATGAGATCTTCACAACGCTGATTCCTGCTTTGATTATGGGGAACACCATTTTGTTTAAACTTCCCAAGCATGGCGTTTTAGCACATTATCCTTTGCTGAACGCATTCAAGGAAGCTTTCCCGAAAGGAACAGTGAATACATTATATGGAAAAGGTTCGGAAATCATCACACCCATTATGGAAAGCGGAAAGGTGAATGTTTTGGCATTCATCGGTTCCAGTAAAGTTGCCAACGGACTGAAAAAACTTCATCCGAAAGTAAACCGTCTTCGAGCAATTTTGAGTTTAGATGCAAAAAATGCTGCCATTGTTACGAAACATGCCAATCTGGATGTTGCCGTAAGCGAATGTATTTTGGGAGCGCTTTCTTTTAACGGACAACGGTGTACCGCTTTAAAATTAATTTTTGTTCAGAAGGATGTTGCTGAAGAATTTACGCAGAAGTTAACCGCAGCAGTTTCTGCAATGAAAGCCGGACTTCCGTGGGAAAAAGATGTGAAAATTACACCGCTTCCGGAAGTGAATAAACCTCCATATCTGAAAGAATGTATTGATGATGCATTATCGAAAGGCGCAAAAGTTCTTAATGAAAACGGCGGTTATCATGAAGAATCTTTTGTTTTCCCGGCAGTTGTATATCCTGTAAACAGCGATATGAAATTGTATCATGAGGAACAGTTTGGCCCGGTAATTCCTGTGGTGCCGTTTGAAGATATTGAAGAGCCGATAGAATATCAGGTGAATGCAAACCACGGAATGCAGGTAAGTATTTTCAGTGAAGATGCGATGGAAGTTTCAAAATTAATTGATCCTTTCGTGAATTTGGTAAGCCGTGTGAATATCAATTGCCAGGCGCAAAGAGGTCCGGATGTTTTCCCTTTCACAGGAAGAAAAGACAGTGCAGAAGGTACACTTTCTGTGTTTGATGCGCTCCGCTCATTCTCGATTCGATCTTTGGTGGCTGCCAAGTCTACAGACGCAAATAAGAACCTGCTCAATACCATTGTGAGAGATCATGACTCTAATTTTCTGAGTACAGATTATTTATTCTAATATAAAAATAAGGAAAGTTGAAAACCTGCTGTGAGGCAGGTTTTTTCTATTTATTAGTGAGAATTTTTTCTAAACATTCTACAATTTCTTTTTCTACAACTTCGTCATTTAAATTTTCAAGAGTGTAGGTTTGTTCTCTCATGGCAGCGTTTCCTGTTCCGTTTTGGAAAATAGTATCCAGATGTACCCCGATTTTTTTATAGTATTTATCTGCAGTAAACATAATGTGCGGAAATTTATTATTGGTATAGAAATTTGAATCTACATTTCGGGAAATTTGCAGCTTGATATGGGGTTGAGCATTGATGCCAGTGCCGTTTTTAGCCTCTTCGTTCTGGGTTATTTTGCAGCCATATCCGTTTTGTCTCAGCATTTTTCTAAATTCCTGCATTTTTGGATCGATGAGGTTTTTACACACAGTCCTAAAGCTTTCTATAAAAAGATCTTCCTCGCTTTTCTTTTTTTCCTGGCTTTCTTTCAGTTTCTGTTCCTCCGTTCTCAAGTTTGAAAACAGAGCATTAAGTTTGTCTATATTTTCTTCTTTCATGGTTTAGCTGTGCAATATTTTTTCAAATATAAATAAATTCATCAATCTGAAGAAAAATGAAAGAAAACTCCCTCGGTGTACCGTATTTGTAACTTTATTTCTTTTTATTCGTGCCGCCTTCTACTGTATTGTCAATAAAAATGTTTAAAATAAATATATTTAACTGTAACAAAATTTTAGAAACAGAACTAACTCTATAGAGTTGAAACCAATGACCTCAATAGAACAGGAATTTTTACAGAAAATCGAAATACATAAGGGCATCATTTTTAAGATTTCCAAAATGTATATGGATAATAAGGATGACCGCGAAGATCTTTTTCAGGAGATCACGTATCAGGTGTGGAAAGCCTATTCAGGTTTCAGAGGAGAGAGTCAGTTTTCTACATGGCTTTACAGAATCGCCTTAAACACGGCTATTGTATTTTTGAAATCTGAGAAAAAGAGAAGTTTCATCGGAAACGAAGATGTGACGGATTATAAAATTATTCAGGATGAATATGATCTCGAAAAGGAAGAAAAAATGGCAGTCATGTATCACGCAATCAATCAACTCAGTCCCATCGATAAAGCTTTCATATTCTATTATCTGGAAGATTTTTCAGGAAAAGAAATTGCAGAACAGATGGGAATTTCTGAAGGAAACGTTCGGGTAAAAATGAACCGTGCAAAAAATAAACTGAAAGATATCTTACACTCAAAATAAATTTTAACTTAAAAAAATAAAAAATGAATATAGATGACCTGAAAAATACATGGAATGATGATGTTTCTTGTGATACCCCGGAAATCAGCATAGAACATACAAATAAAATCCATCTTCCTCTGGAAAAGGTGAGAAAAAATATGCGGATAGAATTCTGGTATACATTGGTGGTTTTCGTCTTAGCATTTGTACTGATGCTCATGGTGAAAGCTCCGTTTAGATTTAAATTTTACATTGTCGTACTTTTGGCTTCCATGGTTTTGGTGACAAGTTTTTTCTTTAGCAGATTTTTTAAACTGTATCAGGAAATCAGCACTCCTGTGCTCACAACTTATGATTCTCTGAAAGATCTTATGCAGCAGTTTCACCTGAATAAGCAGTATTATCTTTCTTTTTATTTAAGTTTTGTTCCTTTTCTGGTTTGCGAGATCATTATTGTTTTAGAATGTATTCCTAGAAAAGTCCCTTTGAGTGATGTAAGAATTGCTGTTGTTCTTTTATCTTCTGTTTTTTTTGGTTTAATATTGCTTTATTTCGCAGGTAATCTTTGGTTTAAAAGATTCTACGGAAAACATATTGATAAAATAGAAAATCTTCTTCATGAGCTCAAAAAATAAAGAGGGTGTTTAGTTTCGGGGCGGGCTGAAAGCCCGCCCCGAAACTAAACAATTACTGCGTATAATAAGCAGGAAATTCCCTTACCATTGAATACAGATCCCGCCATTCAAAATAGTACGGACTTACAGAACTTACATTTTCAAAACCTTGATCTTCAAAAAGTTTCTTCGTTCGCGTTACATGAAAATACTGGGATACAACAATGATACTGTTGAATTTTTCTCGGGGTCTTATTTTTAGAGTGTTCTCTACCGTCAATCTGGTGTTGTTTCCAAGATTGTCCACAAGAATCAAAGAATCAGGAACTCCCTTTTGGATCAGAAATTCTTTCATTTTATCACCCTCATAATATCCCTCTTTTCCGAAACCTCCGCTTACCAGAATCTTTTGTACACGTTTGCTTTTGTAGAGTTGTAGTCCGCTTTGCAGACGTTGTTTCAGCCTTTCAGATAATGTGCCGTCCTCATTTACTTTACTTCCTGGAATCACGGCGATATCCGCCTTCTGCGAAGAGTCACACAAACCATCCGAAACAATATAAACAGTATGCGCCAGAAACCAGAATACCAGCAAAAAAACAATGCATTGCAGGGTCTTATAAAAAATCCTCATCAGTCTGTAGTTTTTGTGTTTTCTTTACTTTTTTCAATATCTTTTCGTATCCAATCCAGCTGTACATCTCTTTTATCAAGAATATCCTGCATGTTTTGAGTGATTTCTATATCAGGAACAACACCTTTCTGAGTATTTGTAAAATCAATATTGGGCTGTATAAGAAGTAACCCGATGGGCAGTTCTATTCCTGTATTCGGAAGTTTTTGATATGAGTAAAATCCTGCGACGGTTCCGTCATTGGCACCGCCGGTTTCTTCACCTACCAATGTTACTCTTTTATCATACTTTAATTTAGATGAAATAACAGATGATGCAGAAAAACTTCCGCCATTTATCAAGGCATATACTTTTCCTTTGAATGCATTATTTTTGGGCTTTGTAGATTTGCTTTCTTTCATTTTGTAATAAGCAATTCCGTCTTTCCCTTTGTAAATGCTGAATATCTGCGAGAAAAAATATCCCGGATAGAGCAGGGTTTTGGTAATGGACTGAAGTGCATTTGATTTTCGGAAATAATTGGTTTTTAAAGGCGTCGCAGTAGAAGCCAACTGGGCTGGTTTAATTAAAATAAAGGGTTCTGGAGCAAGATAAGAATAGAGATTGTTGATTTCGTAAAGTGAACCGCCGTAATTGTTTCTGATGTCTAAGATAAGATATGAAGATGCTGCCCGCTTCAGTTTTTGGAAAGATTCTTTATAAAAACGGTCAGAAAAACGCTTAGAAAAACTTTGGATTTTCATGTAGGCAATGGTGCTGTCTTGATCTAAAAACCTGAAATTTCTGTTATAAGAATCCGAAAAAGCGACATAGTCATTTACTTTTTTTTCATCTGTCCGTTTCTTTTCATTCTTCTCTTTTTCCAATTCTTCCTTGCTTTTAGATGCTCTCGTCAGGTAGATTGTTTTCCTTTCATTATTAAAAAATGTTTCCACTTTTGCACAGTCCATTATTCCTTTTTCAGCAACATAAAAATTGAAAAAGACATCCTTCATATAATAATTGTGAAACGTGGTATTGTAGCCGTCACTGCTTATCAACGGTCGGTATTTTTTCATATAATCTGAAACAGCAATATCATTAATGCTTAAAATTTCTGTTCCAGGTTGTATATGGTCTATAGAATCTTTATTTTCTGTGATATACAAACGGTCATTTTCAACAGTATACTCAAATCTTCCGAAAAGTCCTTTTTTATTCTTAAGCGCTTTGATTTCTTTTTTGCTGAATCTTTTCATAGGAATTCCGAGAGAAAGATGTCCCTCACGGATTTCTGCAATCACAGGCTGCAGTTTAAAATAAAACTCAATTGGTGTCAGCGGTTGACTGATGGTATTTTTAAGGCTGTCAAATTTAAAATCGAGTTTATTTTTCGAAATATACCAATAAAGTTTCGGGTGCATTTCTTTAAGCTTATGGTAGGTAAAATCGACATCTTTACGAAGTTTTTCGGGGGAAACCAAAGCTGTTCTCTTGGTATTGTACTTTTCAACAGAAGTACAGGATACAAGATTCAGCACGAAAATGATTATTAAAATATATTTCAAGGCCAGATTTTTAATGAACGAATTTAAAAAACTTCAAATAGATTAGATAATAAAAAAAGTAAAATTAAATTTCGTACGTCATTTGGTAAGTAACAGAACTTAAAGAAAGTTTTATACATTTGAATCCCCGAAAATTTTGTAATGATCTACATCATCTTATCCATAGCAGTAATTGCTGTATTAACAGTTATCATCACCTCGCAGCCGGTTTTCGGCGCAGCTTCTACCGGAAAGCGTCTGGAGAGAATTTTGAAATCTGAAAATTATAAAGACAAAAAATTTCAGAATCAGAGTTACACTCCCCAGTTTGCGGAAGGATACAGTATGCCCAAAGTAATGTATGATTTCTTTTTTAAGAAGAAAGACCCTTTATTAAAACCACAAAATGCAGTTCCCGCGATTCATACAGATTTAAAAAACCTTCCCAAAGATGAAGATGTCTTCATTTGGATGGGGCACTCTTCTTATTATATTCAGATCGACGGAATTTCTTTTCTGATAGATCCTGTTTTAAGTAGCTATGGATCGCCATTCAGGTTTTTCAACAAAGCTTTTGCGGGTTCAGATCTTTTTAAGCCCGAAGATGTTCCGGAGATCGATTATCTGGTCATTACCCACGATCATTATGATCATTTGGATTACCCTACCGTAAAGGCCATTCACTCAAAAGTTAAGCAGGTCATTTTACCATTGGGAGTGGGAGCGCATTTTGAAAAATGGGGATACCGTGAAAATCAGCTTTTGGAAGAAGATTGGGGAACTTCTATTGAGCTTAAAGACAATATCAAAATCACTTTTACCCCTGCAAGACATTTTTCAGGCAGAAAATTTAGCCAGAACAACACACTTTGGACGTCTTATGTACTGGAAACCCGAAATAAAAAACTGTTTTTAGGTGGTGACAGCGGTTTTGATACCCATTTTAAAATGATCGGCGAAAAATATGGACCCTTTGATTATGCTATTCTGGAAAACGGACAGTACAACGAGGCTTGGCGGTACATTCATATGTTGCCGGAAGACTTTATTCAGGCAAGTGTGGATCTGCGCACAAAAAAAATTATTCCGGTGCATTCCGGGAAATTTGCACTCGCTCTTCATCCCTGGAATGAACCTCTGCAAAAAGTGACAGCTTTGGGCAAAGAAAACAACCTGAATATTCTCACTCCCAAAATTGGTGAAGTTCTGGATCTGAATCGCAGCAAAGAATTTCAGAATTGGTGGGAAGGATAATTCAGTCGTGCCAGATTCCTTTATATCTTTTGGGATGATTTTCGAGCTGTTGTCTTACAAAATCGCATTCAGGATCAATCATCAGATCTTTTTCTTCCGCAAAACGTACAAGCTCGTCCAGAAGCATTTTAGCATATCCTTTACCTTCAAGGTTTTCATCAATCTTGGTATAATGCACGTTCATCAGTCTTCCGTCTACAGCAATAGACATATATCCAGCTTTTTTCTCGTCTAATAAAATCTGTAATTCGTCTTGGTAGGGTGTTATATTAAATGTTATTTTTTCCATAATTATATTTTTTGATTAAAGTAAACAGTATGATCATTTATTCTCTACTTTAAAATTACAAATTATAATGATAGGTTGAAGCAGATAAATATTATTTTGCTAACCGGATTTAAATTGTATTATCGATTCTTTTGTAATATCATTAAATTAATAGTAAAAACGGTGGTTTAACAAACTTTGTGAGTAAATATTTTTATTTGGCACTTCTATTGAAATCTTATTCGTATTAATCTAAAAGTTAATGAAATGAAAAAGATAATATTAACTGCACTATTCGTAGGAACGTTTACTTTAGGATATTCACAATCTGTTTATTATGATGATTACAGAAGAAGTGTTACAGACATCAATTGGCAAAGCGTGGTTTCTGATTTACTGCTTTCAACCACGCAGGCAAATCAGGTGTATGCTTTAAATGAGCGTTATTCAGATTATAACGGCTGGAACAGGGTGTACTCAGGTAATCCTGAAAGATGGTCTACAGATCGGTATACGGAACTGGAAAGAATATTGGGACGTGATAAATTTGTAAAATTTAAAAACAAATATTACAAAGGACAAAATCCCGTAGCTGTTTACAACAGAAATAAAAACAATGACAAACGCTACAAACACATGGGTAAAAAATCGAAAGTGTACAAACAGAATCATGGAAACGGCAAAGGTCGTCACTAAAACCAAAGTAAAGATATTTTTATTTAAAATGGCTGGTCGCAGGATCAGCCGTTTTTATTTTATCTATAGATACTATTGATGGCTGTTTTGATGTTTGAATTTTATAATTTTACAGAATGGAATTGAATGAAACCGTAAAAGAATTTTACCAGCGCGTAGGTCTGGAATGTATCAAAACTCCCGGAGTGGGGCATTTTAGTGTTTTTTCACGGGATAACTGCTCGCATATAACGCCCTACAGCAGAAGAGATTATTACAAAATATCATTAATCATAGGGAAAGGGAAACTACATTATGCAGACAAATGGATTGATGTGGACCGGCCTGCCCTTCTTTTTTCAAATCCTTTGATTCCTTATTCCTGGGAAGCTGAAGACGATCAGAAAGGTTTCTTTTGTCTCTTTACAGACCATTTTGTGCATGATGGAAACCGTTTGGGTAATCTTCAGGATTCTCAGCTTTTCAAAATAGGAGGAACTCCTGTTTTTTTTATTGATGACGAACAGCAGAAAACGGTTACCGGGATTTTCATTAAAATGATGAGCGAAATACAGTCAGATTATCTTCATAAATATGATATGCTGCGTGCTTATCTGCATCTTCTGATCCACGAAACGATGAAAATGAATCCCGCAGAAAGCTTTGAGACTTATCAGAATGCATCGCAGAGAGTCGCTTCATTATTCATGGAGCTGCTGGAAAGACAGTTTCCCATCGACAGTCCCGAAAGATTTTTAAAACTAAAAAGTCCCATAGACTATGCCGACAACCTTTCTATACATGTCAATTCCTTAAACCGTTCCGTGAAGGAAATAACGGGGAAAACAACAAGTCAGCAGATTGCGGCAAGAATTATCCAGGAAGCGAATGCCCTGCTAAAGCATACCGACTGGAATGTTTCTGAAATTGCATACAGTTTGGGTTTTGAGGAACCGGCTTATTTTACCAATTATTTTAAAAAACAAACCGGAATGACTCCGAATGCGGCAAGAACTGTTCTTGTTTGAATTTTATAATTCTTCGTTTGAATTCTATATTGAAACCATTCTGCACCTTTTATAATTTTGTAAGGTAATTTAAGATCACAATCTATCATGAAATTTAGAAAATTAGGAAACACAGGAGTAGAGTTGTCAGCTATCGGTTTAGGATGTATGGGAATGAGTTTTGCTTATGGCCCCGCAGATGAGCAGGAAAGCATCAAAACACTGCATAGATCCCTGGATCTGGGCGTCAACTTTTGGGACACTGCGGATATGTACGCAAATGGGGAAAATGAAAAATTAATTTCAAAAGTTTTGGTTCCCAACCGGGAAAAAATCTTCATTGCCACCAAATTCGGATTCAGATTTAAAGAGGAAAAAGCCGGCCACAGCAACGCTTTGGGAACCTACTTTGACGGTTCACCGGAGTGGATAAGGAAGGCGGTAGATTTAAGTCTTCAGCGTCTAAAAATTGATGAAATAGATTTATATTATGCACACAGGGTAGATCCCAATATCCCTGTTGAAGAAACAGTAGGTGCCATGGCAGATCTGGTAAAAGCAGGAAAAGTAAAATATCTGGGTCTCTCTGAAGCTTCTGCCGATTCTGTCAGAAAAGCGCATACCATTCATCCGATTACGGCATTGCAGTCGGAATATTCTTTGCTTACCAAGGATGTGGAACAGGAAATTCTGCCTGTGCTCCGTGAGTTGGGAATTACTTTTGTTCCCTATTCACCGTTAGCTCGGGGACTTTTTTCCAATATCAACGAAGCTCAGAGTTTTAAGGATGAAGATTTCAGAAAATCTCTGCCTCGCTACCAGGAAGCATATCTTGAAAATAACAGAAATCTAGCTCAGGAAATTAATGATTTCGCAGCTTCAAAAGGAGTAAAAGGAACGCAGCTGGCTTTGGCTTGGGTGCTGAACCAGGGTGATGATATCATTCCTATTCCGGGAACGAAGCGTACAAAATATCTGGAGGAAAATAGTGCGGCAACCCTAATCGAACTTACAGATTCCGACCTGAAAACAATAGATTCAATCTTAAAAAAATATCCCAACGTTGGTGAAAGATACAGCGAAGGGGCGATGAAATTAGTCAATAATTAATATAATAAAATCATGATTTTTGGAGTTCTTTTCGAAGATCATGATTTACAGTTACTATGGTTACCCTTAAAGAAAAAAATAAATTTATTGCTACGGTTTTGGCATTTGCCGTTATTCCGATGTCCGGATTGGCAACAGATATTTATCTGCCTTCGATGCCGAGTATGGCAACAGAGCTTGGTCTCCCGGAAAGCAGTATTCAGCTTACGCTTTCTATATTTTTAATCAGTTATGGTCTTACACAGTTTTTTGCAGGCAGTATTGTAGATTCCTTTGGAAGATTTAGAGTGTCTGCAGTTTCTCTGGCCTTGTTTGTGGTCAGCTTTCTGGTGACGGCTTTTACCAGAGATATTTTTGTAATCTATGCAATGAGGATTCTGCAGGGCATATTATCTGGTTTTGCAGTCGTCTCAAAACGGGCTTTTTTTGTAGACGTGTATGAAGGCGAACAGCGAAAACATTACCTGAGTATCATGACTATTGTCTGGTCAGTAGGTCCTATTATCGCTCCCTTTATTGGCGGTTATCTTCAGAAACTCTTTGGATGGCAGTCCAATTTCTATGTTTTGGCAGGATACAGTTTTCTTTTACTGATTTTGGAATTGGTATTTTCCGGTGAAACTTTAAAAATCAAAAAACCTTTTCATTTTGATTATGTTTTAAAGGAATATGCACTCATGTTCCGGACCAAAGATTTTTTTTACGGAATGTTGATGTGCGGAGTGAGCTATGCGATGGTAATTTTTTTCAATCTTTGCGGAGCCTTTATTATAGAACACAAAATGGGTTATTCTGAAGTTGTTGCGGGCTACGTCTCTCTGATTCTCGGTTTTGCGTGGATGTCGGGCGGTTTTATCGGGAAAGCTTTAATTAAGAAAGCGTTTCTTCCAAAAATCAGATATGCCAATTTTATTCAGATATTTCTTATTCTGATGATGATTCTATTTTCTTATTTCATTCATACTATTTATGCTCTGGTTGCTTTTGCTTTCGTTATACATGTGACGGCAGGCTTTATCTTTAATAACTATTTTGCCTATTGTATCGGCAGATTCCCGGATTCGGCAGGAATTGCAGGGGGATTAACAGGTGGAGTTGCTTTCATCATCACCTCAGCAATCAGTTACGGAATTGTAGCTTTAATTAAACCGGAAATTCAGCTTGAAGTTGCAGAAGGATATTTTGTATTGGGAATTTTAGGATTGATTATTTTGAGTATTACTAAATGGAGAAAAGCGCATGCTTGATTATTTAAGAAACTAGAAATTAGAAATTAGAAATTAGAAATTAGAATTAGTAATTAGAAACTATAAACTAACAACCAATTTTTTTGTAAACTTCTGAAATTTACAATAATCAGTATCGATAGGAGCGGGCTTTAGCCCGCTTTGTTTTGTAATATACCGATTGGCTTTAGCCAAAACTTACTATATAAATTAAGGATAATGTGTCTGGATTTTTATATCTGAATTGCTTATTTGTGAAAAATATTGCGTCGTTAGTGACAAAGAAAATAAAAGAAGCCCCTTTAAAAAAAGGGGCTTCATGTATATCAAATCCGAAAATTAAATTCCGTCAATAATTTCATTTAAAACCGTACTTGGTCTCATCGCTTCATACGTTTTATAAGTATCAGTTTTATAGTAACCGTCAATATTCTGAGGTTTTCCCTGAGCACCGATTAATTCAGCATTGATGACTTCTTCATTTTCCTGCATTGCTTCTGCAACCGGAGCAAACTGCTCGGCTAAATCTGCATCAGCAGTCTGGTTGGCCAAAGCTTCTGCCCAATACATAGCCAGATAGAAATGAGAACCTCTGTTATCAATTTGTCCTACTTTTCTTGCAGGGGATTTATCTGTTGCCAGGAATTTTGCATTGGCTTCATCTAATGCATCCGCTAAAACCTGAGATTTTGTATTGTTTTGAGTTTGTGCCAAATGCTCCAAAGAAGCCTGTAAAGCAAGGAATTCACCTAAAGAATCCCATCTCAGATAACCTTCTTCCAAGAACTGCTCAACGTGTTTTGGAGCAGAACCTCCCGCTCCGGTTTCAAATAAACCGCCACCGTTCATCAATGGAACGATAGAAAGCATTTTTGCAGAAGTTCCCAGTTCTAAGATTGGGAAAAGATCTGTAAGATAATCTCTCAATACGTTTCCTGAAACAGAAATCGTGTCTTTTCCTTCTCTTGCTCTTTTTAAAGTTTCAGTCATCGCGTCTTTTACATCAAGGATTTTGATGTCCAGTCCGTTGGTATCGTGATCAGCTAAATATTTCTCTACTTTTTTGATCATTTCTCTATCATGGGCTCTTCCTTTATCTAACCAGAAAATTGCAGGAGTATCAGAAAGTCTCGCTCTGTTTACCGCTAATTTTACCCAGTCCTGAATTGGAGCATCTTTTGTCTGACACATTCTGAAAATATCTCCCTTTTCCACTTTTTGAGAAAGAAGAGCATTTCCGTTTTCATCCTGAACTTCAATAGTTCCATCAGCAGAAGCCTGAAAAGTTTTATCATGAGAACCGTATTCTTCAGCTTTCTGAGCCATTAAACCAACATTTGGAACAGAACCCATGGTTGTAGGATCCAGTTTTCCGTGCGCTTTCATATCATCAATTACAGATTGATAAAAACCTGCATAAGAACGATCCGGAATAATACAAACTGTATCTTCTTCTTTCCCTTCTTTGTTCCACATTTTACCGCCACCTCTTACCAAAGCAGCCATAGAAGCATCAACAATAATATCAGAAGGAACATGGAAATTGGTAATTCCTTTATCAGAATTTACCATCGCTACTCTTGGTCCGTTTGCCAAAGCAGCTTCAATATCACCTTTTATATTCGCTTCCTGCTCGTTTCCTTTTATTTTATCAAAAAGATCAGCAAGACCGTTGTTTGGGTTTACATCTAAAGATTTAAATGTTTCAGCATATTTAGTAAAAACATCTTTAAAGAAAGTTTCAACAATAGCTCCGAAAACAATAGGATCAGAGATTTTCATCATCGTCGCTTTCAGGTGTGCAGAAAGAAGTACATTTCTACTTTTTGCTTCTTCAATAGCTTCTTCTACAAAAGATTTCAAAGAATTTAGATTCATGACAGAAGAATCAATGACTTCTCCAGCCTGAAGACCTGCAAAATCCTTCAATAAAGTTTCTGAACCGTCATTTCCTTTAAAAACAATTTTATATTTTGTAGCATTCTCTAAGGTGATAGAAGTTTCAGTTCCGTAGAAATCTCCACTGTTCATATGCGCTACATCAGTTTTGCTGTCAGAAGCCCAATCGCCCATTCTGTGTGGGTTTGTTTTTGCGTAATTTTTAACCGCTTTCGGAGCACGTCTGTCAGAATTTCCTTCTCTTAATACAGGGTTTACAGCACTTCCTAAAACTTTGGCATATTTAGCTTTAATTGCTTTTTCCTCGTCATTTTTAGGTTCAGCAGGATAATCAGGAACTGCAAAACCTTTAGATTGCAATTCAGCAATAGCCGCATCCAACTGAGGAGCCGAAGCCGAAATATTTGGTAATTTGATAATATTTGCATCAGGTTGAGTCGCCAATTCGCCCAACTGAGCTAGAGCATCATCAATTTTTTGATCATCATTTAGAAATTCCGGAAAATTTGCCAGAATTCTTCCTGCCAAAGAAATATCAGGAACTGCAATCTCTATGTTTGCTGCTTTTGTAAACGCTTTTACAATCGGTAAAAACGAGTGTGTAGCTAACATTGGAGCCTCATCTGTAAGTGTGTAATAGATTTTTGATTTTTCTGACATTATACTGTTATTTATTATTTAAAGTTTTAGTTTCACAAATTTAGTAATTATCATTGTTTTATTGAGTCTATTTTGCATAAAAAAAGAGGCTGTTGCCTCTTAAATTATATTTGTGTAATTGTATAAGTTCCTGTAGCATCAAAGTTAATATTGAACTCTACTTTAAAGTTTTTAGGAGTTGCTGTTACGTTAGGTAACATGATGTATGAACCTCCAATATCAAAAAAAGTATCGTTTAGATTATCTCCTAATTCTTCCTGAGAACCATAATTTGAGGGTAAAATAATTTTAAATCCTGAAAAATTGGCACTTGTAACTCCTGTTAAATTAATCGTGAATTTATTATTAGAGATGTTATAAGTTGGAGATGAAACAGTTGGAGATTGTACAGATGGAATATAATTAAAGCTAATTATTGGGCTAAAATTTTCTGTGGTCACAGTATAAGTTGGTCCATTAGGATAAACAGAAACTTTATAAAATCCATTCGATGAAATATTAATATTGCTTCCATTTTGTACTAAGCTCATTTGTGAATTTAATCCATAAGTTTGAGCTGATGCATTTTGTGCTGCGATAAATTTTATTTGAGAACTAGCAGGTAAATATTTGTAACCTACCTTCGAACCACTTCCATTATTTCTTAATAACTCTGCTGCTGCTGGATTAAAAGTATTATAAGAACCGTATAGATATAAGTTTGTAGGTACAGCTGAACTTGTACCAGAGCTTGTAGGCAAACTCAAAGTTCCCGAATCATTTACACCTAAAGTATAAGCTGTACCATTTGGAGAAGTAAGGGTAATTCCTTGTCCTGCTCCTGTAACAATTGTTTTACTAACCTGAGAATAGGGAACGCTCATTAATTGATTCACCCCTACATTTGTATAATTACTTCCACCTGCAGGATCCATCTCAACTTTTACAAATTTTGTGTTTGTTCCCCAGTTGATTGCTCCAAAACTTCCTGTTGTGGGAGTTCCTTGTCCGATATTTAGATTTACCAAACCTTTAGAGTTGGTTGTTTTTGTATGAGTTTCGGTGTATAAAACCGTTCCGGTAGCAGAGTTTTCTAAAATGCTTATTTTTAATGCAACGTTTCCGTTTGCAATCGGAGCTCCTGCTGAATTAAAAGCGATTGTTTGATAACTAAAAGCTTGTGGAACTTGTGCACTTAATAATGTTGCTAAAAATAATCCTATACTTGCGTATAATTTTTTCATGTTTAAGTAGTTTAAGGTTTTTTAATGATTTTAATTGGTTTAAGATCAGGATTCTTGAAAGAGATCATGTAGTTTCCGGAATTTAAAGAACGTAAATCTAGTTTGTCTGATTGTAATTTTGTTTTTAAGACCAGTCGCCCCGCAAGATCGTAGATTTCTACTTCGTCGATTTTTGATTTTGAGTTTAATTTTACATAAACAAAATCAGCAGTTGGGTTTGGGTAGATTTTGACACTCTCTTTTTCCAATTCATTTACACCTAAAACCTGTAATACTGTCTGGTAAAACATTCCCATTGTTCCTGAATTGTTTTGATTAGGATCAGTCGGGACTACATAAATCTCTCCGACAGAATGCATGAAATTATCTGCAGAAACAGCTCCGGAATTGATATTCCCAATCACAGACTGGGAGAACCCGAAAAACGGTACTGCAAATAACAATAGAGTAATACTTCCTCGCATGGTTATTTATTTTTAATGGTGCGAAAATAAATAAATTTTCTCTTTAAAAATAAGATTCAGATTATAAGTTTTTTTATTTTCCACTTTAAGAATTATTTAACCTTTGCCATAAACAAAACCAATCCAAATTTCAATAAATTTGTTAAAATTAAATTTATAAACAATGTCTACAATTACATTTAAAGGAAACCCCATCCACACCATAGGAAGTCTGCCGGAGGTAGGAAAAGATGCTCAGGAATTTACAATGGTATCCTCAGATTTATCCGAAAAAAATCTTGCAGATTTTACAGGAAAAAGAGTAGTCCTGAATATTTTCCCAAGTATTGATACAGGTATCTGCGCCGCTTCAGCAAGAAAATTTAATGAAGAAGCATCCGCTTTAGATAATACAGTTGTGATTAATGTTTCCAGAGATTTACCATTTGCTTTATCCAGATTTTGTGCTGCAGAAGGATTGAATAATGTAGAAACTTTATCAGATTTCAGAGGTAATTTTGGTGAAGATTACGGAGTCACCATTACAGATTCTCCTTTTAAAGGTTTATTAAGCAGAGCAGTTGTTGTTTTAGACGAAAAAGGTAAAGTGATCTACACAGAACAGGTGCCGGAAATAGGGCAGGAGCCAAATTATGAAGCAGCTACTTCATCTTTGAAATAAATAAAGCAACTTCCAAATAATTTTAATCATATTTTGCAATATGACACAGAAATTGGTTAATAATTACAAAGAAATTATAAAATAAATTTTTCAAATTATGCGTGAAGCCTTATGAGTATTTGTTCATAAGGCTTTACTTTTGTCTAAACCTAAACCTAAACCTAAACCTAAACCTAAACCCACAATGAAACGTTCAGGAACTGCAACCTTACCATTACATTACGGAAAAGTACCCCCGTGGCTCTACGAAAGAATGGCCTTGCTCGGTCTTTCTGTTGTAGAAGTTATGCTGGCAGACTATGGTAAGAATGAAGTTCTGAAAAGACTGGCAGATCCGTTCTGGTTTCAGAGTTTTGGTGCAGTAATGGGGATGGATTGGCACTCTTCCGGCATCACAACTTCCGTAATGGGAGCTTTGAAGCGCAGCATTAATCCAAATTCCAGAGAACTGGGAATCTACATCTGTGGCGGAAAGGGAAGGTTTTCAAAAGAAACCCCGAACGAACTTCTCGTTATTGCCGATAAGACAGGACTCAATGGAAACGATCTGGTTCGCGCAAGCAAGCTTTCTGCGAAAGTAGATAATACAGCAATTCAGGACGGCTATCAGTTGTATCTTCATAATTTTATTGTATCAGATGAAGGAAACTGGGCAGTCGTGCAACAGGGAATGAATGATGCAGACGGAACGGCAAGACGCTATCACTGGCATTCTGAAAATATGGAATCCTTTGTGGATGAACCGCACAAAGGAATTCAGGGGGTCAACAGAGGGCAGATTCTTAATTTAACGGCGAATGAAGCTCAGAAAAGCAGAGAAGGAATTGTAGAGATTTCTCATACCAATTCAGAAAAGATCATGCAGGACTTTGCAAATTTAATTCTGCCTGCACATCACGATGTACGTGCTTCCGATGTAGACCTCAAGAAGCTGGGCACGCTCTTATATATGACGAGAGAAAACCAGCCCGAGAACTTTGAAGAATTACTGTTATTGAAAGGAGTGGGACCGCGTACTTTACAGAGTCTGGCGCTGGTAAGCGAGGTCATTCATGGGGCGCCGTCAAGATTTCGGGATCCTGCAAGATTTTCTTTTGCTCACGGCGGGAAAGATGGTCATCCTTTTCCGGTTCCCATTACGGTGTATGACGAGACGATTAATATTCTCCAAAAAGGAATCGAAAAATCAAAACTGGGAAATTCGGATAAATTAAAGTCAGTCAATAAACTCCACACCATCATCTCTGAAGCAGAGAAAAATTTCACTCCGGATTTCAATATCAATGACGTCATGGAAGAAGAACGGCAAAACTCATGGAGGTTTGGCGGGAAAACAGTTTTTGGTGATGCAGAAAAACCATCTCCCTCAAAGCCAATTCAGCTCTCCCTGTTTTAGCGCTCTTTTTTTAAAAATCTGTGAACTAAAGTTTTTAAGTTATATACATCATTTATCTTTCCCTACAGTAATCAAAACCTTTACTGGATAAAGCAGCCTTTCAGACGTACACCAGGCAGCCGTGAAAACTCCGTGATCTTTCCTTTAAAATTCAGACTCATAAAGCGCAGATAAATCATCAATAGGTATTTATAATTCAGAGAATAATTTTAATTTTAAAATCTAATCCCAAATCCTTGTTTGTATGAGTGTCAAAATCTTTGATGTATATTCAGATTTTCCGTTTTTTTTCGAAGAAGAACTCTCCGAAATAGGTCTGGCACACAAAAAAATGGTTTTCCGGAAAGGAGATTTTATCCTGAAAGAAGGCAAAACTGCCAACGAATATTATATCTTGGAAAAAGGTCTCGCCAGATCTTTTGTCAACGATTTTAACGGAAATGAGGTAACCACCCATTTTTTTGTCGAAAAGGAAGTCGTCATAGACGTTTCTTCACTATTCCAGAGAATTCCCGCTCAGGAAAATATAGTCTGCATTACAGATTGCGAATGCTGGAAGCTGGATTTTGAGGTGTTTCAGGAATTATTCCACAGAATACCGAATCTTCGCGAGTGGGGAAGAGCCTGGATGTCGCAGGAACTTTTCACCTTCAAGCAGCGTTCTGTAGAAATGTTTACGCTTTCCGCTACAAAAAGGTATCTCAATCTATTACAGCAAAAACAGCAGGTCATCCAATTGGCGCCACTAAAGCAGATCGCCTCCTATCTGGGAGTTACAGATACTTCACTCAGCCGAATTCGCAAAGAACTGGTTTCTCATCCCAACAAAAAATAAATCTTGTCTTATGGCAAGTTCATTGTAGCAGGTATTGGGTAATTTTGGTTAAAAGTTCTACAGTAAAATTAAGAACATCAAATCGCTGGTATTGGGAAACCGCAGGCCCATAAGATGATGCGGAACCAATGAACGCTTTAAAAAAACAATAATACCTATCCTATGAAAATCAACCAAATCTACGTCAATCTTCCGGTGAAAGATATTCCGAAAACAAAGCAGTTCTGGACGAATCTGGGGTTCTACGTCAATGAACAGATTTCAGATGAAAGAGCAGTATGCATCACCTTCAGTGACACCATCTTCGTTATGTTTATCACCGAAGAATATTTTCAGACATTTTCTGAAAGACCGGTTCCGAAGGGGGATACCACACAGGTTTTGCTGGCAATAAGTTTGAACAGCAGGGAAGAAGTCGATAAAATCGTAAATACGGCCTTAGAAAATGGTGCCACCCAGCATGAAGAGCCGCAGGACTATGGATGGATGTATCACAATTCCTTCTGGGACATCAACGGCCATGGATGGAATGTCACTTTTACAGACATTTCAAAAATGCCTTCTTAGCCATAAGCGCACATTTTATCTCTTACATTAAATGATATGGATACACCAAAATCATCGAAATTAGAAATCATTATTCCGGCATTTCGAGGTCACAGCCAAACCTTTGTTATGGTTCTTGACGGAATAACTGAAGAAGATGCACTCAGAAGAATTGAAGGCAAAACCAATCATATGATCTGGATGGTGGGAAATTTTCTTGATATGCGTTACGCATTGGGAAATGTACTTGGATTAAAGGAAGAATTTCATTGCAAAGAATTTTTCTTTCAGGGTAAAGCTTTAGATGAAAATCTTAAATATCCTACTTTACAACAGCTTAAAGATAGCTTTCATCAGATTTCACCATTGGTTTATCAGAAATTGCTTGAAGTTTCAGACGAGGAATTAGATAAAGCTTTCCCCATGGGAATGAACATTGATTTTTTTCCTGAGAATGTTCTCAATTTTGTAGGAATGTGCATGGGTCGGGAAGATTATTTGTGCGGACAAATCGGATTGATGCGAAAAATTCTCGGCTATGAAGGAATGAAGTATGACTTTGATAAGAACATGAAATATTGATTTTTAATTAAAGATAAATGATAAAGGATGCCTAATAGATTGAGCACGGTCACTGATCACGGAAGCAGGATTAATAATAAAATCAGCATGATCAGCGATAATATAAGCAACTTCTATGATAAAATCAGCAGGATTAAAGATAAAATAAGCGGCTTCTATGATAAAATAAACATGATCACCTATAAAGTACGCAGGATCAATGATAAAATAAGCGGCTTCTATAATAAAATAAGCATGATCACTGATAAACTAAGCATCATAAACGGTGAAATAAGCGGCTTCTATGATAAAGTAAGCATGATCAATAATAAATAATGGATCAATGATAAAACTCAACGAGGCAAACCAAAAAACAAAACACTAATTCCAATTATTATGGCAAAATTAAACCCCTACCTCAATTTCGATGGCAAAGCAGAAGAAGCATTTACCTTCTATCAGTCAGTCTTCGGCGGACAATTCGTCGGCGGAGTCCATAGGATGAGCAACGCACCCGGAACAGAGAACCTATCAGAAGAAGAGAAAAACAGAGTGATGCATATTGCTTTACCCATAGGTGGAGATTTGCTGATGGCTTCAGATATCGTTCCGGGTTTTGGACAAACCCTTACGGTTGGAAACAATAATTATGTCTCAGTTTTCCCCGATTCCCGCGAAGAAGCAGAAAATATTTTTAAAGGCCTCTCCGAAGGCGGAAATATAGAGATGCCCCTGGAAGATCAGTTTTGGGGCGACTATTTTGGCAGCTTTCAGGATCAATACGGCGTCTATTGGATGGTAAATTATAATGAAGAATACACAAAATAACATTATATTGTACTGCAAAATGCAGCAGAATTTAGCTGTCTTTATCATTAATTAAATTTAAAAAAAATGGATCCTATTACCATAGATATTACCATTCTTGCACCTGTAGAAAAGGTGTGGGATTATTTTACTACACCAAAACATATTACCCAGTGGAATTTTGCTGACGAAACATCGCAATGCCCTCATGCTGAAAACGATCTCCGTGAAGGCGGAAAATTCACTCACCGGATGGAAGCCAAAGACGGAAGTTTCGGGTTCGATTTTGAAGGTGTTTACGATGAACTTGTGATCAATCAGAAAATAAAATATCACTTGGAAGACGGAAGGAATGTTGAGGTGACCTTTGATAAAATTGATGACAATACCACGAAAGTAACAGAGGTTTTCGATCCCGAAAATCAGAACTCTGCAGAAATGCAGCGGGACGGATGGTACAAAATTTTGAATAATTTCCACAAATACGTGGAAAATAATTAATACACAATGCTCTTTCCTGATGATCAATCTAATCATAATGGTGCAGACGTTACAGCCTGATGATACATTGAATCAGACCCTGCAAAACGATTTTTTAAAAGGCATTCTTCCTTCCAGGACAAGGCGTTCTCTGGAAATGGAAAAAATCTGTTCTTTGGATCAGCTGGCAGATTATTCCGAAAAAGAAATCATGCAGTTTCAGGGTTTTGGAAAAAATACCATGATCAAAATGAAAAAATATATGAAAGAGAATCATAGAACTTTCATCTCTCATCCTTTAAATAAAAATAATGAATAACGATATTTTTCCTTGTCTCTGGTATGACGGCGATGCCGGAGCATCTGCAGATTTCTACTGTGAAGTCTTTGGCGGTACCATGACTGCAGATACCCCCGTTGTTGTCAATATAGAACTTTTTGGTCAGAAAGTAATGCTCCTGAATGGCGGACCCCAGTTTAAGAAAAACGCCTCCGTTTCTTTTATGGTGATCTGCGAAACCGAAGAGGAAGTAGAAAAATACTGGTCGCCACTTTCAGAAAACGGAATGGTTTTGATGGATCTGGGAGAATATCCCTGGAGTAAAAAATATGGCTGGGTTCAGGATCGCTTTGGGGTGACCTGGCAAATATATTTAGGTGAAAAACAAAGCAGTCAAAAAATAATTCCTACGTTGATGTTTATCCATGAAAATAACGGAAAAGCAATGAAAGCAATGGAATGGTATACCCAGGTCTTCCCAAACTCCAAAATAAGCAGCGTCCTGAAATATGGAGACGGAGTAGGTGACGGAACCCATGAAGTTCCGGAAAATGTACAGCATGCGCATTTCGAAATCGACGGCTATTCCTTTTTCTGTATGGATAATTCTTACGACCATCCGTTTGATTTCAATGAAGGTATTTCTGTAGTTGTAATGACAGACAGTCAGGAAGAGACTGATCATTTGTGGAATTCTCTGACGAAAGATGGTGGCAGGGAAAGCTGGTGTGGCTGGCTGAAAGATCAATTTGGAATGAGTTGGCAGATCGTTCCGAAAAAACTGATTCAGCTTATGAATGATCCTCATCAGGAAAAAGCTCAGAAAGTAGTTCAGGCAATGATGAAAATGCAGAAAATCATAATCTCAGATTTAGAAGAGGCATATAATTCTTAAAAAGTTTTCGGCTTGCTGTTTGTAGTATTTCGGACAACGACTAAAATGGGTAAAGGCAAATCAGCAGTAATTTCTTTCAAAACAACAGGGAAATTATTCTTATTCATGGTGGAGATGTCGTTTTCTTACCTATAAAACATCATCAGATAAAATATGGAAACTTTAGAATACCAGATAAAAATAAATGCACAGCCTGAAGAAATATGGACCGTTTTATGGAGCGATATCTCTTATCAGCAATGGACATCGGCTTTTACAAAAGGTTCTTTTTACGAAGGAACACTGGAGGAAGGAACAACCGTGAAATTTTTAGATCCGAAAAACAACGGAATGTACAGCAGGGTCGAAAAGCATAGTCCCAATAAAGAAATGAGATTTCTTCATTTAGGTGAAATCTTTGACGGTGTAGAAACTCCTCAGGACTGGGGAAATGCCACAGAATCTTATCTCTTACAAGAAGTTGAAGACGAAACAATTCTTACCGTAAAAATTAATACTTCTGAAGAGTTTAAAAGTTTTTTTGAAGAGAAATTTCCAAACGCTTTAAAAAATGTAAAACATTTGTCTGAGAATATGCTTTAATACTAAATTTTTTTTAGAATCAAATTCAACCACAAAATAATTATTATGGAAACACTATCGTATGAAACCGTCATCAATGCGTCGAAAGAAAAAATATGGGAGGTACTTTGGGGAACAGAAACTTATGGAGAATGGACTCAGTTTTTTGCACCGGGTTCTCAAATGAAATCCGACTGGAAAGTGGGTGGAAAAACATACTTTGTGAATACTGAAGGGGAAGGAATGGTTTCTACCATCGACAGTATGGAAAAACCAGACCAGATTATTTTTAAACATCTGGGAATGGTAGATAAAAACGGAAAGGAAGACACCGAAAGTATGGAAATAAAACAATGGAGCGGTTGCTTTGAAAAATATATCCTTATTGATTATGACGGAAGAACAAAACTCCATGTAGAAGTACAGACCGAAAAAAGCTGGGAAGATCACATGAACAATGGTTTTACAAAAGGTTTGGAAGTAGTGAAAAACAGGGCAGAATCTTTACATTAAATGTTAGCAGTGGAAGAGTAATTGTCAACGGTTATTTATTTAAAAATAAGATCAATATAAAAAACGGAAAGTGATTTTACTTTCCGTTTTCTGTTTTATTAAGAATCCGGAAACACGATTATTACAGGAAAAACTGAAATGTCAGAAAAAATCTTTACATTCATTAAAGTAAAACAAAACATACAATCGTCATAGCAATATGGAGATTGCCGAAAACATAACAATGCCACAGAAGGAAAAAGAAAACATGATTTCTCAGGCCGTATCAAGTTACGGTGGAAAACTGATGTCTTTCATTCGTCCTAAAGTGAAAAATACCGAAGATGCAGAAGATATTCTGCAGGAAGTGTGGTATCAGTTCAGCAGCCTGACTAATCTCTCGGAAATTGTCAATATCGGTGGTTGGTTATATCGTGTGACTTCCAATAAGATTATTGATAAATACCGAAAAAAGAAAACCGAAAATCTTGAAGATTTTGTCTACGAAGATGAAGACGGAAGCTTCTCGATAAAAGATATTCTTCTTCTGGATGAAAGTGCAGGTCCCGATATCAAAATGTTTCAGGATGAGATCTGGAAAAAGCTTTTCGAAGCGCTCGATGAACTTCCCGAAAAACAGAGATTGGTCTATGTTGAAAATGAACTGAATGATAAAAAGCTTCAGGAAATTGCAGATGAACAGGGAGAAAATATAAAAACAATAATCAGCCGGAAAAATTATGCTGTAAAGCATTTGAGAAGCAGATTAAAACAATTGTATGAAGATTTAAATAATTAGAAGTAAATAAAATGAACAATAAATATAAAAAAACCTGGTGGTTTTGTCTGATCCTTTGTCCGCCGGTCATCTTTCTCGGAATTACGTGGATGGTCATGGCTCTCTGGAACTGTCTTCTTCCCGAAATTCTTGGCGTAAAATCCATCAGTTTCTGGCAGGCTATGGGAATTCTGGTACTGAGTAAAATACTTTTTGGTGGTTTTCACGGAAAATTCGGACAGGGAATGCGGGGTATGAAAGAAAAACATCTGCAACACAGGATGAAAGGAATGTCTGACGATGAAAAGGAAAAATTCAAAGAAGTGTGGAGACAGAAATGCTCAAGCGGATTCTTCAATAAAAATAACGAATAATTTAATTTTAATAGAAGTAGTAAAATTAAAGAAGATTCGTCTCTATATAAAATCAGAAGCAGTTGTCTTACCGAAAAATAAAGACCTTGTATTCTTAGCTGAGTGAAACACCTTTGCCTCAATTTAAAAATTATTTTTATTTGAATCAGCGAAACTTTGTTTTGCGAAACTTAAAAACAATTTGCGGACTTTGCGTTAAATATTTTCGATTTTAGTAAGACATATCTAAAAAAAGAAGTAGTAAAATTTAAAATTTAAAAAAAATGAAAAATTCAGTATTAAAAGGTGTCTTAGGAGCACTTGCCGTTGCCGGAGTTGCAGCGGTAGCCAAAAAAGCAATCGAAAGAAAAAGATTTGTACGTGGTATTTTTGATGAATACGGAATCAAAGAAAAATCACCTTTCGGATTGGCAGATAAAATCAGAGAAATGGACGAAGAGCAGTATCAGGAGATGAAAGGGAAGTTCAAAAAAGAATTTGCATCAAAATGTTGCAAAAAGGAAAATGCTTTCGAAGCATAATTTTTATAACTAGATTAAATTGTTAGTTTCGGCGCGGGAAGCAAAGCTTCCCGCGCCGATTATTTTTGTACGAATTATACAAGGTCTTTAAGCTAAAAAACTGTGATCATTTAATCAATCTAATCAATCAAAATCTTCATAAAGTTTGTCATTCCGGTAGGAATCTCAGCAATGTTATTAATCATTTAAAGATCTTCACAAAGTTTGTCATTCCGGTAGGAATCTCAACAATGTTATTAATCAATCAAAAGATCTTCCTAAAGTTTGTCATTCCGCTTGAAATCTCAGCAATGTTATTAATCATTTAAAGATTTTCATAAAGTTTGTCATTCCGGTAGGAATCTCAACAATGTGATCAATAATAATTTAGATTCTGCGGAATGACAAACATCATGAATAATCAAATTCAAAAATAATGTTTCGCCTCATTTAATAAAACACTTTCGTGAACAAAAAACATTTTCAATCAAATAAAAAAATCATAGTTAGCGTTGCATTAAAAAGCTTACTTCAGTTACCCACAATCATAAAATCAGCTGCAAAATGAGAGAAGAAAGAAAATAAAATTCTTATTTTTGTACTTGATTATATGAAAGACTACTATTACTTTCTCGGAGTTTCTCCAGATGCTTCTTACGAAGACATCAAAAAATCCTACAGAAAACTGTCGCTGAAATATCATCCCGATAAAAATGAAAACGATGATTTTTTTGCAGACCGTTTTCGTGAAATTCAGGAAGCTTATGAAACATTAAGCGACGAGGTAAAGAGAAAATCGTATGATCAGAATCTGGAAAGTCATCAGAAAACCTTTAGGTATCATGTGCCGCCATCCATCAAAACTTTTACAGCCAATAAGATCAAGGTAAAAAAAGGAGAGGAAATCATCATCACATGGCAGACTCAGAATGCTGATGTCGTGAAGGTTTTACCTTTCGGATTAGAAAAGCCTTACGGCGAAAGAACATTTAAAATTACCGAATTTAAAAATGGGAAATTTCAACTTTTACTTCATGTAACCAATTCGTTGTTGCATAAAACAATCGTTCAGGGAATTACAATTACCGAGGTATTTGAGAATGATGGTGAAAAATTTAGAGACCGAGCCGAAGAACTCTTTAAATCACAGCCAAAAACAATAATGAATCCGAAAGGTCAGCCGAAAATTTTCAGACTGATTGTAGGACTTTTAATTCTGGCGTTGGCACTGTATTTCTTAGTGTCAAATTTTAGCTGATTAGGCTAATTTTTTTCTTCCCGGGCATTTTTTACATCTTTTTCCTTTTTTAAACTTTTTACAGCAGGATTTTTTTTCACAGAACATTTCTTCATTTTTGAAAGAAAATGCCGGAGCCAATGGCGGTACTTTAAATGGAGTGATGCTATTCATACTGCAAATATATTAATTTAGAATAAATATAATTAATAAAGTTTAAACTTTCTTTACTGATTGTTATCAAATGTTTTACAATATCTTTTTCACTAATAATTTTAATTCTTAAATAAAATTTAAACTCAATCATTCCGATAGAAGATTTAAATAAACTTATATTTATTACTGATTGTAATGTATCAGAAAGTTTAAGATCTTCAACTTTACAATTAATTCCGAAAAGCTAATTTCAATCAGTTCCTTTGGTTGTACAATCATTTAAAAAATCGTAATTTTACCCATCTTTTTTACAAACAAAATCTAATATAAAAATGAATACAGAACAGTTTGTGAGCCGTCACATTTCCCTAAACGAAGCAGATAAAAAGGCGATGTTGGAAAAAATTGGCGTTTCAAGTATCGAAGAACTAATTTCTCAAACCATCCCTTCTTCTATCCGTTTAGAAAAGGATCTTGAAATCTCAGAACCGCTTTCAGAATATGAAATGCTTAATTATTCGAAAGAATTGGCATCTAAGAATACTGATTATACAAGCTATATTGGTTTTGGATACCACAACACTTTGCTGCCATCGGCCATTCAAAGAAACATCTTTGAAAACCCAAGTTGGTATACTGCTTATACGCCGTATCAGGCTGAGATTGCTCAGGGAAGACTTGAAGCGCTCCTGAATTACCAGACTGTTGTATGTGATCTTACAGGTTTTGCTTTGGCAAATGCATCTTTGCTGGATGAATCTACCGCTGCTGCGGAAGCGATGCACATGTTTTTTAACAACAGAACGAAAGACCAGAAAAAAGCAGGAGCCAATAAGTTCTTTGTTTCGGACCTGGTTTTACCGCAAACCGTTTCTGTTTTAAGAACTAAAGCTGAAGGTTTAGAAATTGAAATCGTGGAAGGCGATCACCAGACCCACCAGTTTGATGAGTCTTACTACGGAGTTTTACTTCAGTATCCGGGTAAAAACGGAATTGTTTTAGACTATACAGAAAATATTGCTGAATACAAGAAATTAGATTTACAGGTGGTTGTAGCTTGTGATCCTATGGCTTTGGTAAAACTGAAATCTCCTGCATCTATGGGAGCTGACTGTGCCGTTGGTACATCACAGAGATTCGGTATTCCTTTAGGGTATGGTGGTCCTCATGCTGCATTTTTCTCTTGTAAAGAAGATTATAAAAGAGATATTCCGGGTAGAATTATCGGGGTTTCTCAGGATATGTACGGAAAACGTGCATTAAGAATGGCTTTGCAAACCAGAGAACAGCACATTAAAAGAGAAAGAGCGACTTCAAACATCTGTACAGCTCAGGTTCTTTTGGCTGTAATGGCAGGAATGTACGCTGTTTATCACGGTCCGAAAGGATTGAATTATATTGCAGACCAAATTCACTTTAAAGCAAATGCTTTGAAAGGAGGTCTTAAAGCTTTAGGCTATAACACAGTAGAAGAGCCTATTTTCGATACGGTGAAAATCGTAATGAGCGAAGACGAAAAAGCAAGATTGATGAGAATGATGCTGGATCATAGATTAAATCTGAACTATTTCACAGAAGGAGTGGTAAGTATTGCAATCAATGAGAGTACCACATTAGACAAACTGAATGTTTTGATGGCTTCTTTTGCTCAGTTTAAAGATAAGCAGACTTTCAAATTAGAAATAAAAGAAGGATACACCATTCCTGAAGAAAATCTTAGAAAAGATGAAATTCTTACGGAAGAAGTATTCAACAAATATCATACAGAGACAGAATTGATGCGTTACATCAAACGTCTTGAAAGAAAAGATTTATCGTTGACACACTCGATGATTTCTTTAGGCTCTTGTACCATGAAGTTAAATGCTGCAACTCAGATGTTACCACTTTCGTGGGCAGATTGGGGAAGCGTTCATCCCTTTGTACCGGTCAATCAGGCAGGAGGTTATCAGGAAATGATCAAAGAATTAGAAAAGGATCTTTCTGAAATCACGGGTTTTGCAGGTACTTCACTTCAGCCCAACTCGGGAGCACAGGGAGAATATGCTGGTTTGATGGTGATCAGACAATATCACATCTCAAGAGGTGAAGGTCATAGGAATGTAGTATTAATTCCTCAGTCTGCACACGGAACCAATCCGGCTTCTGCAGCAATGGCGGGAATGAAGATTGTAGTTGTTAAAAATCTTGAAAGCGGAGAAATCGATTATGAAGATTTCAAAACTAAAGCAGAAGCCAATTCTGAGAATTTATCTGCGGTAATGATTACGTATCCGTCTACTTATGGTTTCTTTGATGCCAATATTAAAGAAATTACACAGTTGGTGCATGATCATGGCGGACAGGTTTATATGGACGGAGCCAACATGAATGCTCAGGTAGGATATACAAGTCCCGGAAACATCGGAGCAGACGTTTGTCACTTAAATCTTCACAAAACTTTCGCTATTCCTCACGGAGGAGGTGGTCCCGGAGTGGGTCCTATCTGTGTTGCAAAACACTTAGTTCCTTTCCTTCCTACCAATGCAAACATTAAAGTAGGTACCAATGAAGCGATTGAAGGTATTTCTGCAGCACCTTACGGTTCTGGTTTAATTTTAAATATCTCTCATTCTTATATTAAAATGTTGGGAACTTCAGGTCTGAAGAAAGCAACTGAACATGCTATTTTAAATGCCAATTATCTGAAAGAAATTTTAGCTGAGCATTTCCCAATTTTATATTCAAATACTGAAGGTAGAGTAGCGCACGAATGTATCGTAGATTTCCGTCAGTTCAAATCTTTAGGGATTGAAGTGGCTGATGTTGCCAAAAGACTGATGGATTATGGTTTCCATGCTCCAACGGTTTCTTTCCCTGTTGCAGGAACATTGATGATTGAGCCTACAGAATCTGAAAGCAAATCTGAAATAGACCGTTTTGCAGAAGCGCTTATCGCCATCAAACATGAGATCGATGAGATTGCCAATGGTGAAGCAGATCAGGCAAACAACGTTTTGAAAAACGCTCCTCACACAGAGCAGTTGGTAATCTCTGATTCTTGGGATAAACCATACAGCAGAGAAAAAGCAGCTTATCCTTTGGATTGGGTAAGAGATCACAAATTCTTTGCTACTGTTTCAAGAGTTGACGAAGCTTACGGAGACAGAAACTTAGTTTGTACTTGTGAGCCGATTGAAGCTTATATGTAATTAAAAAGTTTTTTAGATATTATAAATCCCTTTCAGTGATGAGAGGGATTTTTTATGGTGGAAAATTAATTTGAATTGATTTAACGTTGATGGGATTGCCGAAGACGGGGATTTTTAGTGATAAATTTCAATCTAAGAAAGAATGTTGAGCCTTCACAAAGAGCTATTTGAAGCACTTCAGTTTTGTTGTAGTAAATTTAGTACTTATTGTTTATTCCACAGCTTTATGAGTTTTATTAGATGCTCAACTTTTTGTTTTAAGTCTAAGTTTGAAATTTCATCTCGTGTAATAAATTCAGCAAGCTCCAAAGCGTATTTATTTTTGTTTAGGTTATATTTAATTTTACTAGTTTTTGTATTGTTTTCAAAAAATGTTTCAAATTTTGAATTATCGTTTACCACAATGTTTGTAGTTATTAGATATGATTTTTCTAACCAATTATGTATAGTGTTTATTGTTAAATAGTTTTCTATTTCACGACCTTTTGTTATCCAAATATTATATTCTCCAATTTCTCTAGCAATTCTAGTTTTTGTGTCATTGAGTTTAGTGCCAATTGTTTTTCCATCTCTATCCATTACAACAAAACAATTTCTATTTAATTTCAATAATGGAATTAGTTCAGTGTTTAAATTGTCATAGTCTAAACTGAGATTTGATAAAAGTCGTCCTCCATAAAACATTATTGAATAATGATAGCCTTCCACCAATTCAGGATCTAGTAAAGAAATCCATTTGTTTATGTAGGTTCTATCACTCGGTCCTTCTACCCAAATTATACTGTTGCTTTGTAAAATGTCACTAGCTTTTATATCTAAATCGTCAAGAATATTATTTAAGTCAGAATGTTGACTTATAGTTTTTATTTCTGTTTTATTATCAATTCTAGAAATATGTAATATTTGTGTTTTTTCCAGTTTGCTATATAAATCAATTACAATATTTGAATGAGTTGTAAAAAAAAAATTACATTTATTTTCTTGTGAAAAATTATATAGATAATAATACAGTCTTCTTTGTTGAGATGGATGTAAATTATTTTCAAGTTCTTCTAAAGCAAACACATAAGTAGAAGCATTTCTACTTTCAATTTTTGGTTTAATAATAAGTAATATTAAAACTAATAAAATTGTTTTAATACCACTACCCATTTTTGATAATGGAATTCGACCGTCAATTTGATTTTCAAAATATATTTCCCATTTATTATCATCATTTAACTGAACTAGAATTCTTGTAAAATTAATATCTGGTTGAGTAATTTTATTTAGTTCTTCTAGTAATACAACCTCAACTAATCTACTATCTAAATCACTTTTATTAATGATTTGTTGGATTAAATTAGTTGTACCAATTCCGTTAGGTTTTACCTCTGAAGTATTATCTGAAATTTCAGGTTGAATATCTCTTTCAGCAGTTAAATGTATAAAATTTTTATTATCAAATATTGTTTGAACTCTCGAGACATAACTTTCAAAATATCTAACAGCTTCATTTGGAATATTATCTTTATCAACTATTTTTAAAAAGTTACGATTTGTCTCGTTTATTGAAAACGAAATTATATCACCTTCAAATTGTAATCCGTATTCTTGATGATTTATTCCATATCCCAATTGGCCTCCACTAGTATTTGAGGGGAAAATCTGTCTGATAATTTCACTACTTAGTCTGTAGTCGAAAATTAAACTGGGAGTTTTGCCATCTCTTTTTTGATTGATGAAATCTTTATTTTTTGTGGTTAAGAATTTGACAATGTCAATTATTGAACTCTTTCCTGTATTATTTTTACCAATAATTACATTAATATCTTTAAATTGAGGTATGTAAGCTCCTTCTTCTCCAAAGCATTTATAATTTTTGATTTCAAAGTTTTTCATTGGTTCTCTTTTAGAAGTATTACACATAACTTTTGTCTTCACGCATTGCGTCAATCCAAACTATAATCAAATATAAAAAAAAGTCTTTCGAAAATGATTGATTTGTTATAATTGATGTTTAATTAATTCAAACGCAAAAGAAAAATACAGGAAAGCCCATCTAAGCCTAGTGAATTTCCTCATTTTATTGTGATAATAATCTAAATAATAAAGCAGAATGGAGTCTCCTTTTTTTTATGAAATATCATAATTGACTGATTCATAATTGTTCAGCAGGACTGTGCAGGATGCTCATATTTGAGTTTGTTTTTAGCTTGGTTAACACAAAATTAATATTATATGAACAAGAAAACTTTACTCATTAAGCAAGCTTTAAAATATTTGCTGTTGTGTGGATTGACCTTATCCGCTGCTGGCTTAGATGCTCAGACATTAGCATTTCCGGAAGCTACAGGTTTCGGGAGATTTACCACAGGAGCAAGAGGAGCCGCAAATCCTCAAATCTATTTAGTGACCAATTTGAATGATAGCGGTGCTGGTTCTTTCCGAGATGCAGTAAGTCAGCCAGGAAGGTTTGTGATCTTTAAAGTAGGCGGAATTGTGAATTTACAGTCTGTAGTTGCTGTTGCAGCCAATACAACGATTGCTGGGCAAACTGCGCCGGGAGAAGGAATTTTATTTTTAGGACCCAGAGTTTCTTTTACTGGTGCAAACAATACCATTGCACGATATATGAGAATCCGTTATGGCGGAACATCTCAAAATCAGGACGCCTCCGGAATTGCCAATGGTGCCAATATCATTTTAGATCATATGACTTTTACCTGGGGAACCGATGAAGTTTTTTCTGTCAATTGGGACAACAACGGTACTGCTCCGGATAATATTACCATTCAGAATTCAATTATCGGACAGGGAATGCACCGTCACAATCATTCTGCAGGAGGATTGATGCAGCCGCCTCCGGGAGGGAAAATCAGCCTGATCGGTAATCTATACATCTGCAATAAAACCAGAAATAACAAGATAAAAGGCATCAATGAGTTTGTAAATAATGTGGTGTACAACTGGGGAAATTATGGCAATACGTATGGTCATACTCAGTCGGGCGAAGCGTACATCATGGGTGGAGATTCATCAGGAGCTTCGTATGCCAATATCATCAACAATTATTTTATCGGTGGTCCCAATACAAGCAGTACGGTTTCTACACCATTCAGTGTAGGAAATGCCAACTTCAATCTATATGGTTCAGGGAATTATTTTGATAATAATAAGAACGGTATTCTGGATGGAACTTTGGTTCCTCAGAATTTGACGGGTTATCCTGTCGGAGATATTGCAGCCATACAACCGACTTCTTATGATTATCCGATGAAAAACCCGACCCTAACTGCGCAAGGAGCATTCGATCAGATTGTTTCGGCGGTCGGAGCTTCTTATCCAAGACGGGATCAGGTAGATCAACTGATGATTTCAGATCTGTCATCAAAAGGAACTGCGGCAACCTATGTTTATGTACAGTCGGATTTAACTGCTCAGTTCGGGTTTACCAATGGTGGTGCAGGTCACGTTTATGGTGCTCCTGCTCCTCTTGATACAGACAACGACGGAATGCCGGATGCGTGGGAAACTGCAAACGGACTCAACCCTAATCTTGCCGATGCTTTGAATGTAAGCACGACTCATTCACCATATCTTAATATTGAGGTTTACATCAATAGTTTACCCAATACTGCAGCACCGGATTTTGTAATTCCTCCAACCAATTTAAATTTTACCAATGCGCTTACGTCCGGAACTCCCGCTGCAAGTTCGTTAACAGTCAACTGGAATGATAATGCCACGAATGAAACCAATTATGTATTAGAACGTTCACTTAACGGTACAGCATTTTCAGTAATTGCTACATTGCCTGCGAATACTACGAGCTATAATGAAACAGGTTTAACGCCAAATACCTCTTATTATTACAGAGTAAAAGCGCTGAATGCTACAGATTCTTCGGTATATACAGCCAATGCAACCATTGTTACACCACCTGTTCCTTCTGCACCGACACAGGCAACGAATCCGATTCCTGCAAACAATAATACGAATGTAGAACTGAACAATGATAATCTACTTTTAAAATGGACAGGCAGTACCAATACAAACAATTACACAGTGTTTTTCGGAACAGATCCGCAAAATTTGACCAGTGTAGCTACAATACCATATTCTGCAACACCTTCGTATCAGCTTACCAACCTGAATACTGCAACCAATTATTACTGGAGAATAGATTCATCCAATACATTGGGATCTGTAACAGGAAATGTATGGAATTTCCGTGCAATTACTCCAAGTCTTGTCGGAAACTGGCCATTCTCTGAAGCTCCGTCTTCAGGGGAACAGATTGCCGATGTTACTTCTTATGCCAATAACGGAACACTGAATGTAGCTTACGATAACGGAAATGTGAGAGTTCCGGGAAAGGAAAACTTTGCTCTTGATCTCTCCACTGCTCCCAATACTCCATACATTGCAAGCATTCCGCATCAGGATCAGATTTTATTCAATACCAATTCTTTTACCGTTTCGTACTGGATGAAAGCTCCTTCAACGATGATTCCGTCTTCTTCTGCAACCAGTTTGTATGTTTTGTGTAAAGGTTCTATTACTAAAAGTCTTACGACAGGTGCAACAGGAAAGCGTTTTAATGTAGAGATCAAAGGTGGTCAGTTGAGGTTTGCTATTGATGATGATGTTACTAAAAAGGAAATCACTTCTCCAATTGCCAATTATTTCACCAACAACTGGGTGCATGTTGTGATCCAGAGAGACGTTACTGCTCACAAAATGAGAATATACAAGGATGGAGTTCTAACTGCGGAAGGAGATGAAACCGCCGTTACAGGAATTGGTGAAGCAAGTGATTTTATCATCGGAAACATCGGTGAGCTTGAATTTCAGGCAACCACCAATGCATCGGCTCCTTACAAAGGTGCATTTGACGAACTTAAAATGTACAATTATGCTTTAAATTCCACAGAAATAGCTGCTTTATACAATCAGGCAGTTTTGGGAAATGCAGAATTCAGCATCAGCAAAAATGCAGGAACAGTATATCCGAATCCTGTGAAAGACCAGCTATTCATTCAGCTTCCCGACTATAAAAAACCTACTTTAACAGCAACTGTAATGGATATGACAGGGAAGGTCATTCTCAAAGAAAAGCTGAATGCTAAAGGAAACGGACAGTTTAATCTGAATTTTGCAGGTCAAAAAGTATCAGGAAATTATATTCTGAATGTTTCCGGAGACAACCTGAACAGCAACTTTAAAATAATCGTTCAGTAAAATAACACAATACACTTAGTTTTTTTTCATATTACATTAGGAGAATCCTTTCAAATTTTTTTGAAAGGGTTTTTTGTTCCCGCCAATGGGTCTTTGTTGTTCCCTTCAGGAAGGGGATTTTTGGGTTGTCGTGTAGGAAGGGTTGTGGTTGTTATTCCCCTCCTTTGGAGGGGTGGCGAAAATTTCAAAGAAATTTTTGACGGGGTGGTTGTGAGATATGATTGGTGATTTTTTTGTTTTAAACCACCCCGTCTTTTTCCTTCGGAAAAATCCACCCCTCCATGGGAGGGGAATTTTTGGGGGTCGTTTAGGAAGGGTGATGGCTGTTATTCCTCTCCTTCGGAGGGGTGTCGAAAATTTCAAAGAAATTTTTGACGGGGTGGTTGTGAGATATGGTTGGGTGATTTTTTTGTTTTAAACCACCCCGTCTTTTTCCTTTGGAAAAATCCACCCCTCCAGGGGAGGGGAATGTTTGGGTGGTCGTTTTTGAGGATGGGGAATGTTTAGGTTGGTCTTTTTTGGAGGGGTGGTGGTTGTTATTCCCCTCCTTCGGAGGGGTGGCGAAAATTCGGAAGAATTTTTGACGGGGTGGTTGTAAGATATGGTTGATGATTTTTTGTTTTAAACCACCCCGTCTTTTTCCTTCGGAAAAATCCACCCCTCCAGAGGAGGGGAATTTAGGGTGGTCTTTTTTGAGGATGGGGTATTTTTTGGGTTGTCGTTTTTGGAAGGGTGGTGGCTGTTATTCCCCTCCTTTGGCGGGGTGGCGAAAATTCGGAAGAATTTTTGACGGGGTGGTTTTGTTGCTGACATGATGAACCTACTACTTTTTTCAATTCATGGCAGTTTGAAGTCAAGAGTTTCTTATTGCAATGACAACAATTGTTTTTATTTGTGTTGGAAAATTTGATTGAATTGTCTTTCATCTTGTTTGTTGAATTTGCTTATTTTTTAGATATGAATATAAAGTGATGAGAAACACCGAATTGTATTTGGTTGCCTCTTCCGTATGGTTGATTGCTTCTTCGAAGTACTTGATTTCTTCTTCGGAATGCTTGAACGCTCTGACGAAGTGGTTGATCACCTTAACTAAATGCTTGATTGATGTTTCCAAGCGGCTGAAGCGGTCATCGAACTACTTTGATAGCACTTCGTAATGCTTGCCTGTCTTTTCGAAATGATTAGTAGCTCTGATAAAGTTGAAGTGACTGTTGTATCCTACATTTGCGAAAGTCTGCGCATGAACTGCTTGTTTATTTTTAAAATATTTCATTTTTTTGTGGTTCTTCAATACATACAAAAAAAATATTTTTTGTTATTTGGTTTGTTTTTTTAAGTAAGAAAACCTCGTGGGGGCGAGGTTATTTGTTTGCAGCTTCCTAGGAGTATAAAGTTTTTAAAATTCAGTTTTTAGGGATTGTAATGAAAGTTTTTCATAGATGTATCCAATAATTTAATTTCTTCATCTGTAGTTGCTACTATTTCTTCCTTTCATGATTCTGAATTCCTCTTTGAAAAAATGGTTAGGAGTTTCATTAATCAATTTAAGTAAGATTGATTAGCATTATCCTTTTCTTCGATATATTGAAATTACTTTTTATGGATGGGGAAGAAAATTTATTTTTTAAGGATAGACATAGCTTCTAATCAATAAGTCGTCTTTTAATCAATGATTCTCGATACATTTTTCTTCGAAAAACACTCGAATTGACGGAAGTGATAGAGTTGTAATTTTCATCTATCATCTATCATCTATCATCTATCATCTATCATCTATCATCTATCATCTATTATCTATCCATCATCCATTTTTATCTTCGATGATCCATCGAATTGACGGAAGTGATAGAGTTGTAATTTTCATCTAATGTTTGAGTTAAGGCAGATAATAATACAACCGTTCAATTTCTATCCTGTAATTTTTAACGATTGTATCAATCCATTATTGAGCTCAAAATGGTATTGCAAAACAGCAGGACTTCCGGGAAATGTTCCTGATATTTCTGCTGAGAGAATGTTTTCTTTTTCGTCATAGTCTAAAGGTATCATGATGGTTTTGTATTCGCTGTTGGCGTTTGAGATCCAATTTTGTATTTCTGTTTTTCCGTTGTGGGTTTTGCCTTCGTCAAATACAACGGCATTGTCTGTGAAACAGTCTGCATAAGCACGACTGTCGTATTGGTTTTGTGCGTTCACTAATTTAGTGATGATCTCAGATAAATTCATTTATTTGTTTTTAAAGTGTTGTTTTTATTTTATAGCAAGGTTAAACTTCATGAGATAAAATTTTAAACGGGTCATTGGTTTTAATCGATTCATTTATTGTTGGGGAAGAAAATTTATTTTTTTTAAGGTAGACACAGCTTCTCATCAACAAGTAGTCTTTTAAGCAAGGATTCTCGATACATTTTTCTTCGAAAAACACTCGAATTGACGGAAGTGATAGAGTTGTAATTTTCAAAGACTGTACCTATTGATGAAATACAATTTTAAATAGGTCATTGGTTTTAATCGATTCAAATAAAGTTTCCACCCTTTATGGTTGGGGAAGAAAATTTATTTTTTTAAAGGGTAGACACAGCTTTTAATCAATAAGTCGGCTTTTAATCAAGGATTCTCGATACATTTTTCTTCGAAAAACACTCGAATTGACGGAAGTGATAGAGTTGTAATTTTCATCTATCATCTATCATCTATCATCTATCATCTATCATCTATAATCTTTCATCCATCATCCATTTTTATCTTCGATTATCTATCATTTCAACGAAATGAAAATTGGTGTTTTCTTCTTCGGGAGGATTTCTTGCTGTGATGATAACCGTGGCTCCTGCATGAAGAAGCCTTTCTGCAATGGCTTTTCCTGCTCCTTTTGTTCCTCCTGTAACCAGAGCGATTTTGTTTTTAAGTTCGTTGTTGAAATTGGTCTGATTTTCCATTTTGTTAATTCTTTGGTACAAATTTCTGAAGTATTACCTTTTCAGACAATAACGGAAAACCGAATGGCATAGGGATAATTTTTTCCCCTATTGTACATTTTGGTACATTGGGCTAATTTTACAGTATGCATGAGAGAAAAATTCCCCTGAACTTAAACTGCGGTCTCGATCTGATCGGTGAGGTGCTTTACGGAAAATGGAAAATCCGTTTGCTTTGGTTTATTAATGAAGGTCATCTGCGGCCAACTGAACTGCAAAGGAAAATTCCCGATGCCTCAAGACGTGTTCTGAATATTCAGTTGAAAGAGCTGGAGGAACACGAATTGGTTTCAAAGAAAATTTATGCTCAGGTTCCGCCCAAAGTGGAGTATTTTCTTACGGATTTCGGGAAGACACTCATTCCCGTGATTTCTGCATTAGGAAATTGGGGTGATGAAAATGAAGAGAGGTTGCGAAAAGTGATTCTTGGAAGGATGGGAAAGGAGAGGGAGTAAATTATTTTTTCTCTTTCAGATAATTTAATAAATCAATGATATGTTGCTGAGTATGTCCCGAAAATATCAACTCAAAATACCAAAGTCCGTCATGTTGACTGTTATTCTCCATTCTCCATTTAATCTGTAAAAGATCAAGAATAATATCTGATAAATCATCTATTGCATCGCCAATTGCCATGTTATCTTTATTATTAATATCCATAAGATCAAGAGCAATAGTGTAGTATCCAAAATCAGGGAAATTACTTTCAATATTTTTTCTGATATCCACATATTTGATGCCATCATATTCTTCAAAATCAGAGTTGTCATATTCGTATTGAATTTCAAAATACAAACTGTAAATACGGATCAGAGATTTCTCCAGCAACAGATTTCTTTTATCTTTACTGATTTCAATATTTTGTTCGAGTCCGAATTTTACAATCTGATTTATCGTCTGGGTTAATTGTTTTGTCATTGTTTAATTCGATTATAAGAAATATTTCTTTCTGCATTTTTGTACAATTAGTCGGCTAAAATTCTGTAATCAAAAATTTCTTTTCTGTTTTTTAGAATGAAATCAAATTGAAGAGGTTTGAAATGGTTTTCTTTTGGATAATATTCAAAATCATCATAATAAATCTCCAAAATCTTTTCTTTAATTTTAAAACTCATTTCTCCTGAATATTTTTTATCAAAGGAAGAGAGTGTTAATAGAAGAATTAGCAGACAGATTGACTTCATTTTATAGCTTCCAATCTCTCAATCAAATTCCCTTTCACCACGGTAAAAGCGTAATCTTTCGCTTCGGCAAATGAAATCCCGTATTTTCTTTCGATATTTCTTATATCCTCCGGGAATTTTGCGAGAAGATTATCATAAAAAGAATCCAGAAATTCTTTTGAGGGCATTTCGTATTTTATTTTCAACTGAAAACGGCGGATAATGGCGGTATCAATGATTTCAGCGTGATTGGTAGCGCACAGTAAAAGCGCATTTTCAGGATAATAATCAATCAGCTGAATCAATGTATTGACGAGTCTCCGCATTTCGCCTACATCTTTATCATCACTTCCGCGGGCTTTTCCTATCTGATCGAGTTCGTCCAGAAAAAGAACCGATCTTTCCCGCGCAGCTTTATCAAAAATCATTTTGATGTTTTGTGAAGTTTCACCGATTCTCGAAGAAACAATATTGCTCAGATTAAGGATGATGATATTTTTGCCCAAAGCATTGGCAATGGCTTTTGCAGTCATTGTTTTTCCGCAGCCCGAACTTCCTTCCAGAAGGATCTTGTTGTTGACAGGAAGTCCGTATTCTGTAAGTTCTTTTGCATAGGTCTGTTCTTTGATGAGCTGTACAAACTGCTGTTTGTTTTCGGGTTCAAGAAAAACATCATCGAGCGTTACTTCTTCTTTATCCTGAATGATGAGGTTGTACAGATTCATTTTTATCTTTGTTTACAGTGAATTTTGAATCACAAAGATAATTCTTTAGAATCTTTTTACTGTTTTTATTGTAAGCTGAAATTGAAAATTGAAATGAATTTTTTGAGATAATTCTCATCTGAAAAGTCGATGAAAAATTCCTTTTGCCAATCCTGAGTCTTTTTGGCTTGCTTGTTTTCAGGAAAATCCCAATCCGGATAAACTCTGAAACCTCTTTTTCCTTCCTTGGATAAAGTGGTGAGAATATGTCTGTGTGACAAAATCATTTTAGTAAATAAGAAAAAACCAGATTTTTCATTAAAATCACAGGCAATAATATAAAAATCAAAAGGGTCTTCGGAATGAAATGGTTCGGTCTGTCTGCTTTCAGGATTTCTCTTCCATAAAGTTACAAACTGTCCGATTTTTTTAGGGGTAATTTTAGCTTTTCTAAACTTGATATTGAAATGATTGATCCGGAAACTGTAACCCAGATATTCTTCACATTCAGAATCCTGCTGAAGCTGAGAAATGTTCCTATGAAGTTTAGAAAAAACTGAAGTCTGAAGATGCTGTAGATCTCTGATCATTTTGTTTTATGTTTCCTGCGCTCTTTTACCCGTGATGAGTAAAAGAGCAGGCAGCCATTGCGACTGCAAACATAAATTTTATAACGGATAAACGGGTTATCCTCTGATTATTTTCTGAGAATTAGTTATTTTCTCTTCTAACGGTTGCGATATAAGAAGAAACTAATACTGCACATGTTGCTACTCCGACGATTGCGATCATAATTCTTGAATTTTTATTAATATTAATATTTATTGTGAATTTTATAATTGCAATATTACGGCTTTTTATCAAAACTTGAAATGAATTAATTATGATGTATATCAGTGTTTTAGCTTGTATATTTAATGATTTATTAAAATTAAAATGAACTCAAATTTCAAAAAATGTCATTAATTTTATTGTTTAAATCGTAAAATAATGTCAATTTGTTAATAATTGTGTAATGAAGATTTAATAATTGATAAATCAAATACGTTATAATGACGTGCATAACGAAAGTGAAATTCGTTCTTACAAACGGCGGTTTCAATATAATTTCTGATCCTTTTTACAGAAAAAACTGGTGCGTTTACTTTTCCCGGTATCTTTTTTAATAATTTCTTCACCGCAGATCAGGCATCTTTTCTGATGATAAATCTGAAAGTGTTTTTTCAGCACATTGGCTTTTTTCCATTTTTTAAAATCAAAACTATAGTTCCTTGCTTCTGCGATAATCTCTTTCAGCTTCTTCGGCGGTAAATTTCCGATCAGGTTTTCCGGATGAATTCCGACTCTGAACAAAGCTTCATTTTTGATAATATTACCAACACCTGAAAATATCTCCTGATTCATCAACGCATCACAAATCATCATTTTTGGAGTTGCTTTTAAAGTCTTTTCAGCTTTCCCGGGATTCCATTGATCGCTCATAATGTCGGTTTCCCAATCAATTTTCGTGAGATAGCTTTCGTCAATAACCTTTACGACACATGTGTAAAAATACATTCCGTCATGTTTAAAGGTTAATCCTAATTTAAGGGTATCAATATCTTTTCTTTTATATAGACTGTAAGAACCGAACATCATGAGGTGAATTTTAAAAATAATTGTATCGAAAATCAGATACGTTTGCTTTCCGAAAATTTTTATATCACGGAGAATTTCTCCTTTTATTTTGTAATCTTCAGGAATTTCGTTTCCACTTACCTCAATTACTTTTTCACCTACAAATTTTTGCAGATCTTCTTTCATGAGAACAATCGTTGGACCTTCAGGCATAATTTTGTTTTCAACAAAATCTCAAATATTATTCCTTTAAAAGTAAAATTTGAATTAATTTTGGAAAATGATGAATTTGAACCAGATTTTTACCAGTCGGCGTACCGGTAACAATCCGAATACTGTTGCTTCAAGAACAGATTTTCAGAGAGATTTTGACCGTATTATATTTTCGTCTGCATTCCGAAGGCTGCAGAACAAAACCCAGGTTTTTCCGCTTCCGGGAAGTGTTTTTGTACACAACCGATTGACCCATTCTCTGGAGGTTTCTTCTGTAGGAAGAAGTCTGGGAAGTGTAATGGGAGAATTTATTGCAGAAAATTATAAAGGTGATCTTACCGAAGAGTCTGCCAATTTTTACAATCATAATTTGGGAAATGTCATCGCAGCCGCCTGCCTTTGTCACGATGTGGGAAACCCTGCATTCGGACATTCCGGAGAAGATGCCATTGCAAGTTATTTTGACCGGAATGAAAACGATCTGAAGCCCAAATTTAATGATAAAGAATGGGCTGATCTGGTTAATTTTGAGGGGAATGCCAATGCAATCCGTGTTTTAGCGCAGCAGCAAAACGGAAAAGATGCGGGCGGAACTCAGCTTACTTTTGCCACTCTAGCCAGTATTGCCAAATATCCCTGCGAAGCAATTGCCAGGAAAAAAGGAATTATCCACAGAAAAAAGTTTGGTTTTTTTCAGAATGAAAAAGATATTTTTCTTGAGATCGCAAAGGGTACGGGTTTAATCTCAGAAAGCGAGGAACCTTATATTTTCAAAAGACATCCTTTCGTATGGCTTGTAGAAGCTGCTGATGATATTTGCTATAATATTATCGATATGGAAGATGCGCACAGACTGGGTATCGTGTCTACGGCAGACTGCCAGAATCTGTTTTTTGAACTGGTGAAATCTGAAACGGATGATGTGGACAGAGTGAAAAGAAAACTGGATTCTATAGGAAACGACAACGAAAAGATTTCTTATCTGAGAGCCAAAGTAATCAATGCTTTGATTAATAAATCGATTTCTATGTACAAGCAGAATTTCAATAAAATTCTTGAAGGAAACCTTGACAAAGCTTTGCTCGATATTTATAAAAGTGAAAATAAAGCGCTGCAGGATATTGAAAGCTTTTCAGTGGAAAAAATATACAACCACAGAGCTGTTGTAGAAATCGAAAATGCGGGTTACAATGTGATGTATGAGCTTCTTGATCATTTCATTCCGTCTATTCTGAAGTCTGAAGACAAAATTAAATCTTACGATACCAAAGCTTTAAAACTGATTCCGAAACAGTTTATTTATGAAAACGGAAGCGATTATCAAAAGGTTTTGGGTGTTATTGATTTTGTTTCGGGAATGACGGATAACTATGCCACTGATCTTTACCGTAAAATAAAAGGAATCGATATCGGAATGACGATGTAGAAGTTTAAAATTAAAGAATAAATGGTGCGCTGAAAATTATGTTTTCGTTTTCAGATTCAGTTGGGGTAGAATATTTTGCTTTGATCAGCAATTGATTGTCTTTGAATTCAAAAATTAGGCTTTTTATTTTCAAGCTGTTGATTTGTCTGTTTTTTAAGTGAAATTCTTTAGAAAATTTTCCGTCAACTGTAAATGCAGCGTAATTTTCTTTTTTAATGAGGGTTTCAATTCTTTCAAAATAAAATTCGCCGTTGTATTCCCCATTTCCGGCAGAAGCATTCAAAAGATGCAACGGAATAAAAAGGGCGATTTTATCGGGCTTGCTGAGTTGAAGAGTAGATTTCATTTTACTAATTTTTTCGTCATCGTTTTCTTCCTTCCCGAAATTTTCGTTGTACGTAAGTTCGATATGAGTTTCTTTATCGCCAAAAAGCTTTAAAGTAAATCCGGGAATAAAAAAGTTTTCGTAAGTCTGCAACAGCGGTACCAGTTCCAAAGAAGTAAAAGAACTGTAGCCATTTACAGAATTACTGAACATAAAGTTGGAGTAGAAAGTCTTTTGTGATATTTTTGAAAGTTCGGCGACCAGATTTTTCTTAGCATAAATAAAATCATTGTAATCACGGCTTTGGTTAGATAGATAAGTATCATTCAACCTCGGATAATACATTAGTTTATTTTGGGCTTTTATAGACAATAGTCCAAAAAGAAATAAGATAAAAGCAGTTTTCATGAGATTTATTTAATAGCTAAATATATGGTATTTCAAATAAATAAATTATCTTTAAGAAATTCATAAATAAAAACAATATGGTGTATTTAGGTATTTTGGTCTTTTTCGGACTTGTCACGTTATTCGCTTCTTTTTTTACGGTAAAGCAGGAATCTGCAGCGGTTGTAGAGCGATTGGGTAAATTTTTAAAAGTAAGCCATGCAGGTTTACATCTTAAGCTTCCTTTTTTGGATCAGATTTCAAAACGTCTGAATCTCAGAATTCAGCAGTTGGATGTAATTATTGATACGAAAACTCTGGATAATGTTTTCATTAAAATGAAAGTCTCTGTGCAGTATCAGGTAATCAGAGAAAATGTAAAGGATGCATATTACCGCCTGGAAAATCCTGAAAATCAGATTACCTCCTACGTTTTTGATGTGGTGCGCGCAGAAGTGCCGAAAACGAAACTTGATGATGTTTTTGTAAGAAAAGATGATATTGCAATTGCCGTGAAAAGTGAGCTTCAGGAAGCGATGCAAAGTTATGGCTATGATATCATCAAGGCGTTGGTAACGGATATTGATCCGGATGAGCAGGTAAAGCATGCCATGAACAGAATCAATGCTGCAGAACGTGAAAAGACAGCTGCAGAGTACGAATCTGAAGCCCAGAGAATAAGAATTGTTGCAGTAGCAAAAGCTGAAGCAGAATCTAAAAAACTTCAGGGACAAGGTATCGCAGACCAGAGAAGAGAGATTGCAAAAGGTCTTGAAGAATCTGTAAAAATGCTGAATGCCGCCAACATCAATGCACAGGAAGCTTCTGCACTAATTGTTGTGACCCAGCATTATGATACGTTACAATCGATTGGTGCCAATAACAGAAGCAATCTGGTTTTGCTTCCGAATTCTCCTACTGCGGCAAGCTCTATGCTGAATGATCTGGTGGTTTCGATGGCAGCAACGCAGAAAATGGATGAGTTTACAAAAGCTCAGCTTCCGAATCCTCCGAAGAACAGAGGCGGACATGAAGAACTTTAAAATACAAATCCCTTTCAAACTTTTTGAAAGGGATTTTTTTTATTTCTTAGTTTTAGAAACCTGCTGGATTAAAATGAATCTAACGGAAGAATGATCCACCGGCGGATTGTCCATTTTCCGGGTTTGTACTTTCAGCACGTATTCAAATCCCGGTTCGTAAGTGAAGCCTTCGATGTTGCTGTAGAAATTTTCCCAATTGTCCGTTTCTTTTTCTTTTACCTGTAAACATTTCATGGGAGCAACTCCGGTACAGTCTCGGGTGTAGGATGCAATGATCATTATTTTTTCATCTGCAGGTGCTGAATCTGGCATCGTTTTGCACTGCATCATAAGCAGCAGAAGAACAGCAAATGGAAACAGTATCGAAAAAGTCTTTAATATATTTTTCATAAGATTAATTTTTTAACGTCATCCAATGTAGTAGACGGCAATTTAATCAAAAAAATAATTTATTGCTGATCAATTATTAAGTATTCTATACAGGACAGTTCTGTTTTCGCGGCACCCCGATAGTAAATACCTGATGCTGTCTGAAATCCAATGTCCGAAAAACTACTGAATTATTTCCAATAACTCCAGTTCACTCCGTCGAATATTGCAATAGAATTGCTTACCGTATCATAGCACATCATCCCCTGATAAGGACTTTTTACTTTTGTAGCGGGATCTTTAATATGAGGAAGAACGAGGGCTTTATTGGGTGACTCCAAAATTAAAGTTCCTTCTGCATTGCTAGTGGAAGAACCGATAATAACTCCTTTGCCCGTTTCTGTACCGCTGCTAGGAATCATTCCGGACACAGTTCCAGTGTCTGTCATATCGATCCAGTTGCCATTTTCAAACATTCTTACTTTCATTATTTGCCTGTCGAAAAGAAATGTTCCGTTTTGAGGATTCGTGCCAGAAGGAGTTACAGCAAAAGCCGGAGAACTGGTAACACCGGGTAATGTAATTCCCCGAAAATTTGCAGTTTCAGTGTCACCTGAAGAATCTGTAGCAGTTTCCCCACCGAATTCCACGATCGAACTTATACTGACCAGACTGCTTTTCCCTATAGCTACCTGGGCATTGATGAAATTGCCTCCCAAAAAAAGAAGCAGAATATAACGTTTCATGTATTGTTGATTTTAGTCGTTGCAGGTTCTTTTAATGCATTTCCATGCGGTTCCGTTGAAAAGTTTGGTGCATGCGGAGGCAATGTCATAAATGATCATTCCTTTTCTGGGATTGGTAATGACACCGGAATTCGCCACTCTGGTAATAACCATTCCTTTTGATAACGATTCCAAAGCTAAATGACCGTTTGGTACCCCTCCTTCTGCTTTGGTAGATCCTGCAGGCCAGTTTCGGTATCTGGAAGACTGGGTAGAAATTCCCAGTGATGTATATCCGTCCGGAGTTCCCGTAAGTCCGGGTTTCATGCAGTAATCAACATTAATTGTTATAGATGCCGGATTGCTTACTAAATTGGCATTATCCCGAATGGTATAATTGACAGCCGAAGTGGTGTTAAAAAAGTTCTGAACAGGTACAAATGTCAATATTCCGTTATTATCCACACTCCAGGAACCCTGTCCGCTCATGGTAAAACCTTTTACATTTCCGTTAGCTGATGTAATACCAGTGGCTCCGGATGGTGGAATCAGGTTAATGGTTGAAGGAACCAGCAATCCTGAATTAGGATCATAATCGTTACTGATGATGCTGAAGATTTTGCTTTGGTTTTTCTGAGCCGAGACTACATCATTAGTTGCTACCGGACGCTGATTGATTCCAAAATTATTGCCCATGGAGGTACCGTTTGCCAAAAGCACAGGATAGGAGCTGGCGACGGTGCCGTTTGAATTTCCAACCATTGTAAAACCTGAAGGGATCACCAGTTCAACATTATAAGGACCCTGATAAGTATTGGTATTGATATTGTCAAAAAAATAAAATCCCGTAGAATTGGTGGTTGTGGTTCTTATGACAGTCCCGTTATTATAAAGCCTTACTGTAGCTCCGGAATAACCATTGCCGTCAGGAGTTCCTGCATTATTATCATTGTAAACAGTTCCTGCAACACTGGCAGCAAAAGTGATTGATTCTTCGTTGTATGCCCCGATAAATGCGAGGTCAGAAGTTCCGGAAAATGATTGTATCAGTTTGACAGCCTGTGAATAATTGGCTGATGTTAATCCAAATTCTGACCAGTCGGCTGCGAGAACACGAATATCCCGGCTGCAGCTTGAAGATACACTCGCGTTGTAAGCGGGAGGAGTTACATTGGCGTTGTAAAATTTCCAGCACGCAGTTCCTATACTTGGAACTGTATTGAATGCAACCGAATACACAGAACCTACTGTATTTCCGTTGGCATCCTGAAAATAAAAAGTGTCATTGGCGCCGGAAGGAGCACCCATCTGGGTAAATATAAGATCAGGAATTCCATCTCCTATGGATGAAGGAACAATACCCATGGTGTTTAAGCTGATACTTGAACCCTGAGGAATATTAAAAATTGCGGAGCCCAATCCCAGACCATTCAGTCCATCCGAAAGATACTCTACCATATTGTTGTTTACCGGAACCGGAGAGACATTTCCGTTTCCTCCTAAAGCCTGTCCGACTCCGATAAATGTATTTGACCCCGGCGTCGGAATGTTATAAATGGGTAAGGAAATAAAAGTTCCTGTTTGAAAATTTACCCCTGCAGCAACCATTGCAAGATCATTTACTCCTGTAGAGTAGGTTACCGGACTATGTACTGTACCCGCACCATCTGCGTCCCAGGTAAAACCGAGAAGATTGTGGTGGTTATTCGGTTGCAAAGAACTAGAGCTATCCCAAAAGCCATTAAAATCTGAATAGATTCTTGAAACTGCACGCTGTGCATTGGCAGATAGTGAAAAAGTAATTCCTGCAAGTACAAATATTTTTCTCATCATCACTTAAGTTAATCTTTGTAGCAAGTTGCGAAATTAAGAAAAAATAAGCAGATAATATTGTTGTTTTGGCAATGTAATGTGTTTTTATGGAAAATATCGCAAAAATAATTGCGTTTTTATGAAGATTTAAATATGTTCATATACCACATGATGAGACTCAAATATCTGTTTTAGAAATAATTAAAAGCTTAGATCCATCAGAATAATAATGGCGAAGAAAATCACGTAACCGTGGTACTTTTTACAAGAAAAGCACCCGGATTTTACCGGATGCCTGTGTGATTTATCTTATTTTTAGTTTATAAAATGATCATTCAATGCTATGATCTGGTGATTCAGATAGGTGAGCGTCTTTACTTTTTCCTTTTGTTCTGAATTTTTGCTTACCGATTAAAAGCTCAAAAAATAATTTGAAATCTGACATGAGAGACCAAAGCGGATATGTAAATGTTGCCGGTTTGTTTCTTTCGATAAATGCATGGCTGAGCCAGGCAAAACCATATCCGAAGATCGGAATGTACCAGAGAAATCTTTCTTTTCCAGTATAAATTACAAAACCTATCACAGCAAAAACGAATAAAATCCCTATGAAATGGAAAATTCTTGTTCCTAATTTTCTGTGTTCTTCCAGATAAAATTCGTAAAATTCATCGTAAGTTTTTATTCTTTCAGACATGGCGTTTGTACTTTAAAGTTCTTAGATAAACTTTAGCAATAATTTCGCCAAATTCTTATCAAGTAAAACCTGAATTCTAATTAATAATTTAAAGTTCCGATCATGAAAGTCTTGGAAGCATTCAGTGCTTGTGAAGTGGCTGTTAATTCTTTTACAACTCCTGTGTTTTTAATGTAGCTGGAATGAATGAAATAGGTGTCTTTGTTTTCTCTGGTGATAAAGCCTGTATGAAAATCTAAACCAACAATATAGACCTTATTTTTATCTTTATTTAAAATATACTGTTCTAAATCCCGACGCTTCCCAAAATATTGAATGTTTTTGCAAAGCTTTTTAATCATCACAGATGAAGCCTGCTGAGCTAAATATGTTCTGTTGATGACAAAGCCAAAATCAGTAAGTGTATTGGTGACAAAATATCCGCAGGCAATACTTCCTCTCTGCGGATTTCTTGTTGTTCCGTTAAATGACCATGGTGTCCCCGCCCAATAGTTGGGAACATCATCATTAATAAAAGTAAAGAGGTAATTTCTTTTTTCTGTTTCGGATTTATCTTTAACTGATCTTAAAAAATCGTTGTAAGAAACTTTTTTTGCTGCTGACTTTTCTGCAGTTACATTTTTATCGGAGTTAGATTTGCTACATCCGATAATCATTAAAAATAGCAGAAAGACACCATATTTCATTATTCGATATTTCTCAGCTTACTGTGTCTGTGTCCGTAGCAGAAATAAATAAACAAGCCTAAAATCAGCCACAATCCGAACCAGAACCAGTTTTCGTGGCTCATTCCGGTAAGAAGGTACAGGCACGAGCTTAATCCCACCAAAGGAATTAAAGACAGATTTTTAACAAAAGCTACCGCACACAGAATAAGATTGACTATAATAAAAAAGAAAATCGATGCTCTGAATTCTCCTTCTTTAGGGTCTTTCCAATCCATAAGACTTTCAAAAAATGCAGGCTGGAAATAATAAAAACCTACTAAAGCGCCAATGAAAATTACCGGAAAAATAATCTTCCCATTAATGTACGGAAGGTGAAATCTTCCTTTGATTTTTTCTTTAGCAGGAAGAAGTAAAACCCCTGCACAAACCAGAACAAAAGCGAAAATGGTTCCGATACTTGTAAAATCCAGAATGAAACTTTTATCTGTAAAAATAATAGGAATCCCTACAACAAGACCCGTTATTATTGTTGCAAAAGAAGGTGTTTTGTATTTTGGATGTACCGTCTGGAATTTCTGAGGCATCAGTCCGTCGCGGCTCATTGCATACCAGATCCGCGGCTGTCCCATCTGGAACACCAAAAGGACCGTTGTAATGGCAACAATGGCTACGAAAGAAACCACCAATTCCATCCACGCAACATTGGCATTGGTTTTTTCAAATATAAAGGAAAGCGGATCTCCCACACCGTCAAATTTTCTGTAATCTACCATTCCTGTAAGAACCAGTGTTAAAATGATATAGATAACGGTGCAGAGCGCAAGAGAAATAATCATTCCTTTCGGAAGCGTTTTCTGGGGATCTTTTGTTTCTTCAGAAAGCACACTCAGTGCATCAAAACCGATATACGCAAAGAAAACACCGGAAACCGCACTCATAACGCCTGCGAAACCATTCGGCATGAAAGAAGTACTTCCTGTTTCTGGATTCAGAGGAGTCCAATTCTCGGTATTGATGTAAGAAAAGCCTACCAAAATAACCAGTACTATGACTGCCAATTTTAATATCACCAAAGAATTGTTGAAGTTTTTGCTTTCCTTTAGCCCTACATAACAGAGCCATGTAATTAAACCATTGATAACTAATGCAGGAATATCAACAATGAATTTCAGGTTGCCCAACAATGGCGCATTCGTCCATGCGCTGATGAGTTCCTTATTCTCGGAGCCTTTCAGGAAAGCTTTGTGTGCTTCTGTATAGCTGCAGGTAAGATATTCCGGGATATGCATGTGAAGCCTTCCGAGAAAGCTTGTGAAATAATCTGACCATGAAAAGGCAACGTATATATTTCCAAAAGAATATTCCATGATGAGTGCCCAGCCGATAATCCAGGCAATTAATTCCCCGAAACTGGCGTATGCATAGGTATAGGCCGAGCCGGCCGTAGGAATTCTGCTTGCAAATTCTGCATAGCAAAGTGCCGTAAAACCACAGGCAAAACCACAGATTAAATAGAGTAGGATCACACCGGGACCACCTCTGAAGACGGCTTCCCCCAAACTGCTGAAACTTCCTGCTCCGATAATGGCTGCAATACCAAAAAATACGATGTCCCAAGTTCCTAAAACCCGTAAAAGATTTGTGGAAGTATCTGTCGCTGAGTAGTTTTTTCTTCTGAAAAGCTGGTTCATTCAATAATTATATAGAAGTTGAAAAAAACAAATGTAATTATTTCTGTTAAATAATTAATATTTTCTTAATTATTCTTGCTAAAAAGTTAATAAGTATTAAAAAATAATTCACAAACTAACATTCTTTAAAAACACTTGTTTATGCAATATCTTTTCGATATTTTCGTTGATAATTTGTGGATAAAAACTTATCTGAAATTTAAAATAAATGGTCTTAAATTTGAAGATCTACCCATTTTAAAATTTGATGTTAATGAAATCAAAAAAAATACTTTTAGCGGCGGCTGTTTTCTATTTCGGGGTTTCCGAAGCCCAACAGTCACAGTACTTTACCCAAAAAGAAAATTATAGATTCGGTCTGGCTCAGAATCTTTATCAGACCAAAATATACAACGCTTCACAATATGAATATGCTCGTCAGTATTTCTATAACCAGAATCTGGAGCAATCCAGAAAAGAAGCTGCACAGTTTTTTGATAATGTGATCGGCGTGATTCTTCAGAAAAATCATGCAGAAGAAGGGTTATCAGCTTTTATGAAAGAATATCCGAACTCTGCCTATTTTGCTCAGGCAAATCTTCCTTTGGCGGACTATTATCTTGCAAAAAAAGATTTTAAAGAAGCCTTAAAGACTTTGAAGAAGGTAAATCAGTACCAGCTTACGCGTGAGGAAAATACACAGTATATTCTGAAACTGGGTTATGCTAAATTTATGATGGGAGATTCTAAAGGGGCCATTGATGCGCTGGAAGAGGCTTACAAAACCTCGGATGAGTCCCAGAAAGGTGATATTGCGTATATGTTGGGTCATTTGTTTTATTCAAAAAGAGAGAATAATCAGGCTTTTCAATATTTTGATACGGTAAAAGATCAGCCGAAATTTTCAAAGCTGGTGCGTCCGTATTATGTACAGATGTATTACAATGACAAAGATTATGATAAAGCAATTTCTGAAGGAAATGCTTTACTGAATGAAAATATTTCAGAATCTTATAAAGCGGAAGTTCATAAAATCATTGGTGAAAGTTATTTCATGAAGAATGATTATGATTCTGCGTATCCACATTTGAAAGATTATCTGAGCGTTCAGCAAAATCCTTCTGAAAATGATTTATACGAAATGGGATTCGTAGCTGCTCAGCTCAAAAAATATGACGAGGCGGTTTCTTACTACAATCAGTTAATCAACAGCAATTCTGCGTTGTCCCAGAATGCTTATTATCAGTTGGGAAATGCATATCTGGCAGTGGATAAAAAGCAGGAAGCACTTTCGGCATTCCGCTCTTCTTATCAGATGGATTATGATGCAAGTGTAAAAAAGCTTGCTCATGAACAGTATGCCAAATTAGGTTACGATATTGGTAACCCTTTTGAAAGCCCTACAACCGTCATTCAAAATTACATTACAGAAAATCCGAGTGGTGCCAAAAACGCAGAAATGCGATCGCTTCTGGTGAAATCTTATCTGTATTCCGGTAACTTTAAAGAAACCCTGAATGCGATCGATAAGTTGCCAAATTCCACTCCTGAAACCGATAAAGTAGATCAGGAAGTTTCTTATTTGTTGGGAACGGAGGAATTTAACAAAGGTAATTTTGATGAGGCTGAAAAATATTTTCTGAGAAGTTTAGAATTTAATATCAATAAAGAGTTTCACAGCAGAGCTTTATATTGGCTGGGACAGGTGTATTATCAAAAAGGAAACTATCCTTCTGCCATTGTTCGCTACGAAAAATTAGCGAATGAAACTTTCCCGGAAAAGCAGCAGCTGCCTTACGATTTGGGGTATGCTTATTTTAAATCTAAAAAATTCGATCAGGCAGAGCAGTACTTTACACAGTATTTAAAGAATCCGAAACCGGAATTTAAAAACGATGCAGAGCTTCGTCTGGCAGATATTAATTATGCCAACAATGATCTGGATCAGGCAATTGCGATTTATGATAAAAATGAAGATGCTACAGATTATACTTTATACCAGAAAGCTTTAGCTTTAGGATTTAAAGATGATAATGCCGCAAAAATAGCCAATCTGAAATCATTAATTTCCAAATATCCTGCGTCAGAATATATTGATGATGCTCAGTATGAAATTGGTGTTGCGTATGCTGCGCAGAGTGATTTTGCCAATTCAAATGATTTCTTTGCAAAAGTAATTAAATCTTCTTCTGATAAAGATCTGGTTGCCAATGCTTCTATCTACAGAGCGCAGAATTATATTGATCAAAAACAAAATGATAAAGCTTTATCGGAATTAAAATCTCTTGGAGAACAATACAGAAATACAGCTTATGCACAGAAAATCGTTCAGGCGGCGAAACCTGTTTTTACCAAAAACGGTGATGTTTCCGGATATGCAGATTTTGCAAAAAATATAGGCGTAAATATTGATGCTTCAGAGATCGACGAGATCAACTTATCCACAGGGAAACAACTCTTCACGAAGAAAGATTATAAAAATGCGATTTCTTACTACGAGAAATATTTAATGCAAAATCCTACAGGAGAAGGTCTTTATCAGGCTAAATATGAGTTGGGTGAAAGTTACTACCAAACCAATAACCCTACGAAGGCACTATTGGTATTGCAGGAAATTGCAGATGTTCAGAATGATTATCAGGACGACGCTGCAACAAGAGTTGCACAAATCTATATCGCTCAGGGAAATTCTTCTGAAGCTAAAAAGTATTTGGAAAATATCAGAAATTCTTCCAATATCAACGTCAGAAACTACGCCAATGTAGAACTGATGAAGATGTATGCGGAAGAAAAGAATTTCTCACAGGCTGAAAAACTTGCGGACGCTGTAATATCCAACAATAAAAACTCTGCAGCCGTCATAGAAACCGCAAAAGTGATCAAAGCGAGAAGCCTTATGGATTCCGGAAAAGATAGAGATGCGCAGACCGCTTATTCTTCACTGGAAAAATCTTCTAATACTGAAGTTGCTGCAGAAGCTCTTTACGCAAAAGCATTCTATCAGAATAAAGGCAAAGCGTTTAAATCTTCTAACGAAACCATCTTCAAACTGGCCAACAATTATGCTTCAGAAGATTATTGGGGAGCAAAAGCACTGGTTTTGATGGCGAAAAATTATATTGGTTTGAAGGATAATTATCAGGCAAGTTACACTTGTGATCAGATTATCTCAAACTATGCAGATTTCCCGGAAATTGTAGCTGAAGCAAAGGACGTAAAAAAGCAGATTAAAAAGTAAAATGTACTGTCGTATTCATGTAAAATGTGTTGATAGAATGATCATGAATACTTTTTACTTTATACATTAATACAACCTATATGAACAAGAAAATTCAAATATTATCTATATTGTTTTTGGGAATTTCGTCGGTAGCGTTTTCTCAGATTAAGGAAGAAAAACTGATTCTTAACAAAAAAAGAGAACCGGAAGTAAAGAAGATTGAAAAGAAAAAGACTTCGGTGATAACGGAAAAAAATTATCCGCCTGAAGAAAAATCTGCCAATCCGGTGAAATACAATATCACAGATGTTCCTGCGGTTTCGGATTTTAAAACGTCAACGATCCAGGGAGAAGATGTAGCTCCGAAGTTTGACGGAACTGTGCAGAACAACTATTTCCAGTTTGGAATGGGAAATTACGGAAAGATTCTGGCGGATGCCAATATTTCTAAAACGCTTGAAAACAAAATAGAGGTGGGAGCAGATGTACATGTGCTTTCTACCAACGGTCTGAAGAAAGTGTACGATTGGGATTCCAGCCAGAGTTCGGCAACATTAGGCGCTTTCTTAAATTCTTACGGCGAGAAAGGTAAGATCAATATAAATGCTGAATATGGCCTGGATAACTACAACTATTACGGAATTTATGCGTTAATGCCTTCTGCAGACGTAGATTTGAAACAGAAAGTCAATCAGTTTAAAGTAAATGGATACTATGATTTTTATTCTAATGAAATTCTGAATGATGTGAGAGTGAAATCTTCATTTTTGAGCGATCATTTTGATGCAAAAGAAAACCAGGCTTCCATCCTGGCAAACCTTTCGAAGCACGCAGTCGATTTGGGCAAAAGTGGAGTTGTACTGAATGCTGATTTAGGATTGGGACTGGAGACGGTAAAAACAGATTTTGCTTTATTAAATGAGAACTCTTCTACCTTCTTCAATGCGGATATTGCTCCGAAGGTAACTTTCGCAAAAGGTGAATCCTATTTAATGCTGGGATCGTCATTTTCATTCCTGAATGCAAGAAATTCAAATTCGATTTTAGCTGAAGAATTAAAGAATAATAAAACGTACTGGTTTCCACAGGCCGAATTTCAGGTGGCAGCTTCTAAAGAGTTTAAATTTTACGGTGGTGTAGACGGCGGTTTGAAGCTCAATACCTACAGCGCATTATTACAGGAAAATCCTTTTGTAGTTTCAGATCAAATGTTGCGTCCCACAGAAACGCAATACCATTTCTATGCTGGTTTAAGAGGAGATATTGATGAAATGTTTAAATATGACGTTTCTGCTGGTTTTGGAAAAATGAGAAATATTATGTTTTTTAAAGCCAATGATCTTTTCACGAATGATTTTACTTCAGATCGGGTACCTTACGATTTTGCCAATACCTTTTCTGCTGTTTACGATGATGGAAATGTGAGCGATATTAAAGGAAGTCTGCAGTATTTTCCTTTAGAAAATCTTGTAGTTGATGCTGATGTGAGGTTTTTAAAATATGATTTGAAGAATTTTGAGAACATTTATAACGTTCCTTTGCTTACAGGAGGTATTGGAGCAAAGTATACAATGCTGGAGAAAAAACTCTCTTTGGGATTCAAAGGAATCTTTGCAACTGACAGAACAACAAATTCTTATGCACTGGATGGTGTAGGAAATCCGTCATTGATATTTCAGTCTACGGAAGACCAGAATGATAAAGTTGGGGGATATGTTGATATAAACTTGTCTGCAGAGTATAAAGTTCACAAAAATTTCAGTATTTTTGCACTCGGTAATAATTTACTGAGCTCAAAATATCAAACCTATAAAGGATATAAAGTTCTTGGTGCGCAGATTTTAGGCGGTGTAAAAATTACGTTTTAGTGTTGGAGAGTGGTAGAGTTATAGATAATATACTCAAACCCTACCACTCTGTAGCACTCAGTATAAATAAAAAGGCTTCGTAGTTCAACTGGATAGAATATTGGATTTCGGCTCCAAGGGTTGGGGGTTCGAATCCCTCCGAAGTCACATGATGCAAACCCAATCCCACAAAGGGTTTGCATCTTTTTTAACTTTTTGGAAGCGTGTTAATCGGTAACAAAATCGGTAACAAAATTAATGCGCTATGAAAAATCTAAATTTCGGATGCAGACGCTCCGAGTTCCTCGTGACCAGCTCAAAAGATGACTGGTTTATTCAATGTCGTTTCTACGAAGAAGGTCAAGAAAAGCCTTTTACTTATCGTAGGAAATTAAACCGTTTCAAATCAGAAAAAGAAAGGAAATCCATTGAGAAAAGTCTTTTAAAACAAATGACTGAGCTTCTTGATGAGAAAGACTATAATCCAAGGACAAAACAATATATGTTTCAACTGGGTCAGATTACGCAATATTCTGCAGTGGGGGAAGCTTTAAATGGAGCTTTAATGAAAAAAGATTTCACACCAGAACATAAATACCATGTTACTTTACATCTTGGAAGATTTCTTGAAGCTTTCGAAAAATTAAATTTCAATTACTTAAAAATAAAAGACATTGAATTGATTCATGTTAAAAAAACATTAGAGTCACTAAATCTCAGTAATTACACCTTTAATAAATTCAAAGTACACATATCTTCATTATTCACTGATTTGGTTGATGAAGGATGTTTAAAAGTTAATCCCTGTACCGGAATTAAATCCAAACGACATATTGTAGAGAAAAAAGAAGCTTTTGCAGACGAAGAACTTAGGGCGATTGATTCACATCTTAAAAAAGAGCATCCACACTTTTATAATTTCTTTCAGATTTTCTTTTTATCCGGATGTCGTGTACCGGAACTATTAGGGCTGAAAAAGACAGATGTAAACTTAGAAAAAGCGGAAATTACCATAACCTTAAAGAAAGGGCAACTATACGTAAAAGAAAAGAGAGCAATTATTCCAAATGCTTTACCGTACTGGAAAGATCAATTACAAAATGCACTTTTTGATGATGATTTTGTTTTCTCATTCTTCTACCAACCGGGAGAGGACCAAATGCATAGGTCTTATGTTTACAAATTTTGGACTCAAAAAGTTCAAAAGCCTTTGAATCTCGACAAAGGAATATATATCCTAAAACATACTTTCCTCGATAAAGTAGAAGAAGCCCATTTCAGCGCACAAATAATGGCAGGACATAGAAATGATCAAACAACATCAATCTATACAGTAGGGCGTGAGAAAAGACGGCTGGAAGCTCAGAAAGTAATTCAGATCAAAACATTTTAAAAATAAGGGACTTTAAGTAGTCCTTTTTTTACTCCTCAAATCCTCCAGTTGTCTTAAAATCTCTTCTCTATTACCTTTTCCGAATGCCTTAATCACGATGAAAATATGCTTTGATAGTTCTTCTGTTGATAGCGGTATGTTTAGCAGTTGACTGTTAAGCAAGCTTGCAATATCGCCATTTATGAACGGTCCGTGTCCACTCGTCTTTTTAATTTGATTGATAAGAACCCGATCATTGACACCGAAATGTTTATCGATGTATTTTTGATTATTTATGTTCTTGAATTTTTCTTTAAAATATTCCATAATTTATTTTTTTCTAATTCCTAACCATTCACCTTTTCCTGTGTATAAGTGATCAAAGTCCTCAGGAACGTTCAGAAGTTCAAATACCGAACATTTCAAAAAGTCAGCTATTTTTAAGAGTTTATCAACCGGTATGCCGTGGGTTTCATTCAGATAATTATTCATCATTTGAGGACTGCAATCAGCAGCGGCCGAAATCTCACTAATTTTAGCTTTCTTTTCTTCTGCTTTTTCTCGAATACGCAATGTTTTCATTTTAATAATTTACTGTAAAAGTAAAACATACTAAGCATATAATACAAACTATTATCTAATATATTTTAATTCAGTTAGAAATATAAAAGTTTTCAATTTGATTTTCAGCACATTATATCAAATAGGTTTTAATTTTAAAAGTTTTTACTAAAATATATTAGATTTATATATGTTTATATTAAAATATATTTTACATTTGTACCATAATATTAAAACAAGCAATTATGAATACTTACCACAAATCTCAACACCCAAATGTTTTTTATGCTAAATGTACTGAAAGACACGCAAAAGGCGACATCATCAATGTTACTACTAAATATGGCAAAGAAAACGAATGCGAGGTTTTCAACCTTATTTTTTCGAAAGATGATTTTCATTATTACTCAATCATCAGAGCTGATGGTACAAATGCTCAAACTCGTGCAGAAGCAAAAGCAGCAAGATATAATGGTTGGGCTGCTGCTGCTGAAAATAAAAGCATGAAATATTACGAAGCTTCTCAAGAAGGTAAAGATTTCTTATCACTTGCAGAACCTATTAAAATAGGTCATCACAGTGAAAAAAGACACAGAGCATTAATTGATCGTAATTGGGCGAGAATGGGCAAATCTGTTGAAATGTCTGACAAAGCAGAAGCTCACCAAAGCAAGGCAGAATACTGGGCAAGCAAAACCGATACTATCAATTTATCAATGCCTGAAAGTATTGAGTTCTATGAGTACAAGTTAGAAGAAGCGAAAACGAAGCATGAATTTTACAAAAAGAACCCAGACAAACGAGAACATTCATTTTCTCTGACTTACTCAAAAAAGGCAGTAAATGAAGCTCAAAAGAATTTAGATGCAGCGAAGAAACTTTGGGCATAGAAAAACAAAACCTCAGCAAGTTTTCAAACTGCTTTTTAATCTCTAATTAAATAATAAACATCATGAACAATTTTCAAGAATTAAAAAACAAAAGACCAGAATTAGCAGAAATGCTTGAAACAATGTCAAAAGAAGAACTTTTAAATCACTACGCTTTAGAAGTTGCCGAGAAAGACGAATTAGCTGAATTCAAAAATACATACGATGATTACCAGACAGATCTTGAATGTATTGTGAATTCAGCTAAATGGTGGCTTGATAAGCATAAAAAGACTAATCATTATTTGCACATAAGCACCGAAAAAATTGAATTGATTCAAAAAGAAAATGTAGTAACGAGATGGATTTAATTTAAATAAAGAAACAATATGAAACTTTCAATAGCAGACCTTAAAAATCAGGCAACATTTATTCTACAAAATAAAACGTCAATAGAAAAGCCGGTAAAGACAAGAATGAAAAACAATTCAAAAAGACCAAAAAAAAGAAAGTAAAACAGCGGGGTAATACCCGCTTTTGGTGGTAAAAGCAAAAATCAACTATATGAAAACGCAAAATATTTCTTTCAGAAAAACAGTAATGTTAAGAGCTTATCACATCATGTCGGTAACCGGCAAAGAATGGTCTGTATGCCTTAAAAAATCGTGGCAATTATACCGTCTGAACAAAGAGCTTCATCAAGGTGAAGTAACGTTTTATTTCGAGAAAAAAGACGGTTCTATTCGTAACGCCGTGGCAACTTTGAAAATCGATTATGAGTTTAAAACTCAAGGCCAACCCAATATTACAACATTTACTTATTTTGATATTGAAGCAAAAGGCTTCAGATGTTTTAAAATAGAAAATTTCATCATGGTTGAGCAAACCAGAAGCCCAGAAATAAAAGCTGTTGAAGTATTGAAGAAATCACCTGCCAAACTTATGAGAAAAAGACTTAAATTCGTCAAAAGCAGATAATCATGAGAAGCACCGCACAACGTCACCGAACAAAAGTATCAAGACCAGAAGTAAATCTACCAACTGAAGAAATAGAACAAGAAAAACCGCTATTTCTGATCATGCAAAAGGTTTGGTTTGACAAAATAGAATCTGGCGAAAAAACAGAAGAGTATCGCAGCAATACCGAATTCTATCAATCACGGCTTCTTAACAAGTCGAAAACCGCCTTTAAAAATTATCGCACCGTAATACTTCAAATCGGGTATAGCACCGATGCAAAGCGTATGACAGTCGAAATAGAAAAGATTACATTAAAGCGTGAATTCACTATTCATCTGGGTAAAATACTCGAAAGAATAAACTTCTAAATTTCTTCAAAAATAAAAATTCAGCCACTCTATTTTTTAGGGTGGTTTTTTCGTGTAATAAAAACAGTTTATTAAACCAAAAATATTAAAGTGATGCTTTATGTATTGCGTTTTAAGTTGCGTAAAATCAGTTTTGTAGATATATTTGCGTGTGGTGATAGCGGCTGAGATAAAAAACAAGTACAAAGGTCGCAAGATTGATTGGCTCGAAGATAAATTACAAGAGCTTGTAAACTCGAAAGTGAGAAGGCGAGACAGTGTAAACGGTTTTTTCATCTGCATATCATGTGAAGATTTAAAACCAGTTAATCAAATGAATGCAGGGCATTATTACCCGAAAGAACCGCTTAAATATCGGTCTGTAAAGTTTGATTTAGATAATATTCACGGTCAATGCGTACGATGTAACAAGTATTTGAGTGCTAATTTAATACCGTACCGGGCTAATCTTTTGCTGAAAATCGGTGAACAAAGATTGAAGCAGTTAGAAATGAAAGCCGGGTTAAATAACTTCAAATACAGTCGAGATTTTTTAATTGAGCAAATAGAAAAACTAAAGTATGAAAAATGAGAAAGAACTGTATTTGGTTCTGAAGAAGAAGCCTTTTCTCGAAATTCTGAAAGGTGAGAAAAAAGAAGAATACAGAGATTACACAGATTATTACATTAATAAATTCTGCGTATTTGACAAAGAAGGTAATTGGGTGGATAATAAGAAATACGATGTAGTCAGATTTCAATTAGGTTACTCTAAAAACGCACCGCAAATGGTTCTTCAATTAAAAGAGATATTCTTAGAAGAAGATGAAAGTCAAGACGAGTTTTTAACAACTGATAACTGCAATTTCGTTTTAGAACTGGGCGAAATTCTTGAAAAAATAAATTGTGAAAGTCTCAATATTTAATTTTAAAAATTACTACAATGGCAGAAAGTGGAAACGGACTCGGTAGAGCTGCAAGAGCGATCAATCGTTCTGGTGGATTCCCAATGAGAAGTAGAGTAAGACAAGGTTTCGTTAGAAGGTAATGGACCTATCAGCTACTTTAAACAGTATTAAAACCCTATCTGATAAAACGGATAGGGTAATATTGTTTCACTCAGGTGCCGGAAAGGACAGTATTTGCCTTCTCAACATGATGGCGCCACATTTCAAGGAAATCGTATGTGTTTTCATGTACATGGTTAAGGATCTGGAACACATGAACCGTTACATCAAATGGGCAGAGAATAAATATCCGAACTGCAGATTCATTCAAACACCTCATTACGCTTATTACAACAATAAAAAGCACGGAGTAAACGGAACCGAGCAGATCAAATATTCTGAATGGAATCTCTCCAAGATCAACGATAAGTTAAAAGAAGAAACAGGAATTGAATGGTCAGTTTTAGGATTCAAGAAAAACGATTCTCTCAACCGTAGATTGATGCTTAATTCTTATCCGGATTCCATGACCAGTGAAGCAGGACAGAAGCTTTATCCTTTGGCAGACTGGAATAATAAGCAGGTTATTGCGTACATCAAAAAGAATCGACTTATCGAACCTTTGAAGTACGGAAACACCGGAAATACCAGAAGTCAAGGAAATGACGTAAATGATATTTCTTTTCTTCTTTGGTGCCGAACTAATTGCCCAGGAGATCTGAAGAAAATTATTGAGGAATTCCCGGACACTGAAAGAAAGCTATTTGAGTACGATCATTCACAAAAACAACAATTGCATGCAGAATAAAATTAAGCAGTCCGAAACAAGAGTATTGAAGCGCTCAGAAATCACTCCGAGCGATTACAATCCCCGAACTATTACAGATGAAGCCAGAAAATCTTTAAAGAAAAACATTAAAGAGAACGGAATTATCGGGGGCATGGTCTGGAATGAGCAAACAACCAATTTAGTTTCCGGCCATCAAAAACTGAGTATTGCTGACGAAGTGAACAAATATAATCCGGCCACGAAAGAAAATGATTACGATCTGAAGGTTGAAGTTGTGAACGTGGACTTGAAAAAAGAGAAGGAATTAAATATTTTCTTCAACTCAAAAGCGGTTCAGGGTGAAATGGATTATAAGAAGCTCGCGCAGATCTTTCCGGATATTGATTCGGCTCTTGCAGGATTAGATGATGTTGATATCTCAATGATTGAAATCGAAATGCCTAACGTAGAAAATATTGAGATACCGAGTTTCGAGCCACAGGAAGAAAAGAAGATCAATGCAGAATACGAGAAGAGCATCACTCAGGAAGGTTCAAATGCTGTAAATCATCCAGAAGCAAGCATTTCAGAGATGGAAAGTAAAGAAGCTGCCGAATTGACCCCAGAAGAAAAGAAAGCTAAAATCAAAGAAATAAAAGAGCAGGTAAAAGCTAATGCAGTAATTGAAGGTGAGTCATATTTTACTGTAAGTTTTTCTGATTACGATTCTAAAGTAATGTTCCTTGAGTATTTAGGTTTCAATCCAGAAGATAAATTCATAAAAGGCGAAGAACTACAGGAAAAAATGGAAGAAGTATATGCGAGTTGATACCCGGGAAAGTTCATGCAGTAAATTCATGTACACCACAGAAAGAGAAGCTACAGGTATAATAGCAAAATGCAAGCACGCAAGCAGCAGAAGTAAAATTCCAAAGAGACACTATTACTGCAAAGAATGTCACGGATGGCATGTAACAAGTCAAAAGAATAAATCAAAATTTCAATAGCATGAATAAAGAAAAATTTGAAATCGAAAAAGTTGATAGTTATTTCTATTACGATGGCAGAAACAGTAAGAGATATATAGAAACAACCTTTTGGTTTAATCCGTTCACCCTGGAAAGAAAAGAAACTCAGAGAAATGAATTTATTAGTCAAGGTCAGGAATATAAACTTCCAGAATGGGCAAGATCAATTTCTGTAAGAAGAAAAGATTTAGAGCCTAATTTTTATTAAGAATACAATTTATGGCAACAAGAGGTAGAAGAACAAAGTATGATGCAGACTTTCATCCTAAACAGGCATTGAAGTATTCTCTGCTTGGACTGACAGATGTTCAGATGGCAGGTGCATTTGGAGGAGCGATCATCAGCTGGGCACTTTATCAGGGACAGTGGCAAAGTCTGAACGATATTTCGATGTTCCTCGATAACGGGAATTTTACCAACGGGATGGCTATTTATCAGAATATAAGTCTCAATGCATTGATGGCTTCTTCAAAGATCGTTCTGGGTTCCACTTGCTGGTTGACGGTCCCAATTCTGATCTTTGTTCTGACCCATCATTACGGACAATTCAATTACAGAAGGGTTGTTCTCTTCCGGAAAATAATCAAAGGTGACAGTGTCAAGGGTTACAGGTTTACGTGATAAATTAAAGTCTTTGTAATAAATATTTCATTTAAGATTTCCAGATTATGATTGTAGACGGCCCTCGAAAAATAGCTGACAACAACAAGACCCAGATCTTGCTGACAGCTCAGAAGCTTTTCAGTGAAAAGGGATACAGAAATACAAGCATTCGGGATATCGCAGATCGCGTAGGAACCAATTGTTCGATGGTTAACTATCATTTCAAAACGAAAGAAAATTTATATATACAGATCATCGAAGATCTATGGCCTTCGTTAGAACATATTAGATCTGACATTGAAACCGATCCGAATGTACTGCTGAAAGATTTTGTTTTTAAATCAGTTGAAGAAGCTTTTCAGAATGCACAGCTAATACAAATCTGCCTGGAAAACAAAATATTTCCAGTTTCCGAAAAAACGGATTCACTTATAAAAAAAATGGCCGATAAGCATTTCAGTCGTTTTAAAAATTTAGCAGAAAAGGCAGGGTACAGTCACATCAAATTTTTGTATGCTTCCATTTTTGCAACGACAATTGATATCGTAAGCCAAAATGCAAAGGCAGCGGAGCCTTCGAAAGATAGTCTCGAGGGATCGGAGGATTTATTAGGTTATATAGAAACTACATTTCTGATTTGATAGTTACTGTAAATACAAAAATCATTTAAATATTTGTTGCAGTGGTAAGTAATCAACAAAATCTGTAAACCGGATTTTTTATAAGAAGTTGGAAGGAATTGGTCATATTGGCGCTAAAGAACATGTAGTAACACTTGTGATTGAATGTAAACTTGTAATGCTAACAGTGCAGCGAGATCAAAAAAGGCTGTTTATTAATTTTGCCTCGGTTGACGGATAGCAATCCAATTCTTCTTAAGTTTATATTTTACTAATTGTTGAAGTTGAGCTATGGTAATAATAATCCGTTATATCTGAACTTTGATATGGCTGATTTTTTACGAGCACCTTTAAACACGCTTATTAAATGTGATACGTCTTATTCAAAACTTAAAAAAATGCTGCATTCTTTAAATAATATTTGATAATTTAAATTAATGAAAAAGAAGGATGAAATCAAGCAGTATACAATCAGGAATATCATCAACTACAGAAAGCTAGATTGGAGTATTTCAGATGAGTTCCTCTATCTTACAGATGTACCCGAGATTTTCGAGCCTTTTGAAATGAAGCCGCATTACTTTGCCTATGGAATCATCAATTCTGGCAGCATCACAATTGAAGTGGATTACCAGAAATTTCTGATAGATGAGCGTTCACTATTGATCTATCGACCTGATCAAAATGTAAAGGTAACTAAGATAGAAGCTGGTACAAAGGGAATGTTTGTACTGTTTACTAAAAAGTTTATGGATTATCTTTTCGAGAGTTTCTTCTCCATTGCGCCCAATTCTTTTCTGAAAAATAAGTTCGGTTCAAAGGTTTTTCTGTCTCAAGAAGATCACTCGAAAATGAACATTGTTTGCACGTACACTGGATTTTTTACTTGCTTCGGAGGCAGACAATGAACGGTGGATCTATTCTGCCAAAAGTATGCTTCTGGCATTGATCAATGAAAGTGATTTTTTGGTAAACAGGTACATCGAAAACAGAAACATTATTCATCAACCTCGTGAGGAACAAATAGGTTACAGCTTCAAAAAATTGGTCTCAAAGCACTACTTAACCTTTAGAAATATTGATTTTTACGCCCAAGAGCTGAATATCACAACCAATTATCTGCACAAAATTGTAAAAAGTCAGTTTTATCAGACTCCTGCAGAGATCATCAATATGGCACTCTTGTCTGAATGCAAAGTGCGTTTGTCGGATTCCAGTGAATCAATAAGTCAGATCGCCGATTACCTTCAATTTACCAATCTTCAAACGTTCAGCCGTTATTTTAAAAAGCAGACTGGTGAGACGCCCACTTCATTCCGGAAATATAATTTGATAAATCCATAAAATGATAAAGTTTGTCCAATTTCGGGTAAGCAGTTGGAGATGATCAATTGCTAATTTTATTTAATAATTAAATCAATTAGTATGGAACGATTAAAAGGAAAAATAGCCATTATTACAGGTGCATCGCAAGGAATGGGAGAGTCACACGCGAGAAAATTTATTATAGAAGGAGCCAAGGTCATACTTACTGATCTCAATGAGGACAGGGGAAAAAAAATTGCCGAAGAATTGGGTGAAAATGCTTTATTTATAAAGCACGATGTTTCGGATGCAGAGCAGTGGAAGTATGTTGTAGCAGAAGGTGAAGAAAAGTTCGGACCGATCAATGTTTTAGTCAACAACGCAGGAATTTTAGGTCCGATAAAAACGGTGACCGAAATAACGGAAGAAGAATATTTAAATGTGATCAACATCAATCAAAATGCTGTTTTCTATGGAATGAAGTATACCATACCGTCGATGCAGAAAGCTGGTATAGGTTCGATTGTGAATATTCCTCAGTTGCAGGAATAGTGGCAATCCCGGGCTATCCAAGCTTGGCCTATACAGGAAGTAAATTTGCCGTCAGAGGACTGACAAAAGCGGCCGCGGTAGAATATGGCAAAGAAAATATCAGAGCCAATTCGGTGCATCCAGGATATATCAAAACTCCAATGATGGTTCAGGCAACGGACGAAGATGGGAGCGGAGCAGCAGATGTTACGCCTTTGGGCAGAATGGCAGATGCTAGTGAAGTAAGTGACTTGGTAATATTTTTGGCATCTGATGAATCATCGTTTCTTACGGGGACTGAGCAGGTAATAGACGGCGGGATGAGCATCCAATAGTTAATTATTTGTTGCTTAGCATTAAATTTGTTTTTTTTAGCGTCACTTTAACGAAAGTGGCGCTGTTTATTTTAATAGACTGTAGAGAATTCTAAATACTTTTTACAGGTAATGCTGAGTTGTATTCTCGTAGAATTGTGCTAAAACTTAATACTTATGTATCCTGCAAGTGTCATCTAAAGTCCGAACTTTGCACTGTAAACAATAAAGAATGTTAGATTATGAAACATTACAATGACATAAGCAGTTTTAATAAGGATATCGGAGTGGAAAGCCCGGAACATCCTTTGTTCAGCGTTACCTTTGGTCACAAAAGTGATGGAGGAATTGAGGATATTATCTTTACTGCCGATTTTTATATTATTTCTTTTCAGACATTTATTGCAGGAGATATTACATATGGTAAAAAAGAATTTGACCATCAAAGGGGGAAGATGACTTTTTTTCGACCTAATCAAACGGTTACATTTAAAAATGTAAAGGTGGAGGATGGCTGTTTTTTGATAGCGGTCAAAGAAGATTTTCTTTCCGGCACCTTTCTGTTCAGTGAAATGAAAAATTATGGCTATTTTGATTATGAGACTAAGGAAGCTTTAAATCTTACGCCTGGTGAAGAAGAGACCATCTGGAATCTGGCGCGTACCATGCACAAAGAATCATATAATAATACAGATGTTTACAGCAAACAAATTCTTCTGGCACATCTTGGAACTTTATTGACTTATTCTCAACGATTTTATAAGAGACAGTTTATCAATCGAATTCAAACGACGGGTGCATATGCCAATAGATTTCAGCAGGAGCTTGATAGATACTACAATGAAAGACTAGTAACTCAGGCAGGCCTTCCAACAGTTTCCTATATGGCAGAAAAGCTAAACGTATCTTCACGTTATCTAAGTGACCTTCTCAAACAGGAAACGGGTAAAACAGCGATCGAGCTTATCCATATGCATCTTGTAAAAGAAGCGAAAAATCACTTGATCGAGGGAAAAATGAACATTTCTGAAATTTCATTTGCTCTAGGATTTGAAAATTCCAATTATTTCGCAAGGCTTTTCAAAAGAGAGGTCGGAATCTCACCCAATGCGTTCCGGGAAACTGGCTTAAACTAAGATCTTATCATAGAGTGATTGATCTCCAGGCAGCTGGAGTGGGCATCGCTTTGTCTAATATTGAATTATAGATCAAATAATAATAAAAATTAAAATTTAAAAATAATGAATACAGAAAAACAACAATTGTTTGAACCTTTCTTTTTTAAGAAAGGGATCAACACAAAAAACCGAATTGCAATGGCACCTATGACAACCTGGTCTAGCAATGATGATTATACCGTCTCAGAAGATGAGATCAGGCACTACGAGGCGCGTAGCGGAAATGTCGGTTTGGTCATAACAGGCTGTACCAGAGTAATGGCAGATGGTATCGGTTTTACAAATGAATATGCTGCTTACGACGGTTCCTTTCTACCTGATCTGAAAAAGCTCGCTGCTGCTGCAAAAAGGGGTGGCGCACCTGCCATACTTCAAATCTATCACGCAGGTAATAAGGCAGTGCCGGATTTGATCCCGGATGGCATTCCCGTAAGTGCAAGTGCTGTTGCCTTGGCACCATCTGCATTATATGCAGGTGGCATCGTATCACGGAAATTAACAAATGAGGAAATTCTAGAAATGATAAAGGCTTTCGGTGAGACAACGCATCGAGCTATCGAGGCAGGCTTCGACGGAATTGAATTGCATGGCGCTCACGGATTCCTTTTGCAGAATTTCTTTTCACCCTATTATAACCAGAGGAATGACGATTGGGGAGGAACAGATGAAAAACGAATGAACTTTGCTGTGGAAGTCATCAAAGAAATTCAGTATGTTATTAAAAAATTTGCTGACCGTCCATTTTTGGTAGGCTTCAGACTATCTCCCGAAGAGCCGGAAAGTTACAGGGTAAAAGATACATTTCCACTGATTGATAAGCTGATTGATTCAGGAATTGATTACCTGCATGTGTCATTGGCAGACCTTCTTCATCAGAAACCGATCGGTGAAGAAAATGGTGATTTTACACTTTTACGTTTGATCCTTGATCATGTTGATAAAAGAATACCAGTGATTTCTGCGGGAGGTATCAAACAGGGTAGTGATGCTGTGGAGGCAATTAATATGGGATTATCTCTAGTCGCTGTTGGGCACGGATTAATTATAAACCCAGATTGGGTCAAACGTGTAGAAAATGGTGAAAAGGGCGATGAAGTTTTGAGTTTATCAAAGGCTGATGAGCTCGCTGTTCCTAAAAAGCTTCAGGCCTTCATCAAAGTTGCCACAGGTTTTTTTCAGGTAACAGATTGATAAATAACATAAGTTCGGATAAAGCAAAAATTAATATAAAGATGGTATAAGTTAGCTGCTCCATAAATTTCTATATGAGAATATGATCATTTAAAAAAAAAATACTATGGATTATTCTGGAATCAACAGTAAGAATTAGATAGGCCACACCCTGACCTGTCTTTGTGAAACTTGATAAGGTCTTTTGCCATAACTTGGAATTACTTTCTTTACGACAGATCGAAAAAGGCATAACCTTTTCTTAGTACAATAATTTCATTCTACTTATTGGCAATTTTTATTGAATTGATTACAAGTAGTTTAATGGCATTTTATTTATTAATTTTTAGATAAAAATAAAAGTTATGGCAGATAATAAATCCAAAAAAGACCAGCGTGACCGCAGTAAGGTCAACGGTTCTGAAAATTATGAAATCCAGTATTTCAAAGATAAAATGAATGTGAGTTCTCAAGCGGTAGCCGGTGCCATTCGGGCCACAGGATCTAACGACCGGAAGGTACTTGAAGCTTATTTAAAGGCCAAGCATAAAAAATAATTCAGCCAGCAGCTTTATACAGAAAGAGCTAATCACATCTCATCTTTCTGGCCTTTGTCAGAAAATATTTTTATTATCCAAAATCCAACGATATGAAACTATCAGATTACCATAAAAAAAGATCGGAAGATAAAACGCCTGAACCTTTTGGAGGCCAAGCTTCAGGTACGGAATTGCGGTTCGTCGTTCAGAAGCATGACGCTTTGCATCTTCATTATGATTTTCGTCTTGAAATGGATGGAGTGCTGAAAAGTTGGGCAGTTCCGAAGGGACCTTCTCTTGATCCGGATATCAAACGACTTGCGATGATTGTAGAAGACCATCCCTGTGATTACCGAAATTTTGAAGGTGTCATCCCAAAGGAGAGTATGGCGGGGGAACGTTTATTGTCTGGGATGAAGGCACTTATGAACCGGCAGGACCGGTTTCGGGCGATCTGAAAAAACAGGAGAAGAACTTACTACGTCAACTATATGCAGGAAAGATGAAAATAAAACTGAAAGGTAAGAAACTAAAGGGTGAATTTGCCTTGTTTAAAGCGTACGGAAGAGGGGAGAACAGCTGGCTCCTAATGAAGCTGGATGACCGTTATGCCACGACAGATAACATCACCTTAAAAGATAAATCCGTACTCTCTAAGAAGACCATCGCCCAGATGGAAAAATCTCCTGATAAGGTTTATGGTGAAAATATTGTTAAGGTCGTTAGTACAACGAAGGATAAAAAAAGTGCTGTTAAGAAAGCAGCTGAAATGGTGGATTCCCAGCTCGATGCCGATGCGCCTAAGAAAAGGACTGCAAGCATAAAAATCGACACTGTACTAAAGAACGCGCCTGAGCAGAAGTTCTACCACCAGGTGGAGCCTATGTTGGCTACCTTAGTTGACCAGCCTTTGGACAGCGATGATTGGCTGTATGAGATCAAATGGGACGGCTACAGAGCAGTAGCTTTTATGAAGGGTAAAAATGTAGAGCTCAAATCCAGGAACAATAAAAGTTTTTCTGATAAGTTCTATCCGATACAGCAGGAACTGGAAAAGATGAACCTCAACGTGATAATTGACGGAGAGATCGTTGTCCTTGGAAAGAATGGTTCGGCGGATTTTGGCTCCCTTCAAAACTGGCGAAGCGGGGCAGACGGTGATCTGGTATATTATGTATTTGATATATTATGGTATGATGGCAAAGACCTGAAGGATCTTTCGCTTACAGAGAGAAGAATGGCCCTCGAACAAATTCTGCCCCAAAATGAATCGATTCTGATCAGTCAGGATTTCCATACCTCTGGGATTGAATTTTTAGAAGCTGCGAAGAAAATGGGGCTGGAGGGCATTATGGCTAAAAGAAAAGACAGTTCGTACTATATAAAAAACAGAACCAAAAACTGGCTCAAAATCAAAGCCAATAAACGACAGGAGGTCGTGATCGGTGGTTTTACGTAAAATGATGACTCAAATAAACTATTCAGCAGCCTTCTGGTAGGGGTATATGATGGTAAAAGAATAATCTACACTGGGAAGGTAGGTACGGGATTCAATGCTAAAATGCAGAACGAGATGATGGAACAGTTTAAATCGCTGATTACAGACAAGGCTCCTTTTTCTGAAGAGCCGGATGTCAACAAGCCGTCCCGGTTCCGTCCTAATCCGCCTCATGCGACGGTGACATGGCTTAAGCCGGAACTTATCGGAGAGGTCAGCTATATGGAATTGACGACCGACGGTATCATGCGTCACCCTTCATTTGAAGGTATGAGGGATGATAAGAAGGCTAAAGCCGTTGTTCTTGAGAAAGAATCTGAGACTACAGATATCGTAACAGATTCGGACATTATTAGGCCCCGTAAAAGCGGCAAAAGAAAAACACTGCTTAATCCCACGGAAGCAACACAGGTTAAGAAGATCAGCAGACACGAACTGAAATTCACCAACCTCAATAAGATCTTCTGGCCTGATGATAACATAACAAAGCGTGATTCAATTAATTATTACTATCAGGTGGCTCCTTATATACTGCCATACCTAAAAGGACGACCTCAGAGTATGAACCGGTTTCCCAACGGAATCCCAGAAGAAGGCTTTTACTTTAAAGATATTACCGGAAAAGCTCCGGAATGGATCGAACGATATATTTACCATAGCGATACGGATCATAAGGACAAGCAGTATCTGGTAGGAAGTGATGAAGCCACACTGCTGTACATGGCCAATCTTGCGTGTATTGAAATGAACCCGTGGAACAGTACCGTTAAAAAACCGGATCATCCGACCTACTGCATTATTGATCTTGACCGATAAAAATACGTTTGATCAGGTCATTGAAACGGCACAGGTGACCAGGCAGATCCTTGAGGATATGGGTGTGCCCTGCTACTGCAAGACCAGCGGTTCCACAGGACTTCATATTTACATTCCACTGGGCAACAAATATACCTATGAGCAGAGTAGAGAATTTGCGTGGGTTATCGTCAAATTAATTAACGAAGAACTTCCGAAAATTACAACTATAGAAAGACAGATCTCGGACCGTAAGGGAAAAATGTACCTGGACTTTTTACAAAACAGACCTCATGCGACCATCGCCTCTGCTTATTCGGTCAGGCCAAAGCCGGGCGCAACCGTATCGATGCCTCTCGAATGGGATGAAGTGAAAAAAGGTCTGAAGATGAGTGATTTTACCATTTTCAATGCATTGGAACGTCTGGAAAGTATCGGTGATATTTTCAAACCGGTACTCGGAAAGGGCATTGATATGATGGATGTGTTGTCAAAATTTTCCAAAGAATAACTAAAGAATTAACATTACCAAACCATATCATAAAAACGGCAGAATTGCTGCCGGTTGTGATGACGCTACTGTAATCTATGATTAGGTGATGAGTGGGCACAGTTTAAAATCAGAGCCTTAAAGCATCTTTGTTTTTAATTTAGTCTCTTTTTTCACGACGTACGTGGAGTCATTGATAAAAAAGCGTAAGGGCAGTAATGCATGTTCGTCGGCATAGTCGATGCCGATCCGCGGTGCCTTTGAGATTTGAGATGGCTTATATCTTATTCCCTGATCTTCGATCCAGATGCAGTTCTCAGTAAGGTCGTTACCGTTAAGTGAAAGATCTACACCCAAAGCTTTCGTCAGAGAACCTGGTCCTGTAGATATGGATGGTTTCATTGATGACATTTTTCGCCGAAATTCAATTTCGGCAATACCATAAAAAGGTTCAATACTTCTGATAAGAACACATTTTGGATCATCTTCGACGGAAGTAACGACATTTAACAGATGATGAATCCCGTAGCACAAATAAATATAAGCTAAACCGCCTCTCTTATACAGTATTTCAGTTCTTCCGGTTCGTCGGTTTTGATAGGCGTGAGATGCCTTATCTTCAACCCCGAAGTATGCTTCTGTTTCTACAATGATCCCTGCTGTTATATCTCCTTCAATTTCTGTATAAAGGATTTTACCCAAAAGATCTTCTGCTAAGAATAAAACGTCAGTATTGGTATAATATTCAGATGGAAGCTTCATATAAAAAATCGAAAAATTGTAATGGTGTGTAGGTTCTTACAAAAGTAAGAACTATAGACGATAAGAATCTGCTAATACATAGTGTTTATCTGCCGTATGCTGTAATCCGTATTCATATGGCATCTAATTTATAATTTAAATCTTTTACAAATCAATCTGATTAGCTTCATTGTTGGAATTTGAAAACGGATATGCTTTAAAAAACCTCCAAAGTTAATATGGTTGTTTAAACGCTTAATTGTATTTTGCCGCCATCAAAATTACTGCAGCAATGACAAGACTCAAAGGTTTTGTCAGCGGATCAGTTCCAGGTGATCACTCCCTTGTTTTTTATGGAAGTAGTTCATGTAATATTCGATGTATTCCTCACCCTGAGCATTTGTAACATCAGCTCGTAACGCAGGCTGTCCGATGAACGGATAATCAGTTCGCTCCAGGGTAACCATGCGCCCGTTTCCGTAGAACTTCAGTTGATAATTCTCCAGAGGTTCCATTTTAAGTTTCTTTGCATTTAAGATGGCACGGTAGGTATCCCACTGCTTTTGTGTCCCGGCACGGTCTAAGAATAGGGCCTGTGCATAATCCTTCTCTTTTTGATAGACCAGACCAGACAGGCGTACTGAATCCCTGCTCGTCAATATATCTGAATAGTCTTTATAAGAAGCCAGGATCTCATTCAATAGCTGAGAGGGATCTTCTTTGCGGAGGTCTTTACTTCCGGACCAGCCGATAAGGTCATAGGGTACATCAAGGTTAAACACCCCCTCAAAAACAGCCGTTGGCTGACCGGCTTGTCTAAAGTTTTGTTGCTTGGCCGATAGGCTGACAAGTGGAATTGGAGCTCCAACTTTTTTGATAGTAGACCCATTATAGGCAAAGCCCTCTATTGTAATATCAACGGTTACATTTTCTGACAGTGCTTTTGCAGGTTTGCCGTGAGTATAACCGGGATATAAAATCAGTTTATAGGTCTGCTGGCCAGATTTAAGGATGACATTATTAATGGGCGCGGTGGTGGTAAAGGTGCCACCTGATTCCTCAAAATAGTGTGCTACGGGCACATCATTCACCAATAATGTGAAATTACAGGCACCCGCACTGATGTTAGCCCGGTAATTGGTGTTATGATCCAAGAATTTCACGGATTTATAAAGCTCCGGTACGGAAGAGGAAGAAGGACGATCCACTTTTTTTTTCTCCTGTCCACAAGACAGCAATGAGCATCCTGCCAGTAAATACATAAAAATTCTTTTCATAAAATGTTTTTGGTTTCTCACGATAATAGTATCTGTTATGATGTTGGTTTTGTTTCACTTCGGCAAATTCACAGCGTGCTATCGCCTGTAAAAGAGATACTCATATCCCTATTTATTGCCCTCTGTTAAAATTTCGTCAATAATTATTTTTTGAACTTGCTCCGCTTCTTCGGTTAACACAGAATGTCCTGCGTTTTTAAAAGTATAGATGTTCTTTTTAGGGGCTTTTAAAATTTTATAATAATCACTGGAAATACCGAAATTGGTCTGCAAATCTGTTTCACCTAAAAAGAAATACACTGGGCATTTGATCTTTGGTAATTCCATGAACAGATTCTGTTTCATTACTTCATTCCATGTCGGCATCCAAATTTTTGACCAATCTTCCATATATTGCTTCAGAAGCGGCAGATCTTTTTCTGCAAATGGGTGTCCATCATAACTGAACATCCATTTCCTTGAATAGTACATATCTTCATAACTCGTAAACGGAATTTTAACCTTGTTCAATTCCTCCTGAGCGGTCACATTGGATTTCGATTTGGCATCTTGTTTTAATTTTTCCAGAAGCACCTGTTCACTTTTTGTCTGGTTGACAACAGGACTGAAAGCGATATAGGCATTTAAAAGTTCCGGATGTTTTTCTGCCATTTTAAAGCCAAGAACCGTTCCCCAGGATTCCCCCACGAGATACAATTTTTTCTGATTGAATTTTTTTAAAAGGATCCTGATCAGTTCATACGTGTCATTTTCCATCAGGTTCAAGGTCATCGGTACTGATGATTTGTTCAAAGCCTCTGTTTCGCCTGCACCTCGCTGATCCCACTGGACGACCATGAAATGTTTTTGAAGGACGTTGGAAAAAACGTCAGCCTGTTTCATCCTTGAGCTCCCAGGGCCGCCGTGTAAGAAAAGAATGAGGGGTGAATCTTTGCTTCCGCTGTAGGAAACTACCTGCTTCATTTTACCAATGGAGACCGTGTCATACAGTGGCTGAGACTGTGCCAATAATTTATTGCCCAGTGATATCATCATTATCAGCAGGCTGAGGATTTTAATTTTAGTGATCATATATTTTCTCGTTTAGGTGTTACTTTACTATTTATACAAAACGTAATGACGTTTGAATTTTCATCCTGCTAATATAGTCATATAAAAAATCCGATGAATATATTTTAGTGATATTGCACGGATACCCTGTATGCCTGCAATTTTTATAATTGCATAATCTACTTTGTGAGCGGTAAGATATAACTGAAAAAATGATTATTTTCGGGTAAATACCTGTTTGTCCCAAGACAATGTTTTGCCATTTCCTACGACTTTGGTGCGGTAAATAAGGATGTTGTTTTCTGCAGTTATTTCACTGTATGAGGCATGATGCTCGGTATCTTCCGGCATTATCAGTTTTCCACTTTCTCTTTTTTGATATTTTGCGGTCCAGTCGGTAATGGTAGCATGATAATCATTTTCAAAATAAATATGCAGATGTCTGATTGTTTTTTTATCTGTCCAATACTCCTCCGTAAAGTTTTTATGCCACATTTGTTTTTGCGGACAATTGGGCATAATTTAAGTTGGATATCAATACAGCAATGACGGGCATTACGATTTTAAGGTTGATGGGCATTTTTATTTGTCTTTAATTATAATCTGCAAAAACTTTTTTAATCCTGTTGTATTTCGATGTGACGGACTTATTCAGAATATTTAGGTTTATACTTATAAAAGTACGTTAAAATTTAATTTAAAACTGACAGATCTTAAAGTTATCATTTCTTGAAGGTTGGTTTTTTCCGTACGGTAAGAATACAATAAAATTTGAGATTAAGATAAAGAAACTGATCTGTTGTTTGAGCGGGATTAAAGCCACAGGGATTGTAATGGTTTTGTAAATAGGAATTTAAGTAAAATTAATCGGAACCGTATATGTGCTAAATAAAAAGTATATTTGACTATGTGCCATCGGGAATCAAATGCGTTAAAAAAGTACCTGACAAACTCTATACGAAAATGAAATTTTCAATGATCATTGCAGAACAGAATATTCTCACTCAGTCCGATGTGAAAATATGGATGGATGTCGGCATTAAACTTGACCAGAGCAGTATGGAGGCAACTCCCGGTTTGAAACAGGCGATCGCTCAGATTAAAACGCAGTTTCCTGAATTACCCAATCAAATCGTATGGGGAAATTATCTTGTATTTGATGAGCATGGAAATATAGTGACGATTGATATCGACTGTGATGATATCGATCTGTTAAAAAAAGAAATTTTGAAGATTGCATTTCAAAATGATTTGGTTGTGCTCATTGGCAGGGAGAACAAAATATACCGGGATATTTAGGGAATAAAATAATTGAAAAATGGGATACAATATCGCAGGCCTGCTTATAAAAGGTAAAACAGATCAGAAAATTATCGAAGATCTTACAGGTCAAAAAATTAGTTTTTCTGAGGAATCAGATTTTGAAGGCGCAACCGGCAGTTTTCGAGAAGATAACACCATCGATATACTACAGACCCAGACAGGAAGCCTGATATTTACAGAATTTGGTACGCTGTATGATATTTCCGGTTTTGACGGGGAAATTATTCAGTTCATTATTTCCGACATTTCAGATACCTATTACTTTGAAAAATACTTGAGCGGCACGCTTCAAAGAAAATATATTTATTCACAGGGAGAGATTTCAGAAGATGAAGGCAGTGGCATCATCAATGAGGGCGAAGACCTGGAAGAGGTGATCTGGCAGCAGGCCGGTGAGTTTCTTCAAAACAATTTTACTGCAACGATGTTCGATCTTAAGTTTAAAAGGTATTGTTTCTAACGGGTACCGATAAAATACAGAACCTGTCAATGATCAATTATGGCAAACAAAAGCTTTATTTATACTACAGATGGTGATCAGCAAAATCCATTAGAGGCGTGGGGACTTTCTGAATATGAAAATGAGGTCCACCCACTATATCTGCTGATGGTGGCTGGCGAAAGCAGGATGATTTTTTCAAATGTTACTGAAGAAACTGAGAAGACCACTATTGTAGGGAACTTTGACGAAGGAAAAGAATTGGTGTGCAAATTTCTGGAATTGGTTTCAATTAATGATGAAGCGTACCGGATTGATTCATTCAGGGACTTTGTAACAGAAACAAAAGAAATTTTGAATCAAAAGAAGGCTCAATATGTGGTTCTGGAAATTTTTTAATTGTAGCCTTAAGCGGTACTAATTTCGTTTCAGATATTTTTCAGGGGTTGAATGAAATCAAACGGGAAGTAGAAGAATTATATGAGAAACACCTGAGCGGAAACCTGAGTGCGGATGATATTCACTACTCAGCATTTTATAATGATTTTGATGATACCTGCATAGAATGGGGAGAAATCGACCGTGAGGATATTGACTGGACAGAATTTTGGACCGGGACTTTATACCATGTCTCTGGCTGGAAACATCAATTGGAGATGCTTATTTCTTCTCCTAATAAAATATATTCAGATATGGCTTCATCAGTCAACGCACTATCTCTCCAGACATAAAATGTTTAAAGAAAAAATTTTCGTGGTCCTTAAAATCATTGTGATAATTAGTCATTTGCATTCTGTGCCTTCTCGGAATAGAAAAAATGACCTTGTCTGTTTTTAATTGATCTCATACCGTATTTACAAAATTGATATCAAAAATTTTTTCGTTTGAATAATCTCCGGGTTCATTAAAATAAATGAGCCCATTCCCTTCTTCTGTTGTGAAAATGTCGAACCCAACTTGTGAAATATTATTTTCCAAATTATCAATCAAGTGTTTAGCTGGTCTGCTTCAGATTTTAGAATATAAGTAATGATATCGTTTATATCGTGCACAAAAGTTAAGGTCAGATCACCTCCTAAAGGCCTGTGATAGAAGGTGTCAAAGTTCTGGCTATGTATATTCTTAATTCGCGGGAAACTTTGAATAAAGTTTCTCCTCAATCGAATATGCAGCTTGATTTTTTGCTGGGCTCAAAATACTGTTGTTTTTATTCCCGAATAGATTTTTAAATAGTTTCATTTTTATGTGCTCAAATAGAGTTGTATGGATACGGAAGAATTCGGAAATCATTAAAAAATGAAGACTGAATATCTTGACTAATCTTTCATTTTTATTTATCTAAAATTCCACTCAAGCCTAACATTGCTGTCACAGAAAGTCCCAAAACAACTTCTTTCACTAGTAAAAAGATTAATATTTTTTGACGTTCTTTCTCGAATTCCGGATTCAATGGTATTTTTTGATATATGATTTCCTGATAAGTATTTTTTTGACATTCATCACAATGAGATAGATATTGGTTTCTCACTCTTGCAAATGTTTTGAGTTTATTACTGGGTTTCTTCACAACCTCCATATACTGACTGTAAGTGTAATTTTTTATGTGTTTGCATTCAATACACTGAAAAGGATAAAAAATATGGTGTTTTTCTCCCAATAATTTTACCTTTTTACGAGCATCAATCAGTATATAAACTGCAGTTGAAACCCAAATTACAATGATAACTGCCAGTAGTATTTTTTCTCCCATAAATTATTCATTTCTGATGTTTCTTTTCTATTTATGATTGACTTTATTTTGTTAAAGTTAATCATCATTTTTAAACTTAGTGCATGGAGTTCTTTAAATTTATTTAGGATAAGTTGATTTCCTCCGGAATTAAATCTGGAAATGAGCAAAAAATTCATCCTGAAATGATAAAAAGAGATTTTATCAAAACAAAAACGGTGAGGAATTTGATGAGTATTCCAAACCGGGAAAACAGAAAATTATCCTGAATAAATTCGTAATGACACCATTCCAATGCCCTTATCTTTAAAGACATTTTCCGAAATGTTATGCCCTCTTAAACAGTACATTTTGATACAGAAACTAAAATTACACCTATTGATCTTTATTACAGCCTGCAGCTGCAGTTGTGGAAAAGGTCACAATAATAACAGTCGGAGAGAAACGGTATCAAATTCGGTTTCTACTGATACTCTGCAACACCCCATTAAGCAGCATACTGCAAAATATAAAACCGACAGCTTTTCTCATAATGACGTCTGAAACTGATCCGGGAGAATTGCAGGCGGATCAATCTGATCAATCATTGGTCTGCTGTTAAAACTGAAGAATTATTTGAAACGACCGAAGGCGGCGAGGCTACATATTATAATCAAAACGGCAGGCTGGAAAAAATTACGACACAAAACTTTGGTGAAACCTATCAGCAGATTAGAGAATATTACCAGATGGACGGACAACTGTGCTTTGTTTTTGAAAAGTCATTTCAGTATAATCGTCCGATGTACTATGATATAAATGCAATGAAAGAAAATAACGACACCGCGGCGTTTGATATGGATAAGTCTAAGATAACGGAAAGCCAAAGTTATTTTGTAAAAGGCAAACTATTCCGTCGGAGTATCAGTGGTAAAAGTACTTCGCATAATGTAAAAGATTCATTGGGGGAAGAGAAGGAAACGATACTTGGCGACTTCCAACGACTTATAAAGAAATCAGGAAAAACAGTTCTGTAAAATCTGAGCCTAAAGATATAACTGTGATACAATTGTTGCAAAAAGACCATTAGGTTTGTTGCCCAATTGGAAAAAGGACCAGACCATAGAACGGGAATGAATTTCGGCGGTGGGGAGTTGCTTTATCTATTTGACTGCAGGTAAGGAAAAACTGCAAAATTTTTCCGGCAGTGCTAAAAAATGCCTTAATGAGTAAAAATGTAAGAATGTAATGGAAAAGCCAGCATTTGTAATTTATGAATTCCTTACGAAGGTTATGTAATGTAGTCACCAATCCAATTTTCTGGAAAGGCAGGTCGTATCCAATGTTAATGCATCTGTCTTCCTATAGTCTGCGGGAAGTTGCTTATTTTATGAGATTGTGATTAGGGCCAAGATCTAACCATCAGCTATTGCGCCCTATTAGAATTTTATCAGGAGAAAACTGCTGTATCCACTTTGTAAGGAAAAATATATCTTGATTGTCATATTGATCAAAGTTGAAAGCAATTACATAGGTAAAATATAATAACGGATTTTTAGTAAAGTATAATGAAAACACCAATAATAATCTATTTGCTCGCTTTTGTATTTATTTCAACAACATGCTGTTCAAGCGGGCAAAACAGAACCGAAATGTTTGAAGATCAACTAAAGGAATATAAACTCACACGACCGTATAAAGAAGTTATATCATCAGCTGATCATTACCTACAACAATGGATTGATGAAGGCGTTGAAGATGTGAAGATCCTCAAAGAATGTAAATGGAAGGTTGATGACGCCGTTTTTTTTAATACTAAAAAAGATAAATGCTATTTATTGCTCCTTATGCAGGATAATGCCCTTGAGGCGGAAGTTGATTACGTATACCTGATGTATGGAGCTCTTGAAGATCATCACTGGAAGATCTACTTCTCCTCTTTACCGAATTATGTTTATTTAAGAGAACGGCTAAATCTGCCTAAAAGCACCCCAGTATCGATGGACGTTCTTTCAAATTTGTCACGTGAAGAATTTTTGAAAGGTTACTATAAGAGTGGCCATATAGACGATTCGTTTGTGAACAATGCTTATACCAATGCACTCAAAGAAAAACACCTGAAATTTCTAAATAAAAAAAATTAGGCTATCTCGACTTTCCCGTACGATGCTTAATTCTTAAGAAATTTAAATGGGCTGATTACAAGATGGTTGTACGCAGTAGTGATTCTATGATATATGTATAATGAATGCCATCATAGGAAACTTCCAGCTATCCGAAATCAGGAAGTACCCTGTAACAGGTACCGGTAAAAATATCAGACGGTGGTGCAGGAACATTGGTGGCACTGGTTGTTGCTTTCCCTCGGGGCTACATTTTGTAGCTGATGCTTCTGGCTTCAAATCATTTTCGAATTTTAACTGATCCATACGCCTTTCTCATTTTTGGGGATACGGACACTGTATTCGGTTTTTGGGCAAAGAGCTTTTTGGTATCTATTAGCTTTTCGGTTGAAATGATTTCCACTTTTTGATTGGATGAGTTTTTTAGTGAAAATAAGCCCTGACGTTTGACGGGGCTTATTGTAATGTTGACGTGTGAACATATTGCTATGATCTTTCTAAAAGAATGGTCCATTACGCATTCTTGGCACAATACTGTCTTAGTTACTTTTGCTTCACAAAAATCTGCCTGATCATTCCACTTCCCGTACCGCTTGTGATCTGCTGTGCTTTTCCGTTTGTCCAATAAACAGCTTCAGATCCTCCGCCTGGAAATGTTTGATAACCTCCAACATAAATGTTATCACCGGAAACATAGAGGCTTAATGCAGCAGAATCGTCTGAACCTAATATAACGGGGGTACCATTTTTCCAGTATTTGGCTACCAAAGACTGGCTGTTTGGTAAAATTCCTGTTCCCGCAATATAAACATCGTTTCCTTTCACTGCGATGGCTGTTCCACCTGCGTAAGAAGTTCCATCCTGAATTAGGGTAGGAGTTGCCAAATTCTTAGAATATCTTGTCTGTAGTTGTCCTGAAATGTTATAAGCAACTGACCACATCATATACACATCGCTACCCGATACAGTAATATCCTGGTCATCGGCTGTGGTGGTATGGTCTGACAGATCAGTCCTCTGGCCGTTTTTCCAATAGCAGGTAACTGGCGTAAGCCAATTCTGCATTCTACGTTCGCCAATAACATAGACATCGTTTCCAACTACCGCAATGCCCGTGGCAATCACATTCTGCGCTTCATCAGTAAGATTAACTGCTATCCCGTTTTTCCAGTATTTTGCTGCATATGTGTTTTCTCCCGGCTTCATTTCCTGTCCTGCAATATAGACATCATTCCCGCTGATAAAAATATCATTGGCATAAGCATCTCTGGACCCATCTGTCAAATCGGTGGCAACACCGTTTTTCCAGTATTTGGCTACATATTTTCCGTTAGAGTTTATTTCGAACCCTACGTTGTGTACATCATCTCCTACAATGACCATACCTCTGACATCGGAACTGCCTGGTCCTTTACCTAATAACACTGCCGTTCCGTTTTTCCAATATTTGGCTTTGTATCCTTCACGGCCTGCGGCATAGATTGTGGACTCTGAAGGATTTGAAGTATTATCGTCGTCATCGCTGGTGCTGCACTGTATTGATGTAATTCCTGCAATCAACATAATGGCGGAGGTGTAAAATAGAGATCTGATGTTCATATTAAGATATTTTCTGATCTGATGTCAAAAAGTACGCCATATGAGACCTATAAATTGACGAGATTGAATCAATTAAAGATCAAAAGGCTTTGAATTTATTATCATTAAAATAAACTGCTATGAAAACAGTATTGGTCTGGTTTAAAAATGATTTGAGGCTTCACGATAATGAAGCGCTGAAAGAAGCAATTCAGGAATGTGATGAACTAATTTTCTGCTATGCGATTGAAAAAAGCAACTTCAAAAAACTGGATATAGGATTTAGAAAATGCGACATCAACCGGTTAAAATTTATGCAGCAGTCTGTTGTGGACTTGCAGACTCATTTGTTGATAGGATCAGATTCAGCCGTTCAATTTCTTTCCGAATTGGTAGAGAAATATGATATTTCAGATTTTTATGCAGAGGACGAATATGCGAGTGGAGAGCTTGATCTGATCAGAAGAATTCAAGAGAAATTGCCTGAAGTTAAGTTTCATTTTTACTGGGGCAAAACGCTGTACCATAAAGACGATATTCCTTTTTCTATTTCAAAGATTACTTTATCGAGCAAAGCATACAGAATTCTTGCAGGAAAAGAGTCGGAGTTTAGAAAAACATTAAAGCACCGACAAAATTGAAGAATGTGAAAAATGTGACCAGTTCCAAATTTCGGTCATACAAAAACTTTGGTTTTACAAAAAAAGAATATGATGATGCAAAGCCCCTTTTATCGGAAAGCTTCGTCTCGATCTTTAAATTATCAACTTATTGACCATTGACAACAACGCCGGATATTTTACGTGTGTTACTGATATTGTCCAGAGGATTGCCATCCAATAAAATAAGGTCTACATATTTTCCGGTTTCAATAGTCCCTATTTTATCATCTATTCCAAGCCAGATTGCCGGCAATCGGGTAGCAGAGGTCAAGGCCTCTTGAGGTGAAAGTTCTGCCTGATCGAGAAGTTCCAATTCATCGTGAAGTGAAAATCCGCATACTACTCCGGAAACCCCGGAATCTGCCCCTGCAACAATTGGTACTCCGGCTTCTTTAAAAGCTTTTACTACGGTAGGCAGCCAGAGCTTATAAAAAGCATTATTTCATTAATGAGATCTGTTTATAGAAGACTATAATTCAAAGCAGAAGCATCGAAAAGTGGAGAACTGAAATTGCAAGAGAGCTAAAATACTGTAGTTTTAAAGAGTTTTACTCACTGTGAGCGGTAAAAAAAAATCACCAAGATTTTTCAAAAACATCCTTAACAATGTTTATCTTAACATACAATTTAAATCGAACCGAACTTAATAATGACCAAAAAAAGCTATATCATTTTCAGAAAAAATTATGAAGATCATATTTCTAAGAAATTGGAAGTTGGCAAAGAACAATTTTACAGTGATCATTACGAGACCAAACAACCTTTTGGTTTAGCCATCTTCGGATTTTTAATGCTTGTGTTTGCTATTTACATCCTACTCAAAGTGTATATACTTTATGGAATCTCATTAATTATCATAGGATTTTTCTTTATTTATGGCGGACTTAAGAAAAGCAAATTAGTTTTTAGAATTTCTAAAAATGGAATATGGACTGCTGAATTCGGATTCATTTACTTTCGGCATATTGAGCGTTTTGAATTTTACAGGTACGTTGGAAAACGCAGCTCAGAAGTAATGAAAATCCATATTAAAAATTATAAAATTTATAAAATGGAAAAACCTTTTTTAGAACAACCAATATCTCATATCGACAAGTACGGGAATCTGAAAAACACCCTTGATGAAGCCTTAATGATTGCAAATAAAAGAAATGAAATTAAAAACTACCGCTAAAAAGGATTTGTATCAAGAATAACCTAGATTCCAACTTGACTCACTTCAGATTAAAAATATTGGATTATAAAATTAAAATAATATGGAGATTCTTAAAAAATATGGCCTTGCTGAAGCCAGAAAAGACTACGCCTGGTTTGACCTTGAAAGTTTTGAAGAAATTAACTCGTATATTGAATTAATTAATAATCTAGCAACCATTAGCAAAAATAAATTCGCTCCTCAAAACCTTACCGTTGGGAACGAAGGATGGACTGAAAATCGAACGTATTATATCAGTGAAATTAATTTTGAGCTCAAAGAGAAGCATTATAATATCAGGGTTTTGTGTGAAAAATGGTTCGATTTTGACCTCATATTGGATCTAAACAAAATAATGATGCAAGAAGGATTTAAAGAACAATTTTATCCTATCCGAACGGATGACCAATCTTTAATAATTGTTTTTGGTGACACATTTCTGAAAGAAAAACTTGCAAGCGACAATGTTTTGGAAAATACTAATCAATTGATATTGGAGAAACCACTTAACTTTAATTCATTAAAAATTGTTTGACTTATAAAAAATCTAATTTGCTTATCAGACAATTCGGTTCCATATATAATTTAACAACTTGATGAAGATGAAATGTACGATTTAGTGTGTTCTCGAGAAAAAGAAATCATAAAGGAAGCGCTTATTAATACCTTGGATTCATTTGGTAGTGAGGTTGATAGGATACAGAATATCTTAGTTATCTTTCTTAAAATCAATACTTTTTATTTAAAAGACTCAACTGTGAGAACTACACTTTTTTAAGACCGCAATATAATGTCCGGAAAATTAATGCATTTAGTTAGTGAAACAGACTTTGAATGACAGTTTTAAAGAAGTGATACAAATCTATATTTAAGAAAAAATTATAGAAGTAGTTAGAGGCTATAAGTGGTATCCAATCTGAAGTTATTGGATTAAATAATAACAAATGGCAGGTGAGGAATAAGGATCTTAAAGTTGCATTCACTCTATTGAAAAATTTGAAATTATAATCAAATTATCCGTTATAAAATTTTTAATAAAGAAAATTTAAACAGACTCTAAATTTCTTTTCATTTTCTATATCTTTATTAAAAAAATATGAAAAAAATTGTAATTTGTTTTATTACTATACTGCTTATATCTTGTCAAAAAACCAATAAAAAGGCAGAACACGTAAACAACAATAAACCTATAGATGTCACAATATCAAAAGTTTCTGAAATCAATGATTTCGGAAAACAAGTCAAGGGACATTACAGCAAGGAAGAAGATTCCTGGATTAGTGAAGATGCTTTTTATGAATCTGCAAGTTTTGATTGAAGCGAGTACGCCAGTATTTATCGTTTGACAGACAATGATGATGAACCGCATTTGGGACTGATCAATAAACAGGGAAAAATCGTGGTGTCTACAAAATACTCGGGCTTGTCAATAGGCTTTGTAAATGGTTTCTGCGAGGTGTCACTTGACAAGAAAGGAATGGTAGATGACAAAGGGAAGGAGGTTCTGCCCACCATCTATGATTTTATAGACTTTGCTAAAGATAATCTTTTCGTTATTAATAACAACGGAAAAAATGGTTTTGCTGATTACACAGGAAAAGTTCTTGTAAAGCCGAAATATCAAGGTGCTACTTACGCAGGAAATGGTCTGTTTTTTTTTATGAAGGAACCTCAGCGCTGGGGTCTGATGAATTTCAAAGAGGAAGTGGTTGTACAGCCGGAATTTACTTTTACATCTGAATTTGTGAATGGAAAAGTCGTTTTGCAAAAAGATGGCGGAGAAGAATACACCGTCTACAGCACAGGCAAAGTAGTAAAAAATTAAGTAGATCCTATCAATAAGACACCTAAAATGCTTAGAAAGAAAATAATTACTTTGGCATTATTTGCCGTCATGTGGGGTTGTAATTCATCAGAAAAAACAAATGCTGAACCAAAAGTGCCCAACGAAACCCTGATTGTTTCTTCCAAAGGAGAACTGTTTAATTTTAATTTGGAAACAAAAAAACTTACCTGGGAATATATATCTAAAGATGATACGCTCAGCAATCGAAATCGCTTTTCTTATAATGAAAGCACGATCTATATGCCTTTTGAATCCGGAAGACTACTGGCGGCCGATATCTTGTCGGGAAAAATACGCTGGGAAAATAATTATAAGCCTGACCCAACTTTGGACGATGCCTCCAATGATGGAACAGGCTATAAAAATTCCGACGCATATCCCGGGCCAATTTTTATGACAAAGCCATTGGTTTATGATCGCAAATTATTTATACCATCGGCGGGCATTCCTGATTTATTAAAATCAAAGCTTATAACAGTGGATGTCACTACCGGAAAGACCATATCTCAAAAAGCGAACTCCACCAGCTACAATTACTTCCAGCCCATTGAAAATAGGGGTGCCATCTATGTTAACTCTGCTGTATATCTGGATATACATTATCCAAGCGGTTCTTTTGGGTATTTGACCATGGAAGATATTGCTGACAGTGGAAGCCCTATTTATACTCAGATGCAATCCAATAAGAACAGTCTGTTTCTTGGGGTCGAGAACGGGATTACTTATTCGGTGGGCTTAACCGGAGATAGTTTTACCAGAGGGGCAGAAGTTAATCATCCGGAAGAGAATTCCAGTGGTCAAAAGGGAATCTTTGACTAGCAGTATCAATCTGAAAGGTATCCGCGCTTAGGAGACGGCAATACCGAACTTGTGAATAACCAACTCATTGTTTGCAAAGCGTCTGATAACCAAAGTAAATCTGCATTGATCGGAATCAATGCCAAAAATGGTAAGGAAAAATGGCTCTACGAGCCAGGAGATAAGATCAAAAACTGGCAACTTGCAAATCAGGATGAACTTACTGGTTACACCAACAGTTTTATTTTTGTTTTGGATACATCTGGCAAGCCAACATTTAAAATCCCTATAGATCCTGCACTATATCCCGTTTCTAATATAGAAATAAGATCAGACGGTGAGCTCATCTATATTACCGGGAAAGGAGTGGTGGTGATTGACAGAAATACCAATAGGACGAGTCTTTTGATCGCCCACACATTTTATCCCAGTTCTCGTCCTTTAAATCAGATTAAATATTTTAAAAAATAAAGACCTGTCAATCCTGAAGGTCAGGAACATGCGGAAAAAAAATATTTAGCCAATCTTCAGATTTAGTTCTTAATCATACTGGACCTCTCTTTTTGAGCGTTTTTTGAGACTATCTGATTCATTTTTTAAGAAAAATAAATATACCTATTAATCTCTTGTTATCTTTAGCCGGAGTAATTTTCTGAGCATTCAAACTCATTGTGATTGTATTGGAAGTGATGTTTTCAAATGAGATATGTTCAAAACTACCTGTTGTGGTGAAGCAACTACTGTTTTGGTTTCCACTAACAATATTTTATTAGAAGGACTTTTATTGTTAACTGTTAATTCAATTTTCTTATCATCAAGATGTTTTATGGAGAAAGAAATAGCAGGGGCTGTGCTAAAACAGCAAAATAAATAACAGTTGACCACTATTAAAATGTTCTTAGCCATCTTTACTAATTATTTGTTTTAACTTATTGAGTTTTTGATATCGTTTTTGAGATGTAATTTCATCTATATCGTCCCAGTGATTCCCTAGGCGGGGATTTTTATCGCAAGTTAAATAGTATTACTTCAGCCCCGCTATTAGCAAACCCTTCCTATGTTAAGAGTTATATTTTCATTCGCTTCCTGTACTACTTTTTTATGCTGTTTACATCCCATCTTTTAGAAAAGGTAGCATAAATATTTGTGGTAGTTTTCTAAAAATGAATAAAGCAGTTTAAAAACTGCTTAAATTTATCAGTGCACTGTTTTATCAAAAACAGGTTGAGCATCTGGTACTGATATTTTACACTAGATTTTCACTAGCAATAATAAAGATGTTTATGTAGTATCAGATTTAATAATTATTTTAAAATTTTTGTTTTATAAAGTTTAATTGTGATTTAAGATAAATAACTGAATCTGAGGAGTAATTGTTATATAACTTTATTTAATCTGATGAAGTTGTAGATTCAAATAATTATTATTTCCATCCATCTGCTTTTTCGCGTACGCTCTTTCCTGTCTTGTTCTTTCGATAATGAGACTTTTCTTACCATTTTCATCATAACTTTCTCCATTCAGCAGACCTGGATTCATCTGCATAAACTGTTCAGTACCTCCCAAAGGGTTTTTTCTGAAATCATTCCACTTTTTGTTAAAAGCTATTAAATCGATTTCTACAGGGACAAAATAAGGTCGCGTGTAAATACTGGTGGAACCTTGAGGGATTTTGTAGTTGGCTTTCATGGTGAACATATGCTGGCTCTGAGTATCAGCAATCTGTACAATCATGCCCGGAAGTCCGGAAAATACATACGGTCCCTGCGGAATCGGAATTTCTGTGGTGAACCATGCCTCCCAAGTTCTGTTGCCATAATCTACGGTTGCTTTCTGGCATTGATAGCCTTCAATCTGCTTGCTTTCAGCTAAGAGTTGCCATTTGAAACTGGTATTTTCTTTAATTTTAAATGGTTGAATACCAATGTATTCAATGGTGTAAATGAAATCTTTATTTTTTGAGGTTTTATTCTGATAAATTCCATCAGGTAATCTGATGTTGGCTGAACTTTCATTTTTTTTTGCAGCCATTGCAATTGCAGAATCTTTTTTTGCCGTCACCTCACTCAAAAACTCTGAATGATCGGTAAATACATCAAGTCTGGTGAGTTCCGTTACAGCACTGTCTGTTTTTGAAGCATTAGGAGCAAATTGATAGGAATATATAAATCTATGACTTTGAGTATATGCAAAAAGTGGAAGAAATATCGATAATATCAACGGTTTTATATTCATAAAGATAAATTTTATGGATTCTTTGAAAGGTGTTTATTTAGCCTGCTATTGCTAATCCATTATTATTTGAAGTCCTTTATTTTTTTTACAATTTTATAAAGGTGTAGTTTTTTGAGACTTTGTAATATTAACTTCCTTTATACAGAAGATTCTAAAGTAGAATTTTTTTTACAACTTCAAAGATTACGGTACCGTATTTATATATTGGTAGAGATGTAATGTTAATTATTTCAATTCCATACACCGTTCATCGCAGTTAGGATTTGTGGTTTACCATCTGTAATTAGAATTGTGTGTTCATGTTGAGCCATGAAACCGCCCTTGTCACCTACCATTGTCCAACCATCATTAAGCTCTACGGCATAAGATGAATCTGTAGTAATAAAAGTTTCAATTGCCACAACAGAATTTTTTTTGAATCGTCTCTGATCAAAACGATTCCTATAGTTTAATAATTCTTCAGGCTGCTCGTGTAGACTTCTTCCTATTCCGTGACCACCCAAATTTTTAACAACTTTATAACCTCTTTTTTTAGCCTCTGTCTCCATTAGATGTCCGACATCTGATATTTTCACTCCACCTCTGATAGAATTAATTGCTTTTTTTAAAATTTCCTTTGACGCGTCTACTAATTTCTGATGCTGATTAATGTCGACCCCAACGACAAGTGAGTTACCATTATCTGACCAAAATCCATCCAATTCGGCAGATACATCAATATTAATTAAATCACCTTCCTTTAAAATCTTATTTTCTGAAGGAATACCATGACAAAATTCATTGTTGACACTAATACAGGCACACCCAGGAAATTGATAGGTCAAAAACGGAGCTGATTTTGCTCCAAATTTATTCAAAATAGCCGCACCAAAATCGTCTAGTTCCTTGGTGGTGATTCCTGGTTTGACAAACTTTTTCATTTCTTTCAAAGTATATGCAACAGCTTCACTTACTTTCTGCATTCCAATCAGTTCATATTCTTTTGTTATTGACATATATAATTTTAATTTTATGAGTAAAAGTTGAAAATATTTACAAATTTAATATTTTTTTACCTGTATTCAATAGTGGGACTTTAATCTTATCGTTTTGTGAGACTTAGTTTATTAGGGTAAACTGAAAAAGGCTTTTCAAAGTGCGGGAATTCGAAGAACTGATAGTTCAAGGATTTACAATTGCAGCAACTGCTTTTTCAGATTGTCTAAATAAAAAAATAATATGAAAAGCAGTTGCGGAAAAAAGGAATATAGTTTCAACTTTCACTAAACCTCGCATTTTGCAAAACTTACGTTTTACAGGTTTGACAAACAATAAAAAGAAACTATTCGATACTAGAGGCTTTTTGGAAATAATACAGAAAAGTTTCAGTATCTTTTTGGGATTAAGTTTTTCATTTACGGTTAAAGACAACCTAAACTTATCAGCAGACATTAAATTAAACGGCACATATTACTATGCCTTTTTGTAAACTTCCTTAAAATTTTTGTTGTAAATTTTTCAGAATTAAATCATTCTTAAATTTTGATTTAGTCAATTTTATTCATAATAAAAGTTGCTACAAATACAATTAGTGAAGCAATGAGACCTAAACCAAAAATAAATGCTCCAATTTTAAATAATTGATATTCAACCATGTTATTTTTGAATTATATAAAATTTGATCCACTAGATCTTCTTCATAGCCATTAAATGAATCTTCACCTCCCATTTTTTTTAAAAACTCGGCTTGAAATTCGTCATTGATTAAATTTCTTAAGTAACCGTAAAAATGAATATTTTCAAAAGTATTCTCCTTATCAATTTTTTCATTATAATGCCTTTAATTAAATCAATATTCATTTCGGTGAAAATTGTATTTTCGTCAGTGTATCCTTTTGTCGCATTATTGGTTAATTTTTTTACATTGATCAATTCAAAATTCCTATTTTGATATTTAAAATCATAAGTAATATTGCCACTTTTAATTTCACTTCACATTGATAAAATCCCTTTTTCAATAAAAAAAACTGGGGATTTGGTATTCATTATTTCCTTTATTTTCTACAGGATACTGAGATTCAATCATCTTATCTGAAAATACCGCTAAGGTCAATTTTCCATTAGGTTGAGAAAGGAAAATTTCTACTCGAAATGGTCTGGTTTCATCTATTGTATCCATTTTCACCGTTACTTTATCTGCCTTTCCATCATTATTCAAATCTCCCTTTTCTTCTCTTACCTGATAATCGTAATGGTCTTTATTTTTACTACTTTGAGCAGATAAATCCATCTGGAATAATATCAGAATGAGTATTAAGTATAGATTGCTGTTTTTCATAATCTTGAGTTTTGTAATTTTCAATTGTTAAAACTAAAGTTAACATTTGGTTTTGGCTTAGCCATAAAGTGACAAGTAATATTCTATCTCCAAACTTTTACTAAATAAACGTAAATTGAAGTATTGCTCATAAGCTCATTACTCCGAATCACTGTTGTTCGCAGTTGTAATTCATCAACATTAGCTACTTATCTACATAATTTATAATACATTACAACAGAACCAAATAATCGCAATCCTCTTAAAAAATCTATCATTGGTATTCGCTCTATTTATAATGTTGGAGTTCTTATTGTCATATTCAGTATTGTTGCTTAAAGAAATGTAAGAATTTGTTTGCTAAAGTATTTGTAATTTTTCTGCAATTTCAATTCTCCAATTTACCAAATTTTCTGATTTTGTATTATAATCCGCTATAGGTAGATTTCTTAAATGAAAATAAATCTGTGATTTTTTGAAACCAATTTTTGATCCTACATAAATAAATTTTTCCAGATCAATTTCATCTTCAATATGGTCATCAAAAAAGTCAATCGTTAGGCTGAATAATGTGTGAATAAGGTTGCTGCAAATTGTCAATTCTTTTAATATATCTCGGATTGATAATTACAAAGCGGACTACATGAAAATTGATTTATTACATTTTTCACATATACGTTTTTATAACTTCAGTATCATTACCAAATACGTACTCTGTCTTTTGGTTTAAGATAGAGTCCATCATCTTTTTTGATATTGAAAGCTTTATACCAGGCATCAATATTTCTTACAACACCATTCACCCGGTATGGAGCAGGCGCATGATAATCCTTTTCTGCACTTAGCCGGTATGCTTCGGGCGTGTAAAGACTTCTGTTTACTTGTGCGAAAGACAAAAAGTATCTTTGATCGGGTGTAAAACCATTGAGGTCTTTCTTTTCATCCGGATGATCTTTCAGATAGAGTTGATAGGCTGCGTGAGCGACAACAACTCCTGTCAGGTCTCCTATATTTTCTCCCAATGTTTGTTTTCCATTTAAATGGATTCCCTCTAAAGGAGAAAAGCTGTTATATTGTTCAATAAGGAGCTGAGTCCGATTTTCAAATTGCTTTCTTGTTTCCAGTGTCCACCAATCCCTCATCACACCGTTACCGTCAAACTGAGATCCTTGATCGTCTAAACAATGTCCTAACTCGTGCCCGATAACAGCACCTATTGCACCGAAATTAACCGCTGCATCTGCATGAGGATCAAAGAAGATCGGCTGTAGAATACCGGCAGGGAATTCTATCGAATTATATAATTTACTGCTTGTGGCATCAACAGTCTGCGGCATCTGATACCATTCCTTACTGGTGAATTTTTTATCAAGAAGTGATCTTTCATACTCCCAATTCGCTCTTGCGATCAGCTGTTCATTGGCAATGGGGTTTTTTGAATCGAACTTTATTGACGAGTAGTCGCGCCAAACCTCCGGATATCCAATCCTTACTGTTACTGCATTCAGTTTATCTATTGCTTCCTTTCTGCTTTTCTCATCCAGCCAATCCAGTTTTTCCAGTCTTTCAGAGAATGCCATACGAACATATCCAACCAGATCTTTGATGCTTTTGAGGTTGGGTTTAGGAAAATACTTTTCAACATAAAGTTTTCCAACTAAATGTCCCAGACGATTATTTACGTATTGAATTGATTTTTGCTCTCTTGGAACATCTCTTGGAATACCGCTGAGCTGAGTTCCGTAAAAATCAAAATAATTCTGCCGGAAATCTTTCGATAAAACGGTAGAGTAGTTGACAATCCAATGAAATGCAAGATAAGATGACCAGACATCCACTGGTGTTTCGGCAAATAGCTGCGCTTTTGCCTTAATTGCTGAATCTGCCTGTAAAATCACCTGATCTACATTGGCAACCTGTCTTTCCTTCAGAAAAATTTTCCAAGGGAACCCGGGTGCATAAGAGTCAAGATCAAGAGTATTTATCACATGGGAGTTTATTTTGCTGTCACGCATCTGAGCCGGAGTCCACTGTAAAGCGGCTAATTTTGTTTCAATGTTCAGGATGTCATCAGCACGTTGGTCAGCATTTTTTACACCTGCCAAATTAAATGTACGGATGATGTATTCTCTGTAAGCTTTTCGATGCTTGATGTTAGCAGCATCTTCCTTCGTATAATATTCAGGAGCAGGTAATCCGATACCGCTTTCATTTAAAGATACTAAAAATTTGCTTCTGTCATTAAGGTCGGGTCCTGTATGAATAGCAATGATCGAGAAAGATTTTGGGTTTGCCATCCATTTTGCAACTTCTTCGTAATTATGAACAGCGAGAATGTTTTTAAGGTCATTCTCAATAGGCTTAATGCCAACTTCGTCCATATGATCGGTTTCCAAATACCCTAAGTACACCGAGCTGATCTGTTCTAAAGAACGATTTGCAGAATGACCTCTTTTAGCCCCATCACGGATCATATCATTGATCTTTAGATTGATTTTATCTTTAGCTTCACTGAAGCTGTTAAAGCCCGAAGTACCGGCAGGAATTATTGCTGATTTTAACCAACCCTCATTGACATAGGTGTAAAAGTCATTACCAGGTTTGACTGACTTACTGATGAATCTTGTTTCAATTCCCCAATCTCCAAAAGCAGCTTTGCCAATGCTAGTTTTGGGTTTCTGCGCTTTAATCATCAACATAAAAGGCATTAAAGAAAACAGTAAAACTGCTCTCCTAAATTTTCCAATTATTTCAAAATAAGCTCTTTCTTTTTGGAATACTATAAATAAATTCGGAATTGAGATTGGTATATTCATCTTCTATTAATTGTAATGTGACGAATTTACTGCAACTTTTAAAGCTAAGCTTGTATAAATGCGAACACGCTGTTATTTTTTTATCGTAAGAAAAAACTCTTTCTCATTAAAGTTCTTAGGTGTTTTTCCTATCAAAGAAGAAAAAGTATTGTTGAAGTGCGGCTGGTCATAATATCCGTTGGATACTGCCAGTTGAGTCATTGTTCCAGGTTTTTCAATTGGGTAGACGATATCATCCAGAGCCTCACGTAATTTTATAATGTTAATGAAAAGCTTTGGGCCTATGCCGACAAAATTTTTAAAAGATTTTTGCAGATGCCGCTCGGAACAATTCAATGATTTTGCTAATGAAGCAACGGTGATGCTTCCCTTATTATTTATAATTAACTGTGTACTTTCAATAATGAAAGCTGTACTGCTGTCAGTTCTGAACAAGGGGGCAAAAGCCTTCGTCATATATTGACAGATCAATCTGTTGCTTAAACCAATCATCCTCTGTAAACCTAAAGTTTTCAGTAGTGCTATTTCATTAGCAGGACAAATATTATCAGTAAATAAGTGAGAATTTGAAATCCCAAAATATGAAGGTGTCCAGGGAAAAAGCTGGATCATCGTTGCCTTTGTACCGGAAAGAACATCAATAGAAATGGTTTCAGTGATTTGTCCACAGAAGTAGACTCCTGTGGATAATCTCTTGGTATGATCTTTATGCCTTATACTTAATCCATTCCCCTGAATGATGGCAATCGTAAAACATCCGTTAGGAGGAACTCCTTTATTTAATAGAGGAGGATGGTTTTCAGGGTTGTCTAAAATCCACAGTTTCTTAATGAAATTTGCAATGTCACTATTGACATGGTACTCGTCATAGATCGGATTCATTCTGTAAAACTATAAAAAAATAGGAGTGATCAATCCAGTTAAATATTTTCTTATAAAATATTTGTTTCATCCAATTGACATTGGACAGCATCTTTCAATTTGATTAGTTTTATCTTTTGCAGTTATAGGTTGTCAATATAATTTTGATATCCGCTTTTTAATAAGACTTCTTTAGCTGTTAGGGTATAAAGATCCTTCCAGGAATCTTTTCCATTTTTCTCTACATACTTTGTGACTATTCTAAACCCTAACCAATAATTCAGCGTTTTTGGTGCATCAGGAAAAAGTTTGATTTTCTCGTTACTTAAAAGCGGATTGTTACCTGAAGTATCCGAAAAGAAACCTTTTACTTTATTGAATATTTCTTTCTCATTTTTGATATACCAATCCCATTGCTGTTGATTCATGTTTTCCACCGCCTCATGTTGCGTGATCTTTCTGTCGAAAAAAACGTATGTAAAATAGCAGGCAAAGCCCTCGTCTATGGTCTGGCTTAATGCTGATTCTTTTTCAGGATCAGCATTTCTGAATTTTTCATAAACCAGATGATTGAATTCATGCGGCAATCCTTTCGTGAGGGTATACTCAACATCGACACCAGGATTATTTATTTCAAGGGCAAATTGTTCAGCATTGCAACCCCCAAAACCAATACCTGTGATCGGTGTAAAAAGTAAACTTAATTTCGCCTTCGGTTGGTAAGGAACCAGCTTACTGAATTTACTTAGATTTTTCCTGATCAATTTGTTTAAATTGATGTCTGTTATTAGCTTTGTTCTTTTTATCAAATCTTGTTTGTCGTTGGAAAGCAATGTCCTGTTCCATTTGATCATTCCAGTAGGATTGTTGAATTTCTTCCCGTTCTCATCTCCGAATATAACGCCGTAGCAACTGTCCCATAATTTTTGATGAGGTTTGTATACATTTCTATCTATCATCGTCGAGTCAAACACTGTGGACTGATGAGCTAATATTTGATATTTGAATAAGTTCTTGACGGTAATATTTTCAATTTGAATAGAGTCAGCTATCTGTTCAATTTTTTTATAATCAAAATCACTTTTCATAGAAGTTTTGGTTGAACAAGAAATGATCGTGAGTATGACAAATAGTAAAGAAATATTTTTCATAAGAATTTTTTAAGATGACTTTAAAAATAGAGAATCTTTAACTACAGACAGCTGACTGCATTGTTTTTCTTTCTAAACATAGAAATTATTCAAACTTTATTTAGCGGTCGTTTCAGTAAGAATTTTTTTGCCGTTTTCATTATTGGGATTGAGATCAATGGATTTTCTGTACATTTCAATGGCTTTGTTCCTATCACCCATTTTCAATAAGATCTCGCCATAGCTGTCATAGACATTCCAACTTTTCGGGAATAGATGAACATTGAGTCTGAAGATTTCAAAAGCCTCCTTCTGTTGATTATTTGACATCATTCTGTATGCCCAGCTATTCAGTTCGTCTTCTTTCGGGTCAAATTCAGGATTAGCTTTTTGTTCTTTTTTTACAAATTCAATCGCTTTATCAAATCCTTTTTCTCTCAGATTTTTTCTTAAATAGGTTAACGGATCGGCCTTTACTATATCCTGATTATAACATCCTGCTATTTCCTCGATAAAGTCTTCAGGAGAACTTCCTGCAAGGTTTGTCAGTACAATGATTGCAAGATTATCCTCCGGATAAACCATGACTGCCGACCTGTTTCCGCCGGACATTCCAACCGCTTTATGACTTTTCCTATGTTTGGTAATACCCCAGCCACGTGCCCAATTGGTCGGTGTCCCATCATTGAATGTACTTGGCGACCACATCATATTTAGTGTTGATGATTTTTGAAATAACCTGCCATTTTGCAGAGCAATGATCCAATTCGCAATATCTTCAGAGGTACTGTTGAGGCCAGATCCTGTTCTTACGAAATCCGGAAATTCTGAATAGGTATTGGTTAGTTTCGTCTCACCTTTTTTGCCGTCAAAAAAACTATTGTAGCGATAAGATGGTGCATAGTTTGGGATTATGTCCCTCGAATCTCCAAATATCGTGTTTTTAAGATGTGCAATTCTAAACTGATTAGTCTCAAAATAGGTTGTAAAAGGTTTTTTGGTGAGCTTTTCAATAATTTTGCCCAACAAATAATAATTGGTTTGATTATAACTGAATTGTTCTCCTGTTTTAAATTCCAGAGGAAGTGTTTTGAGTTTCTCCCAAATTGCTGCTTCAGTTTTTAAAAGACCGATATTCCCGGTCATAGGATCTAGAAGTTGCAAGATTTCAGGTAATCCTGAAATATGAGTTAGTAACTGGTCTATAGTGATTTTCTGCCAGTCGGCAGGAAGATCATCTAAATATATATTGATTGGATCATTTAGTTTGATCTTACCCTGTTCAACCAGCTGCATCACGGCAACACCGGTGAAAATCTTTGTGTTGGAATTGATAGGGAAGATGGTCGCATTTCTTACAGGAATATTGTTCTGCAGATTTGCAATTCCATAGGAGTTGCTTAAAACAATTTTCCCATTTTGTACAACTGCCAATTGCAGTCCCGGGATTTTTCTTTCTTTCATTTCCCGGTTGATGATTTCATCAACACTGGGATTCGTTTGCTGTGCAGATAGCTGTAGCGAAAGAAATAGGAGTAAAAAGTAGATTCTCATAACGTTAAGACAATCAGCACTGACTTTTTATTACATCATCAGAGAAAAATAATTTATCAATATTTTATTTCTGGGCATATATTTGAGAGGCAGATTTATTAAACCATTAAATTCATTCCCTGGGCTTTAGTGATTTTTTAAAGACGCTCTTGACCCTGTATAAATACATATTCTACTGCATCTCTTAAAAACATTCTTTCTTGTTTATCGATCTATATAGGCAGATCATAATTTTCATTAACCCTTATTCCATCTGAGGATACCTGATTTTCTATAGCAAATATATTCCGTGGTCACTGCGGAAAAAAATCTTTTTGGGTATCCGGAATCGAAGATTCCAGAGCCTCCGCAAAAATATTTCAGGCTTTTATCAATGTTCTTTCTTATTGCTTTCAGGGAATTGATTACAGTTTTCCTTGTGCCTGCCTGAATGGTTATCTGCATAGAAAAAGTCAGAAACCTCACAAGATGCAAATGCAGTTCATTGAAATTTTGGTCCTTATTATTCTTTCAGAATATATCATTTGATAAAATGAAATTATCAATCATTGATAAACTTTAAGTATAAAATCATCTTGATTTTTCCATTTATAAATTAATTGATGATGTCTGATTATAATCATTTGAGGATACGATGGATTATAGAATAGAAAAGGTCAAGATTTCCTTCAATCTGCAATGACAGCTAAAAGGTTTTTAATTGCAAGTGCGGGAAAAACAGGTGTCCGCCGTACTCGGACCAAACGGGATGAATTTTAATATTGTAAACGAAATTAAATTGAGCTATTCAAGAAAAGGAATTGTGAAAGGTCTGTTTCATCGTCAGTCGATATCCATTATCACCAAAGAAGATCTTCAGCAGTTTAAAATTGAATTGCTGGAAAATATCAAAGAATTACTACAAGGTAAAACAATAGAACAAAAATTATGGCTTCGGATCTTTGAAGGGTTTTTCGATTATTGACGTACAAAAATTTAGAAATACGAGATGATTCCAACGCAGATTACTTAATTCTCAATTCAACGGCAATGCTTTTTAAGGCCGAGAAAAATCTTAAAGAATTTGACAAAATATCACTTTTCAAATAACGATGTCAACGGATTTACTACTACGATATTATTAAAAACAAGTTTGAAAATGTTAACGATTGCCTATTATTTTATGTGTTCTTTTATATCAACTAATACATGTAGTTATTTTACTACATGAACTTCCATTTTCCACTACAAAGAAAGTTTTTTCGCCACCGTAGATTTGTATTGTTCAAAAGAGGACAACTAAACAAGAATAAAAAATAAATAATACGGTCATGACAAAACAATTCGCAATCGCAGCCTTAACTATCGCAGCCATCATATCAGGAACTAACAACGTTCAGGCTCAAAATACTACCGCCGCCACCACTGTAAACATTACCCTGAACGATGTCATCTCTATCGATGCGGGAAGTACAGCAATCGGTAGTACAGTCGACTTTAACTATGCTACTGCAGCAGATTATAACTCTGATCAGACAATTACCAAAGCCAACTCTTTAAAAGTTACTTCAACGAAGAACTTTAATGTTAAAGTAAAAGCAGGAGGTGCGAATTTTATGAATGGAACCAACGTAATCCCTGTCAATGTTTTGACCATCAAAGCCGCTACAGCTGCCGGAACCATGGGGGGAACAAAAAGCGCTGTTGTTTTATCTTCAGCAGATCAGACTTTAGTATCAAATGCTCCGCTTGGAAGCGCCTTGACACTGAATCTGGACTACACCATTCCTGCGGCGAAATCATCATCATCTGATATCTTAGGTAAACCGGCCGGAACGTATACGCAAACAGTAACTTATACTGCGACAGCTTTATAAGTGAATTTTTTTCATATTAATATTTTGTAATTTGGTGTTCGAAGGCTTCCTACAGGAGGCCTTTGATTTTGTATGTATTGATACTGATATACAGAAAATTCAAAAACCGAGTAAGTATCTATCAGCTGTAAGGTAGAATGAATCTATGTTTTTGGACATTTAAATCTAAGTAATACGTCATCAAATATTCAGTAAATTTATTAAGCCGTGTATATCTTTTAAATTATCAAATCTCACAAAATGATATATTAGCTCATCAAAGACAAGAGTTTGTATAATGAACGTACCCTTAAACCAGCCGATTGTTCGACATGTTCCGCTGTCCCAAATGATGAGCTTCGGTCGATTCTAAGGGCCGTCGGCGGTATTGCTTCCAAATCCTAAACGATGTTCGCCGCCAGATTGGACGTATGCATAGTGCCGTATTGCACTTATGATTCTGTTTCGTTGTATGACTTTAATGGATGTATTTTTAGAATTCCATCATTGAAAACATTACTTAGAATTATGGCAACAAAATTTCTTGCAGATACTTTTTTAGCTTTAACAAGCTGTTTAATTTCAGAAAGGTCTTCAGTCCCTTTTAGTTTTTTCAATTCTAAATCAATTGGAAAACCGATATGCAATAATCGATCGAAATCTTCCATGTTCATGAAATTCTTCTCATTTATTTGCTCTTGAACTTTTACGAATTCTGTTTTATCTAATAAACCATTTTCGCAAGTCAAAGTTATATGATGATCTAAAGTCATTGTTTTAATTATGATTGTAAAGATACTAAACTTTGCTCACCCATCTTACCAAACATTTTCCGGAATAATTATATATCCTGAAAACCACCGATTTATTTTTCATCTAAAACAGCGAGAAACAGACCTTTTAGATCGCATTTGATCTCAACATAAGCTAATTGCCAACCTTTGTCACTAGAACCGGGGCAAAAAGTCTGATAATTGATATTTTCGGGCAATTCCTGATGCCTCACTATCTTCAGTACGATAACAGTTTTGTTCTCGCTTGCTAATTGCAAATGTTTACTCCTTTCGAGCATTTTTTAGTGTCGAACTTTACCCTTATCGGTGCTGAGATTGGACGTGTTCAGTTTCTCTTTCTTCCGTGTAAGAAGTGAAAAGAATTATGGATAGTAAAGTAGTGGTGTTTTCATAATATTGTTAAATTGATGTCTCGTGCCAAGCAGAAAAAATGCAGAGGATTAATCGCTTTTCAGTCTTTGGCTTTCCTTTTTCAACAAATACTGCATTGGTGAAAGATTCTGTAAACTTTCGTGCGGTCTCTGATTGTTGTTATGTCCGAAGTTATTTCTCGAACTTCAATCAAATTATTAAAAATTTGTGTATCCGAAACTTTGCTGACTAATAACATAAAGTAAAAAAAATATGGAAGAGATCCTGACTCAGGATGATTATAACGAACTTCTCAGCTTAAGACCAAAAAAGTAGGTGAAACTAATGCATCAACACCATTGTAAACTGTAGATTATATAAATGATTCATTAATAAAATTGATTAAAGTATAAAAAGTTCTGCTTATTATATTACATATTTCAGAAATAAATATACCTATTAATGAGTATCATATTTGTACCGTATGATTACCATTTGGTTATCATTGTTGACTATTTTTGTACACTTTAATTATTGGGAGGACTATTTTTTCCTAACCACTTCATAATATTTGACGAGACACTAAAGGGGACTTTTTTATTTTCACGAAGACAGAATTTTCTTTGGTCAGACAAAATTTAATACAAAGAATTTGAAGACGAAAAAATAAACGAACTTAACGAGCTCAAAAAGAAACTTTCACTTAAGACAACTTAAAACTTAATAGTGAAGACAAGAAAAGGGACTTAAAGAGAAATAAAAAATGGATAGAATAGAATAAAAAAAAACTGCTGCCTCGCATTTTTTGTCAGGCGGGCTGATGTGCAGGCGTCCGCTTTTGTGCTTCTTATGAACTATATAAATTGAAACCTTGTGCTCCGAAAACCGCCAGAGCACAAGACCAGAAAACGTTGGCGGTAATTGTGACAAACCTATGGCAATAGACTTTCACAGACTTGACAACAAAGAATATTTGTTCGGACTTGACGACAAAAAGTATACAAATCTTCACGAAATCTTCACGGAGTATAAAAACTGGACAGGCGTTTATGTTGACCCGTATGGCAACGTAAAATTAACGATTGAAAATCAAAAAATGCTTGTGAAAATAATTGACAATTATATTGAGAAAACGAATTTAAACACAGACAAGCAAAAAACAATTGACATTTTGGAGTTTAGGACGTTATTGAAATATTTTTCACGCCAAAATTTTGAGATTGAAATAGTAGGCGACTAAAATGGAACTTCAATATAAATTAAGAGCAAAACTTAAAGACAAACAAACTAATTCGGAGCTGAAAATAATTTGGAAATTATATTACATATAAATCAAATTGACACAATACGTAAACGTGAAAGTTGTTTCATAAACAACTGGAGTTGCTAACTTTGTTAGGGCAGGATTCTTATACTCTTTAAGTTTAAGAGTATGAAAAAGATCAGAAAAAATAGCAAATTAGCCCTTAGAATTAAGTAATGTTAGTTCTAAATAACAATTGCCTATATTTGGCGCATATTACGAATTTGGGTGGATATGCGCTATTGTATTAATGATATAAATAATTTTTGCGTCATTTTGAATGAAATGTATACAAAACGAAAGAATTAAAAAACCTAATAATGAAAAAAACTTCCATATTTATTATTCTTTTTATCTCAGTACAGTATTTATCTGCACAAAACATTGTTGATTTTTTCTATTTAATTCCAGCTGAATATTTAGACAATCTAAGCTATATTGAACGAAAAAATCTAGTTTCAAATGGCTCATTGACAAATGATGATATATACTATTCTTTGAATATTGATAAGAAAAATGAATATTTAAGATTAGAGCAATCATATACAGAAGGACAATCTGGTTATCAAACATTTGAAATGACATGTTGGAATATTAAAAATAAAAAATTATTTGCTATTTCTTCTATTGCCGGAAGCAATGGTGGCTTTTCTCAAAATAATTTCAAATTCTTTGAGTATAGAAATAAAATACTTACAGAAGTGAAAACAGGATATCTAAAAAGTTACACAAATAAGTTTGACGTATTTATGAATAATCTTGTTGGTGAATTCTGTAAAACGTCTGTTAGTCAAATTACAAAAGAGGAATTGATAACATCACAGTTTACGATTGAGCTACCAAAGACCGGGAAAAATATTAATATATCATTTAAAGATAATTATATGTCAGCACCTGATTATTTTATAAAAAACTATTCGAAGTTTATAAAATTTAAAGAGAAAATCTATGTTTGGAATAGTTCAAAAGATCAATTTGAATAATTAACGACCACACAAAAATAGTTTTGCGTCAGGCGGGCTGAAGTGCAAAATTCAACGGCAGTTTTCAATTAAACATTAGTAATAAAACCAGCTTTTGTGCATCGATTTCCTGTCCGAAGCCAAAGCCCCAAAACGTTATTAATTGCTATTAAATCTCAAAAAATGATACTAACTAAGATAATCATTCATTAATTACAGATGAATCAAGATAAAAAATATTTGTAGCCTTTTAAAATCAACTCATCAAATACTATATACTAAGGTGATTTTCTTAATATTTGGATTCTTTTCAAAGATTAAATTATAATATTGGATTTAGAAATTGAAGCAATAATGATAGTTTAAAAATTGAAAATATTAAATATTTATCATCAAAATAATTCGTAAACCGTATGCAATAATTAGACGTATTACCGATAAACTTTGTTTGCAAATTGGTATTCCAGATTTTAAATATGAAGATATTTTCCATAGTTTTACCATGTGGAAGAATTTCTCTTTCTACCAATGGTTATAAGTTTTTATCTACTAAGAAATTATGAAAAAACAAGCAGAAAATTATGCTGTTTGCAGCCAAGTAGATGAACGATTTACTATTATTTTGCATTACTTTTAAACTAATTTTTAATGCCTAAAAAAATTATAAGAAATCTCCAGATTGGAGTCGTACTGTGTTCACTACTTCTGATTGCGAGTTCTATCGCTTCCTATGTGAGCATACACAAGCAGATGGATAACAGAATAAGCCTGTTAAAAAGCAAGGAATCTATAAGCTTGGTAAAAGATGTTTTAAATTCTCTCTTAGATGCAGAAACAGCTAATAGAGGATACCAGCTTACAGGTCAGGAAGATTTTCTTGAACCCTTCAATGAAAGCTTGAGGAAATATCCATTACTTATTTCTAATAAAAACAGACTGGATATTAAAGATAAGCATCAAACCGGGCTCATCAATGAACTCATGCGTACTTCGCACATGATGATGGAAGGGAATATCTCGCTAATTAAGAAGCGCAGAAGCGGGATAATAATCACCCCAACAGAACTTATACAAAACAAGACCGCTATGGACAGATGTCGTATACTGGTTCAGGAATTTGTAAAATATGAGGAAGTTCAGTTGGCTATCAAAAATAAAAATTTGAACCGTTCGTCCCAATCAACAGTTTTATTCATCATTTTCTCCGCGCTTGCAGCCATTATTGTTACAATTTTTTTCTACAAACAACTAAAATCTGACCTTATCCGTAGGGGTAAATTAGAAAAAGATTTGTTTTATACTAAAGCTATTCTTGAGGAAACAAGCACTGTAGCACAAGTGGGAGGCTGGGAAGTCAACATTAAAAACGGCAACGTTTTCTGGTCTCAGAGTACCAAAGAAATTCATAAAGTAAAAGATAATTTTCAACCGGATTTCGAAAATGCCATTGGATTCTTTAAAGAAGACAGTAGAGAAAGAATGAAAGATCTTTTCGACAAAGCCTTAAAAGAAGGAATTCCCTTTAACGAAGAGCTTCAACTTGTCCGTTATGACGGCGTTACAATCTGGGTCAGAGTCAAAGGAATTCCTGAATTTGAAGATGATGTCTGCAACAGGGTTTTCGGAATCATTCAGGATATTGATGCCTTCAAAAAAATGTTTCTGAAAGTTACCAGAAAGGAAGCCATGATGCAGTCTTTCGTAACCGATGTTCCGATTCCTCTCGCTATGTTTGATAAAGACCTTAACTATGTTTCTGTAAGCAACAAATGGCGAGAAGAATTCAACATGAATGATGTAGATCTTATCGGAAATAATCTGTTTACTGTATCTCCAAATATTCCCGAAGAAAGAAAAAAAATCTATGAAAACGCCCTGCTGGGTAAAACCTACACGAATGGGGACTTTAAGTTAAAGGTAGACGGTCAGGAAGAAATTCAGCATTACGACCTTAAAGTCGGACCATGGTATCTCACAGAAGATGAAGTGGGAGGTTTAATTATTTCCGTACAGAATGTTACAAATGCCGTTAGGATAAATGAGGAATTAAAAGATGCTAAAATAACAGCAGATACAGCAAGCAAAGCAAAATCAGAGTTTCTAGCCAATATGAGTCACGAGATCCGCACTCCTTTGAATGGAGTCATTGGGTTTTCAGATCTTCTCCTAAGGACACCGCTGAATGAAATGCAGGCACAATATCTGAACTACATCAATGAATCTGGAGAGAACCTTCTCAACATCATTAACGATATTCTGGATTTTTCTAAGATAGAATCAGGGAAAATGGAGCTTTTAATTGAAAAAGGTGACCTTTATGAAATGCTGAGCCAGGTAATTAATGTCATTCTATATCAATCCCAGAAAAAAAATATCGAGCTTCTTCTCAATATTGAACCGGGGCTTCCGAAAACCCTTCTCATCGATGAATCAAGATTGAAACAGATTCTGATCAATCTTCTGGGTAATGCTGTGAAATTCACAGAAAAGGGGGAGATCGAGCTGAAAGTGGAGAAATTACGTATGGATGATGAAAATATTGTCCTAAGGTTTTCTGTAAGAGATACGGGAATCGGTATTCCTGTCGAGAAACAGAAATATATTTTTAACGCCTTCACCCAAGAGAATAGTTCAATCAGCAAACAATATGGAGGTACGGGTTTAGGGCTTACCATTTCAAATAATATCCTGAGATATATGGGTACTCATCTTTCGCTGACCAGCACACCGGAGAAAGGTTCCGTATTTTTCTTTGACATCGAGATCCCTTACGAAATTTCCGAATTGAGGGAGGAACATGATATGACCATTAAAAAAGCTTTGGTGGTAGATGATAACGAAACCAATAGAATAATTCTCCAGCATATGCTTGCCTATAAAAATATAGAATCCACGCTTGCTGCCAATGGAATAGAAGCACTGCAGATCCTGGTAAAGGGCGGACAATATGATGTAATCCTGATGGATTACCATATGCCCATGATGTCTGGATTGGAAACAATACATAAAATCAAAGAACTGTTTCAGCAGCGGAAAGAAATTTCTCCAGTTATAATACTTTCTTCTTCTTCGGAAGAATTAGACGTAATTACTTCAATTCGAAAAGGAGAAAATGCATATTTACTGTTGAAGCCCATTAAATCAGACGATCTGTATAAAACCCTACGAAGGGTAGCCCAAAGTAATGTACTCGAAATTATTCAGGATCAGTCCGAGAAAGGTACTTATTCATTTACTCAGGAACTTGACGTTCTTTTAGTGGATGACAATCCGGTGAATATGGTATTGAATAACAGGATGATGAAATCCCTTGCTTCCGATGCACATTTAACGGAAGCGGTTAATGGTCTGGAAGCTTTGAACGAGTGCCGGAAAAAACAGTTCTCCATTATTCTTATGGATGTACAAATGCCCGTCATGAACGGTATCGAAGCAACCCAAAAGATACGGAGGTTGCCTGGATACGAAAATACACCTATCATAGGGGTTACGGCTGGAAATGTGCTGGGTGAAAAAGAAAAATGCATGGAATCCGGCATGGATGACTTCCTTCCCAAACCTATCAGGCAGGCTGATCTTCTGGAAATGCTAAAAAAATATATTGGTATTAAAGATAATAATCTATATCATTAACAAGTGTCAGAGAATAATTTATAGTTGTCTTCGGCTTTTATTGCTGAGTGTTCGGAATATTTTTTAATATTCAGCAGTTAGAAAGTCTCAAAAACGATTATAATAAGCTTTGTAAGTCAATAATTATTATTTTAGCATGAGTGATCAAAATACTAAACGTCTTTCAAGACTAATAGCAATTATTACACAGCTGCAGACTAAAAAGTTAGTAACTGCTGGTGATCTTGCGGAAAGATTCAATGTTAGTGTAAGAACAATATACCGGGATGTCAGGGCATTGGAACATGCAGGGGTCGCTATTTTAACCGAAGAAGGAAAAGGTTATTCCATGATGGATGGTTATAGAGTCCCTCCTCTGATGTTCACAGAAAAACAGGCAAATGCACTGATCCTTGCCGAACAGTTGGTTTTAAAAAACAAAGATCAATCTTTTGTGCAGGACTATTCTGAAGCGATCGACAAAATCAAGGCCATCTTACGGCAGTCCGGAAAAGATAAGGCTAATTTGTTGGGTGATCGAACCCGTTTTGACCAGAATACAAACAGGGAGCGGAGCAGCAATAGTATCTCTGAATTGCAATACGCATTGACTAATTTCTTATTGATACGCATTAAATACGCAAATAAGAATAATTCTTTTTCAGATCGTATGGTTGAACCATTTGCCTTGATCAGTACAACAGAAAACTGGCTTCTGATTGCCAAGTGTCGTTTAAGAGAAGAATTCAGGTATTTTCGGTTGGACAGAATATCAAAAATGCAGGTTCTGACAGAAAAATTTGAACCACACTCAATGACCTTACAGCAATATTTCGATAAATTTTATTAGTTATTTTTACCCCTGACATAAGGCTGTCACAACCGCATTTTATCTTTGTGGCTCACAAATAAAAACAGTAAAATGCAAAAGACAACATTTGACCCTTGGGTTTGGGGCAAAAACACAAATTCGGTACAGGCTGTAGAAGTTAAACAGCCGGAAGGTACCTTATACTGTTCAGGACAGGTAGCCACTGACAGCAACGGCGTTCCCAGTTCAGGAGATATGAGAAGTCAGTTAATACAGACAATCACCAATTTGGAGCAGCTGGTTAGCGAATCAGGTTATGAATGCAAAAACATGGTCAGATTAAATGTCTACACAACTGACATGAACAATTTTTTTAACACCTGCATGGACATTTATGTACCTTTTCTAATGAAGCATGGTATACAGCAGGCAACAACATTACTTGAAGTGAAAGGTCTTTTTGCAACTTTGACCATTGAGTTTTAAGCAACGGTAGTTAAGTAATTATCTGAAATTGGGTTTAAGCAAACATAAAAAACTGACCACCATTTACTTTAATAAGGCTGAGAGCAGTTTAGGGGAAGAAACAACATTTTTCCGGTAAGTTTGAAATTTAAAAATGTAAGGCTGGGATTTTATAATCTCAGCTTTCTTCAGATAATCTCACAAACACGGTCGTAAAATTGTGCTAGAACCTGATACTTTTGTATCCAATTCGTATCATTAAAAATTCGAAATTTGCAGTGCATAATTATCAGCTATGAAATACTATAAGGACATCGGCAATTTTAGCAGAGATATTGGGGTAGAAGAGCCGGAAAGCCCTCTCTTTAGCGTTACTTTTGGACATAAAAGTAATGGAAGTATTGAGGATGTTGTCTTCACTGCAGATTTTTATATCATCTCTTTTCAGACCTTTATTTCAGATATTATTACTTATGGTAAAAAAGATTTCGACCAGTATAGGGGAAAAATGGTTTTCTTCAGGCCGAATCAAACCGTTACTTTTAAAAATGTACAGTTGGAAGATGGGTGTTTTTTGATAACAATTAAGGAAGATTTTTTATTAGGATCCTCTTTATTCAGAGATCTGAAAAGTTACGGCTATTTTGATTATGAAACCCATGAAGCTTTGTATCTATCTCTATACTACTGCCAATAATGTGGAAGGCTTTGAAGCATCGATTGGTGTACAGGCAAATTTTATGTTCTCTGATATTGGTTTAAGTAAATTTAACTTAGGCACTTTGGAAGGTTATGCTGACTGAGTTCAAGGAGGAGGAGGTCCGGTAGGTGTTTCTCTATTCAAAAGTTATGATGGCGAATATAAGAGCAAAGGTGGTTGGTTCTCTGGTAAGACATTTCAGAAAAAGTCTTTACTTTATCATGATATAGCTATGGACTAGGAGTTGGTCCAGAAGATGTTTCAGCATCAGCATCGGCTTTTGCTGGTGATACTAAATATGTAGGAGAAGTAACAAATATTGTAAACCTAAATAATGAAAGGAAAGAATAGTTTTTTATTAATATTTTTCATTCCCAGTGTTTTTATTGGTTGTAAAAATACGCCAGCTGAATGTAAAAATGCCCAAGTTAAAATAGAGAATAGATGGTTTAGTGAAAATGGAGGTGTTGATCATTTAGAAATAAAAGATAAAAAAGATATTTCTTTTATATGTACAAAAATCAATAACTTCCCCCAAGGAAAAGACGTACGCATCAGTTATAACTATGGATATTTGACAATTTTTCTTAATAATAGAAAAATCGATATGATTTTTACAGTCAGAAATGGTGTGGTGTATCGTGTAGGAGTAGGAAAGTATATATATGATGAAGCTTTAACTAAACGTATAATGAAACTGCTAAATATACCCAAGCGATGTTGGGGGGAAGGCTGTCAATGATTTCTCAAAACACAAAAATTAAGCTATATTAATTTAATTAACATCATAGTATTATTGGCAACTTGCTTAGTCATAAAGATAACAGGAACATTATATAATGTAAAATGAGACTTGTGAGATCTTTCAACTATTGAATTCTCAATCCTCACTACCGCACGAGTCCTTCTTGTGGTAGTTTGTTTTTATTATCTTAATGAGATCAGCCGCGAACCGCAACATTCGTAACCAATTCTCTCCGCTGGTTGAGAAACTAAATTATGTGTTTTATTTTTCAACCAGTAATTAGTATTTTATTTGTTATTCATAATGCTACTTAAACAATTTTAATTAGTGATGGAAAAATATTATAATTTATTTTCGTTTTTTAATATAGATAGATAGTTGAGCAATCTTGTCCAAATCTTCCAGAAAAGTGTTCGAAAATGCACCGCTGCGGTCACTCTCAGGGAAAGATGACTTTTATTAGTGATTTTTCCTTTTTTTATTTGTAAATCTCCGTTTACTAATAGAATTGATGATAATGTAAAGTTGATCTGGGGTGTTCGAAACTCATTTTCATCAAAGTCGAGTTTTCATTAAAATCGGAAATATCAGTTCTTTCTTTATTATCATCTCCTTTAGTATAGATTTCATACAAGTTTGGCCACACGCCTAATATTTTGTAGTTTGTTTTTAATATCAGAGTTTTTACAGGTTAGTGTATATTCCTGAAGCTCTATTTCCAGTACGTCGATTTTCTTCTTACCTTCATTTTAATTAACTGATAAACCTCCAAATCTAATTAACTTCAAGCCATGCGAAAAACCAATTTATCCAATCTATAGCTGAAAAATCAAATAATTCCTCCACATTCATTTAATGAAGATTTGAATCTAATTGCGGTATAATAATTGGATCTAAACCTGCCTTTAAGCTTACTTTCTCAACCCAGTCTTCTAATTGCAAAATATCTATTTTTTTCGAATCAATATCGGCTGTCCGCGGGAAACTCTTTTGGCTGGGTTGAATAGACTGAGAACTGGATGGATCTCAATTAAAATGCAAAGTGAAAGTAATATTTTATACTTTTACTAGAATGATTAATAAGATATGAATACCCAACTGTCAGCAAATAAATCGGTAAGGCAGATGGACATTGTGAAGGTCAGCGAGAATAGCAGCGTCCCTTTTTTAGATGATGTTTCCATAGAGGAACCTTTAGAGATCAAGGTTTTATATAGAGATGGCGAACTAATAATAAATAAGAATGTCTCCGTAACGATGCGAACGCCGGGAAATGATGCGGAACTTGCGTCGGGTTTCCTCTTTACCGAAGGTATTATTACCAGTAATGATCAAATCAAAAATATAGAAAAACATGATTTAAATTGCAAAATATCTGGAGAAAATTCAATCACAGTTGAACTGGAAGATCATTTCAAACCAAACTTAATGAACACCGACAGAAATTTTTACACCACTTCCAGTTGCGGTGTTTGCGGAAAAGGTTCTATTGAATCTATAAGAACGGTCAGCAATTATATCCATCATAAAAAGGACTTTAAGAATATCGAACTTAGTGTACTTTATCAATTATCCGAAAAACTGAGAGCGTTTCAAAATAACTTCAGCGCCACGGGAGGTATTCACGCATCCGGTATTTTTGATCTGGCTGGAAATCTGCTTGCTATTCGTGAAGATGTGGGAAGACACAATGCGTTGGATAAGTTGATCGGCTATGCTTTGTCAGCTAGGCTTTTACCTCTCAGTAGACATATTTTGCTTCTCAGTGGACGGGCAAGTTTCGAACTGATTCAGAAAGCTGCGATGGCCGGTATAACTACAGTAGCAGCGATTGGTGCGCCTTCAAGTCTGGCAGTTGATTTGGCTAAAGAATTTGATATGACCTTAATCGGTTTTCTTCGGGATAACAGATTCAATATTTACCATGTAGGAAGTCATTTTAAAATAGAAAATTTATAATGAAAATTAGAATTAAAGATAATTCGGTGAGGTTTCGTCTTACACAGTCAGAAGTAGCTTTGTTGGGAGAAACAGGTTCAGTGTCTTGTACTACAGAATTTGTAAATCGTCCTTTGATATATACGATAGAAAGTACAGCAGATCGTGAAATTTCTGTATCATTTATCGAAAATCAAATAACTTTGAAAATGCCTGATGAAAAGGTTAAGGAATGGGTCTCTACGGATAGAGTGGGATTCGATGGTTTATCAGGTTTGGTCAAGGTCCTGATAGAAAAGGATTTTGTGTGCATTGATAATTCATTAGAGGATCAAAGCGATAATTATCCCAACCCCAATCTTAAATGCTGATTTTAATACGCTTTTAAATTTAGAATATGAAAGACAAACCTTCATCTGATCATAGTAAAGTGAATATTTCCAATTTACCTTTTTCTCAGTCACCATACACCTTGCGCGATTTAAAACTTAAAGATCCGGAAAAATGGGCGGCAGGTGCACCGGCGGTAGTTCATTCTATGGAGCAGCTTGTTCGCAATGCATCTGTCCTTCGTGGTGGAAGAGCGCTATTCAGTATGAATCAGTTTGACGGTTTTGATTGCCCCAGCTGTGCGTGGCCTGATCCGGATGATGAGCGATCCCGTTTGGGTGAATATTGTGAAAACGGAGCAAAGGCGTTAGCAGAAGAGGCTACTTCCAAAAAAATTGGAGCTGAATTTTTCAAAGAAAATTCGGTTTACGATTTGGCAAAGCTCACGGATTTTGAAATCAGTCAGTTAGGAAGAATATCAGAGCCCATGTATCTTCCTCAGGGTGCGTCCCATTATCAGCCGATCAGCTGGGATGATGCTTTTTCGAAAATAGCAGAAAAAATGAATGCACTCGATTCTCCGAACGAAGCTATTTTTTACACATCCGGAAGAACCAGCAATGAAGCTACCTGGGTTTATCAGCTTTTTGGCCGTGAGTTTGGCACCAACAATTTTCCGGACTGTTCCAATATGTGCCACGAAACTTCCGGATATGCACTTTCAAGAAGCATCGGAATCGGAAAAGGAACGGTCAAGCTTGAAGATTTTTATAACACGGATCTGATTATGATCATCGGACAAAATCCAGGAACCAATTCACCGAGGATGCTCTCTGCATTAACAAAGGGAAAGAAAAACGGTGCAAAGATCTTAGCCGTAAATCCACTTCCTGAAGCGGGTCTGAAAGGATTTAAAGATCCTCAGAATGTGCGCGCTCTGCTTGATAAGCCTTTCGAGCTATCTGATCTTTACCTTCCCGTAAAAATCAATGGTGATATGGCACTCCTGAAAGCACTCCAGATTTTACTCCTTGAGGAAGAAGATAAAAATCCCGGAAAAGTGCTTGATCACGATTTTATAGCGAATAAGACTGGCGGATTTGATGAATTGATCAAAGATCTCAAATTATATGACCTTTCTTTTCTAGCCGAGGAATGTGGTATTTCGGTGGAGAACCTGAGAGAAGCCGCAAGTATGATTGCTGCCAAAAAAAGAATGATTGTTTGTTGGGGGATGGGAATAACGCAGCAGAAAAATGGGGTAGAAATGATTTATAATATTGTCAATCTTCTCCTGATGAAAGGCAGTATCGGCATTCCTGGCGGCGGTGCCTGTCCTGTTCGCGGTCACAGCAACGTGCAGGGCAACAGAACATTATTAATCAACCATCATCCAACTGAAGAACAACTGGATAAGCTTGAAGAATACTATGGCTTCAAAGTTCCAAGGGAAGGCGGTTATGATGTTGTGAATGCTTTAAAAGCGATGCATCAGGGGAAAGTGAAATTTATGTTCTGTATGGGTGGCAATTTTCTTTCCGCTGCACCGGACACCAGTTTTACGGCAGAAGCGATGCGAAAATTGGAAATGTCTGTATTAGTTTCAGTGAAGCTGAATAGAAATCATTTGATACACGGTAAAGAAGCGCTTATCCTGCCCGTAATTTCAAGAAGTGAAAAAGATATTGTTAATGGAAAACTGCAGCACATCAGCACAGAAAATTCTATGGGCGTTGTAGAGTGGTCCAGAGGCGTTCTGGAACCAATCTCTGGACATCTTATCAATGAAACGCACGTGGCTTGCAGAATGGCCAAAGCAGTTCTAGGTGAGCGTTCTGTCATAGATTGGGATAGATTCATTCATAGCTATGATGCAGTTCGTGATGATATAGAACAGTGTATTCCGGGATTTGACAATTATAATGAAAGAGTAGTCAGAAAGGGCGGTTTTTATCTTCCGAATGCGCCAAGAAACGGTCAGTTTACAAGCGAACGGTATGAAGGAAAAGCAGCTTTTAATGTAACGGCAGTTCCGGACAATTCATTGGCAGATGACGAATATCTTATGGGAACTACCAGAACCCACGATCAGTTCAATACTGTGGTTTACGGACTGGACGATCGGTACCGCGGAATTTTTAATGAGCGAAGAGTAATTATGATGAATGAAAATGATATTGTCAAAGGTGGATTAAAAGAAGGTGATCGCGTAGACCTCTTCAATTATGATGATGATATTGAAAGGATAGCGCCACTTTTCATCGTCGTAAAATATCCAATTCCGCAGAAAAGTACAATGACCTATTTTCCTGAAACCAACGTCTTAGTCTCTATTAATAATGTTGTAAATGGCGCAAATATGCCAGCATCGAAATATGTGCGAATCAAAATCCGCAGGCACAATCCTGATATCATTAATAGAATTGAGGATCACATCATTGCAGCAACAGGTACAAAAAGTGAATAGCAATTTATAAATTTAAAATATAAATCGAATCCCATTGAAACTGATGTATAGACATTGATAAAAAATATATAGTTATCTGTTTTTATGAATTTCTCTAGCCCTCAACAAGTCTTCAGGGGTGTTGACATTTAAGAGAATTTCAGGTTTTAAGGGTTTGAGGACTACTATATCATTGCTCATTAAAACTTTTCTGAGTGAGGTATTTCCTGAGGCTAAATGATCATTAAGAATAGGATAGCTTTTTGGTTCCCAAATGGTGATTAAAGGTTCTGGCAAATTATCATCAGGGCTTTGATAAGCTGTTGCGATTCTATCAGCATTTCTGGACTGTATGAGAAATTCAAAACAATCTGCGTCAAGAAAGGGCATGTCGCAAGCTACAACAAGCCAGGCTTCATTAGGCTTACTTTTAAATGCGGAAAGAACGCCGCTTAAAGGACCTATATCTGAAAAAGTATCCTTCAGTAATTCGTAGTTTGGATCTAAAGCTTGATCCTGTCTGCAGGAAATATAAACCTGGTGACAAAATGGAGCTAAAATATCTGCAAGATGATATCGTTGCTCTTTTCCGTGCCAATTGATTGTATCTTTTGGTGTGCCCATCCGTAAACTTTTGCCACCTGCAAGTATTAAACCGTTGAGAACAGGAAGATCATTTGCCGTTGATATCATCTTTTAAATTTGCTTATTCCTTTTGCAAATATACTCAATATCCATGCGATCGTCACTTTGCTGATTTCACCCGGAACTTTAGAAAAAAGTCAATGTAATAATGATCATATTTACAAGCAAGCCGATCTAATATCACATCAATTTATTAGAACTTGAGGCGTTTTCCTAAGATTGGTTAAACATTTGTAATAGAATACTCTTATCTGTTTAAATATGAAATCTGATATTTAATTAAATTCAGTTCGGATAATAAATAAATTTAAATAATTGATGTAGCATATTAATGATTTATCGCAAAGAAGAACAAAAGATTTTTCTACTTTTTGAAAGTTTTTAAGCTAAACAAAGGCACTTCGTTTATTGAAAAAAGACAAAAATGGTATTACTTTGATAAGTTTTACGCCTTTATATATCTTAAAGCTGAATTCTTGATCATTGAATCTCGTTGTTTAACATTGCGTTTAAGAAAACTTATCCCGAACTCAGGTTATTTAAATTTTTTAATTTAAATTTTTTAAACATAATTCGAAAGTTCTTGATAATAATTATGAATTAAGAATTTGAGAGGCGATAACATCTAAATTTTAAATGAAAAAACACTACCTTTATCAGGATACAATCTAAGTTATATGGAAAGAAAAGAACAATACAGCAGGAGATCCTTTCTCAAAATTTCTGGTCTGTTGACTGCCTTTGCTGCGGTGCCGGTTTCTGTAAAAGCATTTTATCAGGATGTAAAACAATTTTTGGTTCCTAAGAAAAATGTTTCCAGAATAACATTGTCGGTCAATAAAACCAGTCATACTTTGTATGTTGACACTCGCACTACCGTTTTGGATTTTGTGAGAGAACAGCTGAATCTTACAGGTTCCAAAAAAGGCTGCGACCACGGCCAATGCGGTGCCTGCACAATTCATATAGATGGAGAAAGGGCTTTGGGTTGTTTGACTTTGGCATCGATGGCGCAAGGAAAAGAAATCACCACGATAGAAGGCTTGGCAAAGAAAGGAGAATTACACCCGATGCAGAAAGCATTTATAGAATGTGACGGTTTTCAGTGTGGTTACTGTACACCGGGACAGATCATGTCTGCAGTTGCTTGTGTAAAGGAAGGGCATACTAATTCTGTTGAGGAAATAAAAGAGTATATGAGCGGCAATCTTTGCCGATGCGGAGCCTATAACGGTATTGTGCAATCGATTCAAAAAGTAGCAGCAAGATGAGACCATTTAACATAGAAAAAATAGATTCTATATCCGATATTTCAAAAATAAAATCGGTAAACAAACAAGTGATTGCAGGGGGTACCAATTTGGTCGATCTAATGAAGAAAAATGTTGCTCAGCCAGAGACGCTGATCGACATTACATCCGCTTTATCAAAAAAAGTAAACCTCAGAGGCAATCTTTTAAATATTGATGCAATGGCATCCAATAGTCAGGTGGCATCGGATAAAGATGTAATAGAAAAGTTTCCTCTCATCTCCAAAGCTATTTTAGCTGGAGCATCTCCTCAAATCAGGAATATGGCTAGTTCTGCGGGAAATCTTTTACAGCGTACGCGTTGTCCTTATTTTTATGATATCACCACTCCTTGCAATAAGAGAAAACCTGATAGTGGATGTAGTGCTATAGATGGTAACAACAGAATGAGCGCTGTTGCAGGATATAATGATCAGTGCGTCGCTGTTCACCCATCAGATTTTTGTGTAGCCTTAGCTGCTTTGGATGCTCAGGTAAGTGCAATAACAGAAGATGAAAAGGTACTTGTAATTCCATTTAAAGATCTTCATAAACTACCTGAAAATACACCCTGGCTAGATAATACTTTACCTAAGAATGCGATCATTACAGATATTAAAGTATCTTCCAATGCATTTGCTAGACATAGCGCCTATGTGAAAATCAGAGACAGAACATCTTATGCTTTTGCCCTGGTTTCAGTTGCGGCTGCACTTGATATAAAAGGAAATACAATTTCAGAAGCGCGATTGGCTTCAGGTGGAGTCGCTCATAAACCTTGGCGATGGTACGAAGCTGAGAAATTTTTAAAAGGAAAATCTGCTACAGAAGATGTGTTTGAAGAAGCAGCAAAATTGGCTACTAAAGATTTAAAACCATTATCCGAAAATGCCTATAAAATTCCAATGCTCCAGGGCGCGATAGTCACTGCGTTAAAAGATTGTGTGAATCTATAATGGTAACATTAAGTAAAAATTAAAAAATTATGGGATTGCTTGAAATGCTCAATTTTAAAAATAAAAAGCCTGAAGGCCGTGTTGAAGGCGTGGAGAAAGTCACTGGACACGGTAAATATTCTGCTGAATACGAAGTAAAGAATATGTGTTACGGTGTTTTGGTCGGAAGCACAATTCCTTCCGGCACTATAAAATCGATCCTTGTAGATAATGCGAAAAAAGTAGAAGGTGTTATTGAGATAATTACTCATCTGAATAAGCCGGAAGTGCCCGCTTTTTCTACTGAAGAAAAGATTAAAGAGGCAAAGTTTACCCTACCCGTTTTTTATACTGATAAAATATATTTCAAAGGACAGCCTATTGCAATGGTCATTGCAGAAACATTAGAAGACGCAACATTTGCAGCATCCCTTGTAGAAGCTGAATATGAAAAAAGCAGCTTTAAGGTTGATTTTGATTCTGCAAAAGATTCTTTTCCGCTTAAAGAAACAGGGAAAGAAAGAGGCAATCAGGATATTGTAAAGAATTTGGAATTTACAATTGATTCTCAATATACAATTAAAGCTGATGTCCACAATCCAATGGAAATGCACGCTACCATTGCGCATTGGACTGCCAATGACAAACTGCGGTTATATGATAAAAACCAAGGTGTCAATAATGTGCAAAAGACATTTGCAAAATTATTCAATCTGGATGAAAAAAATATCGAGGTCTTCAGTGAATTTGTTGGTGGCGGTTTTGGCTCCGGATTACAGGTGTGGCCACATACTTTGGCCGCTGCTTTAGGGGCAAAGAAAGTGAACAGACCGGTTAAACTGATGCTTACACGTCCGCAGATGTTTGCGGGAACCGGTTACAGACCGGCATCTTGGCAAAGAGTGAAACTAGGTTCAGATAAATCAGGAAATCTGTTGAGTATATTGCATCAGGCAAAAAACGGCACCTCCGTATTTCAGAATTTCAATGACAATATTACTGGTGTGAGTCGATTAATTTACAAATTCCCGAATTTAAAGACCGAAACTGCCACTGTACCATTGAACTTAAGCACACCAACCTGGATGCGAGGTCCAGGAGATTGTACGGGTGTCTTTTCAATCGAATCAGCCATAGATGAACTAAGTTATAGACTGAATATGGATCCTGTTGAATTGCGGTTGAAAAATATTTCCTTAGATCAACATCCGGAATCTGGGTTACCCTGGTCAACGCATTTCCTGGATGAAGCCATTAAAATGGGCGCTAAGAAAATCGGTTGGGGTGACAGGAAATCAACACCTGCCGCGGTTACAGAAGGGGACTGGTACATCGGTTATGGGATGGCTGTCGGAATGTGGAATGCAGGCAGGCAGGAAGCAAAAGCTGCCATTATCTTAAATAAAAGCGGTAGCGTTAAAGTTCAGACTGCAATGACAGATATCGGAACGGGTACGGGAACTGGAATGCAGAATATTGCCCACGAAATTACCGGAATACCGAAAGACAAAATTAGCATTGAACTGGGAAATTCTACACTTCCGCCTGCACCAAGTCAGGGTGGAAGCACTGGATTATCTTCGGTAAGTGGGGCTGTTTTTGATGCAGGCAACCAACTGAAATTAAAGGTTGCAGAGTATGCTTCTGCAATTAATGGAAAATTTAAAGCAGCAAAGCTTGAAAATATAAGACTGAATGACAGAGGTGTCAGCTTACAAAATGATAGTAATGATATTTTAAAATATGAAGAGCTATTCGAAAAAAATAATATCACTGAAATAAGGATAGAAGTTGCTTCTAAACCGGGAAGTGAGCGACAGAAATATGCCTTCGGATCTTCTGCTGCGCATTTTTGCAAGTTGAAGGTCAATAAAAGAACAGGAAAAGTTAAAATAGAAAGGATGGTGGTTATCGCTGATGGTGGTAAGATTATTAATAGTCAGGCAGCTGCCAATCAAATGTCGGGAGCAGCCGTCGGAGGAATTGGTATGACATTGATGGAAGAAAACCTGATCGACCAAAAATTGGGATCTCTGATCGGTAACGATCTGGCTGGCTACCACTTTGCAGTGAATGCCGATGCTCCGATGATTGAGGTTGATTTTATACATAAACCTGATCCGAATATTAATCCCTCCGGTGCAAAAGGACTTGGCGAGGTAGGAATTATTGGAACGGCACCTGCGATAGCAAATGCCATTTATAATGCGACTGGTCTTAGGATGAGAGATCTTCCGATTACACCAGACAAAATTCTAATGGCCATCAATCGATAAAATTATCAGACCAATCAAGAGATCAATGAAAGAGATTAATGATATTTTAAAAGCCTACCGTAACGCGTTAGCCAGTGGTAAGAAGACAGCTCTGGCAACGGTTGTGAAAGTTGAAGGGTCATCGTACAGACAACCTGGTGCAAGAATGCTGGTCACCGAGGACGGAATGTTAACCGGTGCTATCAGTGGAGGATGTCTTGAAGGTGACGCACTTCGTAAAGCTTTGCTGGCCATCTATCAAAAACAGAATAAACTGGTCACTTACGATACAAGTGATGAAAGTGTTGTGGAATTCAGTGTTCAATTAGGTTGCAACGGAATTGTACACATACTTTTTGAATACATTGACGACAGTTACCACAACAACCCAATAAAAATTCTTGAAAAGTCTCTTGAATCGCGTGATGCATCTGTAGTTGTTACCCAATTTTCACTGAGCAAAAACACTGAACAGAAAGGTACTGTATTATTTTATAAAGGTATTCAAGATAGTAGTTTTGAAAATGAAGATTTACGCAAAAGTTTACAGGAAGTTTTACACACCAGAACTTCATTAATTAAGGATTTTATCTTTGACGATACTGAACAATCTGTTTTATTGCAGTATATGCCATCTCCGGTATCTCTTTTAGCAGTGGGTGCTGGTAATGATGTAAAACCTGTTGTCGAAATTGCAGATCTGCTTGGCTGGGAGGTCACTGTGGCTGATGGAAGAATGACGCACGCAACTGCCAGAAGATTTCCTGGAGCAAAAAATGTCCTCGTCTCAAAAGCTGAAGAATTACTAAGTAAATTTAAAGTGGATGAAAGAACGTATGTATTGCTGATGACACACAATTATCAATATGACCTTGAAGCTTTGAAGTTGGTCTTAAAAACTGACTGTCCTTATATTGGTACTTTGGGCCCCAGGACAAAGCTACTTAGAATGATTAATGACCTTAATAATGAGGGAATTATCTTGACAGATCAGGATCTGAATCGCATCTACGGTCCCATTGGTCTGGATATTGGTGCAGAAACATCTGAAGAAATTGCCTTATCGGCCATCTCCGAAATCAAAGCCGTTATGCAAGGCCGAAAAGGAACCTCGCTCCGCTACAGAACAGATAAAATACACGGGTAAAAAATGTCCCAAAACTTAAAAAATGATTAAAGATACTTTCGGAAGAGTTCACGATTATCTTCGGATTTCTCTTACAGATAACTGCAACCTGCGTTGTTTCTACTGTATGCCGGAAGAAAAATATGCTTTCGCCCCGGCATCAAAACTTATGCAGGTGGACGAAATTGAAACCATCGCCAAACTTTTTGTTGAACACGGCGTTAAAAAAATAAGACTCACGGGTGGCGAACCTTTGGTGCGAAAAGATGCGCCGAAAATTCTGAAAGCCCTGGGAAAATTAGACATCGAACTGGCCATCACAACCAATGGAATCAGAGTTGACGAAATGCTAACTGAACTACTTGAAGCTAATATCAAAAGCATCAACATCAGTCTTGATACTCTGATTCCTGAAAAATTCTTAAAGATTACAAGACGGGATTTATTTCAAAAAGTTAGAAATAATATTGAATTATTGCTTCAACATAATATCCGGGTAAAAATCAATGTGGTCGTTATGAAAGGTCTGAATGATGACGAAATTCTAGATTTTATTGCATTGACAAAACACAATAATATTGAAGTTCGTTTTATAGAATTTATGCCTTTCAGTGGCAACAGATGGACCAGCAATCAGGTTTTTACGTTGCACGAGATTTTGTTAAAAGTCAGTTCAGAATATGATGTAATTCCAGTTCAGCCTGAGCCCAATGATACTTCTACGCGGTATAGAATTGACGGACATCAAGGTTCATTTGCAGTCATCAGCACGATGAGCCAGCCGTTTTGTGACACCTGCAACCGAATGAGATTAACTGCCGACGGAAAATTAAAAAACTGTCTTTTCAGCAAGGATGAAACCGATTTACTGGGAGCTTTAAGAAGTGGTGAAGATATTTTACCGTTGATTCAGCAGACAATGTTGGCAAAAGCAAAAGCGCTGGGAGGACAGTTTAGTGGTGTTTTCGAAGATATTGACGCTTCAAAATTGGAAAACAGAAGTATGATCACAATCGGAGGATGATGGAAACAGGACTACTTATTTTAGCTGCAGGAAATTCTTCCAGATTGGGCGAACCTAAACAGTTATTGAAATTTAACGGAAAAACATTGCTGCGAAACGTGGTTGAAGAAGCAAAAAAAGTTTCTGAGTCCATCATCGTCGTGACAGGTTCCGGACATACAGATATTGTTGAAGAAATTAAAGATCTGGAGGTCAAAATAGTTGAAAATATCAAATGGAATCAAGGAATGGGTTCATCCATAAATATTGGAATGATTCAGCTTTTAAATGAATTTCCGGAAGTTCAGAATGTAATTGTTTCAGTTTGCGACCAGCCGTTTATTATAGCATCTGTGTTTTCAGATTTAATTCAAATACAAAAAGATTCTCTAAAAGGAATTGTAGCATCAAAATATTCTGATACATTGGGAACGCCGGTTTTATTCACTGAAAAATATTTCCAGGAACTTTCCAGTCTTTCAGGAAAGGAAGGTGCAAAAAAAATGATTCTAAAATTCAAAGATGATGTTGCCGAAATCAAGTTTGAAAAAGGAGCCATAGATATTGATACCCAAAGCGATTACCAAAAATTAATACAATGAAAATGATTTCCGTCGACGAGGCCAAACAAATAATTCTGCAGTTTGCTTTACCCAAAAAAAGTGTGGTGATGTCACTTTCCGATGCTTTTGGTCTGGTAACTTCTGATGATGTGATTGCTTCAACTGATATTCCCAATTTCGCGCAATCTTCGATGGATGGATACGCATTGAAGTTTGCAGACAAAACTGAATCGCTTACAATTATTGGCGAAATGCCTGCGGGAGCAACAGAGCAATTAAAAATCGAAACTGGTGAGGCTACAAGAATATTCACAGGAGCACCTTTGCCAGAAAATGCAGATACGGTGGTAATGCAGGAAAGAATTAAGGTTGAAAATGGATTATTGATTGTTGAAGATGAAAATTTGACAGAAGGAATCAACGTCCGTCCAAAAGGTGCTGAAGTAAAAAAAGGCGAAGTGGCAATGAAATCGGAAACTTACCTCTCTGCGGCCGCAATCGGATTTTTGGCAGGGATTGGATGTTCCGAAGTGTCAGTGTATTTGCCACCGAAAGTTGCCATTATTCTCACCGGAAATGAACTTCAGGATCCTGGTAAGGCATTGGAATTTGGACAGGTTTATGAAGCCAATTCTTTTCAGTTGAAAGCTGTTTTAAATCAAATTGGAATTAAAAATATAGAAGTCTTCAGAGCACAGGACGATCCCCAGGAACTTCATAAAGTTTTGGAAAAAGCCATCGAGGAAAATGATATTGTTTTGCTGAACGGCGGTGTAAGCGTCGGAGATTATGATTTCGTAACTGAGGTCGCCAATAACTGCGGCGTGGAGGAAAAATTCCATAAAATAAAACAGAAACCGGGCAAACCCCTGTTCTTTGGGACAAAACAAAACAAAATGGTTTTCGGACTTCCCGGCAATCCATCTTCGTCACTCACCTGTTTTTACGAATATGTTTTGCCCGCACTGGAAAACTGTATGGGATTGCCATCGAAACTCATTCAAACTACGGCAACAGTAACGCACGATTACCCAAAAAATACCGGACTGACGCATTTTCTGAAAGCTTTTTACAACGAAGGAAAAGTGACGCCGCTGCACGCTCAGGAATCATTCAGACTGCATTCGTTTGCACAGGCCAACTGCTTTATCGTGCTGCCTGAAGAATCTTTGGGCTGCAAAGAAAATGAAGTGGTTACGATTCATATTTTACCATCATAATTCCGATTTTATATGTCTTTAGAAATATTTTATGTCATCCTTTTTTTTGTCGCATTTCTGTACGCAGCAGTCGGTCACGGCGGGGCGAGTGGTTATCTCGCACTGATGGCGCTGTACGGTGTGGCTCCGGAAGAGATGAAACCAACGGCTTTGATGCTCAATCTTTTCGTTTCCCTGACCTCGTTTATCCAGTATTATCGAGGGGGTTATTTTTCAAAAAAACTTTTTATTCCCATTGCTGCAGCCTCGATTCCGCTGGCCTTTATAGGCGGAATGATTACCGTAGAAGAAAATATTTACAAACGAATTCTTGGGATTTTGCTTCTGTTTCCGGTCATCCGTTTTTTCTTTTTTAAAAATGTAGAAGATAGCGAACTGAAACCTCACAACATTACAATATCAATTATTATTGGTGGAGTAGTCGGTCTATTATCAGGAATGATAGGCATTGGCGGCGGCATTATTTTGTCACCCATTTTATTGCTGCTTTGCTGGACAAATCAGAAGCAGACCGCAGCCATCAGTGCCGCTTTTATCTTCGTGAATTCCATAGCAGGGCTTTGCGGAATGATTACTAAGGGAATTTCATTTAGCGAAAATATGGTCCTGTATGTGGTCATTGCATTCAGCGGTGGATTGCTGGGAGCCTATTTTGGAGCGAAAAAATTCAATCAGAATATTTTAAAGTATGTGTTGGCAACTGTTTTACTGATGGCCTCTTATAAATTATTATTGACAAAAGTTTAGTATGAAAATCCTATCGTTTATTATTTTATTTTTAGCATTAACAATAAATGCCCAGACTTCCAAAGCAATCGCAGTATCTGGCGATATAATGAAGCCAGTGACCATTACATTCAGTGATTTAAAAAATTTTCAAACGCATAATTTGGACAGTTTAAGAATTTACAACCATAAAATGGAATATAAGATTACTCTTAAAAAAATAAAAGGTGTTCTACTGAAAGATGTTTTAGCTCAGGTCGATTTCAAAACTGATTCTCCAAGACTCTTAAGCGAATTTTATCTCGTCTGCATTGCTGATGACGGTTATAAAGCAGTTTTCTCCTGGAACGAAATTTTTAACAGTGGAAACGGGAATCAGGTGCTCCTTGTAACAGAGCTTAACGGCACTGAGGCTTCTGAGCTAAAGGAAAATATGATATTGGTTACACCGACCGACAAAGCAACGGGAAGAAGATATTTGAAAAATATTTCAAAAATTTTAATTCATCAAGTGAAACAATGAGAGAAATAAAAATCATAGCATTCGGGCAAATTGCCGAAATTACAGGGAAAGAATTGATGTTGGAAGTAAAAGATCTGGATTCTTTAAAACAAAATTTAATACAAAAATTTCCTGAGCTTTCAGATAAAAAGATGGCATTTGCAATCAACAGAAAATTGGTGGAAAACAATATAACTCTTACAGAAAATGATGTTGTGGCGCTGATGCCACCGTACTCAGGAGGATAAAATGGAAAATTACAACGAAAGATACGCGCGGCATTACGCCTTATCCGACTTCGGTTTTGAAGGTCAGCAAAAACTTCTTAAAGCTGAAGTTCTGGTCATTGGTGCAGGCGGTTTGGGATGTCCTGTTCTGCAATATCTGGTAGCTTCAGGAATGGGAAAGATAGGAATTGTGGATCACGACGTGATATCCTTAAGCAACCTTCAGCGACAGACTTTGTATTCTACAGATGATGTAGGAAAAAAGAAAGTGGAAGTGGCTTTTCAAAAACTTCAGCAGTTAAATCCTGAAATTAAAATCAACATTTATCCGCTGGAATTAACTTCAAAAAATGCCTGGGAGATCATTTCTGACTATGAAATTATTGTCGACTGTACCGATAATTTTGCAACCCGATATTTAATTAATGATGCTTGTACTCTTTTAAAAAAAACTTTGATTTTCGGAGCGATTTATAAATATGAAGGTCAGGTTGCGGTTTTTAATGACAATCCAAAAATTGAAAACAGAATCAATTACCGTCATCTTTTCCCAAATCCACCAAAACCGGAGGAAGTGCAGAATTGCAATGAAGTAGGCGTTTTGGGCGTGCTTCCCGGAATGATTGGAATGATGCAGGCCAATGAAGTCATTAAAATCATCACCGGTTTAGGTGAAATTTTAGATGGAAAACTGCTGACTTTCAATATGCTCAATTATGAGATTTTTACAGTTGATATATCCAACGAAAATTCTGTTGAGAATCTGATTCCAAAAAACAGAGAAGCATTCGAGTTGACAGATTATAATTTTCTTTGTGGAATTTCATCTGCTGGTATCCAAGATTTAAGCCCTGAAGACTTTATTGAAAAAATTTCGGATGACCAAACGTTAACGGTCGATGTTCGGGAAATCGGGGAACTGCCGAAAGCCGATTTTGAACACATCCAGATTCCGCTTTCAGAATTAAATGATCGATTTTCAGAGATAAAAAATAAAGATTTGATCCTTTTCTGTCAAAGTGGAAAACGAAGTTTGAAAGCGGCGGAGATTTTGTTGGAACATTTCGGAAATCAAAAAAAAATAAGCCATCTCAAAGGTGGAATCACAGCGTTACAGCAAATAAAAAATGGAAAGAACAGTTAAAAATATATTCAAAGAAGGACCCATCAGTCCAGCATTTATTTCTGAAAGCATTGCTAAACACAGCTCAAAGAAAGAAATCGGCGCGCACAGTATTTTTCTCGGACAGATTCGGGAAGATGCAGTCGATGGAAAAACTGTAGCAGCAATGGAATACACAGCGTATGAAGAAATGGTTTTAGAGGAAATCCACAAAATCCGGGAGGAAATATTTGAGAAATATGAACTGACCTGTATGCATGTTCATCACAGTTTAGGAATTGTAAAGGCCGGCGAAATTTGCCTTTTCGTATTCACGTCATCCAAACATAGAATTGCGGCGATGGAAGCCTGCGATGAAACGGTTGAACGCATCAAATCAGAGCTTCAGATTTGGGGCAGAGAAATTTTTAACGACGATTCCCATCAGTGGAAGGTAAATCAATAATATGGTAAATATCACACATAAATCATCCACGCTTCGCAAAGCAATTGCGACTGCCACAGTAAAAACTTCATCTCAGGAAACTATTTCAGCCATCGAAAACAGAACTGTTCCCAAAGGAGATATTTTTGAATTTTCGAGGGCTTCGGCACTATTCGCAGTAAAGAAAACCAGCGATGTTATTCCAGATTGCCATCCATTGCCGGTGGAATTCACTTCCGTGACGTACAAAATAGAAGGTTTGTCGGTCATTATTTCTGTAGAAGTTCATACGATTTACAAAACTGGAGTTGAGGTTGAGGCCATGCACGGCGCATCGGTCGCGGCGTTAGTCATGTACGATATGCTGAAACCGATTGACAAATATGTAGAGATTCAAAATATCCGCTTGCTGGAAAAAACGGGTGGCAAATCTGATACTCAGAAATTCATAAATTCAGATTTGAAAACGGCGGTTATCGTATGTTCAGATTCTGCATTTAAAGGAGAAAAAGAAGATACTTCAGGAAAAGCAATTTGTACTTCTCTGGAAAAATATCAGATTAAAAATATTGATTACCAAATTATTCCTGATGACTTTAACACCATTCAATCTTCTTTAATTAATTTTAAAGATAAACATTTTGACTTGGTCATCTTCACAGGCGGAACAGGTCTGTCATCACGCGATGTAACGCCGGAAGCCCTTTTGCCATTGATTGACCGTGAAATTCCGGGAATTATGGAAACGGCGAGAAACTATGGACAGCAAAGAATTAAAACAGCAATGCTTTCACGAGGTGTGGCAGGATTTTCCGGGGAAACTTTGGTTTTAACCCTGCCGGGTTCCAAAAAAGCAGTAGAAGAATCTATGGAAGCTTTATTTCCTCAAGTTTTGCACGTCTTTCAACTGGATGACAATAAAATTCATTGATTTTGATTCTTCATATTCAGAAACCTAAACTGGTTTCATTATAAATTAGATAGATGTTTACCACATCAGCCGTTATGCCATCATAACGGCTTTTTATTTGTAGTAACAGAGACATACCAATCTAAAAGTTATGAATATTACCGAAAAAAAATCTATCACGCTCAACGTCAATGGTGAGTTGCATCATCTCGAAGTGTTGCCCTGGGTTTCGCTTCTTGATGCCTTGCGGGAAAGAATCAATCTGACAGGAACCAAAAAAGGCTGCGACCACGGACAGTGTGGCGCCTGCACCGTTCTGGTAGACGGGAAGCGAGTTTTAAGCTGTCTCAGTCTCGCTGTGATGAAAGAAAATACCGAGATCACAACCGTAGAAGGAATTGCAAAGGACGGAATATTACATCCCATTCAGCAGGCTTTTATTGACCATGATGCTTTCCAGTGCGGTTACTGTACACCGGGACAAATATGCAGCGCCATTGGTTTATTGAATGAAAATAAAGCCAAAACCAGAGAAGAAGTTCAGGATCTGATGAGCGGCAATCTTTGCAGATGTGGCGCAAACAGAGGAATTATTAATGCTGTCATGGCGGTAAAAGAAAACGCATCTTATGAATAATTTTGATTTTACAAAAGCTGCCGATGTTGAAAGTGCTGTCTCTTCAACACAGAAAAGCAAAGGAAATAAAATAATAGCCGGTGGCACCAACATTCTGGACCTGATGAAGTATTTTGTCACGGAAGCTGATATTTTGGTCGACATTAACTCAATTCCAGAAATTGATAATATTACTGAACTTCCTGATGGCGGAATCAGCATTGGTTCCTTGATGACCAATGCCGATACGGCTTATCATCCGTTTATCGAAGAAAAGTATCCTTTACTTTCAAAAGCCATTCTGGCTGGAGCTTCGGCACAGATCAGAAATATGGCGACCAACGGTGGAAACCTGCTTCAGCGCACAAGATGCTATTATTTTTATGATATCAATACGCCGTGCAATAAACGCGAACCTGGCTCAGGCTGTTCAGCGATCAATGGTTATAACAGGATTCACGCGATTTTAGGTCATAACGAAAGCTGCATCGCCGTTTTTCCTTCTGATATGTGTGTGGCTCTCTCGGCATTGGAAGCGGTCGTCACTGTTTCCGGACCAGAAGGTGAAAGAAAAATTGAGTTTTCGGATTTTCACCGACTTCCCGGCAATACGCCGGAAATGGATAACAATTTGAAGCAAGGCGAGATCATCACCGGAATTGAACTTCCGACAAAAGGTTTTTCAACAAATTATTCTTATTTAAAATTGAGAGACAGAGCTTCCTATTCTTTTGCCTTGGTTTCAGTGGCTACCGGTTTAGAACTGGAAAATAATATCATGAAAGAAGCAAGAATAGCTTTGGGTGGCGTTGCTCATAAACCTTGGCGTGTGAAAGAAGCGGAAGATTTCCTGAAAGGAAAAGAGGCCACCAGAGAAAACTTTGCTGCAGCAGCTGATTTAATTTTGAAAGGCGCATCCGGCTTTGAACACAACAGTTTTAAAATCGATTTGGCTAAAAGATCAATTATCAGAAATTGTATGATGGCTCTAGATCCTGAATCACAGCGTCCCGGAGCAAAACCTTCACTGTAAATTTTCACTTTCAATTAAAATAATTATGGATAATAAACCAACAATCGGACAACCCATCAGCCGTTTAGAAGGTCATTTGAAAGTGACCGGAAGTGCAAAGTACGCAGGAGAATATCAGGCGGAAGATTTGCTGTATGGATATGTGGTCAACAGCACGATTACCAAAGGAAAAATAAAATCAATAGATACGTCCGAGGCAAAAAAATTGCCCGGAGTAGTGGAAATATTCACGCACGAAAATAAACCGTCAACCGCCTGGTTGGATTTCAAATATGCAGATATGGATGCTCCTCCGGGAACGGTTTTCAAACCGTTAAAGGACAATGAGATCAGATACAATGGTCAGCCCATCGGTTTGGTTATTGCTGAAACTTTTGAAATGGCGAGATATGCGGCCACAAAAATTAAATTCGTTTACGAGGAAGATGTAAAATTTGAGACAGATTTGAAAACCAACCTCGAAAGTGCCAGAGATCCCAAAAAAGGTCTGGCTTCTATGCTGAAACCGCCACCACCAAAACCTCAAGGCGATTTTGAGAAAGAATATGAGAATTCGCATATTAAAATTGACAGTCATTTCAGTCACGGAACCGAGCATCATAACCCAATGGAGATGTATGCTTCGACCGTGATTTATGAGGGAAAAGATAAATTAAAAATCTACGACAAAACGCAGGGAACAATCAACTCCCAAATGTATGTTGCCAATGTTTTTGGTTTAAAAATGAAAAATGTTCAGGTGATCTCACCATTCGTTGGAGGTGGTTTTGGTTCGGGGCTTCGTCCTCAGCATCAGCTTTTTATGGCCGTGATGGCTTCTTTGGCTTTAAAACGAAATGTCCGTGTGACTTTGGACAGAGCTCAAATGTATATGATTGGCCACCGACCTCCTACATTGCAGCATACCAAATTTGGAGCAGATGAAAATGGAAAACTAAATGCTATATATCACAAAGCAATCGGTGAAACTTCACGCTTTGAAGATTATGTGGAAATTGTGGTGAACTGGGCAAATATGCTTTATCCGGCTGAAAATACATTACTCGAACACGAGATTGTTCCTTTGGATGTTTACAGCCCTTTGGATATGCGTGCTCCGGGCGGAAGCACTGGAATGCATGCCATTGAAGTTGCAATGGACGAAATTGCTTATCAACTGAAGATGGATCCTGTTGAATTAAGGCTCATCAATTATTCAGAAATAGATAAAAGCAGTGACAAAGAATATTCCAGCAAGAAACTGAAAGAGTGTTTTTTACAAGGTGCCGAAAAATTTGGCTGGAACGATAGAAATCCCGAACCGAGAAGTATGAAACGTGGCAATAAACTCGTTGGCTACGGAATGGCAACGGGAATGTGGGATGCAAACCGACTTTTTGGACGTGCAGAAGCGATAATGACGCAAGACGGAAAAGTGGAAATCAAAAGTGCGGTCACCGATATCGGAACAGGAACTTTAACCATTATGTCGCAGATTGCTGCAGATGAACTGGGCATTCCGATCGAAGATATTACATTCTCTTATGCCGACAGTAAAATGCCTTTTGCACCCATTCAGGGCGGATCTTTTACCACCGCAACGGTTGGACCTGCGGTACAAAATGCCTGTCAGGCTTTAAATAAAAAGTTATTTAAGCTTGCAACACATATGAAGGATTCTGTTTTGGGCCAGGCTAAGTTTAAAGATGTTAAATTTAAAGATGGGATAATTAGTTTTAATGAAAATCCTAAAATTCAAATTAAGGTAAGAGATGTTTTGGCATCGAATGACGGAAAACCTGTTAAAACAACCAATTCTGCAATGCCAAACCCTTTAACGTACGGAAAAAAAGCGAGAGCTGTTCACAGTGCTGTTTTTGTGGAAGTGGAAGTGGACGAGGAATTGGGAATGATCGAGGTTAAACGAGCGGTCACAGCAGTCGCAGCCGGAAAAATTATCAATCCGAAAACGGCAGAAAGCCAGGTTCTTGGCGGAATGGTTTGGGGCATCAGCAAAGCACTTCATGAAGAGACCATATTGGATCATCAGTTTGGTAAATACATGAACCCGAATCTTGGTGAATATCATATTCCCGTTCACGCTGACATTCAGGATCTGGAAGTGATTTTTGTAGAGGAAAACGACCAGTTTGTCAATGATCTTGGAGTGAAAGGTGTCGGTGAAATTGGCGGCGTAGGAATGCCTCCTGCGATTACCAATGCTATTTTTCACGCTACCGGAAAACGGATTTATGATCTTCCGATTCATTTTGATAAGCTTTTATAAAATATCAAAAATTAAATCCCGCTAAACTGAGCGGGATTTTTTATGATTTTAATTCATTCATGAGTTCCGTCACTTTTTTAATCGTTAAATTAATTTCTTCCTCGGTGGTAAATCTGCCCAAACTAAAACGGATTGAGCATAAGGCGTCCTGATCTGATAATCCTAAAGCTTTCAACACGTGTGAAGGTTTTGAGGTAACAGCCGAGCAAGCTGAACCATTTGAAACCGAAATATTTCCTAAAGACAAAATCAACTGTTCAGACCAGACGTCAGGAAAACAGATGTTGGAAGTATTGTAAATTCTTTGCTGTGTTGAGCCATTGACAAAAGTACCCTCGATTTTTAGTAATTCTTTTTCAAGTTGATCACGCAGTTTACTGATTCTCGATTCATCATTTTTCATTTCGAACTTTGCAATTTCGCAAGCTTTTCCCAGACCGATAATTCCCGGTACATTTAAAGTTCCGCTGCGCAGATTTCTCTGCTGACCACCACCGTGGATTTGTGCATTTAGTTTCAGTTTTGACTGACTGGAGATGTAAAGTGCACCGATTCCTTTTGGTCCGTAGAATTTATGAGCAGAAATCGTTAACATATCCATCCCAAGATCATTCACATCAACCGGAATTTTCCCAATCGATTGTGTGGTGTCGCAAAGCAACAGAGCACCATGAGAATGTGCAATTTCAGAAATTGTTCTGATGTCATGGATCGTTCCGGTTTCGTTATTAGACAGCATTGCGATGACGAGTAAAGTATCATCGTTAATTGCATTTCTGAAAATTTCAATATCTACTGATCCATCAGATCTTACATTTAGATAATCAATGTCATAGCCTTGGTTTTCCATATAGCTACAAGTGTCTAAAACTGCTTTGTGCTCAGTAGTGAAAGTGATAATTTTTTTTCTTGATGAATTTTGTAAACCTTTAACAGCCAGATTGATAGATTCAGTTGCGCCAGATGTGAAAATAATTTCATTTTCTTTTGCACCGATAAGATCTGCTACCTTTGAAGTTGCGTTATCTACAGCTTCATTTATACTGAATCCTTCCAGATGAGAACTGTTGGCATTGGCGTAAAAATCAGTAAAAAAGGGCAACATTGCTTGCAAAACGCGCGGGTCGATTTTGGTGGTTGCATTATTGTCCAGGTATATTCTTCCATTTTCTATCATGGATTCTTTCAGATTTTATTGTTTCAGTAACTTTATAAATTTAAAGCAATTTTATTTAATTGCATTTATAATTTTAATTTTCTCTCATTAAAAAATCCCATCAGTAATGGGATTTTCTATAAAAGGTCATAATTAAAATCAATCTCCTTTTTTATGATCGTGTGGTTTTAGAGACTTCTTGTTTTTTGGGGTCTCTTTATTATCATGCTGACGCTGGTCTAACTTTCCTGTAGATTCAGCGGTCTTTTTTGGTCCTGTTTTAATACCCATAATGAATAATTTTAAACGTTAAACAATTATAAACGATTAAAACTATTCATATTTAATGCCAATCTATAAACAGCGTTAATGCTCAAAAGTAGGAAGATGATAAAAATAGTGTGAGAACAATATTTTTGTTGTAATTAAAGCTTTGTAAATTTAAATAGAAAGTGGAAATAGCTGTCTTTAGTTATCACCATTTGGCTTCGGTAACCATAGCCGAAGAAATATCGAAACATTTGATGGAAGATTTGGAAAAAATTTCATAAATTTCAAATATTGGCATATGATTCTTTTATCAGTTTGCAGGAACAACAGGCTGAATCTGGTCACTCATAAAATCCATTGTTTTCTGTTCAAAATCATAATGCACATTAAGATTCTGCTCCAAAAATACCGTTAATTTCTTCGCTCGTGAGCTTGCGTCTTTAACTTTGTTGACTCTAAATGTCTTGTAGTTTAGGGGGGATTTACCACTCCCATATCCTGTAGATCAAAAATCTGATACGTTCCACTCAGAACGGTTTTATCTTCTAAGGTAATCAGGAATTTTTTTTCATCAACAAAATTAATGACATCCGGCTGATTTCAAAATTATATTATCTATGAATGATTCTAAAATCGAAATTGTTAATTCTCATGACCATATTTTTGATCCATTTTTGTGCATCTAATTATGGTGGAAAAATTTTACACTGAAATTAATTTATCTTTTTTAAATTAGCTATTATAAAAAACATACAATATGAAAAAAGCCTTATTTCTCTTATTCCTTAGTCATTTTCTGTTTTCTCAAACTAATACATTCTTATATGAAATGAAGTACAAACCCTGTTTAGAAAAGGATTCGATACAAATGCAAAATATGATTTTAGATTATTCTAACTCAAAATCTATATTTAGATCTTCTGAAGATAAGGACAGCGATTCAATTTTAGCCAATACAAAAATAATGACTAATTATCCTGTAGGTTTTGACAATCAATTCTATATAATCAAGGATTTAGCAGAAAAAAAGATAACAAAACTGATACAGAATAATACGGATACTTATACTATAAATATAGAAGAGACAATAGGATGGAAAATTGATTCAGAAGTAGTAAAAATAGGTGATTATTCCTGTCAAAAAGCTATTGGAAATTATGGAGGGAGAAATTGGATAGCATTTTTCACATCAGAAATTCCTGTTTTAGATGGACCCTATATATTTCAAGGTCTTCCGGGTTTAATTGTGAAAATATACGATACGGATAAACAATATGATTTTTCACTAGTCCAAGTTAAAAAAGGAAATTCTGATGTATATGATGTTAGAAGTAAAAAAAACTTAAATATAAACTGGGTTAAATTTGAAAAATTATCTAAACAATATTACTCTGACCCCTACGCAGAAATGAAATCCAACTCTGCTTCCAATAGAAAAGTAGTTTTTCGTGATGAAAATGGAAAAGTAATGGAACCAGATTTTAAAGGATGGTCTAAATCGAGACAGTCCGAAATTAAATCTTGTAATAATCCTATCGAAAATAATCATAGAGTAAATTATAAGTGAAATATATTAGGTCAAAAATTCGTAAACAATAAAATTGTAAGCTTTCTGTTGATTCTAACGGGAATATTAAAAATTGTCCTTCTATGTCAAAATCCTTTGGTAAAATAAATGATGAAAACTTAGACGAAATTACTCAAGCCCAAGATTTTAAAAAATATTGGAATACTTTCAAAGATTCTATTGAAATATGCAAAAAATGGACGATGCCAATTCAAAACTGGGGTATTGTTCTAAACCAGTTTATGCTTATTTTTGAACAAAGGCTCAGATTATAAATCCAAGCCCTAGCTTTTTAAATTACACACTTTGTGGGATAGTGTCTATGAAAGATAATTATAACATAACAGTAACTGTAAGACAATGATAAACCTCACACAAATAATAATATTAATTCTAAATTTATGCGTACCAATAATCTTACGTATATGTATAGTTTTTGCAATTTTTTTCCTATATGGGTCAGGAATGGGGAGTACAGAATTTTTAAAAAATTATAAATCTTATATTACTGTAGGATATATAATTGGGGGGCTGGTACATTCTTTTTTGATCTTCAGGATAAAGTCGATCAAAACATTAACAAAATATATTACAATCAGTATTTTAATTTTGCTCTATCTAACAATATCTTTTTTAAACTTTTTTGAAGAGTAGTGTAACAGGAAAAATAATGCACTTTGATACAGTGTTTCGTTAAAGAGATTTCTTTAATAATATTACTGAAATATTATAAGTACAAAATGCGGAAATCTAATTACTTTAATCCTACTCTGCGAAGTTTGTAACTTAGTAGTAGATAAATGAAACCCTCGCAAATTAGACTGCACCAAAAAGTTTAGACAAAATTAAACAATTATTATTAAAGAAAAGAGTTCGGTACTGTACCGGACTCTTTCTCAAAATATAAAACTACTGAACTTGAAAATCCAAACTTTTGATCCATTTAGATTTATAGCTTTATACATTCTATTGTAATGTTTCTCACTTTATCGGCTCTATTTCCTTCACTATCACTACTGTTCCCGAAATGTCTGTAATTTATGCCGGGCTCTAGATAGTCAATTATTAATAATTCGTTTGTGTTGCTATCATAAACACTACATTCAATAGTGTAATCTTGTTTTGTCATATCTGCATTGTATGTGAAGTATAAATAATCCCATTGGTCATAATGAGCGGTTGTGCAATTTTCTTTCCTATAGATATCACGCCAATTAGTAGACTGGGATTTATATTCAATAGGAATATCTGTTTTATTAATGAACTTAATATTGGTAGGTAGCACATTTAATTCTTTTCCAAAATTTTGTTTAGAAATGTAAAAATGAAAGCTCCTTCCATCCAGTTTGCCAAATTCAAAACCATTGAAAGTGGTTGGTAATTTGTGTCCAATTAGTCTATCTACGCTGTCATATAGACTTGTTTCATAATACAGATAGTAGTACTCATTGGCCTGTAACTTTTCGCTTTCAAATTCTTTTATAGCAACATGATAAGGTCCATGACCAACAAAGTACTGTTTTCTTACGTCGCCATTATCATGTAGGTCACATCTGATTTCTATTTCTTGGTTTTCTAGATTTTCTTGCGCTATGTTCAATTTGATTAATGAATTGCTCATATTATCAAAATAATATTCAACAAATCCATTGTCAAGAGTTGCGATACGATTTGCTATTGATACTATTTCTCGATCGGTGAGAAGAAGGGTATTAGTTTCGTTTTGATGTTTGAAGGAATCTATTAGATCTACAAATTGATCTTGCGTAGGGATGTCTCCTGCTTCAAAAAATGTTTTTAATGTATTTTTATCTCTTACAGCCATTTTATTGTTCTTTTATTTGTTTATAAATTTGTTTTATTTTAATGGTTTATTTTTTGAAACTGCCACAGTATTCTTATCTTTCAGAGTTCAAAATTGATATTTTTTTTATTCTTAAAAAAGTTTTTTGAGCTCACTAGTCTGTAGTTGCAGTAGCTTTATTTCATTAAAAATCAAATGATTTACGGTTTGATTTCAAGACCAAAGTTCATTATTTTTTCATTCTTGTGAAAGTTTTCAGCCTTCTCTATTCGGTAGTTGCAGTAACTTAAATCAAGAGTATTGAAATGACGACATCTGGTACAAATTGGAATATTTTACCAGTAATGTCAGTTACAAAAAGAATGATAATTACAATACGAAATGATAAAATAATATATATTCTGTAATTTAATATGGTTTTTTTAGACTAATATTATTCAAATTGCATGTCTGCTTTGGTTCCATAATCCTGTATATCGTCTATCTGGTAATTTCTATATTTTACGCTTTCAAATGTATAATCCTTGATTTCGAATTCATCGTACCTTATTCCAAAAAATCTTTTTGTTAATTCAAACGCTGTCTCATAAGCTAAATTGGATTGGTACTGTTGCTCGAATTCCTCCTTAGTTAATTCTTCTTTCATGAATTTTAACTCCTCGTCATCAAATAAATCTTCAGCTTTAAAATTTAGTTCTTCAGGAATTAGTTTTCCTATGTCTTGATAAATTTCGTCTCCAACTTCTCTTAAACGGATTTTACTTCCATTTCAATTAGGCAAAAATAAGTTCCATATCCTAAATTCAAAGAGAAAATTTCTGAAGAAGGAAATGTCTTTATAAAATTCCTTTCAGTGTTAGTTATATCAGGTTTAGTAAACTGCCAAATTAAATCTGAATTAGCAATTAAAAGATGATTTTTAAATTTCGAAACATAGAGTTCTCCAACTTTAGGTCGCTCACTAAAATTGGTCTTTTCTACAAATACAAAATCTTTAAATCCCAAAGATTTTATTAGACGATCATTAATTTCAATATTTCCAGCATCTTTGATAAAGGTTACAAATATTTTCCAGCCCATATATTTAGATTTTGATTTTATTATTAGTTTAAATAAATCTTCATGCAAAACTTATGAAATTAGTATCGTTATTTGAGATTGAAACTACTTAATCTTAAAGGCTGATTTGTTATTTTTTCTGATCTTTTTCATACTCTTAAACTTACAGAGTATAAGAGTCCTGTCCTAACAAAGTTAGCAACTCCAAGTTCAACATATAACTACAGCGGCATTTTGCAAAACATATTTTAGTTGTAGTGATTGTTATTTTTCAAATTTTGAATTCTTCCAGGCCTCTATCATTTCTTTTCCCCGTTTTGGATCAACAAACATGATATTAACTGTAAATTCTTTTTTGTCAAATAATTTACTGTACATAATCATATGCAAAATCTTATTACTTGGCAAGTGAATTTTAGTTTCATATTTATGAAAAATCAGACTGTTTATTTTTTCAGTTGAGCTTAAAGTATCAATTTTTACATTTGGCATATTATCTTTAAACGTCTGATAAATCGTATTATTTACATTTTTATTACTTTCCAAATAATCACCGTCGACATTAATGTCAAAAGGTTGATAGTTTGCTTCAAAGTAATTCATATCATCAGTTTTAAATACAAAAATGGTTTTTGCTTCATTTATTACTTCTTCTCCTGTACTTTTTTCAAGTGCCTTTTCTCCTTTTTGCTTTTTTTCTGACCATTCTTTTTCACTTACTTGATTAAAATCTTTTGGTATTAGAATAGACCATTTAAAATCTTCATTATAGAATTTAGTCTCAGTTTTTTGTCCATTACAATTTTGGAAAATAAGTAAAATTATTACTAATAAAGTTCTGATATATTTTGACATAATCTTGATTTAAGCATTACAGCTAATTTTTAAATGTACACTTTTTGAGAATCTGTTGTATCTAATTTTTATACAGCTGCTTATGCTGTAAATATAAATTTTATCAGTAATCGTTTTATGAGATTATATTTTTACCAAATTCTAATTTAGTTTTTCCATTTTTACTTTGGTGACCTAATTAACCTGATGATCATTGAAGAGAATGTGATCAAAACTCCAAGAATTAGAATAGGTATCCAAAGTACGAAGCAAACTTCTGAAAACTTGATAGCAATTTGAGAGTAATTACCTCTTGAAACAAACATCCCAACTCCGACAGTGAGCATTAATACCGATGCGAATATTAAAGTAAGCCCAATTACAAACAATTTCTTTAATATGTTCTTTCTATTTTTCAATCTAAAATTCTTAGAATCAATATTCTCATAATTGCTATTTTCCATTGTAACGTTTTTTGAGATTCAATTTAGTCGCACAATTTGTCAAGTTCAATTTTTTAATTTTCTTTTTGTCTTCGAGTTTAGAAGAATCTTTTCATATTTTGTCACGAGGTAAGGTTCAGTTTCTGTCCTGCCAAAGAATTCTTTGTCGCTTAAAATATATAACATATTATCGTTTTCTGAGATTTGATAACTTTGCACAATGAGTGAATTTATTAATTTCCTGTTGCAATTTGGAAATCTCAACCAGCATCAAATTGAATTAATCAAAGATAAATCAAAAATATTAGAACTTGAAAAAGGTGACTACTTTTGGGAAACAGGAAAAAATTCAAGATACGTTGGGTTTGTTAGAATGGGAATTTTGCGTGTTTATTATGACAACGATAATGGAAATGAGATCACGCATTACTTTGTGGAAGAAAAGCATTGGCTTTCGGACTGGGATCATCCCGATAAAAGCAGCACACCGGCAGCAAACCTGCAAGCCATTACAAACTGCTCGTTTATTGTTTTCTCAAAAGAAGACTGGAATGGATTATTACAGTCGGTTGTTGGATTAAATGACATTATTCAAAAAATAATAATAAGGCATAAATCGGTAAAATTGGATAGGAGAAGTTCCTTAATTTCCGAAGACAGTACTGAACGATATCTTTCTTTTCTTAAACAATATCCAAATATGGTTAATCGTATTCCGCTGTCTTATGTCGCCTCTTATCTGGGGATGAAACAACAGTCTTTAAGCAGAGTACGAAAAAACATACGCTGATCACTTTTTCACATTTGTGAAAAAATTTTCTTTTTTGTTGAAGCATCTTTGTAATGTTAACTTTTAAATATAAGCAATGAAAAAAGTATTCATTACCGGAGCCAATAAAGGAATTGGTTTCGCTACCGCAAAAGAACTTCTGAAAAAAGGCTTTTACGTATATCTCGGCTGTCGCAGTCAGGAGCGAGGGGCGCAGGCTCTGCAGCAATTAAAGTCAGAAGGCCTAAATAATGCTGAGATTTTGCAAATTGATATCATAGATGATGATTCTGTGAAAAACGCTAGAATTGAACTTGGAAAAAGAACTGATACATTAGATGTATTAATCAATAATGTAGGCATTACCGGAGACATGCCGCAAGATGTTCTGAGCGCAACCGTTTCAGAATTTGAAAAGGTACTTAATACTAATTTATATGGAACCGTGAGAGTCGTTCAGTCTTTTAGAGATTTGTTGGAAAGATCGCACGAACCCCATATCATAAACATCAGCTCAAGTATCGGATCACTTACTCTTCACAGCAACACCCGTTGGAAATATTATGAAAATGCCAATCATTTTATGGTATATGCAGTTTCGAAGGCTGCATTAAATCTGTATTCTATTTCGCTAGGCAACCGACTTTCAAGGTTCCGGGTAAATGTAATCGATCCGGGGTTTATTAAAACTGACCTTACAAATAATCAAGGCAGCAGGACCCCTGAGGAAGCAGCAATGACAATTGTGAATACTGTAATGGAAAAAAATGTACCAACAGGAAAATTCGTAAGTGACGATCACGATTCACAAACCAAAGAATGCCCGTGGTAGGAATTTTTGAGTATAAATTTAAACTGAATAAGAGGAAAGTAGAGGAAGCAATTAGCTTATTCTTATTCTCTTGTCCTAATGTTAGAAGATGATCTTTCGAATATTTGCTTACAATATATATAATACCATAAGATCTATCACATGCTCTCTTTATTTTATACTCTTTTTGACGCCATCAATCAAACCTGTCTCACGCATCATATTGAGATTTTCTAATCAGGAATATTCAGCTGTACGTAACCTTCAATTTATATTCCTGCCGAATGATTGAAATTGAAATCTAATTAGATTCCTTTTTTTAATAAAGATGGTTTAACTAAAAACAATGTTGGATTACAGCATTATTTTTCACAATTATAGACTAAAAATATCAAAGATTCAGAGCCGGTTTCAGGTATAGTTTTTGTTTATATAATGAAAAAAATATTAGTATGAAGCAGAGTAATGACAACAGAAAGATTCCGATGACGTCGTTTTCCAGCGGAAACGGTAAATCTGTAACAGATGATGTTTATTATTACACTAATCAGATCGTAAACGTGGTAATGCTGGGGAAGCCCGGTGAAGATTGGTTTTTAATAGACTGCGGAATGCCAGAGTGCGGAGAAGAAATTATTGCCGCTGCCGAAGACCGCTACGGCAAAGACAAGCCGCCGTTGGCAATATTCTTGAGCCACGGCCATTTTGATCATGTAGGTGGAATTGTAAAGATTCTGGAAAAATGGGATGTGCCTGTATATGCCCATCCTCTGGAAATTCCTTTCATTACCGGAAAACAGGAATATCCTGAACCAGACACCTCTGTCGAAGGAGGCTTGCTGGCTAAGCTTTCTTTCATTTATCCACATGAACCTATCGATATTTCCGAACGTGTATCCGCTTACTCGGCGGAAGGTATATTACCGGAGCTTAGCGAATGGCGATGGATCCACGCGCCAGGACATTCTCCCGGCCAGGTGGTGTTTTTCCGGGAGAAAGACCGTATCCTGATTTCAGCCGATGCTTTTATAACGGTAAAGCAAGATTCTTTTTACAAAGTTCTGATTCAGAAGCGTGAAGTAGAAGGTCCACCGCGATACTTGACTACAGATTGGGCAGCCGCCAGAGATACTGTAGACATGTTAAGAAATTTATCCCCATCTATTGTAATTTCAGGACACGGACAATATATGGAAGGTGAAGAATTGAGAATTGGCCTCAATAAGCTTGCTGATGAATTTGAAACGCTGGCCGTACCTTCTTACGGACGGTTTGTAAAGTAAGTAGAGATTACGGCATTATATAAGATTGATTTTTTTTAACCTTATGAAATAGTTCATAACAGATTCCATTACATGGGAAGCTTCAATCATGAATTGGAGAAAAGGCATATCGGAAATTTCTGAATTCCTTAAATAATAAATAAACATGTGAAAGTAGAAAACCGAACTTAAAAAACATAATTAAACAAAGCAGTCAATGAAATGCTTTTTGAATGGACAAAAAGTTCGGGAAATATAAACAAGACTCTAAGGGAAGATCACTTTTATTGGTGGTTTTTCCTTTTTTATATTTGTAAAACGGTGCTGATCAATAAGATTGATGATCAATCAGAATTCAGTAGGGTGTTCGAAATCCATTTTTGTTAAATCCGAGTTTTTTAGTAAAATCGAATACATGAATGTTTTTTTTTGTCACTATTTTCCAAAATAGAAGCTTTTAAAACTATAGTGGAAAAAGAATAGAATTACAAAATAAATCTTTGCTCCTGCAATATTCTCGCTCGTCTTGATGAAGAAAAAATTACTCAATTTTATTTATGAAAAACCTCAGCAGTTTTGCTACTGAGGTTTATTTTTAATGTGTACCCTATCAAAACTAAAATATTTTTATGGATTTTGATCATATCCAGCTACCTGAATTTGCGATAGGGGTACCTGATATAAGTAATCGCTAGTCGTGATGGTATAGTTATAGTTCAAGGCAGCAGCAGCCTGATTTATAACCGTTACTCCTGTATTCCAACGTACCAGATCATGCCAGTAAATACCTTCGCCGGCAAATTCCACTCTTCTCTCTTTTCGGAGTGCTGTAGTAAAATCACTTGCAGAAATGGATGATGAAACTGGAGTGAGACCCGCTCGCTGACGAATTCTGTTTAAATATGGAACGGCAGTACTTGTGGCTCCCTGATTGTTCAAGATTTCCGCATACATTAAAAGTACATCTTCATATCTTATAACCGGGAAGTTGATGGGCCAGTCGTAACGGTTGGTCAAAACAATTCCTTTTTCTCTGAATTTTACGAAGAACTTTGCCTGGTCTGGCTGTCCGTTTGTTCCGATAAAACTTGTTTTGATCGTCAGTGGAAGTCTCAGGTCTCCTGGCTCATAAGTGTCAATCAGAGACTGGGAAACTCCCAGTTCTGCAGAACTGAATAAACTTCCCTGCGCATTATAGTAAGGATCAGCACTTCCAAAATTTGGGGAAACATAACTTGGCAGATAAGAACCCTGAGACAAACCGCCACCGATATGCTGAATTTCAAAAATATGATATTTGTTGTCGTTTGCACTTTTAAATAAATCTGCATAATTGGTTGCGAACGTCACATACTGACCTTCTCCCTGAATGACAGCAAACAGATGGTCTTTTGCTTTTGCTGCATAAGAACTGTTATTAAGCGGATAGCCAGAGCCTGTAAGGTAGATTCTGCCTAACATCGCATGTGCTGCGGATTTTGTTATTCTACCTTTATTGGCTGTATCATATACATTTTTTAAACCTTCTATGGATGCTTCAATCTCGGAAGTAATGAAATTATAAAGTGTCACCAAATCTGTCCTCGGAATTTTGGCTGCTTCTTCAGGACTTACGGGTTTATCGATTAAAGGAACTTTTCCAAAACTGCGCATTAATTCAAAATAGGCATACGATCTCAGAAAACGAGCTTCAGACCTGTACTGTTCTTTTGTAGCAGGATTTGCAAATGGTACTGCATCAATTCTGGACAGAAGCAGGTTTGCGTAAGAAATCTGCTGATAGGCATCTTCCCAGAGAATTTCCATCTCATCTGTTGATGAGGTATCCTGAAAACGATTGATGGCGTAATAATCTCTGTTCCCATTCTGCGAAATTGCATTGAAATTATTGGAACGAACTTCCGATGCCAACAAATAAAAATTAACATCATACCCACCTCTGGAAGAAGCATTCACCATCGCAGAATAAACGCCGGATAAAGCCTGCTGAATTTGCAATTCGGTGGTGTAAAAAGAGTTTTGGGTTATATTATTTTCAGGCTCCAGCATCAGATCATCTTCACAGCTTACCATTCCCAGCATCATCGTTCCGCATAGTAATGCTTTGGCCAGTGACTTCATATGTAATTGTAGTCGGGATGTATTTGTAGTATTGATTTTCATTTTTTTTAAATTTAGAAATTAAAGTTTAAGCCCATCATGTACACTTTCGCATTCGGATATGCTCCATAATCGGTGCCGTCTGACTGTACAGATTCAGGATTATAACCACCATAATAGGAATCTTTTCTCCACACATTTTCTAAACTGACATAGACTCTCAGGTTAGAAATTTTTAATTTACTGACTAAATCCTGCTCAAAATTATATCCTAACGTTACATTTTTTAACTGTATATAAGTCGCGTCATACAACCATCTTGTATCGAGAAGACTTCCTGTGGTTCCGTCCAGACGTGGTGTTTTCCCATCTCCGGGATCTGCATCAGAACGCCACCGGTTTGCCCAATTGCCCATAACATTCGTGGTGGTTCCCATACCGGTACGGTCTATGGCACGCCCCAATAGTGCATAGCTATATCCACCTTTCTGACCCTGAAAAAATACAGAAAGATCGAAACCTTTGTAAGAAAAAGTATTGGTAAATCCCCAATAATAGTCAGGGGTAGGACTTCCGATAATATGACGGTCATCTTCTGTGATTTTGCCGTCTCCGTTCACATCTTTGTACTTGACGTCTCCCGCAATAGCTCCCGCTGTTTTTGCAACACCTGCATTGGTGAGATCTGCAGTTGAAAGCACGCCTATCGCTTCATACAGATAAAAAGAATTGAGTTCTTCTCCTACTTTGATAATATTGGTAGTGCTGCTGAAACCCGTATAGATTGGTGCATTATCAGCACCCAGCTGCAACACTTTATTATTATTAAATGCGATATTTGCTGAGGTATTCCATTTGAATGCGCCCGTTAAATTTTTTGTGCTGATATCCAATTCCAAACCTGTATTCTGAACAGATCCTACATTTTTCCACATGATATTATAACCGGTGGCATAAGGAATCGGTTGTTGCAGCAGAAGGTCATTGGTCTTTTTGATATAATAATCTGCGTTGAAATCAATTCTGTTGAATAAACCTAATTCAAAACCAAAATCTGAGGATCTTGTTTTTTCCCAGGTCAGATTGCGATTTTCAATAGTGTTTGGTATCAAGCCATTAGATAAATTGCCTCCAAAGGAATAGTTGCCGCCGGAAAGTGTACCGAAAGCCCTGTAATCTCCTATATTGTTATTCCCGTTTTCTCCCCAGCTGTATCTCAGTTTCAGGTTGCTTAACCAGGTTTTATCCTTCAAAAATTCTTCATCATCTATCTTCCATGCTCCGCCAAATGCTGCAAATGTTCCCCACAGATTATTCCAGCCAAACCTGGAGGATCCGTCTCGACGTATGCTCGCAAACAGCATATACTTCTTTTTATAATCATAATTTACACGACCAAACATTGAGATCAACATCCATTCTGAAGCGGTATATTCGGAATTAAGAACAGAAGCAGACTGAGTGAAGTTGAATGTTTTTAAATCATCACTGGGAAAACCTTTGTTTCGATTATACTGACTGGTTGTTCTGTAATTTTCTGCACTATACCCTGCAAGAGCGGCTACACTGTGGCTTCCGAAAGTCTTTTTGTAATTTAATAATGCTTCTCCCAGGTAGCGGTTGTAATTTACAGTTCTGCGGCTGGCAATGCTTACCTGCCCCGGAACATTGGTGATGAGATTGAAAGTGGGAGTATAGCTGTTATTGAGATTAAAGTTATTAGTAGCACCACCGGATATTTTGAAATTCAAGTCGGGTAAAATATCATAGGACATATACAGACTCGATAGTATCCTGAATTCATTGGTGTCATTCGTCGTATTTTCTAAAACACCAATTGAACTTTGCGAAGAACTCGCCCAGCGGTACCGGTCGTTCTTCCAGAAATTGGTATATAGACCTGCTGACAATTCTGCAACGGGAACCATTGAAAGCATTTTATGCGCTTCATTGTCTTTGCCGTCAACTGCAGCTCCGTAACTTTGTGAATAACTTGGCCTCAAAGTAATTCCGGCTTTCCATTTATCAGAAATATTGATATCCACAACGGCACTCAGGTTATATCTTTTGAAACCTGTATTGAGAGCCAGACCTTCCTGATCAAAATATGCTGCGGAAATTGCATATTTCACATCCTTGCTTCCTCCTCGTACTGACAACTGGTAATTCTGAATAGACGCCGGACGGTAGAATGCATCCTGCCAGTCAATGTAGGCAACCTGATCTGTTCCCCATCGTGGATCGATCATATAATTTACATTGGCGAGGTTGTAATTGGTCGTGTTGGCCAAATTAAAATAATTAGCCCTTATCGCATAACTGTCTGATGCAGAATTTCCCGGAGCCAAAGCTACCCATTTTTTATTGATAGATTCGGTTGCGTAATCAATCCATTCTGAACTTGTCATGATATCCAGCTTTTTTTCAATCGTCTGAACACCATAATACTGAGAAAATGAAAATGACGGTTTCCCTGAAACTCCTTTTTTAGTCGTTACAATAACAATCCCGTTGGACCCTCTTGATCCGTACATGGCAGTAGAAGCTGCATCTTTCAGGACCTCAATCGATTGTACATCATCCGGTGAAACATTGGCCATATCATCTGCCACCATACCATCAACTACGTAAAGCGGAGAATTGCCTGCTGATATCGATGCTGTACCGCGCACTCTGACCTCTAATGGTTCCCCTGGTTTTCCTGACGTTGCGCGTGTTTTGACTCCGGCAATCTGGCCAGTCAAAGCCTGATCAACCCTGGCAATCGGACGGTCTTTGAAACTTTCAGCGTTTACTCTGCCGACAGAACCTGTAACTTCTCCTTTTTTTTGTGTTCCGTAAGCGATGATGACAACTTCCTCGATATCCTTCGTTTTTTGAGCAGGATGTCGTAGACTGTCCTGAGACTTAATCGTATTGGCTGTTTGTTTTTCCTGTGCGAAAATAAAACTTGTGGTACTGAGTAAAATACCCACAGTAATTATGGATTTGTTCATTCTGTGATGGATGCTTATAATAATTAATAGCTGAAACTAAAAACCTGAGAAAACAAGAATTTTAACGGACGTGATATTTCTCATGTTTTAATTTCCCTAAAAGTATACTTATCATAAATTTCTGCTATCCTGCTGTTACCTGTGTATGGATCTTCATGCCGAAATTTTTTAATAATTTACTTTAAAAGAACTCTCGCATGATCTCATTCATTCTGATTATTTTTAAAATTTTCACCAAACTTTGCTGGCTGTAAAAGACGCAGTGATGAAGGAGGTGTCAAGAAGAGAAATCGCCAATTCGTAACCGATATCGCCCTTCCTCAATTTGAAAATATTGCTGATTTTTCTGAATTGATAATGAGCAATAAAAAAATGATGCGGATGAATTGATGAATTGATGCGGATGAATTGACTAATTAATGCGGATGAATTGATGAATTGTTGCGGATCAACTGAAAGATTGTTGCTGATAAATGATGAAGCCTCTCAGGAGGATATAATTCAGACAAAAAATTCCTACTGTACAAATGGGCGTCAGCATAACAACTATCTGAACCTTTTACATTTAATAAAGGGATTAAAACGGCAGATTTTCAAAACTGTCCTGATGGTTTTTCAAAAACTGAGTGGTATTGTGGCCGTCTGCATAGCCCTATGAGAAAGATCTTGTAAGAAATTGCAAAGTGCAAAATAATAGTTCTTCCTGATATAAAAATGAAGTAAATTAGCCCGGCTGCAATTACTGAGATTGTGGTTACTGGTCATACAAAAAGCATCGCCAATGAAAATCACATCAGGGAACCAGTGAAAAAAAGAAATTATATTATTTTAGGTATTTTGGCACTTATCGCGCTTTCAGTCATTGGACGCATGGTTGTACTTGATGCTTTAAGCAGTATGGGCAATCCCAATGGAAGTAGGGCACCTGATTATCCTTATTTTATCACGACAGAGCCGATGACAGTTAAAAATATAGCATTGCCTGCAGGAACCAAACTGACGTATGAAGAACAGCTTTTCAGGGATGGGAAGCAGGATAGAATAATGAGTGAAAAAAAACTTACCGGAATAGAACTTCCAAAAGGACAAACGATCGACTGGGGTGGCGTGCCGGTCTATATGATCACAAAATTTTTCAATCCTGAAATGAAGGGATATTCTGTCAATGCAGATTTTGACCAATTACAAGAAGAAAAAAGAACAAAGTTTTCGGAGATGTGGAAAAGTTGTGATGGAGAATTAGGGGTCTTGGTCAATAACCCGGACCATTGGAACTTTGACAGAAAAAACATTGTTGATATTTCAGATTGCAGCGTTACCTATCAGCGGTTTTTTAAGGAAGATGTGCAGCAGCAAAGGTTTCTTGATGAACTCTTAAACGAAATGAAAAAAAATAGCCCAAACCAGACGAAATGAAAAATATTCAGCGATACTCATTGCTCTTTTTACTTTTTATCCCTATAAATTTATGGGCCCAAAACATAAAAAGTAAGGGCAGGTTTACGTTTCAGGTAAGAGAAGAAACAGGAGATTTAAATAATGACGGAAAAAAGGATCTGATAACGGTAAAAATGGATACAGTAGACGAAACAAGACCTTTAAGACTGCAGATTTTCCTTTCTCAGCCTAATGGAAAATTAACGTTGGCCGTATCTTCAACAAAGATCATAGAACCGCAATATCCTGTTGAGAATCAGGGGAAATTTAATGGCTATCAGATTCCCGATTTCTTTATTGAAAAAGGCATCTTAAAAATGTGGAGTGAAATGAAGGGTGGAAATAGTACCTACAGCTTTAAATATAAGAATGGTAATTTCGAACTAATTTATGCTGAAAAATTCACTAATCACGCTACCGAAGGATATACGGATGAAAATACCCTGTTTACAGAAACTCAGTTTGACCTGATTACAGGAATCAGAACTGAGACTGATGAAATTTCGGGTTCAGGTAAAGTATTAAAAATAAGGAAAAAGAAAGTGATGATACGACCGTTACCAAAAATACAGGATTTTAAATTTTCTGATAAAGAATTATATTAAAACGGATTCTTACTAAAAGATTTAGGAATACACCTTATGTATGATGTTAAATCAATATCAAAAAAACTCACCCGAAGTGAGTTTTTTAATGTGGATATTGTAGAGCTACATTCTGTACCAGTTGTAATGTATGGATGGCGTTATCTGCACAAATTACCACATAGCTTCCTTTTTCTGCGTTGTCAACGGTATAATGAATGGCAGTTTGCGTATCTGGGATAACTTTAAAGGTCATCTCAGGCGCCACACTGTAGATTCCCTGTGATAATAGTTCAACAATTGACTTCTCGCTCCGGCCTCTCGTATCACGGTCAAATCTTATAATAATATCATCATACATCGAAGCTGCGATCTGACCGAATTCAATAATATCATCATCCCGGCGGTCTCCGGGTACAGCAATTATGCCAAGCTTTCTTTCGGGAATATTCTTTAGATAACCTGCAAGTGCCTTAAGTCCGTGGGGATTGTGGGCATAGTCTACAATAACATTCACCTCATTTATCTTGAATTCATTGATCCGGCCGGGAGTTTGGCTTTCGTCTGCAACAAAACTCTTAAGTGCTAAGGCAATCTTTTCCTTATCAATTCCCGAAAAATAGGCTGCCAAAATAACAGGCAAAATATTTTCGATCATAAATTCTGCTCTTCCGTTTCGGGTGACGGGTGCGTCGCAAGCATTTAGAATAAATATCTTTTCTTTGCCATTATCAATAAAAATGTCACGAAGATGATCTGCGTAGATTGCATATCCTCCATTTTGTATATGTTCTTTGATGCGGGTATTATTTTCATCTGAATAAAATAGAGCAACATTACATTGCAGCTCTTCTTTCATCGCGTATGCATATTCATCTCCGGCATTCAGAATGGCCCATCCGTTTTTCTTTACGGAATGGGGAACTACTGCTTTTACTTTGGCAAGATCCTGTACGGTATAGATATCTTTTAATCCCAAATGATCCGCAGCAACGTTGGTGACAATAGCAATATCACACTGATCAAACGCTAATCCGGATCTGATGATCCCGCCGCGGGCACATTCAAGTACAGCGTAATCCACAGAAGGATCCTGCAATATGGTACGTGCACTTTGCGGTCCGGAACAGTCGCCTCTCTGAATATGTTCACCTCCGATATAAATACCATCCGTGGAACTAAATCCCACAGTATATCCTGCTGATGCTGCAGTATATGCCATTAACCGGGTAGTGGTGGTTTTCCCGTTGGTTCCTGTAACAGCAACAATAGGGATGCGTCCTTCATTGTCAGGCTCAAACATCAGGTTGACTATCGGCGCGCCCACTTCACGGGATATTCCTACGGTAGGATATTTGTGCATTCTCAACCCGGGAGCTGCGTTGACTTCTATAATGGCGCCGCCATTTTGAGTCAGGGGCTGGGAAATATCTGGACTTATTACATCAATTCCACAAATATCAAGACCGATTACCCGGGATACTTTCTCTGCCAGCACTATATTTGATGGATGGATGAGGTCTGTGACATCTTCTGCCGTGCCGCCCGTACTTAAATTGGCTGTAGATCTTAAAAATATCTTTTGTCCCTTTGCCGGAACAGAGTATAGGGTAAGACCCTGTTTTTCAAGATGCAGCTCTGTAACGGAATCCAGACTGATCTTTGTAAGAACATTTTCATGACCATTACCTCTCAGCGGGTTAAGGTTCTCTATCTCAATGAGTGATGAAATCGGTAAAATACCATCGCCGATAACCGAAGCAGGCTCACGTAAGGAGGCAGCAATGAACTGATGACCTATGACTAAGATCCGGTAATCATTACCCTTGATCTCCTTTTCAACAATGACAGAGTCTGATTTCTGCGATGCAGCCTGAAATCCTGTGAGAAGTTCCTCAAAAGTAGTGATCCCACAAGTTACGTTTTTACCCTGATTACCATTAAGCGGTTTAGTGACCAAAGGGTATCCTAAATGTTCTGCGATCAGAAAGAGTTCACTTTCATCCCGTACCAATCTGCCGTCCGGAACCGGTAAATAGGCACTCTTCAGAAATTTTTTCGTGTCTTCCTTATCGCCTGCAATATTCACAGAAACATAGGAAGTATGGTGAGATATGGCCGCACTGATTCTTTTCTGTTTTTTACCGTAGCCGAGAATGGTATATCCGGCTGGACCTGTGTTGACAGGTATGTTGCGTTTTCGTGCCGCCTCGATGATCATGGATGTTGTAGGACCCTCACTGTACTGGTAGCTTACAGCCTGAACCTGCTGCTGAGCCTGCTCAAATGACAGAGGAATTTCATTTGAAAATAATGACTGCAACATGTTAAAAGCCAATTTTATTGCTTTCAGGGCAGCCTGTTCTGTTTTGTATTCTAAAAGTCCGTACTGAATTCCTGACGTAGGTGAGACGATATCATGATAAAGTGATGCTCCCTGTAATATCGATGCCAGGCGAACAGTGTGTCTGAAAATACAAAGATTAAAATCATCCTCACCAATTTCAAATTGATAATGGGTGCGAAAATAATCAATCATTAACTTTCGCTGTGCAGCGTCTGTTTCAGGTAAAGACAGAGCATCGTATTTAATAGCAATAAGATGGTGGAGTGTGCGTGACCACATATTAGGACCACGCATAATTCTGATCTCATTTGTAATCATATCGATCATTAGTTTTTTAAGAAATATATTTCAGTAGTAAAATACCTGGATTCAATGCATTGATCTTTAAGATATAATCGATCAATTTATTGGATCATATATTGAATAGGCTTAAAGCTTCCTCCGTTGCTGTCTTCTGCAGAACAGGCTGTAAGACATACCAACAGATCCATTTTTGCCTGAAACTTGACAAAATCTCCGGCTTTTGACGTAGGTGGTAATACGGATAATTTGCCCTGCGCATCAAACTGTACATTCATAAAGATATTAAATGCAGTAGGTATATCATCATGTTTTATACCTTTTGGCTGCAGATTTTTGGAAAGGTTTTCCAGACAGCTCGGGTGATAACCTTCATAGCTGTACATGATTTCGAAAGTTTCTTTACTGCACGGAGCCAAAAGGAAATCATTCCTGCCATTCGTATCTTCCAGTATTTCCATCATTTTCCGGGACCTGTTACTCCAGAGAAAATTCCCTTTTGTAATCAGAATCGATTCTTCGAAATCCAGTGTTTTCCCCGAAGATAGTTTTTCTCCAAAATCAGCACTGTTAAAAAGTACCATATCGCTTACCTGCATTCCCCGTGGGTCAATCACTGTAAGGATTTCATCTTTTTTTAAGAAAAATGCTTCGCCACTCTGTTTTTCAATTGTTTTAATATCGCTCATCTTCTCATTTATTTTTTATGGAAAGGACATTTCCATTCTGCCTCTACCTTTCTGCCGCTGTACTGTCTCGTTTCAGAGTTATCCCCGAAATCTTTCAGTACAGGATTAATGCTTCCCTGAAGATTCTCATCATTTTTTCGGATCATGTTTCTTACATTTTGGTAGGTTCCTATTTCTCTTAATTTTTCAAACTGCCAGTGAAGATTGAAAACAAGTGTGGTATAGGGGGTCTGTCTTGCCATTCTGGAGCTTTCAGGATGCATTCCGATAATATAAAAAGCCCGTCCGTTTAAACTGAAACTAAAATAGGGATCATCGGGATCATCGTTTACTCTATGGTCCCATTCAGAATTATCCAGATCATGCAGATTTTGGAGTGCGTTCCAAAGTCCTTTCTCAAAGCTCACTTCGTCGGGGAAATAGTTGTTTGGAAAAACAGCCAAAAATGATTCAAAGCTGTTGTCTGTAAAATTATATTGATCAATATAGTGACTAAGATCCTCTAAAAGGTTTTTTAAAATGCTAAGATCATCCATATCCTCATATACTTTAAGGTAATATTTATTCATCTTAAACATTGATTTAGCCATTACACATGGGTGTTGGCCATTTAAAATAAAGTCTCTGTACTGATTCTCTATATTCTGAACGTCAGTATCGTTTTCTACTGCTGTTTTCATATTCTGGATTTTGATTTGGTGTTAAAAGCGTTTAAGAATAAACTCATCGCTCGGTGTGAATACATTCACAAATTGTACCAAGTGTCTGCAGTTAATGCCTTGGATAAGATGTTACATTTTGTAAATTGCTTATTTCCAGTATTTTAATAGTAGTAGGTTGTGGGCGTCTGTGGTACCTTTTAATTCTGAAAAGTGAAATATAAAGATCTTTCACAGGCTTCTAAATCAAAAAAAAAGCCTGTAAATGCTTTCACACGCTCCAAAATTTGATACCCTAGATCATCAGCAACCAATAATTAATTCAGATATTGCCGTGACATCAAGATCGATAAGTTCAGTCAGCACATTATTCTGTCCCAGCTTGAGACTCTGCTGCATTATGCAGACCGCTTTCATCAGCGGCAATTCATCACCCGCGAAAAAGCGAGCCTTCAAATATTGGAAAGGCTGGAAGCCCTGCTGAGCAACTCTTCCGGGCAACAGTTCAGCAGGGATTATGTTTTCAGAAGTATGCAGAAAGTCTTACAAATACTGTTGTCATTTGGATCAGAATTTCAAGTGTATATATCTCGATCCGGATGCTGCAGGCTATTCCCGGTTATTTTCGTAGAGCTTTGCCAATTCAATGATGTTTTTCAGTTTAAGCTTATTGAGTATTCTTTTTTTGACCGTACTTATGGTGGACATTTTCAGATTCAGAATATTGGATATTTCAAGATTGCCGTTTCCTTCAATAAGAAGATGGGCAATATCTTTTTCGCGTGCAGAAAGTACATCGATCGGGTTGGTGGTTTTTCTTCCCTGGTTTTCAAGAAACATTTCCTGCATAATTTCAGGAGAATAGTAATATCCTTTGTCAAAAATATCTTTTACAGCTTCAATGATTTTTTCTTTTGTGCTTAATTTGTTCAGATACCCGTTTGCGCCTTCCGTTATATATTTCAAAGCCATACGCTCTTCATACACCGAGAAAACGAGTATTTTAATTTTGCTGTCTATATTTTTCAGTTCTTTAATCATATATTCATACTTGCTTCCGGGCATGTGGATGTCCAAAAACAAGAGATCAAATCTTTCAGCTTTTATTTTTTCCAGCAGTATTTCATAATTTTCAGCATAATTGATGGTGACGTCCGGGATACAACTTTTAATAATAAATGACGTGCCCTCTCTTACCACAAAGTGGTCGTCTGCAATGAGTATTTTTTTTTCCATGGGTTATTTATATATTATATTGACAATGGTTCCATGAGGATGATTTTTGGTGATTTTTAATTTTAGCTGCATCATCTGTAAAAGCTGAATAATAAGATGCAGCCCAAGCCCGTAGTTCTGCAGCGTAAATTTTTCTTCATGATCAATATCCTGCAGGGTGTGATAGTAAGTGATCATCTCATCGCTTATTCCTTCTCCTTCATCTGTGATACGAATTATTTTTCTTTGATTTTCCTCCAGATATGAAAAAATTATTTTGCCGTTTTCGGTATGTTTTATGGCATTGTCCAGCAAATTGTGAATGATCACTGCAAAAACATTTTTCCCGAAATTGATCAAAACACCGTCATCGATGGTATTGATGATGGTATTGCCCTTTTCAGAAGAAATATTCTGGAATAACTTTATCTTTTTGAGGATAATCTCATTGAGTGGATATTTTTTAAATTCAAATGATTTTTTTTCATCATTGATGTCAGCATATTCTTTCAGCGCCTGTGTAAAGTGATACAGCTCATTGGTAGAATAATATAACGACTGGAGATAATCTTTTTTTACAGTAATCTCGTCATCTTCTGAGTTTGAAAGATTTTGAAGAGTAAGTGACAGATATAAGATAGGCGTTGTAATATCGTGGCTTATGGAGCCTATTACTTTTTTCTGGTGTACGATCTCTCTTTCCAGAGAGCTTTTGGTCTGCTGCAGTACATGCAGTGTGGTGTTGAGTTCCACGGTTCTTGCCTTCACAAGACCTTCCAGCTTTTCGTTGTTTTTCTTTAAATAGGAAATTCGAAGAAGATAACCTAAAGCGCCGAAAAGCAAAAAAAGAAAGAGAGTAAAGGTTTTGAATAAGAAGGTTTCATAAAAGTAAGGCTTTACTTTTATTTTTATCCTTTGGTATTTGTATTTTCCTTTGTCTGAAACCAGGGTTCTTACTAATAAGTCATAATCGCCTCCTGCCAGATTGGTAAATGTGAATGTCCTTGTTTCTCCTATATCTTCCCAATCATTATTTTTTTTTCTTATTTTTGCTTCTATCTTTAGGTTTTTCGGACTTCCGAAATAGGGGATATCAATAAGAACTTCAGCTCTGTAGAAGTCCCTTTCCAGCAGCAGTTCAGAATTGCTGATTTCCCTGCTTTCATCATTATTGATGATTGCTTTTTTGATGAAAATGTTTTTCGGGTAATGACTCTTTATCTGTAGGGGATCAAAGGTGACGATACCCTGTAAACTGGGTAAAGCAGATAAGCCGTTTTCGAGCTTAATGCCGCATGGGTTGCATCCACCGTTAAACTCACTGGTTACAAAGCCATTATTATCGTTGTAGAAATAGTAAAGTTTCGATACGTCTGTTCTGTTACCGATTAATAAGGATTTTTTTATTTTAAATAGGCCGTTATTGGTGCTTATCCAAAAAAATCCGAGCTTATCCTCAAGGATGCAGTGGGAAAAATTCAGATAGTTTTCCGGGTCGTTGGGAATTTTTGTTAATGCATTGTCCTTTAAAAAATAAATACCGCTACCGTAAGTGAGAATCCATATAGTGTGGTCACTGTCAATGAAAATATTTCTGACGTCGATAAAATTGGTGTTCAGTATTTTCCTGAGGTCACTGTTCTTCACGGATGCTTTATACAAACTTCCTCGTGTTCCTATTAATAAACTGTCTTTGGTGAAAAATTTCACAAATTTCACTTCTTCCTTGGTGATGTAGGTTCTTTCGGTCTTTGTAAAGTAAGGATCTCTGCAGAGTTTGAGAATGCCGTTCTTTCCTTCAAAACTGATCATGTAGAACTTATTTTCATAGAAAATAGAGGCAATATATTTAGGAAAATTAATGGTCTTTACGGCATTCAGGTCTTTTATCGGAGCTACAAAAAGTTCGTTCTTGTTTTTGTAAAGAAAATGATTATCATCCTTAATAAAAGAATACTTATCTGATTTTCCTTTCAGTAAGCCCGACCGTATTTTTTTTGCATCAGAAGAAAATAAAGTTCCGTCTGGTGATAAAATAGAATTTTTGTCGTACGGCAACAGTGAGTAAAACACGTTGGAAGCGCTGCTGGAGCTGTTTTGTATGACATTAAAGTCATACAGGCTGATGACGCAGAGTCCTTTAATAAGATTTCCTATGTATAGTTTTTTGTAGTTCTCATCGTAGAAGATAGAGGTTGCATTGTCCAGAACTTCAGGATCCTTCGATTCGAAGATTTTTTTCAGGGATAGCAGACCATTATTTTCATAGATCTTATACAGTGTATTTTTAATAAGCAGAAAACTTTGGTTATTCATCTTATTCCAGAAAAAACGCACATTTTTGTCCAGAAATCTTTTATCGCCCGGCTTTATAGATTGTCTTCCGTCTTTCAGCTCATACATCTTGCTGAGATTTCTGTTTCGGAAATAGATTCTGTTTCCTATCCCGAAAAAGGTATTTTTCTCTGTGTAATCTAATGAGTAAGGAATTACAGCTACTTCTTTGGGGTCACTTTTTGCCAGGTACTGCATATTTTTATCAAAGAAATAAATACCATGTTCACTATGCAGAAAATGTTCTGTATTTTTGGCTATATCTTCGGTAAATGAATTTTTTGCTATTAAAAAGTATTCTTTTTTTCTGAAATTTTTGTGAAAAATACTTTTAATAGGAGACAGAGAAACCTGGCCTTTGTGGATCAGCAATAATTCGTTTTCATTTTCATTGGTAATGAATATGCTGTCACTTCTGACAGTACCGGTGAAGTTTCCCAGCCGCTTGTTGATAATTCCTTCTGTAAAAGAAGTGAATTTTTGTCCGTCATATTTCGAGAGACCGATTTCTGTAGACAACCATATAAAGCCATAAGCATCGCAAACAATATCCTTCACGCTGTTTTGAGGCAGTCCGTTTTCAGTATTATACCAAGCCACACTGTAGTACTGAGACTTACACGGAATGTAAATTATCAGTAAAAAAAGTGTAAAAAAAAACAATTCTCAGATAGAACATTTGATTGAATAATTGATATGATAAACGATGGTTTTGTTGATGATACTGTATTTCATATACCACAAAGTTACAACATTAATTGAACTATCTGTTAATTAATTTTTAATATACCCTTATTTACTTCTACAATTAAATGAATTATTTCTACAATAATTTAGAATAATTTTCTTTTTTGTCTCTATAGATTTGCATTACATAATAATGAAAAAACTAAATAATTTGAAATGCTGCTTTAAAGTGGGAATCATTGCAAAAAAATGGTTTCTGTTTTTTATTGTTTTGTCTTTTCATTTTTTACATTCCGAAGAGCCATCCCGGTCTTATACAGAGGATCCTTCTATTCCTTCCGTGGAGACGAGTTCTGATGGGTCTCCGGACATCCAGGCTGATTCTGTCAAAGTCTACGCCGGCAACCCCGAGTCTGAAAATAATATCATCTATGGTGAAAAATATATATTTGTAAAAGGGGATGTGGTAGTGTACCAGAGTAACCATACTTTAGAAAACCAAGATGTACATTCTGTACAAGATCAAGTCAATTCTTCAGACCGAAATTTAAATAAGATTCAAAAAAAGAATCTGGCGGTAAAAAAATATGAAGAACACAACAAGAATGAAAGGGTTGACTCGTCGGCAGATCTTCCGTTACAGACCAGTTTTTTTACGGGTACCGATACCCCTGCTTTTTTTCTCAGCAAGTCATCAGAAGCTTTTCTTTTTGTGCTTCCTCTTCAACATCAAATGAAGAAATATTTTGCTGAGTTGCTCAATCTGCGCATTCAGCAATTACCCATCAGCAGCAAAAGCTCAAAAATAGAAGATGCTATACCATTTGCTCTTCTGCGCATAACAGATTTTAAGGACAATTCCCGTGCTCCGCCTGTTTATTCCTAAGTTCGATTTTATAAGAACATCTTTACTAGTTGATAGTGAGAGAACTTTGCTGTATTTATTGTACTGTACAATCTCTCAGATGATAACTGTTAACTATCCTTAATTTCTCTTTGTGGTTAAAAAATAACTGCAATATCACTGGTTGCTAGAATCTCAGATTTAATGCATCTACAACTAATAGAACTAATACTACTAATTTTTGAAACAATACGATGAGAAAAACAATTACTTTATTAGCAACAATTGCTTCTACTTTTGCAATTGCGCAGGTGGGTATTAACAATACCAACCCACAGGCAACCTTAGACATTACCGCCAAGACTTCAGACGGAAGCAAGCCGGAAGGAATAATCGCACCTAGACTTACAGGAGACCAGATCCAGTCTGCCGATGCACAGTATACGGCTTCACAAGCCGGTACATTAGTGTATGCAACAGCAGCAGCTACCGCACCTGCGGGTAAAACGGCCAATATTACTGCTGTGGGGTATTATTTTTTTGACGGCAGTATCTGGCAGCGGGTAACCACGGGTGCAGGCACTAATATTTATAATGCAGACGGCAGTTTATCCGCCGATAGGATTGTGGATATGCCCAATAGAAGATTGGCCTTTACACCTTCAGGAACACAGTTAACCAATCAGTTTAATATCGATGGGACTACGCTTTCTGTGGATGCCTTGAATAACCGGATAGGAATAGGAACCATCGCACCCACGCATGATGTTTCTATCCATGGTGTCAACAGCACGAATTTAAGTATTAGAAGAGCCGTATCAGGAACAGGTTCTCCTCAGCTTTTCTTTGAGAAAACCAACAGTTCGGATCCTGCAGTAAATACAGCAGTTATCAGTGGCAGCAACATAGGAGGTATACTTTTTAACGGTGCTAACGGAAGTAACTACAATAATACATCTTCAGCTATCTATGGTAGTGCTACTGAGACCCAATCTACTGCTGCAGCGGGAGGAGCGCTTAGATTCTTTACTACTCCTAATGGTACGATTGCAGCATTGGAAAGAGTGCGTGTAGACCAGACTGGTTTCGTGGGCATCAATACCACGACGCCGAGCGAGCGACTGGATGTTTCTGGAAATATCAGATTTTCCGGTGCATTGATGCCGAATAATAATGCGGGTACCAGCGGACAGGTTTTGCAGAGTGCCGGAGCGGGCACTGTTCCTACGTGGACTACACTTACTGCAGCCAATACGCCTAACCTTTACAGTGCAGACGGTACACTGGCAGCGAACAGAACGGTTACTCAGGGCACCAATACTTTAGCGTTTACCAGTACGGCTATTACAGGAACCAGCCACTTTACGGTAGATGGCAGTACCTTTAATGTAGATGCTGTAAACAATAGAGTAGGGATAGGAACTACTACGCCTTTATTTGCTCTTGATGTAAGAGGAGCAGATACAAGAGTAGAGGATTTACGTTCTGCACAGTCACAGTTTGATTTTACTAATGCCGCTGGCGGGTTTATGACCTTATTAGACAATATAGGCTTAGGGATCAATAAAACTGTGCCTACAGAAAGATTAGATGTAGTAGGTAATATTAGAGTATCCGGAGCATTGATGCCGAATAATTTACCGGGTACCAGTGGACAGTTTTTAACCAGTGCCGGCGCTGCTACTGCTCCTACCTGGACTACACTTACTGCAGCCACTACACCTAACCTTTACAGTGCAGATGGTACCGTCGCAGCGAACAGAACTGTCAGTCAGGGTACCAATACCATCGCTTTTACCAGCACATCTACTACAGGAACCAGTCATTTTACCGTAGATGGCAGCACTTTTAACGTAGATGCTGCCAATAATAGAGTAGGGATCGGTAATAATGCGCCAACAGAAAGCTTAGATGTGACAGGGAATGTCAAGTTTTCGGGAGCACTGATGCCAAATAATACTGCGGGTACCAGCGGACAGGTTTTGCAGAGTGCCGGAGCAGGCGCTGTTCCTATCTGGACTACACTTACTGCAGCCAATACGCCAAACCTTTACAGTGCAGACGGTACCGTTGCAGCTAACAGAACCGCAGCGCTAGGAACCAACACTTTAGCGTTTACCAGTACGGCAAGTACAGGAACCAATCATTTTTCTGTAGATGGATCTACATTTAGTATAAATGCTGCTAATAACAGGGTAGGAATTGGTACTACTACACCAACAGTAAGTTTGGATGTAGCAGGAAGTATTAAATTTTCCGGTGCATTAAATGCTAATTCTTCAGACGGACTGTCTGGTCAGGTTCTTACAAGTAATGGTCCAGGTGTAGCTCCAAGTTGGGCTTCTCAATCTGCAAACGCGGGTATAACCAATCTAACCGGAAGCAGACTAAAAGATGTTACCTATACTAATAGCTCAAGTAAATTTATTTATCTGTATATTTCTTATTATAAAACATCTGGCACATACTGTCATGCAACAATTAGAATAAACGGCATTGATGTATTATTTAGCAATGGTGACTCTGGTATATCTACTGCTTTGTTTGCAGCTATTCCGCCAGGCATGACATACTTATTAACATCTGACACAGGATCTAACTTTGCTGTACTATCTTGGGTCGAAATAAACTAATATTCCAAGGCTGCAAATGATATTTATTGAACTGACGGAATTAAATAGTAATAGATTAATTCAGAAAACTCATAGTGCTATTTTTCTTATGGATAATGTACAAGTTATAATGCAACAATATTTATAATGCAACAATATGATATTTAGAAAAAAATATTACGTTAAAATTATTCTCGTTGGTTAATGTATAATGAATAAAAGAAACAATCATGAAAAAATCAGTTATTTTATTAGCTATTATTGCTTCTACGTTTGCTTTTGCACAGGTGGGTATTAACAATACCAATCCGCAGGCAACCTTAGACATTACCGCCAAGACTTCAGACGGCAGCAAGCCGGAAGGAATAATAGCACCAAGACTTACGGGAGACCAGATTCAGTCTGCCGATGCACAGTATACGGCTTCACAAGCCGGTTCATTGGTGTATGCTACAGCGGCAGCTACCGTACCTGCAGGTAAAACAGCGAATATAACCGCTGCGGGGTATTATTTTTT